>Ga0070714_100000084_pt1 | contig 80459 bp, 90 predicted proteins | sample LARL83metaG_FD_65450 | JGI IMG/M metagenome (GOLD analysis project Ga0070714, IMG submission 65450) | Corn, switchgrass and miscanthus rhizosphere microbial communities from Kellogg Biological Station, Michigan, USA - LAR L8-3 metaG | ecosystem: Host-associated > Plants > Roots > Rhizosphere ... | reverse complement strand
CTTTCTAAACCGCTGCAGGAAGTAGCTAAGAAATTTCCGCCGGCTGAAAAAGGTAATTACCAAACCACTAAAATTGAACCCGCCATAAGCTTGAAAGTCGGTAGCTTGTTGGCCACAGCCGTCGGCACGGCCAGCGGCAAGAATGTGTTCTTTGATTTCGGCATCTATGATTGGAGAAGTCCAAACGCTATTTCGGCCGACCAGGCTTGGCTGAGTGACGTTCATCATAATAACGCCCAGGCAAAGCATAGTGTCTGTTGGCTGGATATGTTATCTAAGGATGAATCTACAAGACTCAGGAACCTACCAGCTGATCCCGTTGGCGGCAAAACAAGCGACTACTGCCATTAATTCTTGTTAATATCTAAGTTATGACTCTTCACAGCTTACTGCCGCTACTCGTATTTTTTGTGACTATGGTCGCTAGCGTGCTTTCCGGAATGACCGGCGGCGGCGGGAGTTTTATAATCACGCCGTTCTTCATCTTGATTGGACTGACGCCTCAACAGGCAATTGCCACCGGAAAATTCGGCAGCTTCGGACTTAGCACCGGGGCCATTGTCGCTTTCAGAGAAAGGGTACTGGATAATAAGAAGTTCAGCATTTTCGTTATGGTCCTAGCGACAATCTGCGGCGCCAGCGCCAGTTTGCTCCTGAGAAATATAGACAACCAAAGTCTTCAGTTTGCGATGGGTATTTTAATGCTGGGAATGGTACCATTTATGATTTTCAAAAACAGCGGACTCACTAAATCTGTCACTAATGCCCCCGGCCGAATTATTGGGAGCATTGCTTTGGTTGTCGTATTGCTCCTCCAAGGCATATTGAGCGGCGGCATAGGTGCTTTGGTAGCCCCTATCTTCATAATATTTTTCGGTATGACAGCCTTGCAAGCAAATATTATGAAACGTAAAGCGTCCATATTGTTGAACGGTGTCGTAGTTGCCACTCTGCTTGGCAGCGGCTTAATAAATTTTACTTACGGACTGTGCGGTATAGCCGGAGGCCTGGTAGGCGGGTATATAGGCTCTACTTTCGCCATAAGGAAAGGCGAGAGTTTTGCCCGTTGGGCCCTTATCTTCATTATGGTAATTTCCGGTTTATGGCTGGTGCTAACCAAATAAACAACAATAACAATCTGCAAATCTGTGAATTTTTTCTCGCGCGATCAATCGTTTTTGGAGTAAATTTATACGTATGCGTGTATTAGTATTCGGCGCCAGCGGCGTCCAAGGCTATTGGGATTCCGAAGGCGGCTGGGTACAACGTCTGAAAAAACACTACGACCTTATGAAAGTAAAAGACCTGAGCCTAGACAACCCAAGGGTTATGAACCTGGGGGTGGCCGGAGAAACTTCGAAAGATCTGCTGGCTAGGGTAGAGCCAGAGACCAAAGCCCGTCAATATCCTAAAGGTCTGGCACTAGTTTTTTCTATTGGCACTAACAACGCCGGGATAATGGATGGCCAGGATAACTCCACTCCAGAAAAGTACGCCCAAGAAGTAGAGGCTCTTATCGAGATTGCTAGAAAGTATACGGATAAAATTATTTTCCTCGGTCTTCATCCGGTAAACGAAAAATTGACATCACCAGTAGCTTGGACCGACCTGGTGTTTAAGAATGAGAACATTTGGAAGTACGAGCAGATCTTAAGGGAAGTGTGCGAACAGCAATCGGTCACGCAGGTTAAGATATTCGAGACAATCACCCAGAGAGTGGACGGCGGCCAAGAACTAATCTGTGGAGACGGCGTACATCTGAACGATGAAGGTCACCAATTGGTGTGCGATATGCTGAGGCCAGAATTAGATAGCCTTCTAAAAAAGAACTAAATGCTGATAGTAAAATCCGGCGCGAAACTTTATAGTTAAGCTGAAGCACTATAAATAAATTATGGAAAATAACGAAGCGCAGAGTAACGAGCCGCAAGATACTCCAACCGACGAGGTGGTCCATTACCCGGAGCCCTTGAACAATAGTTCGCCCCAGGATGAGCAGGAATCAAGTCCGGAAGAGCCTACAGAGGTCCCACAAAGTGAAGACGAGAAACAGCCGGGTAAGTTTGCCCGCGCTAAAGCCTGGTATTTTGCGCGCAAGAAGATTACCATTCCCGGTTCGATACTATTATTGCTGTTAATCCTGGCTGCCATACCAGCCAGCAGATATGGTTTGGCCGGGCAAGTCGTAGCGAAGAACGTCTCAGTTGAAGTTAAAGATTCTCTGACGGGCACACCGGTTAGCGGCGCCGAAGTAAGCTTCGGCAATCAGAACGTCCTGACCGATGCCGCAGGGAAGACAACACTCTACAAGCTGAGACCCGGTCCCAAAAGTATTACCATCTCTAAAAAATACTACAAAGACGACATTATTAAATCGACCGTTTCTATTTTTGGTTCGCAAGCGGACGCCAAGGTTTCTTTGGTCGCGACCGGTCGCCAAGTTAAAGTTGAGGTCACGGATTATATCGACGGCAAGACGCTCGACGGCGTGAGTATAAATGTGGCCGACACAACTGCTAAGACCGATAAGAACGGGCAAGCAACCATAGTCGTGCCAGTCGGATCCTCAACTTTGAAAGCCACTTTGTCATTGGATGGTTATAACAACAAAGACATCGACATTAAAGTTGATAATCAAAAGGTAGCGGTTAATAACGCCACGCTGACACCGTCCGGCAAAGTATATTTCTTCAGTAAGCGGACCGGTAAACTTGATCTTCTTAAGGCTAACTTAGACGGTTCGGATGTCAGCACCGTCGTGCCAGCCAGCGGTTACGAGCAGAACTACGCAAGCTCGATTTCACAATCTCCCGACTGGAAGTACGTCGGCCTCATTACCAGACGCAGTGCCGACGATGCCACTCCGCAGCTTTACGTCCTTTCTACTTCGGACGATAAGCTGATAAGTATTGATGGCGGAAAGTCTAACTATAGTTTCCAAGGCTGGTCCGGCGACAATCTTATCTATACTGTCAGCCGCACCGACTTGCCAGACTGGCAACCGGGGAAGAACAAGCTTAAAAGCTATAATGCTGCCACAGGAAAAATCACCCAACTTGACCAGACCAACGGCGTCAGCGGCACCGACGGTACAGCCTATGAAAGTTATGTTTTTGAGATGGTTTCCGGCAACACCGTCATATTCGCCAAGAATTGGCAGTTCAACGGCAGCCAAAGCCAGCAGAGTAACAGTCTGCATTCTATAAACGCCGATGGGCAGAATCACAAAGTGATAGCCACCTATGAGGCAAATAATAAGCCGGCCGTCTATTATTCCCAGCATAGCGCTAACAGCCTATACATCTGGCAGCAAGACTCTACCGGTAGCGGGACATATTATGACTTTTCTATCGGCTCCAGCGCACCGAAGAAGGTAGATATCGATAGCAATACCTTCTATCAAGGCAGCCAAGGTTACTATCCATCACCATCAGGCAAGCAGATACTATGGACGGAAATGCGAGACGGCAAGAACGCCATATTGATCGGCGATCAGAATGGCGGCAACCCTAAAACTATCGGCAGCTTCAGCGAATACCTGCCATTCGGTTGGTTCACCGATAAGTACTTGATTCTCAGCAAGAACAGTAATGAGCTATATGTGATGAGCGCTAAACAAGGCGCCGAACCTTTGAAGATAACAGATTATCAATACACGAATTACTATTACTAGACCTTTATTACGAATCCCTCTAAAATAAAGTGTTCTATGAGTTATGTAACCGATAAATTCGATAGCGAAGTCGTCGATATTCTAAAAAAGGGCGGGGTAGGGTTGTTGCCAAGCGACACGGTCTACGGATTAAGTTGTCTAGCGCTGGATAAACTTGCCGTAGAAAGACTGCATAAATTAAAGAAAAGAAGCCAGCACAAACCGTTTATTATCCTCATCTCGAACCTGGCGATGCTTAACAAGTTAAGTATTGATACAAGTAACATCGCCCTTGTTAAAAAATACTGGCCAGGAGCCCTGACGGTGATATTTAAGGCCCCAGATTCACCAATTTGGCTCCACCGCGGACTTAAATCCTTAGCTGTCCGGATGCCGTCTAAGCCGGAACTCATAAATCTGATCGATGAATGCGGCCCAATTATCAGCACCAGCGCTAATCTGGAGAATCAACCTACATTCAGAAGCGCCAAGCAGGCCCAAAAAGCTTTTAGCGATAAACTTGATTTCTATATCGACGTTGGTGAGATCAAGGATAAGCTTCCTTCAACCATAGTTAAGTTAGGTAAGGTTGAGCTGGAGATGGTCCGCCGCGGCGCGATTAGTATAGACTAGTAAAAAGAGGAGAAAATTATGACACTGGATGAGTATCAACAGAGTGCATTGGTTACGGCAGCTGATGAAGGCTATGAATTAATGCACCGCAGCCTAGGCCTAGCCAGCGAGGCTGGCGAAGTCGCTGGCAAGGTAGCCAAATGGCTGCGCGACGGCAAAGGTGACGAAGCGAAGCTAGATAAGCAGGCGCTAGCTTCTGAAATTGGTGACGTGCTTTGGTTCGTAGCTTGCTTGGCGGATCATCTCGGCTACAGCCTAGAGGAAATAGGCTCAAGTAATATTAAAAAACTATCTGATCGGAAGAGCCGTGGCGTTATCAGCGGTAGTGGCGATAACCGGTAATTACATAATAAAACTAGACCATTAAATACTTAACAAGTTAAGTATCATTATTCATTCTTATACCAGTGTTCTCCAGACTTTTCCATAAATACCACGAAGCTATGCTCCGATATGGCTGCCATCCGTTGGACCGCGCTATAGCTTCTAAATCTTCCTTAGATGCCAGCGTTGGCAGCTTATAGAGTGCCGAAGCGGCTTTCCTAATGCCTAGATCGCCGACGGGCAGTACATCTAGTCGGCCGAGGCCAAAGATCATAAACATATGGGCACTCCACTCACCTATGCCCTTAACCGCTGTTAACTGGTCTATAATCTCTTGATTCGGTAGGCTGGCTATATTATCGATTTCCAAGCTCCCATCTTCAATACGGGCCGCTAAGTCCTTTACATAGCTTATCTTGGGTCCGCTTAGACCGGCAGCCCGAAGATCTTCAAAACTGGCATTTATCAGTTGCTTGGGCGTTGGAGGATGGCCCCCGGCTAGGACTACGACCCGCTGCCAGATGGCGGCCGCGGCCTTGATGCTGAGCTGTTGACCGACGATGCTGGTAACTAGCTCTGAATAATAATCGGTATGCGGCCTAATTTGGCAGTTGCCATACCTGATGATTAAGCCTCCGATAACCGGATCATTGGCAGCCAAATGTTCTTGAGCGCCAAGCAGTTGTTTTTGGAATTGCATACACCTATTAAAGCAAAAAACTGGTATAATTGGCTCAACCTCCAAAAAGGTAAAGCAGTACCTAAAAATGAAAAACGTTCTAAAAAAGTCAGGCATAAGTATTTTAAGTGTCGCTGCAGTTTTTGCGGTGCTGTTTAACGTTGTCCAGGCCGAATCAACCAATACTGTCCTATCTTCTTTGATAACACCCACCAGCCAAGAAGACTCAACCACAATAGACCAACGTTTGGCGGCCAGACGCCCGAAAGTCCAGCTATCGGCAGCTGATAAAGCGAAGATTGCAGCTAAATGCGACCTGGCTCAGACCGCGGTAAACGACCGCAAGACCAAAGATACCAAAGCTGCCGCCATCCGGCTGGACACCTACAATGAATTGGTTAAGCGACTGACATTCTTAGTCGATAACCTAAGTGCCCAAGGCAACGACGCTAGCGAACTTATGAATGCCCAAAGCTATTTCGTCGCTTCAATCAATAGTTATCTGACAGATGCCCAAAACTACAAGACGGCAATGGATGACCTGGTAGTGATGGACTGCAAGGCCGATCCTGTCGGCTTTAAAGCCACACTCGAAGAAGCAAGGAAGGACCGCGCCAAGCTGATACCGGACGTGGCTGCTATCAAGAACAATTTATCCAATCTGCAGAAGTCGCTGGCTAATGCCAGGCAAGATTTAATAACGCATAAAGGGAAGAAGAGCTAAATATGGATCCTCGACTGCACCCTAAACTGACTCCCCGCCCAGCACCCCTGATGCACGATGTACTGCCGGGCACACCTGTCGCGCAACCACCAGTCGACCAGCAGCCAAATCCTTCGGCCCCTAAAAAACCGATGACAAGTGCTTCGCCAAATCAAATCCCCGAAGTGGTTCCTAGGCCCACAACCGAGCTAGTTGAGTCCATACCGGTTCATCAACCAACCCAACCGATGGCCTCGCAAGCCCCGGCAGCACCGATTGTGCAGATGCCAGGCTACAATCCGGCGACACAGGAACCTGAAGATGACTTGGATAAGATTCTGCAAGCCGTAAATAACCGGGTTAACGCGCCGATGAGTCCGGCCGCCAAACCTAAGAAACAGATATTGAACAAAGTTGTTGCCAAGGCCAGCAAAGCCAAGCAGGCAGCCAAGACTTCAAAGCCCATCGCCGCCATGGGCGTCGTAGTCCTAGTGGCCCTAGCCTTAAGTACAGTGGCAGTTATGGCCTATCGCCAAGGGAGCTTAAAGACCACCTTAGCCAAACAGCCTGGCAAAGTAGGCACCAGTTATACGGCCGGCGCCGCTATCCAATCTGCTGGCGGAACACTGGTCAGGCCAGGAGATTTGGACGATTATTCTCAAACTTTACAGAATAAACTCAATGGACTGAACGACAGCCAAGACTTTGATGCCAACAGCCTTAGCGACAGTGTCCTAGGTCTTTAAGAAGCATTGGCGGAGCCATTCATCCAAGCTGCCTCCACCGCCACCACTCATAGCTACTACCAGATCTCCGGCCTCCAGGTGCTTCTGGATGGTTGATTTGAGAGCATCGTCCAGTTCGACCGGCTGAGCAATCTTTTGAAGTTCAGGCTCAAGATTGCCAATCAGCTCGGCAGGTTTCAGCACCGGCAGATTAGGATCTTCCCGCGCCAAATAACTCGGCGCCCAGTATATGGCAGACGCTCCCCTAAACACCGACTTATGCTGAGCTGCCAAGTAGTGCATACGTCTATTCGTCAGCGGCTCATATACGACAACTATCTTCTGATCTTGATGAGCAGCGGCAGTTTCACGGGCCACGCTCATAGCGCCGATTACCTTTTCCGGAGTGTGAGCGTCATCGCTATATAGATTGGGCACGATCTCTTCAAACCGTCTGGCGACCCCCGGGAAACTATCCATAGCTGCGGCCGCTTCTTCAAGGGTGGCGCCGGTGATCTGGGAAGCGGCTTTTATGACCAACCAGGCATCCCGGCGGTTATATAAGCCCGCCAATCGGATATTGTCGATGGCCGGGTCATTCTCTTCGGCGATGGTGTATTTCTCGTTTTTTGGGTCTATGCCTAGATTGACCAGATCTTGGTGCCAGAGGATTGCCCGTTGACTTTGGGCCAGAAAATCCCGGAAAGCCTGATCATAATCTGCCTTGGTCGGGTAAATTTCGTGGTGGTCATAGGCGACCCCTGGAATAATCGAATAGAAAGGCTTGAAAGCCAAAAAATTCCGGTCGAATTCATCGCATTCATAAATGAAATATTCGCTACCGGGCTCATAGTGGCCCATATCTCCAAAATTAATCTTGGCGCCCACTGAGTAGCTGATATTAGCGCCCAACTGCTGAAAAGCCCAGATGGCCATCGCCGTGCTGGTTGTCTTGCCGTGGGTACCGGAAATCGCGATCAGCTTAAGCTGTTTATCGGCGATAATCTTGTTTAGCAATTCGTCCCGCTTGGTAGCTTTGATATTGTGACGCTGGCAGTAAGTCAATTCCGGATGGCTGGGATTGGTCTTCGGCAAGGCGGAGCTATAGACGAACCAGTCTATCGGTTTCTCGAGGTTGGTATTATTTATCTGTCCGTCGGTCTGGCCGATGTTTATATCGGTGATGCCTTGGGTTTTCAGGTACTCAATATATTGGCTATCTTTAATATCACTGCCGCTGACCTCATAACCGGCCTGCTTGGCTATAAGCGCCAGAGGCCCAATGCCCACACCGCCGATACCAGAAAAATAGATATGCATAGTTATTAATACAGTTTAGCCTCTTGGGCCAGCTAAAGCCAACACTTAGGGTGTGGCACTTTGACGTAGAGTAGCCGGCTGTGCCAACATAATATTAGTGAACGGCAATAAACAAAGATTTATAAATTTTACGAGTACCGCATACTTCCCTTTTTTGGCACTATTTCTGATCAGTGGGCTTATTTGTATCCTAGCTCTGCGCCACAATAACACTACAATGATAGCCCTGCGCGAACAGGTCTATCAGGCCGATAAGGACAACGGCGACATCAACGGTGCCTTACAGAATCTTAGAAGTTATGTTTACGGACATATGAACACCGACTTAAGCGGCGGCAGTGGTATAAAACCGCCTATCCAACTCAGCAATACTTATGCCCGCTTGCAGGCCGGCCAAGAACAGAACGCCGACCTGTATATTGAGGCTAAGAACTATTGTGAAGCGAAGATTCCGGCCGATGTATCTATCTCGGGCCGCGGGCGCATACAATGCATCACTGACTATGTCACGAGCCACGGCGCCAAGCCCGTCAATGTGCCGGCAGGGCTGTATGAGTTTGATTTCTTGAGTCCCAGCTGGAGTCCTGATCTGGCCGGCTGGAGCCTGGTAGTGACTATTATTTTCCTAGCGCTTTTCGTAATTAGCTTCCTGCAAAGTTTTCTATCTAGACGGCGCTATTTAAGATACGGTAAATAATTCCTGTCCATCTTAAAGAAAGAGGAAGGATAGCGTAGCCGTTCAATAAAAATAACCCTCTTGGTGGTTGCAAGAGGGTTATTAATTTTGGTTTTAGGTCGCTATTACTTAGCGATTCGTAGTGCTGGTGTTTGAATTCTGTGTGTTGGTTGATGCAGCTGGAGCACTCTGGCTTTGGCTCTGGCTTGCAGCAGTACAGTTAGGACCATTCGGGTTCTGTTGCTGGAACTGCTTGATCGCTTGAACGACCTTACCACTGTCCTGCAGGTTTTCCCAGAAGGCTACCTGGTTTCGGTTAATGATCATCTGATCATATGGCGAGTGCAATTGCTGACAACCGAGCTTTGTAAGCTGTGGGTTGGCTGCTTGGTTTGCGCTGGTCTGTTCTGTAGTCAAGTAGTAGACGTCCTTCAGGACGAAGTACTTGTCGTTCAGCGTGCTTATATGACCGAAGTAGGTCGTGTAAGCTACGGAACCGCTGGTTGCGCCGCCGTTAAGGAAAACAGCCTGATATTTGCTGCTATCCACTTTTTTAGCTTCGCCGGATGTTCCACCACTTAATGCTAAGTAGAGGGCTACGGCTGCCAGAAGCAGTGCGCTTCCGACGATTACGATGAAGAGTTCAAACCTTACGGCTCTAGCTCCAAAATTTGAGCTCTGGTGCGGATGATGCGCGCCAGCTGGGGCACCTTGCGGTCGGCCACCACGGGACATAAATTCCATATGTTTATACCACCTTTGTTACTTTTAGATACTCCCACATATTAACCCATAAGCGTTTTACTGTGCAAGCCATAAGCTCCTTCTTTGTTACTGTTGTACTTTAAACCTGTTGACAACTGAAAACTGTAAAGAGTATTTTAGGGGTACCATAACTAACTAACAGAGAGGGATTAAGGGATGGCTTACAAACACACTAACAGTAAGGGTGTTACTTACTATTTGAACTCCAAAGCGGTTACACTCCGCGGCGGCAAGACACAAACTATTTACTACTTCAGTAAGGACGAGCGCAAAGACACCGGTGTTGATCTTCCTAGCGACCGCACCGTAAATGAAAACCCACGCAACGGGTTCCTGACTCTGAAGCGCAAATAATCTAGCAATAGAGAAAAGTACACTTATCAAACGACCGGGCAGTTAAAAGTCCGGTCGTTTTAGTTGGCATTAGTCAAAGGTTGTTACAATAAAGAGCAATATGGCAGATCCGATACTTGTGGTGAAGGGCTTAAGGAAGTCCTATGATGGCAAAGAAGTGGTCAAAGGCGTTAGTTTTGACGTCAAGAAGGGTGAAGTATTTGGCATATTAGGGCCGAATGGAGCCGGAAAAACCACTACTTTGGAAATGATTGAAACCCTAAGGCCCATCGACGGCGGTTCAGCTCAGATGGCTGGTATTGACGTTTCTGGGAGTCCGCAGAAGATACGCTATATGATTGGGGTGCAGCTGCAGTCAACGGCCTTTATGGATAAAGTAAAACTCACAGAATTATTAGAGCAACAAGCCGCTGCTTATGGCGAAAAAATAGACGCTATGGAGCTCCTTAGAGATGTGAATCTTGAAGACAAAGCGAGCTCGTACGTTGAAAACTTATCCGGCGGCCAGCGCCAAAGGTTCAGTATTGCTGCCGCTCTGGTCCATAAGCCGAAAGTTTTCTTTATGGATGAGCCAACCACCGGATTGGATCCGCAGGCGCGTCGTAACCTCTGGAACCTGGTCAATAAAATCAAAGCTACCGGTACGACGATAATCCTGACCACCCATTATATGGAAGAGGCTGAGCAATTATGCGACCGGGTTGCCATTATGGACAGCGGTAAAATTATCAAACTAGGCACACCCAAAGAGTTGATTTATGAGCTCTTAGACAAGGGTTTTAAGAAAGAGCGAAAGGTGGAACAGGCCAATTTGGAGGATGTTTTCATTGATCTGACAGGGAAGGGACTTCATGAATAAATCATTGATGGCTATCACCACATTTGCCAAAGTCAGTGTGCGCCGGTATTTCCGAGATAGGGTAGCGATGTTCTTTACCGTTGTATTCCCCCTGATCTTCCTGTTTGTCTTCGGCGGAATTTTTGGCAAAAACTCCGGTAGTTCTTTCCATATAGCGCTGGTGAATAATTCCAAAGCTCCTTTTGCGCAACAATTCGTTAGTGATATGAAGCACCAGAAAATTTTCGATGTCAGTAAGACGGTCACGACGCTTAACGATGCCAAAGACAAGATGAGCCGCAGCGAACTTGACGCTGCCGTCGTGCTGCCAGAAAATTTTGGTGTTCTGGATACCCGATCTAAACCTACTGGGACGGCCACAGTTTATTACGATGTGAATAATGAGCAAGCCGCCAAGACCATAACCACCGTACTGCAGGGAGAATTTGAGGGGTTGAATACCCAGTTGGTGGGCGCTCAAAAGCCTTTCAAGGTCGAGACTAAAACTACCAACCAAAGCAGCCTAACAAGGTTTGATTACACCTTTGCCGGTTTAATAGGATTCTCGATTCTGGGATTAGGGCTTTTCGGTCCGGTGCAATACTTTCCGCAGATGAAAAAACAAGGCGTTCTGAGGCGCCTGCACATCACACCGCTCAGGCCCTGGGAATTCTTTACCTCTAGCGTACTGTCTAACGCTGTCATCGGGCTGTTCTCAATCGCCATAATGTTCCTGTTCGCCATATCCATCTTCCATTTCCATATGGCCGGCAACTATCTTGATCTGATCGTGGTGATTATCTTGGGCATATTTTGCATCTTTGGAATTGGCTTGGCCGTGGGGGGATGGGCTAAGAATGAGAATCAGGCCGCACCTTTGGCTAATATAATCGGGTTTCCGATGATGTTCTTATCGGGTACATTTTTCCCTAGGTTCCTGATGCCGGAATGGCTGCAGCACATTACTATGTTTCTGCCCCTCACGCCGGTTATTGATGCCATCCGGCTTGTGGCAACAGAGGGAAAGACGCTACTGGAAATACCTCTGCAGCTTGGACTAATAGCAGCTTGGACGGTGATAATCTATATCATCGCCTTCCACGTCTTCCGTTGGGAATAAAATCTTGATTTCCAGCTTCTAAAAACCCTTATGCCAGCCTATAATTTAGGGGAATGAATAAATGGCTGAACCGGGCAAATAAGCGAGTTTCTCTCGTAAGCGCCGCTACTCTTCTACTGGTCGCGTCGTTGCTGGGCCAGCTGCTGGGTTTTATGCGGACCCAGATTATAAATGGTCAATTCTCTCCTGTCGGACATAGCAGCACCGACGCATATTTTGCCGCCTTCAAGATTCCGGATTTCTTTTTCTATACGATAGCTGCTGGCGCTCTGGGCGTGGCTTTTATGCCTTTTCTAGCCGATAAATTAGAGAAGGGTGATAAGAAAACCGCCTGGGAGTTGACTTCCAGCTTGTTGAATCTGCTCGGCATTCTGATGGCTGTTGTGGGCGTTCTTCTCTTGGTTTTTACCAGACCGCTGCTGCATTTGGTGATAGGCAAAGATCTCAGCCCGGAGACTATGAATCACGCCGTGGGGATTATGCGTCTTATCGCCTTGAATCCGCTACTGTTCACCATATCCGGTATCCTGACCAGTTTGCAGCAGACATTCGGCCGATTTTTCTTTTTTGCCATCGCCCCGCTGGTTTATAACGGTTGTATCATCGCCAGTGCTTATGTTTTCAAGAATAGTATTGGCATTGAAGGCCTGGGCATAGGAGCCCTGGCCGGTGCCATCCTGCAGCTACTGATAGTACTCTTCGGCCTGTATGGAATGAACTTCAAATACCATATGACTATTAAGTTCAAAAACCCCGATTTCCGACGGATTCTCAGGCAGCTGCCGCCGCGCTCTCTTGACCAAGGAATTGATGCCCTTAACAGTATCGTCGAGACAAACCGAGCCAGCACATTGGGCGCCGGATTCATCAGCTATTATGAGAATGCTTTCATTCTTCACACCGCGCCGATTCTGCTTATCGGCACCACTATATCTACCGCCGCTTTCCCAAGACTGAATATGCGTCTTAGTCAGGGACGACCCGACTTATTCCGCAAAGATTTCCTAATGGTGTTTCGAGCGATGATATGGATAATTCTGCCGGTGGCCGTCATAGCCTTCTTTACCCGCGGCTATTTGGCGCGCATCATCTTCAAGGCTAACGCTCCGGAAATCGCTCTTATATTCGGCTTCCTGGCCGGCGCCATAATCTTCCGCACGCTTTATTCGATAATCTCCCGCTATTTTTATTCACAGAAGGATACGATAACTCCGTTGGCTGTCTCTTTGTTCGCTATTGCTTTGAACATCTACCTGGCTTTCACATTATCCAGGCCGACCTCATACGGTGTTACAGGTCTGGCTATCGCCCAATCGGTGGTGGCCGCTTTTGAAGTCATCGTACTGCTGATGGTAATGGTCTGGCGCGATAAGAAGCTGCTGGACGGTGTCTTCTGGGGTGGAGTGGTGCGCATCCTCTCGGTGACAGGCTTCACTATCCTGACTACCTATACGATGGTCACTCTGGTGCCGCTGCTGACCACCGATAAAGGTTTTAGCACGCTGGGAGCCAAGCTGTTCCTAATAGTTACCCCAAGCCTGGCCGTGCATATCGGTATCTCATCGCTGTTCGGACTTGAGGAGGTACGCCCGGTGGTTAAGAAGCTAAAACAGATAGTCTTAAAGCCAGTTCGCATCGAATACTAGTCTACCTCTGTTATAATTGTCGGACATGGACCAAGCGCACATCAGGAATTTTTGCATTATCGCTCATATAGACCACGGCAAAAGCACGTTGGCCGACCGGCTGTTGGAATTAACCGGTACCGTAGAGAAACGAGCTATGAAGGCCCAGATGCTGGATAAGATGGAGCTGGAGCAAGAGCGGGGTATTACCATCAAGCTGGCTCCGGTCCGGATGAAGTATAAAGACTACGAGCTGAACCTGATAGATACTCCAGGGCACGTAGACTTCAGCTACGAGGTCAGCCGCAGTTTGGCTGCCGTGGAGGGTGCCATCTTGGTAGTTGATGCCAGTCAAGGCATCCAAGCCCAGACCCTGGCCAATGTTTATCTAGCCCTGGCCGCCGACTTAAAAATAATTCCTGTGCTGAATAAGATTGATTTGCCAGCCGCCGACGTGGAGAGAGTAAGTGCTGAAGTCATCAGCCTGCTGGGCTGTAAAAAGGATGAGATTCTGCTGGTCAGCGCCAAGACAGGACACGGCGTCGAAGAGCTGTTGGATAAAGTCGTTGAGCTGGTGCCACCGCCATCTGGCGACCCGCATAAACCCGCCCGGGCCTTGATATTCGATAGTTATTATGATGATTACCGGGGCGTGATCCTTTACCTAAGGATGGTTGACGGCAAGCTGAGTAAGAATGAGCAGATAAAGATGATTGCCACTGACGCCGAAGGTATCGCCTTGGAGCCTGGTTTCCTGAACCCGGAAATGAAAGCCGAACCGGTGCTGAAAGCCGGCGAAATCGGTTACATCGTAACCAACCTCAAATCGACCCGTGAAGCCCGCGTCGGCGATACGGTAACCGTCGCCAATAAATCGGCTATTGACGCCCTGGCTGGCTATAAAGATGTGAAACCCTTCGTCTATGCCGGTTTTTTCCCAGACAGTAACGAGAACTACCAATTACTGAAAGATGCCGTAGAGCGATTGTCGCTGAGTGACTCAGCGCTTCAATATCAGACCGAGAACTCACCGGTCCTTGGGTTCGGCTTCCGTATTGGCTTCCTGGGCTTGCTCCATATGGATATCGTCCGTGAGCGGCTGGAGCGTGAATATAACCTGGAGTTGATCGTTACCAATCCATCGACCGATTATGAAGTGAGCCTCAATTCCGGCGAAGAATTGTACATAAAATCGGCTGCTGAGCTACCGGATATGAGTTTGGTCCGGGAAATCCGCGAGCCTTGGATCAAGGGCGAAGTTGTTGCCCCGAACCAATATGTCGGAGCGGTATTGCAGTTGATTGTCGGGGCCCGCGGCCACCAGAAACACATCAGTTACGTCGATGCCGATTTAGCGGTAATCGACTTCGAGGCACCGCTGGCCAACCTGCTGACAGATTTTTATGATCAGCTTAAAAGTATTACCAGCGGCTATGGCTCATTCAATTACGAACTGGACGATTACCGGGCCGAGGATCTTGTAAGGCTGGATTTTCACGTAGCCGGCGATAGGGTTGATGCCTTAGGTGTTATGACCCACCGGTCTGAGGCGGACCGCTTGGGCCGCCGCACGGTTGAAAAACTCAAAGACGTGATTCCTCGCCAGCAGTTCAAAGTGGCGCTTCAGGCAGCCATCGGCGGGAAATTTATAGCTCGTGAAGACATCAGTGCTTACCGCAAAGACGTGACGACCGGACTCTACGGCGGCGACGTATCACGCAAGAAAAAGGTCTTAGCCAAACAGAAGAAAGGCAAGGAGCGGATGAAGCGGTTTGGTAAGGTAGATATACCGGCCGAAGCTTTCGCCGTAATGTTAAAAAGGGATTAATGGACAGGCAAGAATTCTTAGCTCAGCTACCGAAATTAGTCGCAGGCTACAAACCGGCATCGGACGTTATTGAGCGGATCGGACAGATCAAAGTATTAATGCTGGTCGGTCCTTCCGGGGTAGGCAAGACTACGCTGGTCAATAATCTGGGCTTAAAATATGTACTGTCGGATAACACCCGTGACCCCCGCCCTGGAGAACTGGAGGGGAGGGATTTCTTCTTTAGAACGGATTACGATATGGTCGCCGAGGAGATACGACGGGGCCGATTCGTACAGGTAGCGGTTGACTCAGGTGGTGATCTAAAGGCCACCAAAGCCAGTAGTTATCCCAATAGTGGAGATGTGGTAATGGCTATCGTGGCTGATGTGGTGCCTATCTTCCGGCAGCTGGGCTTTGCCGCGACAACCACGGCCTTCATTACTCCGCCATCTTTTGGCGAGTGGATGCAGCGGATGCAAAGCCATAATTTAAGCCAGGAGCAATTCCGCAAACGAATCGACGAAGCTAAACGCTCTTTTAACTTTGCCCTAGCTGATCAAGCCGTTCATTTTATCTTAAGCGACACCGTAGAGGCGGCCACTAATCAGCTCAAACAATTAGTTTCCGGCCAACCAGATACCGAGCGTGAAGCCATAGCCCGAGCCGCTGCCGTAAGTATTAACACCCAGTTGGGCGAAATGGATTAAAATGCCCGGACTGAATCTTAAACACTACAAAGAATTTGAAGAAACCCTGCATAACTATTCAGCATCTGAGCGGGCACTGAAAGCTCTGAAGGGCTTAAAGTTAGTGTTGATGATCGCTCCGACTTCCAGTGGTCGTAACACAATAATTAGGCACTTAGTCAAAACCGGCGACTATCACTACATAGTTTCCGATACTACTCGTCCGCCGCGGATCAATGATGGAATTCCGGAGCAAAACGGCCAGGAATATTGGTTTAGGAGTGAGGAAGAGGTGTTGGCCGATCTGAAAGCCGGCGAATATCTGGAAGCCGAGATCATACATAGCCAACAAGTGTCCGGCATCAGTATCCGGGAACTGGAACGGGCTAAAGCAGAGGGGAAGATCGCCATTACCGACATTGACCTTGAAGGCGTGCGCAACATTATGAGAGTTAAGCCCGATACTTATGTTGTAATGCTGATTCCGCCTAGTTTTGACGAATGGCAAAGACGGATCGCTCAGCGTGGCCGGATGAGCGAGCTGGAATATAGCCGGCGACTAGAAACCGCTAATCGTATCTTCAAAGAAGGCTTAAAGGAAGACTTTTATCATTTCGTAATCTCTGAGGACCTCAACCAATCAACCGATATTATCAACTCGATAACCAAAAATACGGCTAACCCCCACCAGGATAGGGGCAGGGAGTTAATCAGATCACTGCAGCAAAGCCTTGAGCTGAAGCTTGGTCCTCACCACTAAACAACGTTGGCACTCTTGACTAATGAGTGCTAATTTTTCTAAAATATATACGTACTAGCAGTAATGCTGCAGGAGTGCTGAATTTAACTATGACAAACCGTCAAAAACTTATCCTATCTTCTATAGTCGAACAGTATGCCGAAGTTGCCAGCCCGGTCGGCAGTAGCTTGCTGGCCAAAGCTTTCGGTGTATCTAGCGCTACCATCCGAGCCGAAATGGCGGAACTGGAGCGACTAGGCTATATCCATCAACCGCACACCAGTGCTGGCCGGGTCCCGACTGACAAAGGCTACCGTTTCTACGTCAATGAACTGGCTGAAACGCAGGATAAGCTGATTAGTCGCCCAAGTGCCGAGCGAGCCTTGAGCGCCCGTGTTCAGCACGGTGGCATACCGGAGCGCACCATCAGGAATGCCGTTGATACTCTCGTGGAGCTGACCCACAATTTGGGGCTGGCTACTATCGGTGACCAGCTTTATATGAGCGGTTTATCCAATCTTTTCGGTCAGCCGGAATTTATCCAGACTGGCCAGGTCCAGGAAGTTGCCAGACTGCTTGATAACTTGGAGCCTTGGCTCAGAGAAGCCGCACCCAATGAAGCATTGAGTGTCTACATCGGCCGCGAGAATCCTATTGGCCGGAACTCCGGCTGCACCTTGATAATCAGCAAGTTCGCCAGCCCCTTCTCAGATAAAAGCTATATTGGCGTTCTGGGTCCAACCCGCCAAAGCTATCGGGACGTTATGGGATTGGTGCAGAGTGCCGGCCGGGCGGTAGAGGAGGCGCTATATGTCTAAGAAAAAAAACCCCGAGCTTGAGAAATTAGAAGAGAAAGTAGCCGAACTGACAGAAGCCCTGCAGCGGGAGCGGGCTGATGCCGTCAATGTACGGCGCCGGGCCGAAGAAGACCGCACCAAGCTGGCCAGCTTTTATAAGGTGATGATTGTCCGCGACCTACTACCAGCCATCGACAATTTAGAAAGAGCCCTGAAGCATACACCTAAGGACTTAGCCGATCATACATACGTTAAGGGCGTGCAAGGGGTAGCTAAGCAGTTCGAGCAAGTCTTCAAAGACCTTGGCGTGGTCAGGATTAAGACAGTCGGCGAGAAGTTTGACCCGAAGCTGCATGAGGCGGTCCAGATGGAAGACGGCGAAGGCAGCGTTGAAGTCGTTTGCGAGGAACTTCAACCAGGGTACCGTCTGGGCGACGATATCCTTAGACACGCTATGGTTAAGGTGCGTATGGAGGACAAGTAATGGCCAACGTTGAAACCTGCGCCAATTGTGCCCTGCGGGGGTTAGATTTATCTCCCAGCCAAGCCCGGGCGGCCGGGCACATAATTATCGAAGGCGGACATATGGCCGAAGATACCAGAAGGCGAATCAATCTAAAAAGGATAGCCGGGGTGGTGATGAATCATTTTGAAGCTCCCCAAGAGCTGAAGACAGCTACTATGGCCTGCGTCGATGCTCACATAGATGGAAGCTGCACCTTTGGCGGCGAACTGGAGGAGGCATAACTTATGGGTAAAGATATGGAGAATGTTATAGAAGTCGACTTTAGGTTACGTCCGGCAAAAGTGGAAAAAGCCAGCCGGATGATCATAGCTGCCGCCCAAGTGGCCGAGAGTCACGCCGATCCTGGCGTAGCAGAGCTAGCTCAGGAAGAGCAAGAACGGGCCCTAAAGAGTCTAAGCCGGCGTGAAGTGATGGAAGTTAATAATCAAATCAAGCGACAACTGACCGATAAGGCCAGTTAATAACTAAAAAAGGAGGAACAATATATGGGAAAAATCATAGGAATAGACTTAGGAACTACTAACAGCGCTATGGCGGTGATGCAATCCGGCAAGCCGGAAATTATCGCCAATAGCGAGGGCAATCGCACCACGCCTAGCGTTGTGGCTATCAATAAGAACGGCGAACGTCTGGTTGGCCAGGTAGCCAACCGACAACGGGTAACCAACCCGACCAACACCATCTTCGGTGTGAAGCGTCTGATTGGCCGCAAGTTCAGCGATTCAGAAGTTCAGCGCGATATCGAGCTGATGCCTTATAAGATAGTCAAAGCCGGCAACGGCGTAAAAGTAGAGATGGATGGCAAGGGCTATAGTCCCGAAGAAGTCAGCGCTATGATCTTAAGCAAACTCAAAGCTGACGCCGAAGCCTTCCTCGGCGAGCCGGTCACCGAAGCTGTAATTACTGTCCCAGCCTACTTTGACGATAGCCAAAGGCAAGCCACCAAAGATGCCGGCAAGATTGCCGGCTTGGAAGTAAAGCGCATAATCAACGAGCCTACGGCTGCTGCTCTGGCTTACGGTCTGGATAAGGCCAAAGAAGAAAAAATCGCTGTTTTCGACCTGGGAGGCGGTACTTTCGACGTATCCATCCTGCAGCTAGGCGACAGTGTTTTTGAAGTCCTATCTACCAACGGCGACACCCACCTCGGGGGTGAAGACTTTGACCTTAGGATCGTTAATCACTTCGTAGACGAGTTTAAGAAAGAGTCCGGCATCAATGTCAAAGATGACAAGGCCGCTATGCAGCGACTGAAGGAAGAAGCCGAGAAGGCTAAGAAAGAGTTGTCTACTACAGAAGTAGCCGATATCAATCTGCCATTCTTGACAGCCGATGCCGAAGGTCCGAAACACTTCGAGTATAAATTGACGCGGGCCAAGTTGGTTGAGCTGGTACAGGATCTGATAGATAAGACTGAGGAACCTGTAACCAAAGCTCTTAAGGACGCCAAACTATCTGCCAGCGATATCAATGAAATTGTCCTGGTCGGCGGTATGACCCGGATGCCGGCAGTTCTAGAAAAGGTAAAGAAAATCTTCGGCAAGGATCCGCTGCAAGGCGTGAATCCGGACGAGGTAGTCGCCGTCGGTGCTGCCATCCAGGGAGGCGTCTTGCAGGGCGATGTCAAAGACGTACTACTGCTGGACGTCACTCCTCTGAGCCTGGGTATCGAGACCCTAGGCGGTGTCACCACTAAGCTGATTGAGCGCAATACCACCATTCCGACCAGCAAAAACGAAGTCTTCTCAACCGCCGCTGATAATCAGAACAGCGTAGAGATTCACGTACTCCAGGGTGAGCGTGAAATGGCCAACGACAACAAAAGCCTAGGCCGTTTCGTACTGGACGGCATCCCGCCGGCTCCGCGCGGTGTACCGCAGATCGAAGTTACCTTCAATATCGACGCTAACGGTATTTTGAATGTCACCGCCAAAGACAAAGGCACCGGCAAGGAGCAAAGCATCACTATCAGCGGCAGCGGTAACCTGGATAAGGCCGAAGTAGAAAAGGCCGCCAAAGAAGCCGAAGCCCATGCCGAGGAAGACAAGAAGAAGCGCGAAGCCGCCGAAGCCAAGAACATTCTGGAAAACGCTATCTACCAGGCGGAAAAGATGAAAGTCGAGCACAAAGAGAAATTGGCCGAAGAAGATGTTAAAACCTTGGATGAGGCCGTAGAAGAAGCTAAGAAGCATGTTGAATCTACCGATAAGGATGAGCTGGAGAAAGCCGCCAAAGACCTTAACGATAAGCTGATGCCTATCGGTGCTAAGATGTACGAACAGGCTCAGGCCGAGGAAAAACCTGCCGAAGGCGAGGATACAGCTGAAGCTTCAGATAAGGACGAGCCGATAGAGGGCGAAGTCGTCGACGATAAAGACAAGAAAGAAGCCTAAATGGCCCCAGAAGCCCAACCTGCTCCGGAGAAACACCGCTCAGCCGTGGCCTTAGGCCTGTTCAGTGAGATATTGGATGGAGGCCAGAAGGTTGAGCTGCCACCGCTCGACCCGCGCTATATAGCTTCAAGGGGCGTAAGGATGGTCGGAGCCCGGCGCTCCATTCCTATTGTCAATTATTCGCTTGAGGTTACCGACTCAGAAGCCAGCGGCCAGCCGAAGCGTTATAACCTTTCACAGCTAGAAAGGCAGCTATTGATCAACGGTGTATTCACGGAGGCGGATGAGGATTGGCAGGACTTCATTACCGATCTGGACGAAGCCAAGCAACTGAGGGAAGCATTGCTAGAGAGCCCAGATGAAGCTTAAACGTCTAGGGTTCATAGCCGCACTTTTAGCGGCTTTTACCGCCGGCACCAAAGCCGGTGTAGAGTATACCAAAGGTCATTATGTGGTTCGGGATCGTAAATTCATAAAAGGCGAAGTAGTAAAATCTAAAGACGGAAATGATTAAGAAGGCGGAAATGAGTCAGACAACGATGAGCAGAGAAGACAGCGGTAATAACGAAGTATTAGGTGAGCTAGGTGTTCCGTCTATGGTTGATTTGGATAGTGAAGTCGCGCGGATAATAAAATCGGATAACGATTCGGCGCTGGAAGCTTTGGGTATCAAGGCTATGAAAATCACACCTCCGAAATATGTATTTGATGACCAGAACAAGCTGCGCGCAAAAGTCGAGATGTTTTACACCAGCCCGTCTACGGCTAGGACCCAAAGGGGCATTCATTACCACGCTCAACCTACCGGCGACGGTTTTTCCAAGCAATTCACTTTCAGCTGGGACCCGCTATTTCCGGAGCAAGAAAATCTGCAGCGGGTAAGCATAGAATATGCAGATACTGAGGCCGGAGAAGCTTTCACTACCGTAACCACCGGTTTTAATACCTTGGATCTTCAAGCCATAGAAGAAGCTATCAATGACTATCGAGGAGAGCCTGGCGATGCCTAAGCGAGACTATTATGAAGTCTTAGGAGTAGGTAAAAACGCCAGCGCCGATGAGATAAAGAAGGCTTTCCGGCGCCAAGCCGTCCAGCACCACCCGGACCGCGGCGGCGATGAGGCAAAGTTCAAGGAAATCAACGAAGCCTACGAGATTTTAAAAGACCCCAGTAAGCGCCAACGCTACGATCAGTTCGGACATGCCGGAGTAGGCAGCAGCGCGGCCAGCGACGGTAATCCGTTCAGCGGTTTCGGCGGCTTCAACACCGAGAACGTCAACTTTGATTTTGGCGACCTCGGGCTAGGCGATATCTTCAGCAGTTTCTTCGGCGGTGAGGCTACGGGCAGCAGCCGCCGGGCTCGCAACCGTGGCCGAGATGTGGAAACATCCATAGAAATCAGTTTTGAACAGGCCATTTTTGGCACCGAGGTCACGCTGAACCTGAATATGGAAGATACTTGCGAGCATTGCAAGGGCACGATGGCTGAACCGGGCTACGACCTGGAGAAGTGCGTTGAGTGTAAAGGTTCTGGGCAGATAACCAAAGTTACCAGAACTATCTTCGGCAACATCCAACAGGCTACAGTCTGTCCTAAATGTCACGGCCGGGGCAGTATACCGGAAAAAGAATGCAGTGTTTGTCACGGTCGAGGGGTTAAGCGTAAATCCCAGAATATTGGCATGAAAATACCGGCCGGTATTGATGATGGGGCTACTATCCGCCTCCGCGAAAGAGGCGAGGCCATCAGTGGCGGTCCCAAAGGCGACCTTTATGTGAATGTCCGCGTCAAACCGCACAAGAAGTTCACCAGGGAAGGCGATCTGATCCTTTCCGATGAGCATATCAGTATGGTTCAGGCGGCACTTGGCACCGAGATAGAGGTTGACACAGTCGACGGCCCGGTAAGGATGAAAATTCCTATCGGCACTCAGAGCGGCACGGACTTTAAGCTATCCGGCCACGGGGTGCCGCGTCTAAGCGGCGGTCTGAGGGGCGCGCATATCGTTACCGTCCTAGTCGACACCCCGACAAAGATGACTTCTAAGCAGAAATCCTTGTTGGAGCAGTTCGCCAAAGAATCTGGCAAAAAAGGCATATTCAAGTAGTTCTTATCGGCGCATAATCACCGTAAAGTCGTAACCTGAGTAGTCGGTCCTTAAGCTGACCTTATTCGTCAGCGTTAAGCAGAAATCCAGAACGTCATTGGTATTGGCGTAAGCTATCTTGGAATCGCTGGCTATCGGCTTAAAACCGCCGGCCATATTGAAGGCCAACACCTCTTTCGTCAGTCCAAACAAGGCCGTGATCATCCGCTGCCTCTCCTTCAGCCAACCATCGATATTATGATTCATCACTCCGGAGCTCAAGACTACATCATATTTACCCTCAAATTTTCCGGAGAACGGATCGCCTACGCTAAAACTGTGACCACTATAGCGTTTTTTGGCTATGTCGATGAAATTCTGGTTTTTATCAACGCCGAGGTATTTGAATTTATCAGCTCGGGCATAAAGGAACGGCAGCACGTCACCCATCCCGCAGCCGGCATCTAAGATGGTTTTGCCTTCTATCTCCAAGTCTTTGACCAGATATTTGAAGCGTATAGCCTGAGACGGGTAATTAATCCAGTGCAATGCCTGCGGACTTTCGCCGTAGGACTTTAGTCCCTCTTGATATATCTCATCAAAATTCATCTATAAACAGTATATCGCTAGCAAATCCTTGAAATCATAAAGCTTATGGATTTAAATAGAGGTAGGCCTATGAAAAACACAAATTTCGAAAAAGGCTTTATTCCGATGATGATAATGCTGCTGCTTATGGTGGCGGCCGTAATCTGGTTCGTTTACGAAAGGGTAGTCCAAGCACACAAATAAGCACGGTTCTTTAGAAAGATAGAAACAAATGAAAATCCTTCTCATCAATAATCACACCCAACACCTTAGCTACCTCAGTGCGGCGCTTAGCGGACACCAGTTAGAAATAGTTATGTATCAACCGGGTGCAGAGTTCAATTATCAAGACAAAGACCTGGTAGTGTTATCGGGGGGCGGCGGCGAAGGACTGGAGATAAACGACGCCACTCCTGCTGGAAAGCTTTGGTACCAGGACGAAATGGAATTCGTTCTTAGCTGCGACAAGCCGATTATGGGTATCTGTATGGGTTTTGAAGTGATAGCTCGCAGCTACGGTTCCAAGGTTAATGAGATGAAAGATCTGATTCAAGGTTTCCGTAATCTGTCGACTACATCCCGCGGAAAACTACACCTCAGCCGCGATAAACTGAAGCAATACGAAGCCCACCAATGGCACGTAGAAGATGTCGATACCCGCCAATTTGATGTTTTGGCCGAATCATCCACAGGTATAGAAGTTATCAAGCACAAGACTCGGCCTATTCTGGCTACTCAGTTCCACCCGGAAAAAGGCGGTACCCTGAAGCTGCCCACTCTCCTCTCATATCTATAGACAAATTAGCTGAAAAGTGTTAAAATATAAGAATGGTTAAGAAAAATAGCCTACCTATTGAGGTAATCGGTTCGGTTGAATATATCAATCTGATCGAGCAGAACATCGCCAATATTCCAGCCCGGGTAGATACCGGAGCTATTTTTTCGTCTATCTGGGCCAGCGAAGTCCAGGTCAGAAAAGGCGTTCTTAGTTTCAAGTTGTTCGCCCCGGGTAGCGCCCTGCATACCGGCGAGGTGATAAAGACCGATAAATTCCGGACCGCCTCTGTTAAAAACTCCTTCGGCCACTCCGAATTCCGTTATAAAGTACTGCTGATGGCCGCTATCGGCGACCGTAAGATACGTGCTTGGTTCACTCTGGCCGACCGTTCAGGAATGACCTATCCTGTGCTTATCGGCCGCAATATCCTGCGCAATAAGTTCGTAGTCGATGTCAGTAAACACCGTACCCAGAGCAAATCCTCCCCGTCCCAAGTCTTGGTGCTAGCCAGCCAGGCCAAGGACTTCGAAGAATTCTTTGGTGGCGTTGAAAAACTTTCTAAAACCGGTGCCCGTTACACCCTAAGGGATTATAAGGACCTGGTATTTTCCATCAAACCGGGCAGGGTAAGTGTTATCGAATCAATCACCGGCCGTGATATCGGTGAGTTTGACTTGGCTTATTTCAAATCACATAAGCGCGACTACGCCAAAGCGGTTGCAGCCGCCCAATACCTTCAGTTCCGGGGCATCAAAGTGGTCGATAAAGAGATAACCACCCATATTAGCTACGACAAACTGTCTGAATATATGCGCCTGGGCCTCCATAATCTGCCGGTGCCGACTACTTTCTGTGCCACCAATGAATATCTGCTGAAAAACATTGATACGATTGCCGAGGAAATCGGCTGGCCGCTGGTCTTCAAAGAGATCGAGGCCGACCGAGGTATGAAGAACTACGTGCTTGATGATAAGCAGGAACTCCTAAAAGCTGCCAAGGCTACTGACCCTAAGGATATATATGTCATCCAGCGCTACATACCGAATGACGGATTTATCAGAACCTTGGTTTTTGACCGGGCCGTACTGCTGGCTATACACCGCGCACCGATCGAGCGGGCCGATAAGGATAAGACCAAGCGGCACCTCAACAAAATGGCTTACTCAGACAATGTGACATTAATGAAATTGACAGATTTGGACCCAAGAGTCCATGACCTTTCAGTAAGAGCATCTGTTACTATGAATCGGCAGGTTGCTGGCGTAGATATACTCCAAGACCTGGAATCAAAAGAATGGTTTATTCTTGAGGTCAATAACTCCCCGCAACTGAAAGCCGGCCCTTTCGCCGAAGAACGCAAGATGGCGCTAGCTAAATTTATAGATCAAGAGATAACCGGATAGGAATAAGCATATGAAGATTATAATTTTGTCAAAAGGCCCAGCCAATTATACGACCAAGCGCTTGAAGCAGGTGGCCATAGAACGCGGACATGAAATCCGCGTAGTCAACTATGCCAAGTGTTATATGACAGTCGAGAAGGGCAACCCGGTCGTCTATTATAAAGGCGAAAAATTGATCGACGTGGACGCCATTATCCCGCGCATCGCCCAAAGCTATACCAAATACGGATCAGCCGTTGTTCGCCAGTTCGAAATGCAGGGCGTATTTACTACCGCCAGTTCAATCGCTATCGTCCGCTCCCGCGACAAGTTGCGGGCCTACCAGTTGCTAGCCAAAGCCGGCGTAGGTATACCTAAGACTGTCTTTGCCCGAGAAACTGCCGACTTTGACGAAGTCTTGGAACTGATCGGCGGAGCACCGGTAATCATCAAGGTTGCCCGAGGTACTCACGGTAACGGTGTGGTATTAGCCGAAACTCGTAAGGCAGCCAAGGCCGTTATGCAGGCTTTCTTCGTAGAAGGCGTGAACTTCCTGGTCCAGGAATTCGTTGAAGAATCGGCCGGTACAGACATTCGAGCAGTAGTAGTCGGTGGACGAGTTGTGGCCAGTATCAAGCGCCAAAGTCTTGATGATGACTTCAGATCCAACACCCACCAGGGCGGTGTTGGCAAGGCAGTGAAGCTTACAGAAGAAGAAGAGCGTACCGCTATCAAAGCCGCCAAGGCTATGGGCTTACCGATATGCGGTGTCGATATGATGCGCAGTGAACGCGGCCCGCTGGTGCTGGAGGTTAACTCCTCGGCTAGTATTAAGACACCCGAGTTAATGACTAAGCGCGATGTTGCCGAAAAGATCATCGAATATATAGAACGCAATGCCAAGGGCCGCCGCCGCAAGGACCGGGTCGGAGCTTAAGGATATAAAGATATGCAGAAGCCCAAGCCGCAGATAATAGTGTTTGGGCTGCTGGCTCTGGCGCTAATCTTGGGCTTCGTATTATTACCAAAAAACTCGGCTGCTAGTTGCGATGAGCACTACCGCCGCGACGGCCAGCTAAGAGTAGGCCAAAAAATTATCAACGTGCAGATAGCCTCCACCCTCGCTCAGCAGGAACAAGGCTTAAGTGGCCGTCGCTGTCTAGGTGCCAACCAAGGGATGTTGTTCGTTTTTGATAAACCCGGTTTTTATCCCTTCTGGATGAAAGATATGAAGTTCAATATAGATATAGCCTGGATCGGTGCCAATGGCCAGGTCGTTGATATTCAGCGTGATTTAAAACCTACTTCATACCCGTATAGCTATACCAACCAGGTAGCTGCCAAGAAAGTCTTAGAAGTGCCGGCCGGCAGCCTTGACGCACTAGATATACACACCGGTACAAAACTTAATTAAACTGCTCATGCTAAAATGCTGTTATGACAGATGCCATCTTGGCAGTGCTTATTATCATACCCGTGGCTCTGACCGTATTACTGAAAAGTAATGCCGCCTTAGCCGTTCTGGCATTGACTGCCGGTTATACTCTAGAGAGCTTGGCGAGCAGCGATATCTATGATGGTCTTCATAAGCTAAACCTCACCGGCTTGAATAGTGCCGATATTGACCTACTACTGATCGCCTTACCACTGCTTCTGACCTTGCTGCTAACAAGAAAGCATTGGCAAGGGAATACAAAAATGATCACCCAGCTGGCCGCCGCACTGGCGGCCGGGGTAATGCTGATTATTATCACCTTGCCTTTTCTGGGCTCACTGGTCGATCTCAATTTATCAAGCTCAAAAATATGGCCAGTCGTAGAGCACATCCGAGGACCGGTAATTGTCTTTGGAGTAGTTTATGGATTATTCGTCGTCTGGTTAGTAAAACCCAAGCCGCACGACAAGAAGCATAAATAGTTTTTACCCGGATTGACTTTTTGTCTTAAAAATTGATAATCTAAGGTGTTATTCCTCACAGCAATGATAATGGGGGCCCGTAGCTCAGTAGGTTAGAGCAGCGGCCTTTTAAGCCGCGTGTCGTGGGTTCGAATCCCACCGGGCCCTCCAAATAAAACCGCTCACCGCCTTGGTGAGCTTTTTTATAGCCGTTAGCAATTAATTTTGACGATTCATTATGTCATTATGAGCGGATTATGCGGAGCTTCCGCCGGACCACCCTTATTACGATTTTTTGTTTGTCTATTTTAGCTGGTCTTGGTTTGGCCAGGTTCTGGTCTATCCACCCGGCGTGGTGGCTGCTAATTTTTGCACCAGCTCTTTGGTTGCTGAAGAAAAGGAGCCTGGCTAGCCTGGTTCTGATTATCGTTCTGGGAATTGGTCTCGGCCTCGGGCGGGGCACAATATATATGCAGAAACTGGCACTGCTGAAATCATATACCGGCAGCAATGTGACCGTAGAGTTAAGTGCGAAATCAGATGCCGTATATGCCAAGGGTTCGCAGATCGAGTTCATAGGCAGCGATGCTAAGTTGCTGGCCTCTGACCAAAAGTTGGCCGGGAATTTTAAAGTCAGCGGTTTCGGTGTGCCTATGGTTTACCGCGGCGATAGGGTGCAAGTATCAGGAAAGTTATATCCGATGCGTGGCAGCAATCAGGCAAGGATAGCCTATGCCAAACTGCAGGTTACTAGTCTAGGAGACAGTTGGTTTAATAAATTGACCCGCTTATTCTCTACTGGGATGGAGAATTCACTACCGGAACCTATCGCTTCATTCGGACTTGGACTTCTGGTGGGGCAGCGCACTAATCTGCCAGCCGATATAACCACTCAGCTGACTGCGGTAGGCTTGGTGCATATCGTGGCTGTCTCTGGCTATAACTTGACGATTCTTGTCAGAAGCGCCCAGCGGCTTCGCATCAATTCCAAGTATCAACGGGCTCTTCTGTCTCTTGGCTTGATAATCTCATTCGTTCTAGTCACTGGCTTCAGCGCCTCCATAGTGCGGGCAGCGGTTGTTTCGGTATTGAGCCTAGGTGCTTGGTATTATGGCCGCAACCTGAAGCCGATGCTTATAATCGCGTTTGCTGCTGCCCTGACGGCGGCTATCAACCCTTTTTATCTTTGGAGCGATGTAGGCTGGTATCTATCATTCCTAGCTTTCTTCGGGGTATTGGTGATTGCTCCTTTGATAATTTCTCATTCATTCTCCAAGACACCTTCATTGCTCACCATCGTCTTTATCGAGACATTGTCGGCGGAAATTATGACGCTGCCTTTGATAATGATGATTTTTGGGCAGATGTCTTTGGTGGCATTGTTGGCTAACGTGCTCATTGTGCCGTTAGTGCCGTTAGCTATGTTACTGTCTGCCATTGCCGCAACCGTTGGCGCCATTATCCCCGAATATGCTGGCTGGTTCGCTTGGCCGGCTACCTTTCTTCTGACCTATATGCTGGATCTGATCCATATCCTAGCTGGTATACCCAAAGCCCTAGTGCATATAAAGATAAATCCAACCCTGATGTTGAGCGCCTACATTATTGTAGTAACCATAACTTTGACAATGCATAAGCGCCTAAAGAGAATTAGGCTAACCTTGAAAGAATCAATGTAAAAGGAAAAGGCGGCTCTTTGCAGAGCCGCCTGTCCTTACTTACCGGTTCCCGGATCCGTGGGGATCGTGTAGGGGATGCTCCCGTCGAGCGTGCAGTACGGAGCCTGCGCGTAGAGCTGGACCTGGTTGCGCGAGTAGCGCACATAGCCGGTCCCGCCCGTGTAGAGCGTCGGCCAGGGTGCCGAGCCCCACGCAGGATTCCAATTGGCAGGGTAGTACCCCGCCGGCACGTTCTTGACGAACAGGATGTGCACGACCGACTGGTTCGGGCGGAGCGTGATGCTCCAGAGCCAGACAGTCGGATCTGTCGTCGCCGACAGGCCGCTCTTGGCGGTGTCGACGTCGAGCAGCGGGCCCTTCATCATCGACGGGTCGGTGTTCGGGTTGCCGACGCCGTAGATGTAGACGTTGATCGTCTGGGGCTTGTCGCTCGTGTTCTTCAGCTCGTTCACGACCTGCATCGAGTCACCAACCTTGACGCAGCCGCCCGGGTTGGACGTGGCTGCGTAGCTGGTGCCGATGACGGGCTGTGTGTAGGTCTTCGGGGTTCCGGCCAGCGCGCCGGCCGAAGCCAGTGCCGCCAGAGCGGAAACGACGAGAACCATACCGAAGGTGCGGAACATTGGTGTGCCCTCCTAGGGAGATAGGTGAAGTAAGGTGCTCCCCGCAAGGGAGTTACCTCCACCTCACAGGATAAAGAACATTATAGCATAAGCTTTATAAAATGTCAATGTTATGACCTCTGTTATAACACTTTAAATCTTCCATTTAACACCTTAAAGCGGTAAAATAACAGATATGTCCGGACACAGTAAATGGGCCACTATAAAGAGGCAAAAAGGTGCTAATGATGCTAAACGAGGCGCTATTTTTACTAAATTGGGAAACCAGATCGCCATTGCTGCTCGCGGTGGAACCGATCCATCTACCAATTCGGCTCTAGCTATGGTGATCGAAAAGGCTAAGGCCGCCAATATGCCGATGACAAACATTGAGCGGGCAATCCAGCGGGCAGCGGATAAGTCAGCCGCGGCCGTAGAAGAAGTGACTTATGAGGGCTACGGACCCGGAGGAGTAGCCGTAATCGTGGAGTGCGCCACTGATAATAAAAACCGGACTTACCCGGAAGTCAGGTTGGCTTTTAGTAAGAATGGTGGCAATATGGCCGAACCCGGCAGCGTGGCATTCCAGTTCAGCCGCAAGGGAGTTATCCGGGTCAAGGGAATGGGTGATGAGGTAGAGCTGGCGGCGATCGAAGCCGGTGCCGATGATGTCTTTTCGGAAGAAGAAACCAGCGAGACTGTGGTGCATACCGCTCCAACCGAACTGGCCAAAGTACGTGATGCATTGAAGACCGCCGGCCTGGAAGCGGTAGATGCCGAGCTAACCTATGTTCCGAATAACACCCTTGAAATTACAGATAAGGAAACGGCCCGTAAAACTATAAATCTTATGAATGCCCTGGAAGACTTGGACGACGTCAGCGCTACCCACACAAACTTCGATATTGCTGATAGCATAGATTTACAATGAGAATCATAGGCATAGATCCAGGCACCGGCATAATGGGCTTCGGTGTGATTGACGCCCAAAGCGGCAAAACAGCTCTGGTAGATGCCGGAGTAGTTCGGACTAAAGTGCACCAGCCGCTTGATGAACGCCTGGAAGAAATTTATAACTGCCTAAGTGACATCATAGAAGAGACGAAACCGGCGATAATGGTTATCGAGAAGCTGTTCTTCGCTCAGAATGTGACTACGGCTATCAGCGTCAGTCACGCCCGAGGCGTCGCGATGCTTGCTGGCAAACTGGCCGGTTTGGAAATCATCGAATATACACCGCTGCAGATAAAACAGGCCCTGACCGGTTACGGCCGGGCCGACAAAAAACAGATGCAGGAAATGGTCCGGATACTTTTAGGGTTAAGAGAAGCACCTAAACCGGATGACTGCGCCGACGCTCTGGCGGCAGCTTTGATGCATGCCAGCGCACTTAAGGTAAAATAAGATAAATGATAGCAACTTTAACCGGAAGAATTTCTGAAAAAACCTTGGACTCGATAGTTATCGAATGCGGTGGGGTAGGCTATGGATTGTATGTGACATTCGAAGATTATGGGGCTTTGGAAGAGGGAAGCGATGCCAAAGTTTATGTCTATGAGCACATCCGTGAGAATAGCCACGACCTTTTTGGTTTTCGAACTACCGATACGAAGTATCTCTTCGAACAATTACTAAGCGTCAATGGGGTCGGTCCCAAGATGGCGTTATCAATCCTAAGTGTTGCCTCCGCAGCGGCCGTAAGGCAGGCTATAGCCGCCGGTGATACCAAATTTATCTCCCAGGCTAGCGGCGTAGGTAAACGCGTTGCCGAGCGAGTCGTTGTCGACCTGAAGGACAAAGTAGGCCTAACCGCTGCCGAAGACGCTACAGGTTTCTTATCAGGGGCTTCCGCCAATCCTAATGACGAAGCCCTGCAAGGCTTAGTAGCTCTTGGTTTTTCGGTTGCCGACGCTTCAGAAGCTCTAAAAAAGGTCGATACTAAACTGTCCGCCGAAGAGCGCATCAAACAAGCTCTAAAAGTACGCTAAAATAAACTAAGAAGCGTATAAAAAACAAAATGTCTGAAAAACCTCATATAGATAGAGATAATCAAGCGCCCCAGGGGCCTAGCCCCCACCAGTTGAATATGTTCTGGGAACAAACCGCTGGCGCTACTGATGTGTTAACTGATCATAACAGGATGGTTTCTGCCACAGTTTTCTTTCACGAACGGCTGGCCCCTCTACAGTCCAAGCCGGGCGAGCCTGAGCGCAATAAAGCTGTGCGCGAATTTCAGACCTGGTTACCCTTCAGCGATAGTGAGCTTAATACGGCTCTTGGCGGGGCTGTAAATCGAATACGTCGGGCACACCATACCAAAAATGGCGATCCTAGACGCGCGGTTGAAAATACCTATAGAGGTTACGTGGGGTTTTTAAAGGACACGCATAAGCAGCTGGATCTGCTAGAAAAGGCTCTTACTGTACCGGAAGACGATGAAGCTGCCGCGGATATTGGAAAAATCCGCGAGTTGATAAGTAGCGACCAGGAGTTCCAATCATTATTCGCCAATTACTTTTACCAAAAAGAGAGCTTGGATCATTACGGCGAAAAACGCGAAAAAAAACGCAAAGGCTTCTTCCACGGTGCGGTAATTGCAGCCGCCCAGCACGCTCCCGATCGGACCATTGAAGCTATGTTTGATCATATCTATTCACATGCTAGGCACCGCGAGCATTTTTGGCGAAGAGAGATTACTCTGGTAGAACAAATCGACTTTGTAAAAGAAATGATTGCCGATCCCAGCTTTACGCCGCCCTCTATGTTGCGCCGCCGCGACACTGGCGAACAACAAGAAGTGCCCCAGCAAGTAGAGGAAGAAGTTGCCCAGGAAGCCGGCAAATTGGTGATAGAAAACAGTTTTACAGAGGGCACCCCACCAGAAGTAATGCAAGCTAATATTGCACGCTACGCCGAACAGACAAAAGATATATATCGGAAGCTAGAACAGGGGCAGAAGGATAAAAAATCCATTGAACTGGATGTACTAGGTGGATATGCGATTTGGGATGAAGAGGGTAACGTTATTGGCGTAGAGCCCAGGCGTGACCCTGAAATCGCGACCTACGCCGACGCCGCAAAGGCTACACGCCCTCATAAGCGAAGATCGGGTTTTGGGCATAAAGCCGACATTGGCAACAACGACCCCAAAGTAAAAGATACTTACGACCGCTAGAAATTATATTAATTATCTATACAATATCGTTTGATGACATTTAAGGAACTTAAGCGGCCTTTTTTTATTTTGGCTCCGATGGACGACGTGACCGACACGGTTTTTCGTCAGATTGTGACGGATTGCGCCCGTCCGGATCTTTTTTTTACCGAATTCGTGAATGTTGACGGGCTGCAGAGCCCTGGGCGACCCAAGCTGATCCATAAATTACTGCTTAGCGACAAAGAGAAGCCGGTGATTGCCCAACTATGGGGCTTAAAGCCGGAGAATTACTACAAAACCACAAAAGAATTGATAGATATGGGCTTTGCCGGGGTGGATATCAATATGGGTTGTCCGGCAAAGACAGTGGTCAAAAACGGTGCCTGCGCCGCGCTAATCAATAACAGGGAATTGGCAGGGCAGATAATCGATGCTGTCAAAGAAGCAGCAGGGAATCAGTTCCCTGTCAGCGTCAAAACTAGAGTCGGCTACAGAGAAATTGATATGAGTTGGGTAGAATTTTTGCTTAGTAAACAACTTGACTTGTTAAGTATTCACGCAAGAACGGCGGCTCAAATGTCTAAAGTTCCTGCAAACTGGGAGTTGGTTAATCAGGCCCGTGAAATGCGTGATTCCCTAGCGCCCAACACCCTGATTGTCGGCAATGGCGATGTAGAAAGTCGTACTCAGGCGATGGACCTTGCCGAAAAGCATAAGTTAGATGGCATTATGGTTGGCCGCGGCATATTTAACGATCCATTCCTGTTCGCCGAAAGTAGCCCGTGGTCCAGCTGGTCTTCCCGGCAGAAGATAGATCTCTACATTGACCATATTAAATTGCATATGCAGACCTATAAGAACGGCGAACGCCGATTTGAAACACTGCGTAAGTTCTGCAAGGTTTACATTAACGGTTTTGAAGGTGCTCATCATCTGCGAGAACAGTTTATGGAAACCGATGGCCCAGAAGAAGCCTTGGAGCTACTGTGCCATAATATGCAGTATGAGGTTTAGAAGAAAACCACCCGAGCAAAACCGTCACCTAAGATTAGTATCTGACAACCCAAACCCGGAGCAGCCGCTATCAGATGCGGCCACAACCGCAAGGTTAGTCGGTAACCCGGTAGTTAAGCTGGCAGCCGAAGAAGATATCAAAGAACGCCCACTCGATCTGAGCCGCACAGATATCTTGGATATAGACATCGCTCTGAACGAAGCTGCTAGAAACTATATAAATGATGACGTTAACCTTTATTCTCTAGATCAATCATTTTTTATGGTCGGGCAAATCGCCCACACAAAATTCCGTGATATTAACCGTTACGTCATCGCTTCACTTCGGGAATCGTTTATAGTTTCTGATGGCCGGCGTGAGCATTACGCCTCAGCCAGAACTTACAGCGCTATGCAGGTATTAAAAGCTGGATTTAACAGTTTATTCCCAGACGGACAATTTGATGTGAACGGTTTCGACTCGTTTGCCGAAACTTATCCCAGCCGGGCCTGGGCAGACGTGGCAGTAACCCGGGTCGCCTTGCACGGCATCCACGAAGCCAAGTTAGAAATTGACGACCTGGCCCGTGACTACGCCACTACGCCGCAAGGTTTCCTGAAACAGGTAGACGATGCTTTGCTGCTTGGTATGGGTATGGAAGCACCATCCGCCGATGCCTCCGATCTTGAAATGAAAAAGTTTGAATCCAAAAGGAATGCGCTAATAGCCGAAGCTTGGGAGTATTGGCGCGTTGAGAGAGGCATAGAGCCGCCAGATATCTCCAGCTAGCTTTCCTGAGCAGTTGGGGCTGGCTGGCTAGGCTGGCAACCTTTGTTTAGAACGGCCAGCTGGTAGGCAGCATAATCGCTGTCCAATGCGTTTAGGTAAGTCTGATAATAAGTCTGCTTATTATCACTCGAATCCGGATTTGATTTATGATCATTATCGTTCTTGGTCTTCAAATCTACGTATTCCCTGTAGCTTTTATCGTAATTCTTCTGCGTCAAGGCAATCTGTTGATCGTCTATCTGCAGACAGGCTTCCGGGTTGGGAAGAGAATCGGCAGTATTATCCGCGTCAGGCTTCGGCGCATTCTTATCAGTAGCCGCTACGGGGATAGACTGAGGCGGCTGGCCGACCTGTGGAGGGTTATAAACCCTGGCAACATCACTTGCCAGTGCCGGCGCGCCAAAGCCGACAAGCGGAGTCTGGGCAATATCTAGCTGTAACCTGTAGATGTTGTTATGAGTTACGGTGGACACCCCTTCATTGCGAGGATGATAGTGGTTCAGCGTCATTGCCAGCACCAATAAAAAAAGCCCCACCGCGGTAAGCAATATCTGTGTGACTTTATTTGGCTGAGTTTGCATAGCCTGAATATATGACATTTGTCACAATTCGGGCTGTAAAACTTTTTACAGGTCGATGAAAATATATTATCGCTGAGCTTTTGGTGGGGATGCCTGGACTTGAACCAGGGACCAATCGGTTATGAGCCGACTGCTCTAACCACTGAGCTACATCCCCTCGTCAGAATTCGGCCAATCCTCAGTGATACGAGACAATTATAACAGATGAACTAAGGTATAATAGTGGCTATGCTTGATGATGCTAAAAAGTTTGCCGCTCAGCAAATGAAGCAGTTAAACGATGTTCGCAACATAGCGCTATATTTATTCGTACTGATAGTCTTGGCTATCGCCTGGAGCAGCGTAAAAACTATCCAGAATAACTACGAGCTTCAAAAAGCTATATCGACCCTGAAGCAGCAAAATGAAGTCATCCAACTGACGAATCAGAATATAGATCTCCAGAATAAGTATCTCCAGACCGACCAATATCTAGAACTGGCTGCCCGCCAAAGCCTGGGCTTGGCTGCGCCCGGCGAGAAAGTACTGCTAGTACCTAAAAATGTCGCTATGAAATACGTGGACCCCTCGCTGTCTAAACAGACCAACCAAGATCCGGCACATAGTTTAGATACCCGCTCAAAATACATAAAAAATTTGGAAACTTGGCGAGATTTTCTGCTGGGCCGCAAAATCATAACAGATTGACAAAAAAGCTCTAACAGATTAGAATACTCTTTGGTCATAAACAATTTTGCTAAATCGTGCTTTAGCAGATTTTTGTAAAATTGAAGAGGAGGAAGCTACCTGAAGCTGAAGTAAGTTTCGCTTACGAAAGCTGGTACGTCGATTCCGACGACGCGGGGTGGAGCAGTGGCAGCTCGCGTGGCTCATAACCACGAGGTCAGAGGTTCGAGTCCTCTCCCCGCTACCAAAACAAGCGCCCGTCTTTATAGGACGGGCTTTTGTTTTGGTAAATAATTTTATGCTTGTTGTCTTTATAACAAATATCTTTAATAATTATGCTTATGGATACCAATGAAGAAAAGCCGGTTGAAGCAATGGTTCCGCCTCAGCCCGAAACAACCGAACCAAGCCCTCAGCCGACACTACCCGCCAAAGACACCTTATTTACCACTGATAGCCCAGCTCCAATGCCGCCTAAGAGAAGCGCAAAACGCTGGGTAACACTCATACTTATTCTAATTGTCGTATCCGCTGGTCTCTATCTATATATGAATAAAAAACCGGCCGTTAAGACGGCAAGCCCTAAAGTTAATTCATTCCCGCATATAACCTTGCCCAACCAACCGAAACAAACTAATAGCCAGTACAGTTCGCAGTATTTTTCTACAGGATATGTCCAATATGATGCCCGCAAACTCAAAACTATAAGTGCTGATGTGCCCAAAATTGAGCCGATCCTACCTAAGAGCGCCGATGCTAGTGACAAGGAAGTGGTATTTATGGCCGACCTTAGTGCTGTGAGTACAAAAAGATTGATTATGTATGACGTAGCCAGCGGAATATCTTATTTAGTGAACGAGGATAAGTCTGTAGGTAACTACTACAATGCGCATATTATGAGCAATCACTACGTAGTATTTGCCGTATTATCACAGTCTGACCCTGTTACCAATACCACGGCTATAAAGTCATTCGATTTGGATACCGGCGTGACTAAGACTATATTGTCCGGTAAAAGTAGCGAGATACCAATTGCCCTTTGTTGCTCGGTTTCACCAGATGGGTTAAGGATGGCTATCCCAGCCACCAACACTTTGTTGATATATCAAGCGGGCGAGGATAAACCTACATCTTTCAATGTGGGGCTTAAAGTTTTTCCGGACACTAAAGGATCCGCGGCAAATGACGACTATGCGGCCTCACAGCGCAATGGTAATTATCCTGGATTAGTTTGGCTAGATGACAACAAGGTAATGTTCGCTAAAGGTAATCCTTATGCTTGGACGGTGGATTCAAGCGGTAGCCACTTATCAACTAGCAATAATGGGTTAGCCATATATAATTTAGCGGATAATACTACGAAAGACGTAGCGCGAACATCGAATGCCGCTATTAAGCAATTCTGGGTAGATGGCAGCACTATAATCTTCACCGTAGTAAACAAAGATTTGAATGGATTGACCATTTTGAAATATGACAACTTCGATCAAGTTGATGCACAGCCTCTAGAGCAGACGATGAGTAGTGACTACCAGTCAAAGGTCTTCTATGATCCCGGCGGTAAAAAACTATATATTCAGCCTTCCGGTTCGGATGGACAGACAGACACTAAGATTATTCAAATTCTGGATCTGCAAACTGGGGAGACAGTAAAGACCAAACTAGGTACTTTCCCTTATCCATCCCTGGAAGGAATCATTGGACCGAATAAACTAGTAGTCAATAACAGCTACAGTGTGAACAATGACTACAATATATACGACTCTAAAACACAGGCCGTTGAGCATCTATTCTCATTCTCTCAACAATAACTAACAACAAAAAACTCCCCGGGTAATGCCGAGGAGTTTCTTGGGTTTAGTGGTCTATTCTACCACCAACCGTGGCTGACCCAGAAGTTGTAAGCTCCTGCCCATCCGCCGTATTTGCCGGCGTAGGCGGTAAAGTACTGGTTCTGGCAAGCATAGTCGGTACCGCAGTAAGCTAGCTTACTAGCGGGACAAGCCTGGCCTATGCCGAAACATCCGTTAGCACTTCTTGCAGCTGTGTTACAGCCTGACTCGTGCTTGTAGATGTAGTTAGCGTAGCTATTGTCTCCACATCCAGAAATAACTGGTGCGGATATAACCGGTGCGGCTTGAGCTGCCGGAGCCGGTGTTGGAGCTGTAGTAGCCCTAGATGGTTGGCTGGTCTGCGACCTTAAACTTAAGGCCTGAGAATCTGCAGCCGCTACGGCTTTCACGGGTAAATCCCTATGTGCGATTTGTTCAGCGGGGTCGGGTATACGGATAACTTGGTTAGGGTAAATAAGGTCGGGGTCACTTATATCCGTATTAGCGTCGTATAACCTCTGATAGGTCATCCCATTATCTGTGGCGATAGCCGATAGGTTATCACCTTCTTTTACGGTTACGTTTTTTACCTGCACCTTTTGGGCCAGATTAACCTGGGCCTTATGAGTGTTGGTGTTTTTAGTTTGTGCGTTGGCGGCTGATCCGCCGCTAACAGTGAGTATTGCTGCCAATATAAAACTGGCTACAAATGCTTTAATATGCATTAACCCTCCTGACCAATTCAAAAATTGTCTAGCTATTAATAGTTAGTTGTTAGATTTTCTAGTTTTTATTCAAAGACAATTTTAAAGTGAACGGTCGTTTAAATGCCTCCACCTCACTACTTGCGGATGGCACAAAGACCATCGTACAGGCATATAAATATATGTCAAGCAAACTCCTTACAAGGTGTTGCGAATGTTATAACGATACAAAAAACTCCCCGGATAAGCCGAGGAGTTTTCTTATTAGCGTAGTAAAAAATTACCAGCTGCGTTGAGGTCGGTCTTCTTTTGGTCGAGCCTGTTGAACGGAAATGGTTCGGCCGCCGAGCTCTGAGTTATTCAGGGCTGATTCAGCTTTCTTACCTTCGTCATCGTTCTCGTACTCTACAAAGCCGAAGCCCTTGCTGCGACCGGTTTCGCGGTCACGAACAACGGTAGCTGAAGCGACTGTGCCGTGTGCGGCAAACAGTTCTTTCATCTCGTCGTCAGTAGTAGAGAATGGTAGACCACCTACAAATAATTTGTACATCTAGATTCCTTTTAGATTACTTCTCATTAGGTACGACCCTTACAGTCTGGTTTCGGTGCGTGGTGAGTAACCTCGAACGACTCTAGACCAAGAACAGATAAGAACCTAACATCGGTAATTTAAACACCTTTGCCCTAAATAAGCAAGCCACTTTTAGTAATAGAAGGGCAAGATATTGACAAATAAGCAAAAGCGGAGTATAATGATAATTATCAAATTTGATAATAAAAACTAAATAACAAAAAAGGGCACCGAAAAAATGATTCCGAAATTCGCATATGAGCTGGTACCAACCAGCAACGAAAAAATACTAGAAATAGATGAGCTAATCAGCTAATAACTAATCGAACAGATAAGAAAGCCTTCCCTTGGGAAGGCTTTTTTTATATAATCCAATCTGTTGAAGCAAAGTACGGCAGGGTAGCTCAGTTGGTTAGAGCACAGGACTCATAAGCCTGGGGTCGCGAGTTCAAATCTCGCCCCTGCTACCACGCATCAACCAATATAGACCCCGTTTGCGATTCGGCAAGTAGCCAAATTTCAGGTGGGGTTTTGTTAATTTATTCACTGCTATCTAAATGCAGGAAAGAGTACAGTTTTAAGTTGTAAATAGAGGAGAGTCTATGGCAAAGGATCACGGGCCACAAATTAAGAATGATAAACAGTATGAAGGTCTCCGAGACAAAGGTATGAGCAAACAGCGCGCCGCCAAGATTGCCAACTCCAAAGGAGCTAGCAAGCGAGGTGGTGAGCACAGCCACTAGATCAATCTTTTGATAGCGTTGATGAAGGCGGCTTCTTTTAAGCTGACCTTCTTATCCTCAGCGGTCTGGTACAGCTCGTCGCTGGCTTTGACCATATAATCTTCTAGTTTCTGATTAACTTTTTCTTCAGACCAGTGCTCACTAGCTTTGTTCTGAACCCATTCCAAATAACTGACGATAACGCCTCCGGCATTAGCGATTATATCCGGCACAATGGTGACGCCGCGTTGAGTCAACTTGTTGAAAGCGCCCTCGCCAATAGGTCCATTGGCCAGCTCCAGGATGATGTTTGCCTTGATAGATTTGTAATTAGTGTCGTTAACGGCGTCGCCCAGTGCGGCCAGGACCAGCACGTCCACGTCCAGTGCCAGTAGATCGTCGTTGCTGATAATCTTTACGTCGTCTGATTTGAATAACTCAAAGCGGCCGCCATCGAGTTTGTATCTATCAAGTTCGGCGGCGTTGAGCCCATCGGTTGAATATACAGCCGCCCGGGAGTCGCTGGCAGCCACCAATTTCCAGTTTGGATGGTCCTTAGCTGCCACGGTAGCGAAGAATGAACCGACGTTGCCGAAGCCTTGGACAGCGACGGTTATCGGCTTATCAGTCTCGCCCAGGTGCTTCATTAATTGCCGCAGCGCAATTACACCGCCGCGACCGGTAGCCGCATCGCGCCCTAGACTGCCACCATTGTCCAAATTTTTGCCAGTGAAGCTGGCTTTGCTGGTGTCTCCGGTCTGCTTTTGATATTCGTCGACCATCCAGTCGATAATGGTGCCATTGGTATTAACGTCCGGTGCCGGTACGTCTTGATCGGGGCCAATGTGCGGATGCAGATGGGCTACATACTTGCGGCTAACTTCTTCCAATTGGGCTTGGCTCATAGTCTTTGGGTCCAAAGCTACGCCGCCCTTACCACCACCTAGCGGTAAGCCGGCAGCCGCGGTCTTGAAACTCATCAATGTGGCTAGCGCGCGGACTTCGTCTAAATTGACTTCCGGGTGGAACCTGATGCCACCTTTGTACGGCCCAAGTTTGTTGCTGTGTTGGACGCGGTAGGCGTCGAAGCTGCTGCCGTCATCCATCTGAATTTTAAAAATGTGTTCTTGGTCGGTCTTGATAAGGGCTTCTATAGTTTTTTCATCCAGGCCCATTTTGGTTCCGGCTCGGCGAATCAGACTGTGAGCAGTTTCTAGCATAATGTCCTCCTGTTTTGTTTTGCCAGAATTAATTATACGCTCTAAAACAACCAATAGTTGTTTATTAGCTGTAGGAATATAATGGATGTAATGAGCGAAAAACAGCGGATGATGAGCGGCGACCTTACGGACAGGGCTTTTAGAATCAGCCTGTTATTTAAAGGCATAGATGGCTTGATAGAAACTATCGGCGGCATCCTACTGCTACTGGTAAAGCCGGAGCAGATCAATCACCTGGCGCGTTGGCTGACGCAGGGTCAGTTGAGCGAGGACCCCCATGACTTTATTGCTACTCACATTTTAAAGACGGCTCACGAACTGACCGGCGCCTCCTTGATATTCGGCGCAGCCTATTTGCTTAGCCACGGCATCGTAAAGATTGTGCTGGTTATCGAAGTGCTGCGGAATCACTTATGGGCGTATAAAGGACTTATCGGCGTCACGGCATTATTCGTGATTTACCAGGTCTATCGGATTACGTTCGATAAATTTTCTATCAGCCTGTTCTTGCTTACTATATTCGATTTGGTAATCATTTATCTGACGATTAAAGAATATAAACGGCACTTAGCCGCGCATAATTTTGCGGATTAAATTTATTCCTCTTCGTCATCGTCATCATCATTGAGCGGGCTGTACCCTTGCACGCCGCGGTCGCCTGGATCATCAACGCCGCTAGCACCGGAAATGCCTTCGTCGTATCGTTCCTGGGAATCAACATTGGTATCGGCCTGGGGGTGAGTATCGTCGGTATTGTCTTGGATGCCGCTGGGTGGTGAGAAAGGCGTAGAAAAATCATTGGGCAGCTTTTCCTGTTTCTCTTCGTCGTTCGGTTCCATAATCGCCATAGTTGATCCTTTTCTTAATATATGTATTAAACAGACGGCTCGGGAAGAAGTAAGTAAAATATCTAACTGTTGGCCAGTGCTTTTAGCGCATAGAATGCCGGTATATAAAGGGAGGTAAAGCAATGGCAGATTTATCAGGCAAGAAAGTAGCCGTCATAGCTACGGATTTTTTTGAAGAAGCGGAACTTACTAGCCCGGTCCAGGCGCTAAAAGAAGCCGGGGCACAGGTGGATATCATCGCTCCGAAAGCCGGTGAAATACAAGGGCTCAAACATACTGATCCCGGACAGAAGATCAAGGTTGATAAGACATTGGATGAAGCCAGCCCAGAAGAATATGATGCCCTGGTATTGCCCGGCGGAGCCGTCAATGCCGACCATATCCGAATGGAGGATAAGGCCCGGGATTTCGTCAGGAAGGTATTCGGTGAGGGTAAGCCGACGGCGGTTATCTGTCACGCACCGTGGCTGCTGGTTTCGTCGGGTTTGGCTCGAGGCCGTAAGCTGACCAGCTACTTTACTATCCAGGACGATATGCGCAATGCCGGCGCCGATTGGGTCGACCAAGAAGTGGTGCAAGATGACAACCTGATCACCAGCCGTAATCCTGATGATCTACCGGCTTTTAATAATGCGCTACTAAGGGCTCTGGGCGCTTAAAGCCACTGGACGATTTCGGCGTTTGGTATGACCGGCTCATTTGGTAGCCGCTTATTGGTGTATGGATGATCTAGCAAGTGGTGGCGCATAGCCCGTCCAAAGCTGCCGTGGCTGACAACCAAGATATTGTGCGCGTCCACGGTTCTTAAAACCTCCAACGCCAACCTGGCCCGCTCAATAATCGTGTCTCTTGATTCGATATCCGAAAAGCCGTCCAAGTCCAAATCCGGGCTCCAAGGCTGTCCTTCCAATGAGCCCCAGTGCCGCTCGATGAAAAGATCGTTCACATGTATCTTATTCTCCGGGTAGCCTATTTCGGCAGCGACAATCTTTGCAGTGTCATGCGCCCTGGATAGGGGTGAGCAGACAATGTAGTCGATGCCCAAATCCTTAGCCAGCTTACCAGCCGCTTTGGCTTGGCGGCGGCCTTCCGGGCTAAGTGGAGTTTCGGTAGTTCCGGACCAGCGACCTTGTTTGTTCATTTCACTCAAACCGTGTCTTATAAAGTAAAGCTTTTTCATCCTGTTAAAATTATAAGCGATGAGACTGGAAGTATTGCCTGGAAAATATATCGTGGCCGTCAGCGGCGGCGTTGATTCTATGGTTCTACTTGATCTGCTTCGAAGGATGCCGGAGCTAGAAATAGTCGTGGCGCACTTTAATCACAATATCCGGGAAGATTCCATCAAGGATGAGATCCTAGTATCTACCAAAGCTCTGGAGTATAAGCTGCCTTACGAAGTTGGCTATGGGAATTTAGGACCCAATACCAGCGAAGAACAGGCCCGGACGGCCCGCTATAAATTCTTAGAAGAAATGAAACAGAAACATGAGGCAGATTCCATTATTACCGCTCACCATCAAGATGACCTTATTGAAACCGCTCTGATCAATATCCTGCGTGGCACGGGCCCGCGCGGGTTGGTATCGATGCTCTTGAATACACAGATTGCCAGGCCATTACTGCATCTGCCGAAAAAATCCCTGCAAGCTTATGCTCGTGAACAAGGCCTTAGCTGGGTAGAGGACAGTACGAACGCCAAGGACATCTACCTGAGGAATTATTTGCGCGGCAGAATCCTGACCAAGCTTAGTGATGAGGAACGTCAGGAGATTTTAGACTATGTGCAGCAGGTTAAAGAAAACTATCAGGAGACCGATGGAATTATGGACTCCATTTCGGAGCATTTATTTTCGGACGAGATGACACTGAAGCGCAATGCTTTCATCCTATTGCCAAATTCCGTAGCCGCCGAAGTAGTAGTCAGATGGCTGCGCCAAAATAATATATATGCCGATAGGCATAGTATCAACAGGTTGGTTATTGCAATCAAAACCGCTAAGCCGAACACTACCCATAACGTTGATAAGCTTTTTAACCTGAAGCTCGACACGGCTGAGGCGCATCTTACACAACTTCGGTAATTACGCCTGATATAATGTTGTTATATGGATAGGAAACAATTCCGTCTTGGTAAAGACGGCGGAAGCAATAAAGGACGTAGCAATCGGTTTAAGAATGCCGGCTTTATAGCGCTGCTGATTCTTTTCGGTATGGTTGTCTACTCAGCCTTTAACCAACCGTCGGATCTGAAAGAGATTCCATTCTCGCAAGTTGTGAACGAAGCCAATAGCGGCGACATTAAGAAAATCACGGTCAATGGGAATGAATTGACGATTACTCCTGCCGGCCAAAGCAAACCGACCGAGAAGTCCTATAAGGAAGACGGCTCAAGTATCTATGAGCAAGGTTTGAAGCAGGGCAAAGTAGAACTGGAAAATAAACCCCAGAATGGCAATGGCGGCGCCTGGCTGATACTCGCCACTAACGTGCTGCCGGTTGTAATTATTGCCGGAATTTTGCTGCTGATGTTCAGGAGCGCTCAAGGCCAAGGCAACCAGGCTTTAAGTTTTGGCAAAAGCCGGGCTCGGCTATACGGAAACGAAAAAGGCAGAATCACTTTTAAAGACATAGCCGGCAATGATGAGTCTAAGCAGGACCTTCAGGAAGTTGTGGAGTTTCTGAAATTTCCTAAGAAGTTTGAAGGCGTCGGAGCAAAAATTCCAAAAGGCGTATTGCTAGTTGGGCCGCCGGGAACCGGTAAGACGATGCTAGCTAGGGCTGTAGCCGGCGAAGCCAACGCACCATTCTTCAGCATCAGTGGTTCGGAATTCGTAGAAATGTTTGTTGGCGTCGGTGCCAGCCGGGTGCGTGACTTATTCAATAAGGCCAAAAAGAACGCTCCTTGCATAATCTTTATCGACGAAATTGATGCTGTCGGCCGCCGCCGAGGCAGCGGTATGGGCGGAGGACACGACGAACGTGAGCAGACGCTTAACCAGATTCTGGTTGAGATGGACGGTTTCGAGCAGGGGCAGAACGTCATAGTTCTGGCTGCCACTAACCGCTCGGACGTACTCGACCCTGCACTGCTTCGCCCTGGCCGATTTGACCGCCGGGTTAACATTGATCTGCCTGACCGCCAGGACAGGAAGAAAATTCTTACTGTCCACTTCAAAGAGAAGCCGGTTGGTAAGGATGTCGATTTGGATTCTTTGGCCGCTAAGACTGCCGGCAGTTCTGGTGCCGATCTGGCTAATATCGCCAACGAAGCAGCCATTCTGGCCGCCAGGCATAATCGTAAAGTCATTGAAAATGAAGATGTGGTACAGGCTTTTGAAAAGGTAGCCATAGGTCCGGAGCGCAAGAGCAAGATAATGAGCGAGAAAGAAAAAGAATTGACCGCTTACCACGAGGCTGGACACGCCGTTGTAGGCCACGTTCTGCCAGACAGCGATATGGTTCACAAAGTTACGATTATCCCGCGCGGTGGCACCGGCGGTGTAACCTGGTTCATCCCACCGGAAGACAAGAGTTATCACAGCATCATTGAGTATAAGGACGTCCTTGCTCGAATGCTGGGCGGCCGGGTGGCTGAAGAGCTTATTTATGGGCCGGATAGGGTGACAACTGGTGCCGGCTCCGACCTTCAAAAAGCTGCTGAGTTGGCCCGGGAGATGATAGTCAATCAGGGAATGGGCAAGAAGTTGCGTGATCAGGTATTCCATATCGAGGAAGGAATGATGATGGAGCGCTTGGTGCACGAGCGTACGTATTCAGACGAAACCGCGAAGATAATTGACGACGAAGTTGAAGCACTGATAACTGAAGCCGGTAAGCGAGCTCGGGTTGTTCTTAAGGCCAATATGCCGAAACTTGAAGAGCTGAAGAAAGTCTTGCTAGACAAGGAAACCGTAGAAGCCGAGCAAGTGCTGAAGATTCTGGAAGGTTCTCATATGCCTAAAGAGGCAACTCTCTACTAGATGAAAATATTGGTCTTAAGTGGCGGCAACTCACCTGAGCGCCAAGTGTCTCTGCGCTCCGGTAAGTCGGTGAGTGCAGCACTTGAGGAATCCGGACATAATGTGAGGCACTACGATCCAGCCAATGGATATGCCGGCCTGGATGATTTTATCGGTCAAGTCGACGTAGTTTTTCCTATTCTTCACGGAGCGGGCGGTGAGGACGGAGAAATCCAAAAGGAACTTGATGCCAGAGGGTTCAAATACTTAGGTTCAGACGCCAAAGCGTCAGAATTATGCTTCGATAAGGTCGCTACTAAAGACCTGCTTGATAAACTGGGTATGCTAACGCCGAGGAGTGAGATAGTCGGCAGCAGTGAGTTTGAAACCTCGCCGATCAAGGCCAGCGGTCGTTACGTACTAAAACCTATTGAAGGCGGCTCAACTATAGACTCTTTTATCGTAAAAGATGCCGCCGACCAAGTTGAGCTGGATATATTTAATCAATACCCCAAGATGCTACTCGAAGAGCTGATCGAAGGAAATGAGATAACGGTTCCAGTGCTAGGCGATAAAGCTCTGCCGGTCATAGAAATCATCCCGCCGGCCGGTAAAGATTTTGACTACGAGAATAAATACAATGGCCAGACTCAGGAGCTATGCCCGCCTAAGAATATCAATTCGGAACTTCAGTCCCAGGCCCAAGAAATAGCCGAGAAATTACACAGGGCGGCCGGGGTACGCCATCTTTCCAGGACAGACATCATCATAGACAGTGACAATAAATTATGGGTCCTAGAGATCAACACTATGCCAGGTATGACCGACCAAAGCCTTTTCCCGAAAGCCGCGGCCGTCAGCGGGGTGAGTATGAGCGCGCTTGTAGACCGTTTTGTGCAAATGGCCCTGTAGAATCCCAACCAAGCCATAAGATGGTAAACTAGTAAATATATGGCAATTGAGAGGATAATAAATACCTCGAGTAATGACGATGGGGTAGAGGAGGAGTTTGAATTAACTCTTCGCCCGCACGACTTTGATAATTACATAGGCCAGGAGCGGCTGAAGAAAAACTTGAAGCTGTCTATCGGTGCCGCGAAAAAACGTAGCGAGCCTATTGACCACGTCTTGCTTTACGGTCCTCCCGGACTTGGAAAAACTACTATGGCGACAGTTATCGCCAATGAGATGGGCGCTCAGATAAGAGTGACCTCCGGGCCGGCGGTTGAGCGGGCGGGAGATTTAGCCAGCCTACTGACCAACTTACAGGACGGTGACATACTCTTCATTGACGAGATACACCGGCTGCACAGGGTGGTTGAGGAAGTGCTATATTCGGCAATGGAAGATTTCAAGCTAGATATTATGCTGGGCAAAGGCCCAAGCGCCAGAAGCTTGCGTCTGGACCTGCCGAAGTTTACGATTATTGGCGCCACTACGCGTACCGGAGCTCTGGCTGCGCCGCTACGTGACCGTTTCGGAATAATCCATCGCTTAGAATTCTACCAACCGGAAGACATTGAGAAGATTATCAAAAGAGCTGCCGGAATCCTGAAAGTGAAGATCGACGGCGAAGCCGCTAGTTTGCTGGCTGGCCGGGCAAGGCTGACACCGCGTATCGCCAACCGTCTGCTCAAGCGGGTCCGGGACTATGCCGATATGAACGGCGACGGAATCATCGATAAAAGAATCGCCGGACAAGCTTTAGAACTTCTGGAGATTGACGAGCTTGGCCTGGATCCAGCGGACCGCCACCTGCTAAACGTGATCATTGAGCATCATAACGGCGGACCGGTTGGCGTGGAAACGATTGCTGCCCTAACCAGTGAGGAACGCTCAACCATAGAGGATTTCTACGAACCTTACCTGATGCAGATAGGTTTGCTTGAGCGGACACCACGAGGACGGAAAGTGACATTGCGAGCTTGGGAGCATCTGGGCAAAAAACCAAAAAACAATTCCCAAGGTTCACTGTTATAATTTGACTATGTATTCAGAGCAGCCTCAAATCGGAGAGGTCTCTACCGCAAAAGACGATCTTTTGGAAGACGACGAGGTGGTGGTTGATATAGTCCGGCGCCACTGGATCGGTCTGATTTATATACTCATAGCCGCCTTTATTGGTCTTTTGGCAGTGTTGGCCGTTGTATTGCTGTCGATGGGCGATATCCGTAGCTCTACATCTTCTGAATCGTTCAGCCTGATAGCCGGCCTGGCCGTGCTGGTTCTGGGGATGGTAGGTTTTATGATGCTGCTTATTATTTATATTTATCGTAAAAGCCAGCTGATTTTAACAGACAGAAGTTTGGTTGAGATAGTCCAGCGGGGTTTGTTCAACCGCAAAGTTTCGCGCTTATCGATGTCTAACGTCGAAGATGTTACTTGCGAGCAAAAGGGCTTATTGCCGACGATGTTTAACTACGGAACACTTACGGTGCAGACCGCCGGCGAAAAAGATAATTTTATCTTCGCCTTCTGTCCTAAACCAAACCAGTATGCTGAAGAAATGCTGGAAGCCCGGCAAAAGTACGCCGACAGCCATTTGGTAAAAGAGTAGCTAAGTACTATTCCTGGAAAGGATTATTGCGGGCGTCATTAAACAGGCTATGAATATCGGTATTATTCTGTTCAAGTGACTGGATCTGATCAATGGCTGCCTTATCGATTTTGGGTATGTGTGTCTGGATACTGGCGGAGTCATCGCCACTAGGCTCGGCTACCGACAACTTACTTATATTCCATACGACGAACAGATATGTAATCAATACTATCATTACCCCAACGAACGCGATATGCTTGGCGCCAACTTTGCTTAGTTGGTTTAGCTGCTTCTTTAATTTGTTTAAGTCTAAATTGTTGTTCTTCATGGCTTTATAAATATATTAAGGGTTAATTCAAATGTCAGGCCGCCATTGCTGCCCTGAGCGCTGGGCTGGATGTTGATGCCAGTTATTTGTGCGGTCCGTCGGTTGTTCTCGATACGACGCAGAAAATCTATCATCTTGGGGTAGGTAATAATATGTGCCGGGTTTTCAGGTCTGTCCTGCGGAGTTATGCTTAGTTGCAAGCTATAAAGCCCCGGCACACCGGGAACTGGCAGAGCTTGGCTGATAACTTTCTTTGGAGCTGTGGATGAGGGAGTAGTGGCATCGGTGCCGCTTGAAGCCGGAGCGGGAGTAGTGGTTGGCGTAACTTTCTGCCCGAGGGTACTGTTGGGAAATTTTATACTTAAAATTTCGATATTTGACTCCTGGGCTATTTGGAAAATATCTAGCACGGCCTGGGCCTGATTTTTATCGTTTGGAATAACGGTAGCCGCAACACCTTTGAAGTAACTATATTTCTCCACTTCTTTTTTTGACGCGACCAAGTTAGCTAATTGGGCGTCGGCTGTCTGATTCTTGAGCTTAAGATTTACCATTTCATCACTTTTCTTCCTCAGCAGGTTCAAGCCGAACGTGCAGGTAACAAAGAAAATAACGACAGACAAAAGCAGGAGGCCTATTAGCACTAATCTGAATCTTTTGCTGTTCATATCTTCTTGGTGTCCAGACTTGGTACGTTAATATATTTTTTCTGAGCATCCGCGCTGAACAGTACCCTGTAAGAGCCAGCACAGCCGTAGCCGTCTTGAGCGCTATGGGTTTCGCAGGAAACTTGTATGATATCTACCTTCGAAAACATTCCGGTCTTAGTGTCGGCAAGATTCACCGCAACTTGAGCAGCAGTGGTTGAATTGCGAGCGTTGGTTACTAAGTCCAAGGGGCCGTTAGCTTTGCCGATAGACAGACCGGTCAATACGGCACCCGGGGGCATCGTCTTGCCTATGTCCTGGATCAGAGCTGAGAACTTTATCTCGCTATTCAGCACCTGTGTAATAGCTTTGATATCTCCGGTGATTTCCGAAGCATCCTTCTGGACCTTTTCCAAATTCTGCGACTGTAGCTCGGCGTTGGTGGTATCCAGACTGGCCTGGAGGTCGGCAGACTGCTGATTAAGATATAGCCAGCCTCCAGCGATTATGACTAGCAAGCCGGCTATGGCTACTAAACTTCCGATAATCCATCGGCGCAGCATAGTGTTAGCCCGGCCGAAACGAATACGCATTGCGTATTGTGGAGGCAGCAAGTTGATCATGCGTAAATTCCTTGCGGATCTAAAATTGCTTCACCCGTAACCGTGATAAAAGCGGATTTTTGCAGCTCGGACGGTTTCTTCAGATGTCCGAAGTTCAAGTTATCCCAAGGATCCAATGTTTTAGCCGGTATACCAAGCTCCTTAGTCAGGAATTCATTGATTCCGGGCATCGTGGCGCCACCGCCGCTGGTTATAATCTGTGAGATTTGTTTTTGGGAGCCTTGACCGACGCGGTCTGTATAGTAGCGGATTATACGCCGTACTTCTTTGACCAAATCATCCAAAACCGGCGTAATGGCAGCCATTACTTTTTGCTGTTTCTCACTGACGCCGATTCCATATTTACTTTTAATGTCAAAAGCCTCGGGTAGATCTACCTGCATAGTCTGGGCTATCAGTTTAGTAATCAATTCGCTGCCGCCAGCCAAAGTACTATTTACTATCATCGTCTTGTCAAAGATGGCCAAGTCGATAGATATGGCTCCGAAGTCAATCAGGATCGATGGCTCCAGGTTTGAAGTATTGGCAACTTTATAAACCCGGGTCGTAGCATTCATTGATGGCTCTAGGGCAATCGGCTCCAGATCGATAGATTCTAGGAATTTAACGTAGCTATCAACTATGGTTATCGGTGTGGCCACCATCAGCAGTTCAATACCGCTCTCATCTCGGGAAGATATATCGTAATCAATGTAGAGCTTATCGACGGGCATAGGTATGTATTGTTCAGCTTCCAATTTTATAGCTTCATTGATATCCGAATCGTTCATCTCCGGCAATTTCAGCAAGCGGCTATAGCTGTGGGACGTAGGCAGAGAACAGGCCACGCGGCGGGTATATATGCCGCCGATCAAATGATCTTTAAAGAAATCATACATATGCTTGGCCAGCAATTCGTAGTTTACGATTACGCCGTTCATCTTTACTTCAGGCGGAAATTTACCAATGCCATAACCTAGCACTTTGGGTGCTTCGCCTTTGGCAAGTTCGAGCTGCATAACCTTTACGCTGCTATGGCCGATATCCAGGCCAAACAATGGCTCGTCGTGATAAAAATTGTCTCCACCCATTATTTTTATTTACTGATTATCCTTATTGATGAAATTATATCATTATCTCCTTAAAGCGTTGGTATGGTATCGGCCGGGCAGGTGGAGGTCCACTGGGATGGTGCGATGGCCCATTTGGCCCGGAAATATTCCTCTAGATCTTCAATTTGATGGCAACTAAGTGCTTTGTCATAAACAACTATTTCGGCGTAGTCACCGTTAAGATAATCGGCACCTACGCCTGGCAACGCGCCGCTGCGTCGTCCGCCAAGATAAAGCTGGTCGATGCCAAAGGTATATTTCGGTGGTGGCGTCCCCGGATCAATTCCAGTCACATTGGCAGACTGGGTGCCGCCGTTCCCCTTAAGAGTTGCAGTAATTTTATCGTTGGATGAATCTATTTGGAAAAGACTGGTTGCCAAATATGGATTGCCGTTACAGTCCGGATTACAGCCCATAGTTACTTCATCGCCGGCATTGTTATCATAAAAATTACTGAAGCCTATGGAGCCGTTCTGCCGGCGCAGAGGAATTATGGAATCAGTGCCGCTGGTATCGGAGGTGCCGGAAGTGCTCATACCGCTGACCAGCCGGCCCAAGCTGCCACTGGTTGAGAAGTTCGGCTTAATTACTGCGAACACAGTCATTTCTCGTTTCCCGCTTAGCGCGCTTGTCAGGTTAGCCACCAGAGCTCCATTGTTGAAACGCAGTACAGTCTTGCCATTTATCTGATTATCCTGCCTGGTCGGCGCCGTTCCGAAGATGGATTTCGCATTGTTGCCGTTGCCGGAAAGATCGTCCCATTCAAATAGGCTGCCGGTATTGACCACTGGCGCCACGGCGGTAGAGGCATATGAGATAGCCAACTGATTACTGGATTTTAGTAAATGGCGACTACCGCTGCCACCAGTGCGGGTGAATATGAAGCCCATCCTTCCGCCGTTGGCAGCAAGGGTCGGATTCCAATTGGGATTATTAACTTGCTCCTGAACGATCGAAGTGACGTCATATACCGTTTGGTTCCCCGGAGGGCAGTTATTGCTGGTAACGTCACTATATGCGGAAGTATGGAGACTAGAGGTAGACAAGGGGGTTCGCAGTTGGTTTGAACCTGTCTGACTGAATAGGTCCGGATGTGGATCCAGCGAAGATTTATAGAAACCGAAAACTCTCTCATTCAGAGTTCCGCTTTTACCGGACGGGGTTGTGCAGGAGAACTTGATCGTAGCATTAGTAATCGAAGAGTTCTTAGGGATGTTAACGTTCGAAAAAACCATTCCATCATTTAGATACTTGGTTTGGTTGCTGTTGCAGATGCTGACGCTAAATTCACTGGCATCGCAGTCGTGCATTTCAAAGTCATTACTTTGCCAAGATGCCAGCGTCTGAGAACCGTCGTCGGCCCGCTCTTCCAATGTATCCCTGGTGCTGTCGTTGATATTGCCGTAAGTGGTAGACGGCGGAGTGGTTGTGGTGGTAGTACCGGCTTTAAGCGTACTGACGTTCGATGCGTCGTACCAAGCCAGCGGAGCGAAATTATCAGGTGTTTTACAGACGGCGTAGGTACGTACGATTTCTGAACGTATATCGAACACGTAAAGCGCGGAACTGCTGGTTTTAGGAAGATAGACCCGGCCGGTGCCTATAACCTTCTTCTCGTAACCATCGGCGCTGGTGCTTTGAATATCCGCCTGCATCGTAATCTTATATCGGTTGTTCGTGGAGCCGGTAAGTGTAGTCTCGGTTGTGCCGTTATAGTTGCCGCAACTGGCATTATCAAATTGTTCCTGAGCGTAATCGATGGCGGCTTTACTGGCCTCCCTCGCCATCTGTATGTAGGACTGCTTATAGGAAAGATTCAGCGAGTTATTGGCTTGGATAAGCGTGGCGTAGGCTACACTGCTCATCACGACAATCAGGATAATTACAGTCGGCATCAAGAAGCCATCCTCGCCTGAAGTTGCCGTCCTATGCTTGCAGAAAAGTCTGGTTAACTTACTCATTGGTTTAGTTTCCGTAGTCTCATACTCGAAGTTGCGGTTATATCATCACCGAAGGCCTTATCTTTCAGGAGGATATCGACTTTGACGCTCTGGGCCAGTTCCGGTGTTGTCGTCACGGCGTTATTGGTATCGTAGTAAGTTACCGTAAATGTATCGATATGATCACTCAGCAGCACGTCAGGTCCGCAGGAGGGTGTTACATCGGCTGCGGGGCAGGTCTGTTTTTGATATGGAGTACCACAGGTTGACATAGTCGAAGGCGCCGTAACGGTACGCTTATAAAGATTATTGCCGCTCACGAAATAAATGACGTTGTTAAAGAGCAGGGAATTAACCCCGTCGCCATCCGGAGGCGTACAGGTTGATTCATTTATGTAGATCGGTTGACGGTTAGAATCGCGGCGGTTTTTATCCAGCGCGGCCGAGCTGACAATAAGCGGTGCAGGGGTGGCGGTTGTTGTCCAGCCGCCGCTTGGTTGGTAATTATCCACCAGATTGCTATTTAAAGTGCTGGTAAATTGGTTGGCGTACCAAAGGTCATCCTGCAAGCCGAATAAGATATTTTGGGCTTCTAACCTTAGATTCAATAGCCCATCCTGTTTCACCAGAGCCCCGTATTGGTTGAATAGGAAGGTTACGGCGGCCATAGCTACCACCATAATGATAGGACTGATAACCAGCAGCTCGACTAATGTAAAACCCTGCGAATCTCTTTTTCTCATCTGCCCACCCCGTGCTTTTGGATAAAGGTATCGTATTCGATGTAGCGCTGGGAGGCGCCGGAGCCGAAGGTAACTTTCACGACCACCTGCTTGAGCGTAGAACTGACGGTGTTTATATAAACAATGCCCGTCCGGGGTGCCTCAAGAACGCCCGGTAAACTACTCGAGAAGTCTTCCACTTGCTGAAGGCTGCCAATCGGTGCTGTCGGTGGTAGGTTGTTAAAGTCCAGGTTCTCGTATTCCTGCAGTTTGGCAAAAGCCATCTGACTGGCTGTAGCCACATCAGTGCCTTTTTTGCTGATGTTGGTAATGCCGGCATAAGTAGTGGTAAAAGCCAGAAAGACGACGCCAACAACAATCAGCGTTATCAAAAGCTCAATTACCGTAAAGCCTTGGGCGGTTTTTTTGTTCATTGCTTATGCTTAATTATAAGTGTTTTGCCCCTGATATAAAAACCCCGGCTTTTTATCAGCCAGGGTTTTTAGTTGCTTAAAACTTTATTACTAGTTAAGCGATTGCTTGACGTATGTTCCGCCAGCTTCAAGAGTAGCTGTCAGAGTATAGCCGGTACAATCACCACCAGCACCGTTGTCACAGCCGGCAGGAGTTACAGCGTAGGAGTAAGAGTCAGCTACTGGACTTGCAACCAATGTCTGGCTGGTACCCTTAGGATCCTGCAAGGCAGCTCCGTCTAGACCTTTAAGGTTGGTGCTACGGAAGGTAGCGTCATTCATATCGGTCAATGTTGGGTACTTACCGTTCTGAGCCTGGTAAGCCTCGATTTGTCCGTGCAGTGCGTTGACGTCTGTCTTGCGCTCTGTATCACGTGCTTTTTGTTGAATGCCGTTATAGGTCGTTACAACCAATGCGGCCAAAATGCCGATAACGACGATTACGATCAAGAGTTCTACGATTGTAAAACCGCTTGCCGCTTTTTTCTTTAATGAGATCATTTAGGTCCCACCCTTCTGATTTAAATTTTAGTTTACTATTTAAGAGAACATTTTTTGTTCTTCTGAACCTGATTATAAACATGAGCGTATTGTTGTCAAGAACAGGGTATTTAAAGTTATCCACTGACATTCTTGCTCAGGCTGGCTATCGGGCCCATAACTGATGCGGCAATCAGACCTACCAATGCTCCGAGCACTACGATCATAAGAGGTTCGATGATACTGGCCAGACTATCGATGACGGCATCAACCTCTTCGTCGTAGAAGTCAGCGACTTTGATCAGTATCTCGCCTATCTTTCCTGTTTCTTCTCCGACAGTCATCATCTGCCCGACGATTGGTGGAAAATAGTCTGCAGCTAGCAGCTGTTTACCTAAGGGTTGCCCGTTACGGACAGCTTCGGCGATTTCGACCAACTCTTTTTGTATGACTTTATTGCCTACGGCTTTACCGGTGACCTCCAAAGAATCCAGCACGCTGACGCCGGCTGTCATAAGCGAAGCGAAGGTCCGGGCAAAGCGGGCGATAGCTATCTTGGCTATGATTTTTCCAAAAATAGGCAATCTTAGCTGGAAGGCATGCCAGTTATATTTGCCTTTTTCAGTGCTGATATAGCGCTGAAAGGCGAAAGTCGCGGCTGCTCCAACCACAATGATAACGATGAAGTATTTCTGCATAAATCCGCTGGCGTTAAGCATCATCTGGGAGTAAATCGGCAGGTGGGCATTAGGTCCGCCCAGATCTTTGATGATCTTACCGATCTTTGGAAGCACAAACAGCATCACTCCGAAGAAGGCTATGACAGTAACTACCAAAATGACCATTGGGTAGGCCATAGCGCTATGGATCTTTTTGCGCATTGACGACTCTTTTTCTACCTGGGTCGCCAATCTTTTAAGAATTTCCTCCAAAATACCCCCGGCTTCACCGGCACGCACCATATTCACATAAACCTCGTTAAAAACATTCGGATACTTATTCAGTGCATCGGCCAGGGCGCTACCGGCTTCTACATCGTGATTAACACCTGTAATGACCTCTTTAAAGTACTTATTTTCAGCTTGGTCAGACAAGGTCTCAAGCCCCCTGGGTAGCGGTACGCCGGCACTTATCATCGTTGATAATTCTCGGGTAAAGACTACCAGGTCGCGCAGTTTGACTTTTTTGCCGCCGAAGCTGAACCTGGAACCGGTGTTAACTTTGGCTTCGGTGACTACGATAGGCTTCACCCCTTGACTTCGCAGAGTGCTTAGAGCCGCTTCGCGGTTAGGTGCCGCCACCGTGCCGGATATATGGTGGCCGTCGGCAGCCTGGGCGTTATAAGCAAAATTAGCCATTAGCGCTCACTCGTTACGCGCATTATTTCTTCTAGAGTCGTCTGCCCGCGCAGCGCTTTTATTAGACCATCGGTCTGCATCGTCACCATACCTTCTTTGATGGCTTCTTCTTGGATGACTTCACTGGAGGCTCCGGTAATAATCAACTTCTGGATAGCGGTCGTCATAGGCAGAACTTCATATATACCCAAGCGTCCACGGAAGGCGCTGCCGGTACCACCGCTTTTGATGCGCCATAATTTCGCAATGGTCGAGTCTGTAGTCGATGGCTCGGTAGCCGGGCCGATACTGCCTTTGATAGCCTGTAGTTCCAGCTCATGAATTTTCTTCATACTCTCTGGGTCACCAAGACCGAAGGCTGCCTCGACGCGTTTGGCCGTGGCGTCGTCCGGGCTATAGCTTTCCATACTCTCAGGAACCAAGCGCCTGACTAGACGTTGCCCAACCACAGCTCTGACCGTGCTAGCTATCAAGAACGGTTCGATGCCCATATCCAGCAAACGCGGCAAGCTGGTTGCGGCGTTGTTGGTGTGCAGCGTACTGAAGACTAAGTGTCCAGTCAGCGCTGCCTGGATGGCCAGTCGGGCTGTTTCGGCATCACGGATCTCTCCAACCATTATGATATTGGGGTCTTGGCGAAGCAGAGCCCGAAGACCGTTAGCGAAGGTCATACCGGCCACAGGATTGGCTTGGACTTGGTTAACTCCAGGGATCTTGTACTCGACAGGATCTTCGACGGTACTGATATTGACCGTTGGCTGGTTTAGACGGCTCAAGATACTGAACAGGCTGGTGCTTTTACCTGAACCGGTAGGACCGGTAAATAGGATCATCCCATGCGGCCGAGTCAGGGCTGTTTCCAGCCGTTCTAAGTTGCTGCCCCAGTAACCAAGTTCCTGCAGGCTGGAGGCTTTGGAAGATTCGTTCAAAATACGCATAACCACTTTTTCGCCGTCAACAATCGGTAGCGTGCTGACACGCAGGGCATACTGCCCGCTGCCCAGAGCTACTTTAAACCGGCCGTCCTGCGGTGCCCGCCGTTCGTCGATTTTTAGGTTACTCAGGATTTTGATACGGCTGACCAGCGCTGCCAGGACTTTTTTGGGTAGTTTGTTGGTCTCGCGCAACTGACCGTCGACGCGGTAGCGGATGCTGACGAAATCTTCCCTGGGCTCGATATGGATGTCGCTGGCACCTTGTTTGATGGCGTATTCAATTATAAGGTTGACGGTCTTAGCTACCGGACTGTCTTCGGCCACCTCTTCTTCGCTGACTTCTTCCTCAGGTGGGGCGGTATTGTCTTCACTGGCGATAACTTGGGTCAGTTCGCTGCCGATATTGCCTCGGTACTGATCTAGCGACGCTAAGATATTAGAACGGGTAGCTATAAAAACGTGAATATTGCTGCCAAGCTGTTTCTGAAGAAAGTTAAAGGCCTGGACATCGTCCGGATCTTCCATTGCCAGAAGTTTGCTGCCGTCTTCACGGACGTCGAACAGCACGCTAGTGTACTGCCGGGCGATATGCTCCGGGATAAGACTTAAGACTTCACGCCGCAGCGCTTTGGGATTGATCTCCACGAAGGGCACTTCAATTTTGGCAGCGTATAGCTGCGTCAACTCTTTTTCACTCAGGGTGTTATTTTGAATAACTATATCCTGAAGAGTTTTTCTTTCGGTTCTTTGTTGGTCTTGCAATGTCCTTAGCTGCTCGGGATTTACTTTGTGACTATCTTTCAGCAAATCGAGCACTAGACTGTCGCTTATGCGCATAAGTTTAGTATAACTTAATGCTTAAGCTTCCGATTCACTTTTGCCGTACAATAATCTTATGATCAAAAGCCTTAAGCGTATCAACAGCGGCTTTACTCTTATAGAAATAGTTATAATCATCGCCGTAATCGGTAGCTTGATGGCCTTTACCTACTCGTATGCCGTACCCAAATATCGGGAACGCACCTACTTTCTTAGGGCTAACTCAGAGCTCCATACCCTAGGCAATGCTTTGACCTTATACGTTTCCAAGTACAATGATTACCCGGCGGAAGTCGCCAGCGGTATACCGCCTGGCATTCAAGAATTCTTGCAGCAGAACACTAATAATGTTTGGCCTAATGCCCCTTGGCCCGGCAGTACTTATGACTATGATCGCTGGGACGATCTAGGTGTGATACAAATGACCATTCATTTCTGCAACGTCGGGGACGAGGCGACTTGTCAGAAGAATTTCCCGGATGAACCGTGGGTCACCAGCTCCTGGGATTCCTATAGTACGGTGTACTTCTGCGTGAAGGGTCAGTGCCGGGCCAACCACGATAAACCGGCCGATCATCCAAGCTTCTGCGTCAACTGCGCCAAAGGCCAGTTCTACTAAAGCGTTAGCAATTTCTATACCGATTAGCTTGGTATAATATTTAGAGAAGTTTAAGGGAAGAAGAGGGTATTTCATTATGTCAGCAAAGTCAGACAAGAAAGACAAAAAAGTCACCGCCGAAAAATCCACTGATGCATCCGGTAAGAACCAGGCCCTGCAGCTAGCTGTCGACTCCATAGAAAAACAATTCGGCAAGGGATCGATTATGCGACTTGGGGAAGCTCACAAGGTTGACGTAGAGATGATTCCAACCGGCAGCCTCAGCTTGGACCTGGCGCTGGGTGGAGGTATTCCACGCGGTCGAATCATTGAAATCTACGGACCGGAAAGCTCCGGTAAAACAACGGTTTGTCTGCACGTGGTCGCGGAGGTTCAGAAAACCGGTGGTACGGCTGCTTACGTAGATGCCGAGCACGCCCTTGACCCTGCTTACGCTGCGAAACTTGGCGTTAATATAGACAACCTTCTCATCTCCCAACCAGACAGCGGCGAACAGGCTCTAGAAGTCGTTGAAACATTAGTTCGCAGTAACGCCGTCGATATTATCGTGGTTGACTCTGTAGCGGCCTTGGTTCCGCAGGCGGAAATAGAAGGCGATATGGGTGATTCACATATGGGCCTGCAGGCCCGGCTGATGAGCCAGGCGCTGCGTAAACTCACCGGTGTTATAAGCCGTACGAAGTGTACTGTCGTTTTCGTTAACCAGCTGCGTATGAAGATTGGTGTGATGTTCGGTAACCCGGAAACCACTACCGGCGGTAACGCTTTGAAATTCTACGCCAGCGTCCGTATGGATATCCGCCGCATCAGCCAAATCAAGGCAGGCGATGCTGTAATAGGTAACCGAGCCCGGGTGAAAGTGGTCAAGAACAAGATCGCGCCGCCTTTCCGTGAAGCTGAATTCGATATTATGTATAACGAAGGCATAAGCAAAGAAGGTGACGTACTCGACTTGGCGGTCAACCGCGATATAGTCGGCAAAGCCGGTGCCTGGTTCGAATACGGCGGCGAAAAAATCGGTCAGGGACGTGAAGCTGCCAAAAGTTACCTACGTGAAAATCCAAAAGTCAGGGAAGATATATCTGACAAAGTTCGAGAAGCCGCGCTTTCCGAGTAGAATAGAAATTAAATGACAGGCCTCAACCACGCTTTAACGGGCGCAACGGTAGCCGTTTTAATAGACCGTCCGCTAATCGCGCTACCAGCCGCGCTTCTTAGTCATTTTGTTGTTGATATGGTCCCACACTGGAATTATCGGATTCCAGGAGGTTTAAAGAACAAATATATCGCCATGAGTCTGGATCTTACACTAAGCATCACTATGCTAGTGATACTAACTATATTCTTGAGCGGTTCACCACTTCTGATAATAGGCGGTGGTCTTTTGGGTATAGCGCCGGACCTGATGTGGCTGCCGTATTTTATTACCGGCAAACCGTCAAAGATGCATAAGAAAACTCCGCTTCATCTGACCCGCCGTTTTCATATGCACATACAATGGAGCGAAACCGACAAAGGACTTTATTTGGAATCAGTCTGGTTTCTATTGGTAGCAACGCTCTTATTTAGTCTGAGATGAAAATAACTTCCATAAAGCAGCAAGTAAAGGATCCCGAGCGGGTCAGTATTTTCGTAGACGGTAAATACAGCTTTTCTTTATCGCTTGGCGAACTTGTCAGCGAAAGATTGAAAAAAGATCTGGAGCTTAGCGAAACCGATTTAAAAAGATTGAAGAAAATCAGTGAGGACGGCAAACTCAAAGCCAGAACGCTGAACTGGCTGCTGATGAGGCCGCATTCCGAACGAGAATTCAAAGACTATCTGAAACGCAAGAAGGCTGAACCGGAGCTAATAGAAGAGATGCTAACAGAATTTCGAAGTAAGAGGTTCTTGGATGACGCAGCTTTTGCTAAATGGTTCGCCGAGAACAGACTGCGCAAGAATAAAAGCAACCGGGCTATCAAGGCCGAGCTTTTTCAAAAAGGCATCGGCAGGGAAGCGGTAGAGCAAGCCTTGGCCGAAGGCGAGCAACCCGAGGAGGAGCGCTTAAAAGAGTTAATAGCTAAGAAGATTAAGTCCAGCCGTTACAAAAACGACCCACTAAAGTTAGCAAAATACTTAACTAGTCAAGGATTTAACTATTATATGGTCAAGGAATATCTCAATAAAGACGCACCGGAAGATTAGGCTGGCTCGGCCATAACGCCAGCTAATTCGGCTTCTTTGGTTTTAACTTCCGTATCTTTGACCAATATGTAATGATCGGTGACTTCCATAATCTGGTTACGATCAATCAGAACCGTGTCTTCCAGACTAAATACCTTATGCATAGGCTTTTCGACATATAGTTTTTGTACGAACATACCGTCGTTATAGCTATAATCGGCCACTTTACCTATCTTTCCCCGCTTGGTTTTTACGGCCTTGCCCAGCAAGTCATAGTCAATGTCTAGGATTTCTTTATAACGTGCCAGATCCTCGGGCGGGATTATATCTTCTTCGTCATTGATAGCGATGGTGTCAGCACTCAGCTCACGTATATCATCACAAAGCAGAACCATTGGCTGGGCGACTCCTGGAACCCTGCACCACCAGCCGATAATTTTGAGGTTATGCGGATTAAGAATCGGCGCCACGGCCAGAGCCACCGGTCCGCTGGTTCTCAGACTGATAATATGAAGATTTTTGAGATTAGCGCTTAGCTTTAGCATCTTATCTACAGTATAGCTGAAACTGTCAAAACGCTGCTGCTTGCTATTCAGAAAACCGTGTCTATAATTGCTGCTAATGAAGAAATATTGTATAACATTATTTCTTATGCTTATCGGTGGGATGATTTCGGGTGGCAGCGTTCAGGCTCTAGATCCTATTCCTTTAAATCAGGTCATAATAACTGAAGTTTTCCCTGGTAATCCATCGCCGAATGCCGGCCAAGAGTTCATAGAGATCTATAACAACACCGCACTCGATATTGATTTAAGCGGTTGGCACGTGCAGTATGCCAGCGCCACTAAGACGGATTGGCTTAGCCCGACTCGTACAATTTCTCTAAGTGGAGCTATTAAATCAGGAGAATATTACCTAATAGCCAGCACCGGCTACCTTACTGATACAGCCGATATCACTTACTCATCCACGCTTAGCCAGACTGGCGGTCATCTGCGGGTTATCGATGACGGTGGTTTATTGCAAGACCAGATAGGCTGGGGCAACGCTGTGATGCCGCTTGGCGTGGCCATTCCGGCACCGCCCTCCGGCAGTAGTATTTCCAGACTCACCAACTCCTTGGGCTTCAACTTGAGCGAGGATAATAATACCGATTACGCCATCAGTCTTAGCCCAACTCCGTCTGCCGACAACCTTATAACTTTAGCTGCTGTCGAGGAGGATGTAGCAAGCTCAAGTTCTCCAACTCCCAGCACTACACCGCCAGTCACGGTAGAATATGCCGATATCCAGATTTCAGAACTCTTACCTAACCCAGCCGCTCCACAGTCGGACGATAAAGATGAATATGTTGAATTATATAATCCTAACTCTTTTGATGTGGATTTGAGCGGTTACATTATTGCGACCGGCATAAACTCTACCTATAAATATGCGGTCAAAAATTTGGTAATCCCGGCCGGCGGGTATGCACTGTTTAAAAGCGGTGACACCAATCTTTCCTTAAGTAATACCACAGGCAAAGCACAATTGATGGCGCCGGACGGTACTCTACTGGACGAAACGGGAGTCTATGATAAAGCCTTGCCTGGAGCAGCCTGGATATTCAATGCGGGCAACTGGGTATGGACCACTACGGCCACGCCAGGTTTGGACAATATCTATACGCAGTTAACTTTTGTCAAAGCTGCTACTACAACTAAAAAAGCCGCCAAAGCTCCGTCGAAAACCGCAAAACGTAAAAGCCCTGCCGCTGCAAAGACTAAGAAAAAGAAAAGTGTAAAATCGGCTGTGCCTTTGGCCGGCAGTACAACTCCGCCACCAGCGGCGCCGATTCATCCTTTGGTGCTTGCCGGTATAGGTAGCGGGGCATTACTATATGCCTTGTATGAGTACCGCAATGATTTGGGAAATACGCTCTACCGCCTCCGAAGATACCGAGAGGCTAGGGGAAGTTATTGGCCAGCTTTTGCCAGCACCGGCGTGCGTGGAGCTACACTCAGACTTGGGCGGTGGCAAGACTACATTCGTGCGCGGTCTGGTCCGTGGTTTAGGTAGTAAAGACACGGTTTCAAGCCCAACATTCACAATCAGTAAGGTCTATAAGGCAAAAGATAAGCAAATCCAGCATTTTGACTTTTACCGTTTAGCAGAGGCTGGAATCATCAAGGATCAACTACAGGAAGCCTTGGACGATAAGGACACGATCATAGTTGTTGAATGGGCCGGCATCATCGCCAATGTTTTACCCGAAGAGCGTTTATCGATCAAGTTAGAACCGGTCGCCAATGATACTGATGAGCGGGTTATTAAAATAAGTTATCCGGAAATCTATACTGATTTGATAAGAGATGCTGAGACGCGGTGGAAGCAGGTCAGGCCATGATAATTCTGTGCATGCGGACCGATAAGCCTGAAGCCGAGCTGTATCTTTACGACGGCTCCACGCAACTGGAAGCTATAAAGTGGCAGGCCCATAAGGAACTTTCAGTTACTTTGCACCACAAAATTGATGAATTGTTTAACCGGGCAGATGTAGTAATGGAAAATTTAGACGGCATAGTCCTATATAAAGGACCCGGAAGTTTTACCGGACTTAGGATCGGGTTTGCCGTAGGTAACGCTCTGGCATCAGCGAATCACAAACCTATAATTGCTGAGGGCGGGGATGACTGGATACAGCACGGGATTCAGAGCCTGCTGGAAGGCAAAAATGAAATTCCGGCTTTGCCTGAATATGGCGCTGCTGCCGGAATAACTTTACCTAAAAAGTAGCTAAATATCCGTGCTCCATTGACCGAACCGCCTCCGAGGTCTTATATTTATAGTTGGATTATCAAGAGAGTTTTGGATTATCCATTCGATTATTTAAATAAATTTGAACACCTAATAAACTGTTTCGATCAAATAAGCTAAAGAAGTGATAGTGATTGCTTGAAAGGTCTGAAGCAGCCCAAAAAGGTCTTCTACCAGATATGGAGGACTAGAATATGATTGTATCTATTGTGCTGGCAATAGTCGGCCTTGTAGTTGGTGCCGGCACGGCCGCTACATATACGAAGAGACAGCAAGGCCAAGCCGCAGAAGAAGCCAAAAAAGAACTTACTAAAGCAAAAAGAGAAGCCGCCGAAACGATTCGCAAGGCCGAGGAAGACGTGGCCCGACGAGCTGAGGAAGCTCGCAAAGACGAACAAAAACGCCGTAGCGAATTAAAGGACCTGGAGCAGCGTCTCATCAACCGAGAAGATACCTTGGATAATAAGCTCGACGAGTTGGATAAGCGTAGTGAAAAACTCCGCAAATCCGAAGCAGAAGTAGAAGATCTAAAGAATGAAATCCGAACTATCCGGACAAAGCAGCAGGAAAAGTTGGAGAAAATTGCCAAGCTTACGAAGGCTGAAGCCAGCGATAAGCTGATGCAGATGACCGAGCGGGATATCAGGAACGACCTGCTGGGTCTGGTCAATAAACTCCAAAATGAGGCCCGTGATGAAGCCGAGGAACAAGCCGCCTATATTCTGACCTCCACCATGGAGCGGATGGCCAGCGAGGTTACCGCCGAGCGAACGGTCACGTCCGTGAAGCTGGAAGACGAAGAAATGAAAGGCCGAATCATCGGTAAGGAAGGCCGTAACATCCAAGCACTGCAGCGGGCAACCGGCGTCGATATTATGGTTGATGAAACCCCAGGGATGATTATCTTGTCCAGCTTTGATCCGGTACGCCGCGAAGTAGCTCGCCAAGCGATGGAAATGCTGCTTAAAGATGGCCGCGTACACCCCGGACGAATCGAAGAAGTCGTTGATAAAGCCCAGAAGCAAGTTCAAAAAGATGTGGTAAGAGCCGGTGAAGACGCCGCCCGCGAAGTCGGTCTAGTTGGAATTCCTAAAGAAATCCTGCAGTTGCTCGGTGAGCTTAAATATCGAACCAGCTATGGTCAAAACGTCTTGAAACATAGCGTAGAAATGGCGCAGTTGGCAGCCGTGCTGGCCGATGAACTGGGTGCCAATGTTAAGACCGTAAAATATGCGGCGCTGACGCACGATATGGGCAAAGCTCTCAGCCATAAGGTAGAAGGCAAGCATCACCACATCAGCGGTGAAATGCTGCGCAAATACGGTGCTCCTGAGGAAGTGGCTTTGGCGGCCGAACAGCACCACGACGATATGGAGGCTACCAGCCTGGAAGCCTTAGTCATACGGGTAGTAGACGCCGTAAGTGCCGCTCGCCCTGGTGCCCGCAATATCAGTGCTGAGAACTTCTCGGAGCGAATGAAAGATCTAGAGAACACCGCTCTTGGATTCGACGGTATCGAAAAGGCCTACGCTATCAGTGCTGGCCGCGAGGTCAGGGTATTCGTGCAACCTAAGGCGATTGATGACCTGCAGGCTATTAAACTGGCTCGTGACATCGCCAATAAGATCGAATCGACTATGCAGTATCCAGGAACGATTAAGGTAAATGTCATCCGTGAAACTAGGGCTATTGAGTTCGCCAAGTAGAAATGCAAACTGAGATAGAAGCCAAGTTCCTAGATATGGATCACGATTCTATGCGTGAGAAATTGCAGGAACTTGGTGCTGTCTGCCGTAGCAAGAACAGGCTGATGAAACGCCGGAACTTTGATTTCCCGGATGGTTCATTAGAGAGTATCGCCGGTTGGGTGCGTGTCAGGGATGAGGGCGGTAAGATTACCCTCAGCTACAAACAGTTGAACGATCGCAGCTTACACGGCACTAAAGAGATCAATCTGACAATTGATGATTTTAATACGGCCTGCGACTTCCTAAAAGCCATTGGTCTAGCCCAGACTTCATACCAAGAAACTGAAAGAGAAACCTGGGTAATGGATGGTGTGGAGATTGAGCTGGATAGATGGCCTTGGATAAAACCTTACATAGAAATCGAAGCTAAAAGCGAAGACCGTCTAAAAGAGGTAGTGAATCTTCTGGGTTTGGATTGGAAGGATGCCGTCCACGGCAGCGTAGAGAATGCCTACCAGGCGGAATATGATGTCACCGATGCCGAGGTGGATCGCATTCCGGAGATTACATTCGTAGAAATTCCAGACTGGCTGGAAGCTCGCCGAAGAAAATAAAATATTGTAGCTGCCGGTGCACCCGACTAGAATAGGTTTATTGTGACTGCTCTAATCAATGATCCGAATGCCCACAGACCCCACGGCCCCCGCCTAGGCTTCGGCTACTTGGAAGATTCAGATAGGCCTGAAGGTAATTTCTATCAACCTCCCGGGGAGGATCAGCTTAAGTTACTGGATGAGCTGCCCCGAAGAGCAGAAGCGCCTGATTTCGCGATTACCATTGATGATTATCAAGCCTGGTGCGAGCTGAACTGGAAGGCACCGCATGGCACTGTAACCTCAAACACTCGATTAGTAGATAAGCTATTCGAAGAAAATACCGAGCTTAAAGAAAGTTTTTATCATAATAGTTCGGCGCAAGAACTTGTGAGCGAACTGGGCGATATTCTGTGGTGTGCTACCGCCATCGCTAGCGATTTAAAAGTAAACGTGAAGCATGGTCTGATGGAACTCTTTTATCTATATGGCCGCGGAACTGTAATTTTCGAAACCGCCGAACCTCCGGAGTGGGTCAAGCAGGCCCAGGTGCTTACTTTTAATAAATCACTGCAGGCCGGAGACATTGACGAAATGGTAGCCAAAGGCTATGAGCCGCAGGCTTCGCCGGTGATGTATACGGATGATTCGCCGATGTTGACAGAATTAGAGTTGGAGGATGCCGTAAATAATATAGAGATAAATTCTTTGATGCTTTCTTCGATAGCCAGGATGAACTATGAGCCGGACCTATATCAAAGTGGAGCCACTCAACGTGGGGACGAAATAGCCTGCTTGGTAGCTAAGATGTATATAGACGTAGCCTTTATCGCTCGTCACAGAACGGACGCTTCACTGGTCGAAGTGATCAGGGCAAATATTAGAAAGTTATCAAATAGAGTGGATAATAATCTTATCGATAAGTCCGACGGAACTCGCGAAGACCAAAGCCTGTACTAAAGGGCTAAATTAATCTATAATACCCCTGTTAATAACTCCGGGGATTGGCGCAGTTGGCTAGCGCGCGCGGTTTGGGACCGCGAGGTCGGAGGTTCGAGTCCTCTATCCCCGACCAGATTGTACAAATTAAAGACCCCGCTAAAAAGCTTTAGTGGGGTCTTGTATTGTCACTGCTATTGAGTACAAAATAAATTGATACTTATCCGGGGTGTGGCGCAGTTTGGTAGCGCGCAGCGTTCGGGACGCTGAGGTCGTGGGTTCAAATCCCGCCACCCCGACCATTTTTATTGCTGATGAAGTAGAGTAATATTATGGTAATGCTTATAATTACCAGCTCCTTACTAGTTGTTTTTGGTGTCTTGTTGCTTCTGATACTGGGGAATATCTTATTTGATAGACAGCTACTTAAGGGTGAGTACAGCCGCAAATTCGTCCATATTACCGTTGGAACATTTGTAGCTTTTTGGCCCTGGATAATAAGTTGGCGGGCGATACAGGTATTAGGCCTACTAATGCTGGCCGGCGTCTTTATAAACCACAGAAAAAAAATTTTCAAATTCAGCAAAGGCATACATAGAAAAACCTACGGTGACTACTTTTATGCGTTGACAATTACTCTTTGTGCATTACTTACCAGTAATAAAGTTTTTTTTGCTATAGCTATACTTCACCTTGCTCTGGCAGATGGATTAGCCGCCGTTATTGGCACAGAATTTGGTAAGATGTGGCGCTATAAAATGTTTAATCAAACTAAGACGATACTGGGATCTATGGCGTTTTGGGTCACTTCTTTATATATTTTGGGCATTGGTGTTCTGTTCGCAAATAGTAATATAAGCTTCAATAGTTACGCTCTTTTACTGTTGCTATTACCACCAACTCTCACAATCATTGAAAACTTTGCAATTTTAGGTTTAGACAATATTATCGTTCCGCTTATTGTTCTACTGGCTTTAAGTATGGCTTGATAATTACTTAAGCCACGCCTATCAGGATTCCTGCCGCGAATACTATGCCCCCGCCCAGCATCACCATCGCAATCGATCTCCAGAACTTCATCTGAAAGTAGTGGTAACGGATATAGCTTATTGCCATAAGTTCCAGCCCTACCACAATAGTGGCGAGCACTAATGCCATATGAAAGTTGGAAAGTAGGAAGGGAAGAGTATGGAAAATTCCACCCAGGAATGTCATTGCGCCGATAATCACGCCTCGCCTAAATGGGTGTCCTCTACCGGTTAAAACACCATCGTCGCTGAGTCCTTCAGCAAAGGCCATACTGATGCCTGCGCCTATAGCAGCCGATACTCCCACCACAAACGCGATATGTGGTTTGTGTGTGGCAAAAGCCGCTGCAAAAATTGGGGCCAGCGTTGACACGCTGCCATCCATAAGACCGGCAAGTCCCGGCTGGACAGTCTGTAAAACGAATGAATTATCTTCTTTAGTCATATATTTATAACGAAACTGGGGCGAATGATGGGACTTGAACCCACGGCCTTCTGTGCCACAAACAGACGCTCTAACCAACTGAGCTACATCCGCCACGATACCTGAAGGACAACCTACGGTTTTCCTTCAGCGCTCGGTCAGCAAAAGCTGAGTCATAAATGACCAAGCCTTGCTGCTACCTTTCCCTTGTTTGAAGGGTATGGAGCAGGGGTTATTTTAGCATCAAATAACAGATAAGACCAGGGCAGTATCTAGAAGATTCTGAGCTGATCAAGCTGTGCGGCGTTGACGGCGACCGCGCCGGCAAGTGTCACGATCGATATGCCTTTTTCTTCCAACTGTCTGGCAAATTCACGCATTCCTGCCTTATGAGGAAGCTCCGAACTTGCTACGTCGGTATCATAGGCCGGATGAAAATCGAAACGCCCGAAAAGTGTCCTTTCTCCTCCGGGCATTTGATCGTGGAAATATTGTTTTTGTTTTTTGGGTGTCATACTGAAAGTATAAGCTACGTGTCGCTAACAACCATAAAAGAAACTGTAGTAATATAATCCTCTAAGCGTGGTACCCCCTAGTGGACGTACTTCGAACTTTTTTGAATTCGACTATCGTCGGTTGTGCTTTCTAGGTTTTAAAGATTTACGACTATATATATCAGACGCTTCATAAGCAAATAGACCAAAGATCAATGAAATAATAGTATCTCTTAAGATATTCTTAAACTTATCAATTTGCCGTGGAAACCCACCTCCTGTATGAAAGCCGGTTACCAAAGGGCCTTTAGCATAGACGACAGTATACTTATTGCCATTTTTATCTATTTCTAACGGGCAGCTATGTATTCCTGGAAGCTGCGCACAAGACCAAGGTGCTGTATATGTGTAACTAACTGGGTACAAGAAGAATAATAAAATGAACGATACTGCAGCTGACAATATGCTAAAGCGGAAAGCTCTCATTTGTTTAAATATAAACTATAAGGCTTATGCTTGGTACCCCGGGAGGGATTCGAACCCCCGACCTGTGGGATAGAAGCCCATTGCTCTAATCCACTGAGCTACCGGGGCGAGTACCACGATTTAAGCTGGTGCGGGATACCAGAGTCGAACTGGTCTCCTCAGTTTGGAAAACTGATATATTAACCGATATACGAATCCCGCGAACAGGGGTGATTATATCAGAATTATAGTTTGCGCACTACTGTCGATTAGTCAGGTCAGCTTCTGCTTCTATAGCCTTAGGGCTTATTTTTTTGCGATGACCATAGGCTTCAGCCTCTAGCTTATCGAGATCGACTACTACAATATTCCTACCATTTTTTATCAGGTTCTCTTGTTGGAGCTTATGCAGGTTCAGAGATACTGTTTCTCTCGTTAAGCTTAATATATCTGCCAGGTCCTGATGGGTCAGAGGCAGATTTATACGTATGTTGCCATTTTTCTTCTCGCCGAACTGGTGGGCATAATAGGCTAACTGGTGGGCGGTCCGTCTATAGGAACTCTTCAGAGATAAATTTTCCAACCGTTGGATATTGGAATTTGTCCGTACACCCGCCTCCGTTAGCAAATCGCGGTATATGGCCGGTTCTTTAGCCGATACCTCCACCAGACTTTCGACATCGATCGAGTATATCTCGGCATTGGTCATAGTTTGGTAATAAATTATCTCAGGCCCCTGATAAACTTCCTGATTGACCAGCGATTTAAACACTAATGTAAGAGGAAAGATATCACCTGGACCATAAACGGCCTGGACGGCCAGCGAACCATCGTTAGTGATGGAATAGCGTTTTATGTAGCCCTTTTTTATAACATTGAGAAGTGAGCGGTAGCGCTCGTCAGAAGATTGCACCATATGTCCTTTTGGCATCGAATATGAACGGCCTTTAGAGACTAGTCGATGCAGTTTATTAGACCGGTTCGGTAACATGTCGTAAGTATACCAAATAATTGACTTAAGCGCTATATAATTATATCATATTAAAGTGGAAAAACCCTTAAATAACGAGGGTAACAACGCCTCACCTATCGAAGAAACCATAGCCCGCAAAGTGGGCAATGTTTCTATGCGTTTTGAACCGTATGCTTATATTGAGCCGCCCTTTGATTTGCAAGCGGCTATCATCCGCAGATTGGACCTAAAAGGTGGTGAGAAAATAATTGATGTCGGAGATTACAACGGAAGTTTTCTATACAGGTTAAAAACACAAGAAATACATAAAGGTGATCTCATCGGAGTGGATCCCCATAGACATCTTAGGATGCATCTAGTTGAAGTGGGCGAATCGTTCTTTTTCGTAAACCCGGATAGTTTCGCTCAAAACGAACTAGAAGGTCAGGAAAATCTTAAGCTAAAGTTCTTATCGGGCATAGCTCAGAATCTTCCCGTCGACGATAACTCGGCAGACGTGCTATCGGCTTTATTTATGATGTATTTCATCCCGCAGCAAGAGCAAATGCAAGTGCTGCAAGAATTCAAGAGGGTTTTGAAGCCGGAGGGCAGATTAGTACTAACGACAAGCGGTGATTTTAACAAGCCTCGCCATCGACTATTCGAAGAATTAATCGCGGACTCCTTAGGCATTGCGCCACCCGTAAGGATGAATGATGGGTTCGACAGTGAACGCGCGGCAGCATTATTGCCTACAGTATTTAAAAACGTTTACCACTGTAGCTATAAGGGACGAATGGTATTTAAAACCTTGCAAGAAGCCCGGGCTTACTATCATTCCCTGTTGTCTATGAGCGATCATTTCGATCCACCAATTAGCCCAGAGACTATGAAAGCGCAGTTTGACACAATCGTACTACCAATAATTCAAAAAGAAATAGATACCCTTGGCAACTTTAGCGACTATGTAGAGAGAGATATGTTCATTTGTAGCGATGATAGTGCAGGCTTGCTAGTCACTGAGCCGGGCAGGAAGAAAAAGGTGCGGGGCTACGAATACCGGGAACCCGTTGAAGCGAAGCCTTCGATATTCACAACTTTGCTCAATGACAAGGACCTGAATATCACTGCTCGGCATCTACTAGAGTACTAAAGACCCTAGCCTCCAAACAGTGCCGTTTCGGTAACTGATTAAGGCGGGGATTACCCCAAAGTGTTAAAATGCCAGCAGGTATTAAACATAATAAAAATGAAAATCCGCGATATCTTCCTTCCGCATAAGAGCAATGGCTATCATCCCCATATCTTAGCGCCTCTAGGCCTGAGCATCGTTTTAATGTTAGTCAGTTTACAGCCGGCCCTTTATAGTCTGACAAGTAATCGCAGCGTCCACGTTCTAGGCTACGCCACCGATATCAGTGTTGATAACTTATACTCGCTGACTAATCAGGAAAGAGCTAACGCCGGCGTGGCCAGCCTGGCGCTGAATGCGCAATTGACCCAAGCTGCCCAAAATAAAGCCCAGGATATGTTCAACAAGGACTACTGGGCGCATAACTCGCCGGATGGGCTGACGCCTTGGTACTTTATCAGTGCCGCTGGTTATAGCTATTCGGCAGCCGGCGAGAACCTGGCTAAAGATTTCTCAACTTCAAGCGGCGTGATTACTGGCTGGATGAATAGCCCGGAACACAAGGCAAATATGTTGAGCACAACTTATCAGGATGTCGGATTCGCAGTTATGAACGGTAACCTTTTAGGTTCGCCTACGACCTTGGTTGTTGCGATGTACGGCGCGCCGAGGATCGTATCTACTCCTCCACCGGTAGCCGCTGCCGCGCCTCCAGCCGCACCTAAAACGACTTTCACGCCTCCCCAAACTGTCACACCAAGTGTAGCTACAGCTCCCGTAGCTGAACCGATACATACGTCCATCACGCAAAGTCCAAAAAATAAACAGTCGTTGAGAACGATTTCCCAAGCTGAAGTAAAGGCGGCCAGTACTTCCAAGCCTGAAATTATCCCTCTGCCAAAATTAGCGTCTGTTGCCACCTTGCAAACTTTGAATTGGAGTCAGCGGGTATCTTTATTCCTACTTAGCACCCTACTATTAATCAATCTTTTAAAGCATACCTTGATCTGGCGTGCCAAAAAAAGAGGCTTGAAACATATATGGCTAAGGTCGCATCCTATCGTTCAGACCAGTCTGTTGCTAGTGGCCATCGCGGCCGTAATAAATATGGGCTACGGTGTTATCCTATGAAAAAAGTAAATAAACATCTGTGGGTCCACTTTAGTTATATGGTGGCTCTACTGTTGGTCATTTCTACTTTTGTACTACCACAACAGACCTTTCGCTGGGTAGCCGCTGCCGCCGTAGCAGTTCTATTGGCATCCAGCCTATATTTCCATCATCAACGAAGAAAGTTGAACAAGGACATCATTTTAGAATACGTCTTAACGGCGACAGCTGCCGCAGTAATATTGGCCGGCAGCTTCCGGCACTAACCCAGCAGGCTATACTTCGTGTACTACCGTGATGTGAGCGCCTAAGGAATTCAAACGCTCGGCTAAATCTTCATAACCACGGTTGATCGTGTAGATATTGCGCAACATAGATGTTCCATTGGCTGCCAGCATACCTATAAGAAGCAGTACTGCCGGCCTTAGCCCGCTTGGAGTAACGATTTCTGATGAGCGCCAACGGGTTGGTCCATTTATAAATACCCGATGCGGGTCGGCCAGCTCAAGGTCTACGCCAAGCTTCTTCATTTCGGTGAACATCAGAGCCCGATCCTCATAGACCCAGTCATGAACCAAAGTTCGTCCTTTAGAAACTGCGGCTATGGGCACGAAGTAGGGCAAGTTATCAATATTAATTCCGACGCCTCCCGGCAAGCTGTGCAGTTTTTCTTCTGGAGCATTGAGGGTGCCATTATGCTTTAAGATAGTCAGATCTACTAAGTCTGTCTGGCCGTTATCGGCTTTATATACAGGGCTGGATTTATATTTCAGTCCCATCTTCTTCAGTTTGAGCATTTCGAATTCTATAAAATCTATCGGAACGCGCTTCACTTTTATAGATGAGTTGGTAGTTATGGCGGCAGAAATGAAAGTCATTGCCTCAACCGGGTCTTCGCTAGGCGAGTAGCTGACATTTTTCCTGATCTCTGACAAGCCCTTCACCCGTAGGGTTGGGGTTCCGATTCCATCTATTTTCACACCGAGTTTCTGTAGGAAGAAGCAGAGATCTTGGACCATATAATTGGCACTGGCTTGCTTTATCACGGTTTCGCCAGGGAAACGTGCGGCCGCCATAATAGCGTTCTCGGTGGCCACGTCACTCATTTCATAAAGGATCACCGGCTCCTCCGGTTGTTTGCGCTTTACGCTCACGGAATAGTGGCCGCTGTGTGCTTCAATCTTTACGCCGAAATCATCCAAAGCATAAATATGAGGAATTACGGTACGACGGCCAAGTTCACAACCGCCGGCATAGGGAATTTCAAAGTTGGCATAATCGTGCATCAGAGCCCCGGCTAGCATAATTACGATCCGGGTTTTGCGTGCCGACTCTTTATGCATTTTTTTCAGGTCAAGTTTCTTGGGGGGCTTTATCTCCAAATCATTTCCAGGCAACCAGCGTATCTGAACGCCTATACTGGTTAGCACTTCTATGATTCGATTCACTTCTTCGATCTTAGCCACACGGCGTAGACGGGTCGTACCTTTGTTAAGCAGGCTGGCGCAGAGAATAGCCACAGCAGCATTCTTAGATGTCTTTATCTCGATTTCGCCACTTAATTGGTGGCCACCTTCAATACGTAAGTTCACGGTACCAGAGCTAAGAGAGATTATCTGTTTGTTCAAGACCTCGCTTATCCGGCCTAATGTTTCCAGACTCAGATTCTGTTTACCGCGCTCAATCCTATTCACAGCTGATTGGCTGGTACTCAGGCGTCTAGCAAACTCGGCTTGAGTCAAACCTTTCTCTTGCCTTATCTGGGCAATAAGGTTACCTATCTGTTCATTAGTATTGGACATTCGCCTAAAAATTTACCATATAAGGCATATGCCTGCAACTCCACTTTTTTGTAATTTTATGCGTTTATATACCAAAATTATATTGTTACAATTGGGTGATGATATAACGGCCTAAAAATTGAATTCCAGCAACATAAATTTTTAGGGGAGACTTAATATGAAAGATAAGAAAGTTCAGGAGTTGATCGAGGCCGAACAAAAGCGCCAGCGCGAAGGCCTGGAGCTTATTGCCAGCGAGAATTACGTCAGCCGTGACGTACTGGACGCCCTAGGTAGCGTATTCACCAATAAGTACTCTGAGGGCTATCCAGGCAAGCGCTATTATGGTGGCCAAGAATTTACCGATCAGCTGGAAACTATGGCGATCGATAGGGCTAAGCAGCTCTTTAATGCCAATCACGCCAACGTTCAGCCGCATAGCGGTGCGCCAGCTAATATAGCCGTTTACCAATCTTGGCTGGAGCCAGGCGATACCGTAATGGCCATGAAACTGGACCACGGTGGACACCTTACCCACGGGCATCCGGTGACCAGTAGCGCTAAACTCTACAACTTTGTCCGTTATGGAATCAAGGACCTAGAGACTGGTGAAATCGACTACGACGAAATGTACGAAGTCGCCAAGCGGGAGAAACCAAAGATAATACTGGCCGGATTTTCCGGTTATCCAAGAAATCTGGATTACGCCAAATTCGCCCAGATAGGAAAAGAGGTGAACGCTTTGCTTATGGCCGATATGGCTCATATCGCCGGCCTGATCGCCGGCAAAGCCCTGCCTAATCCGTTCGACTTTGGCTTCAATGTTATTACAACAACTACCCATAAGACTCTGCGCGGGCCAAGAGGCGGGTTGATACTTAGCAACGGCAAAGTCGGCAACCCGCTACAAAAAGTAGACAAGACCATTGAAAATATCCCGACGCTGATTGACCGTGAAATCTTCCCAGGTTTCCAAGGTGGTCCGCATATGCACGTCATCGCTGCCAAAGCTGTCTGCTTCGGCGAGGCCTTAAAGCCTGAATTCGAAGATTATGCCAAGCAGGTGATATCAAACGCTAAGGTTCTAGCCGATGAGCTGATGAGCCGGGGCTTCAAACTGATAACCAACGGAACCGATAACCATATGATGATGGCCGATGTGCAAACTAGCTTCGGAGTGAACGGCAGGGAAGTACAAGATCTATTAGATGAGATAGGCTTGAGCGCGAACTGTAACGCCATTCCGGACGACCCTCTGCCGCCATTCCGCCCAAGCGGGCTCAGGATTGGAACTCCCGCCATGACAACCCGAGGACTGCGGGAGTCCGATATGGCAACTGTTGCCGAATGGATGTATCAGGCAATAAAGAATAGAAAAGACACTAAGTTGCTTAACAAGTTAAGTAATGAAGTAAAAGAGTTCGCTCTAGCGTATCCCCTACCGAGTGATAACTAAGGTAGGAGTTCCGGCTCTTGTTGCAAGACTACACCGAAAAGCTCATCAACCGTGAAGATGATTTTCTGTCGGAAGGCCAAGAGATCCGCTGTTGAGCGGGCATGTTCATTAACCAAGACAAGGGCTTGCTTGTCCCAAGTGGCCATACCAGTTTGGCTATCGTGCACACCTCTAAAGCCGGCTTGCTCGACTAACCAACCTGCCGCCAGTTTCACTTTGCCGTTTGGCATTGTCCAGCCCTTGATCTCAGGGTACTTAAGCTTCAGTTCGTCATAGTGCGACTGTTCGATGATTGGGTTGGTGAAGAAAGAACCGTTGTTGGCCACCTGTCTCCAATCAGGTAGCTTGCTTGAGCGCACAGCAATAACGGCTTGGCGGACGGACTGCGGGGTATACTCGGTTACGCCATTTTCATCGAAGTATCTTTGCAGGGCTTCATAAAACGGGGGGGTGGGGTTTGTCTTCTGCAGCCGTATGACAATATGAGTAATCATAAATCGGCCGCTATCTTCAGTCTTGAAGCGACTATCGCGATACCTGAAACTGCATTCGTTGCCAGGAATAGACTCGAAGCAATCCTGCTCAGTGTCATAAACACCAACTTCTTTCAAAACCGTAGCCAGCTCAGCTCCATATGCTCCGATGTTCTGTACGGGAGCGGCGCCAACCGTGCCGGGTATCAAGGATAGAAATTCAATTCCGCTCAAACCCTGACTAACTGTCCATTCCACGGCGCTGTCCCACTGCTCACCGCCGCCCAACAGGATGGTTGTGGAGCTTTCGTCTGAGCTCAGAATTTGCCGGCCCGCTATCTGGTTCACAATGATCAGGCCATCGAAGCCCTCGTCACGCCAGACGATGTTGCTGCCGGAGCCGATCATCCGAAATGGCAGCTTATGATTCTTGGCCCAACTGACTAACTCAGCCACCTCTTCGTCGCTACCAGCTTCGGCCAGGTATCTGGCTGGGCCGCCCAATCGCATCGTACTGTGCGACGCCAGGCTTACATTTTCAGCAATATTCATTCAGCTATCATTATACTTGAATCGTCGCCCTTGCAGACCTCGGGTATAATATGTAGATAATGAGTGAACAAAAAGAAAGTCCGTTCAGGACACTAGGTCGCCAATTAAAAGCCCTAAGAAACAGGGCTAATGAATCGATTGCCGAGGCTTCCGGAGCGGTAGAAATCGAAGTTGAAGCGTTGGCCAGCTACGAGCTAGGACGGTCACGTCCCAGCGAAGATGTGCTCCTACTATTGATAAGCCACTTCGGCGCTAAAGACGATGAAGCGGTTAGACTTTGGGAAATGGCTGGCTATGGGATGGATAAAATTCCGGTAAGTCACAGCGCGAATGATGAACTCCAAATAATGCCCGCAACAGGTATGGCGATGTCTGAACCTAGGATTCTATTTACTGATATCGTGGACGTAACCGTAAATAATTACGGAGTAGTAATGAGCTTTATGCAGGGTGCGACACCCAACGCCAAACCCGTAAGTGTAGCGCGAGTAGGGATGAGTAGGGAACATGCTAAGAGTGTACTGGAGATATTAAAAGTAACTCTCGAGCAGACTGATCAAAGCATCGCGAAACTGAAGCGCAACCAAAAAGACCAGCCAGCCGACAGTAAATAAGTCCGTCTAAGTAAGCGACATCACTCGCTCGACATTGATGGTTATGAGCGCCAAATCGGCCAGATCTCCGTCGTAACCTAAATAATTCGGTTGCCACACTGGGTCAAATTTATTTTTGAACTGCTCTAATCCTTTAGCCGAAAATCTACCCGTACTGATTGTCCTGATGAATTTTATTGCAGGGTCACTGGTCTCTGCAAAAGGCACGAAACCTAGGTCGAACCATCTGTACCCACTATCGTGCAAAGTCTGGAGAGTGTTTAGTAGAAGGAATGGCATTGCATTGTCGGCATCGGTCCTATGCCGGATTAGGTCTATGCTGGCTGTTTCAGATTTTCTATAGCTTGGCAGTTGATTGGTAAAGGCGACCAGTTGGCCAGTTCCGTCTTTGAGAAAGTGTATATCGCACCGATTCAAATAGTCACGGTCAAAGTATCCCATAGCGAAACGCCGCTCCTGCCGGCCCTCTTTTGAAAGCCAGGAGTCCGAAACATTTTTTAGCTGCTTCAAGAATTGAGCGCTGTGCGGGAAGTTTGAAATGCCATAGCTGTAACCACTTTTAATCGCTCGGTTACGTTGCCAACGCCACCATTTATCTTTCATAGTTTCAGTCACGAAAGAATCTGTTCTTATCAGGGCACTCGATCCAATCTGAAGGGTATTAAGTCCTGACTTGGCATACATCTTCTCCGAATCCGTATAAATCGGCAAAAAGCACACACGGAGGCTGCGACTTCGACAGAATTTGATAAATGCTTTGATGCATTTGGACCGCGCGGCCCCGTTGTGTGCTATTGGATCCGCCAGAGCGAAAGCAACCGGTCCGGCAACCTTATAGGCTATAAAACTATCACCAGACCAAAAGTATTGCTTATCGTCGGGCCATACTTTAAAGAAGTCTTCCGTAGAATTAGAGTAGTTGATTAATAATGATTCTGCCTTGCGGCGGTCTGCGCCAGAGCCGCCACTTCTTGGGTTTGAGGGTTTGAATAATACCCACAAGATCAAGAGAGTGCCACTCAGCAGGAATGCAGAAAATGCATGAGCCAGCAATGCGCTTTCCAGTTTGGAATCCGGCGTGAATTTCGTCCGAAGCGTGTAATCCACGAAATGATCCAGTGAACGGTTCGTTATGTCCATACTATGAGTGTTGCTGTAAAGGATGAGCAACGAGATGCTGGCAGCAACTAACAATGATGCGCCAAGAAACAGAACTTCTTTTAGCCGAAGCCGCACAGTCATAGAAGCCGGCCCTCTATCGAAGGCATCCTTCAGGATAAAGAGCGCGCAGAAAGTGCCGAAGTACAGGAACAGTAAGCCGGGATGGGGTGTAATAACTGAGTATTTCAGGGTTTCAAGCAAGGATATGGCCATAAAGATATGCCGGGCGCGTCGTTCACCTCGTAGTAGATGTCGGCTTAAGTAAATCATTACGACCCCAACTACCATGCCGTGCTGAGCTAACCACGCGCTATCGCCGGCGAAGTATAGTCCCTTAAGCTTCCCGATAACGTGGATATCAGCCAGGCTGATTAGTATGGAGGCCAGACCATTCAAAAACGCCCAGGCAGCAGCCAATCTCTTTATAATTGGCATTTGGTCCAGGCGGTCGCTAGCCGGTATAGCTACTATGAAGTCACGTACGTACCAGGCTAGCCAAATCACAATAGCCAGCTGATATAGGAACTGCGACAGAGTATTGAACCTGCCGTGAGAGGCCAGCTGGCTGATAAAGAGTAAACCGTACAGTACCTGGAATACTACAAAACCGATCGACACCAACCTCTTGCGCCGGATTACATCGTAGAGCGCCAAGGCGAACAGCCCGAAGGCCGTAGTAAGGGTTTCTAGGGCGTGCAAGAAAAATGGAAAGGATACATATTCTATACAAACACCGTTAGTCATATGACAGGTCGTGCTGAAAATTGGATCAGCTAACATGCCAAGTGCTACCAATCCAAGCAGTAGTGACGGACTTCGTTTCGATTTCAGTCTTTGATATCTAACGGCTACGGCAACAAGCAATGCAGCAGCTGCCATATCCGCCAATCTAAAATAAATTGAATAAGGAGCTGAGGGTAGTTCGTACTGGCTTATAAGAGCAGTTCGGGATGACAATATATGGTTGAAGAAGGGAGCCAGCATCCAGGTAGTAGACAGTACCAAGAACGCAAGTTGCCATAGGTTAAGTCGCCACTTCGAATTAAGATCCATACCTATCTATTGTAATTTATCGCAGGGCATAACACCTAAGTGGACTGCGCTAAATCAAGCGACATAAGGTGTCTATATTGAAAATACGCTCCATCACAGGTGATCAGTTTCAGGCCTGGACCAGCCGCGGCCATCTGCTTAAATATATCGGTATCCGGGCTGATATTATCGGCTGCCCTTAATTTGTATTTAAAAATATGGCCATTGTCTGTGTATACCAGCACCTCGGCGCCCGGAGATAATTTTAATAAGGATCCGAAAACTTTGCGGTTGTTGTGACCGTAGATAAGAGTCTGGCTGTGTTGATTATTCACTTCCGCGGTATTGGTCGCGTAGTTAGCCAGAGTCGGCGATACAGACCAAGTTTTACTCGTGTTAGAGTAGTAGCCTTTTACGATCTCTAAATCTATAGCTGCATCTGGAACCACAATTCGTACAGGCAAACCTTTGATAGTAGCCGGGCGGGAAACGGAGAGAGCCTTATTGGCATTTTTTGCCTCTAGGTTAATATTGTGCCTGTCTATCATATGCAAACCTAACGGCGCCAGCATTATTGCCAGCGCCGCATAGATGGGAATCAGTCTGATTTTAAGGCTGACTCGGTTCACCGGATTGCCGCCTAGAAGTATCGCTTACGGATTATGGGTAAGATTGCCTTACGCGAGTAAGCACCGATGGCAAGTACCAACAGAGAGTCAAGTAAGAACCAGAAACTGATTCCGTCGTTGGCTCCGGTATTTGGAAGAACGCTAGGGCTTTCGGCTCCCATCCCTCCGGTTTCTGCTACGGTTGAAGCTCCCAACACAACTCCGGTCTCGGTCACAGGAGGTGTTACTACCGGTGGAGGCGTCTCTTCACCTCCGCTACCACCAACCGGTGCGCAGCCATTGTTAAATATGGCCTGACCTTGCGACGTCCAATTCAGAGAATAGCTATTATCCTGGTAGTTGAATGGTGGAATTATATCGCCCCACTTGCCGTCCTCGCCCATTGATGGGAATAGAGGACCGGTGTGCTGAGTATAGTGGCCATTGTAAGCCCCGGCTGCTGCAACTGTGATTTGGACATATGGATTGGTTCGGCTGTCTGTAGCGTGGCAGAGAGTCACCTGATCCTCGTCACCACCTTGGCCGCCTTCTGTTGGTATAGAGCAGCCATTGTTGAAGATGGCCTGACCTTGCGAAGTCCAGTTCAATCCATCAAAGCTATCACCTTCGCCATAGTCGAACGAGGGGATTATATCTCCCCAGGCAGTATGAGAGTCTTTTAGAGTGGCGTTCCATATGGGACCGGTGTGCGTAGAATGACCACCTACACCGTCATTGTTACCACCGCCGGCGGCGTTAGTATCAACGGTTATGACCACGTATGGGTTCGTATCTGAATTCGTAGCGTGACATAGGGTAACAGTATGAGTAACAGGAACGATCACCGGAGCAATGACTTCTTCTACCGGGTTATCGTTGCCCTGGCTTCCATCATTTCCCGGGTTAGGATTACCATTGCCCTGGTTTTGGTTATCGTTGTTCCCGTTGTTGCCTTGGCTATCATTGCCTGGGTTCTGACTATTATCATTCCCCGGGT
>Ga0070714_100000076_pt1 | contig 84569 bp, 60 predicted proteins | sample LARL83metaG_FD_65450 | JGI IMG/M metagenome (GOLD analysis project Ga0070714, IMG submission 65450) | Corn, switchgrass and miscanthus rhizosphere microbial communities from Kellogg Biological Station, Michigan, USA - LAR L8-3 metaG | ecosystem: Host-associated > Plants > Roots > Rhizosphere ... | reverse complement strand
GCGGCACCGAGCAGTGCGAGTACGAAGCCGACCTGCTCCTGCTCCGGTCAGCCGGCGCCGGGCAGGAAAACGCGCAGGAAAACGCGCAGGAAAACGCGCAGGAAAACGCGCAGGAGAACGAGCCAGAGTACGAGCGGGAGTACGAGCAGGCGTTCGCGCAGGGCCAGCAGGAGCCGCTGGGCGATGTCCTCGCCTGGCTGGCGCGGCAGTCCGGGCCCAGGCGGCGAGCAGCGGCCGGGTGGGCGGGGCTGACCCGATCCGAGGAGCAGGTGGCACGCCTGGCCGCGGCCGGGCTCACCAACCGGCAGATCGGCACCCGGTTGTTCATTTCCCCGCGCACGGTGCAGACCCACCTGTCGCATGTTTTCGCCAAGCTGGGTGTCACCTCCCGGCGAGAACTCTCCGACCAGGCGGCCGCCCGTTCCGAACACCTCAGCGCGGCGGCCGGCCTGGAACCGCTCCAGGCGATCGGCCTTCAGTTGGCGGTCGCCGACGCGGGCGGGGAAGGCCGGTTCGCGTAATGGCACAGGTTCTCATCATCAATCCGCCGAACTCGAGCAGCGTGATGGACACCGTGGCCTGCACGGTGACGCACCCGGACGAGCTCACCGACTGGGCGAACGTGCCCAGCCTGGGCGCGCTCACGCTGGCCTCGGCGCTGACGGACATCCCCGGCATCACCCCGGTGTACCTGGACGGGACCGTCGTTCCCTGGCATGAGCTGCTCGGATACATAGCTGAGAACGCCGCGGACATCTTCGCCGTCGGGGTCAGCGTGCTGACCGCCAGCTACGAGGCCGGCTTGCAGTTGCTCGAGCACGTCAAGCAGGTCCAGCCGCGGGCCTGGACGATCCTGGGCAACGACCACTTCACCGCGCTCGCCGAAACCTGCCTCACCCACCGTCGCGACTGTGTCGACTTCGGCTTCGCGGGCAACGAGGTCGTCGGCCCGTTCCGTGCTCTGATCGGCGATCTGTACCACGAACGGCTGGGCTCCCCCGAGGCTTACCCGGGCCTGGCGGCATGGGCCGCGGACCGCGTGGTGCTGACCCCGCAGCAGCCGGAGCCGGTATTCACCGGCCAGCGGTACGAGCTGATTGACGCGGTCTTCCCGCATTCGAAGTACTACGCGCGCAACTTCCGGGCCAGGGTCGGGCCGCGCATGCGGGAACTGATGGCGGCGGAAGTGAGCAGCGGCGTCCCGGTGGAATTCGCCCGGGGCTGCATCAAATTCAGCCGGGACGACGCGTGCACGTTCTGTTCCATCCAGTACGGCGGCATGTGGCGCAACAGCCTGGACAACCCCGACCACGCTTGGGATATGCTGCGCCGCGCCACCCAGGCAGGCTACGACTACCTCTCGGTGACGGCCGACGAACTCCCGCTTACCTTCGGCAGCCTGCTCCGGCAGATGGTCCAGAACCGGCCGGCTTGGTGGACCGCCGCCGAATCGGAGCGCCCGCTGCTGGCCGGGTACGCCAGGGCCGACGGCATCGCCAACCCCAGGCATGCGGCGATGCTGCGGGACCTGAACATCCGGTACATCATGGTGGGCCTCGACGCGGGGGCGCCGCTGTCGCTCGCGGCGCTGAACAAGCCGCTCGCCCCCGCGACGGACACCGACCCCCGCCGCCGGGCGGAGCAGATGTTCCAGCACAACCTCGACGCGCTGCGCGCCGCCAGGGACGAGGGGCTGTTCCTGAAGGCCGGCTTCGTCGTCGGCCATCTGGGCATGACGCCTGAGCTGCTCAAGCTCAACACCGAGGCGATGTGCGCGCTGCTCGACAACGGGAAGGGCGCGATCGCGTCCGTGGACATCGAGGTCCTGTCCCCTGAACCGGGTTCGCGCGACTACCGGTACCTCACCAGCCCCGCGCTCGCCGCCGCCGCCGCCCAGCGGCTGGGGCTCCCCATCGCGGATGACGACGTCCGGAGCAGGGTGGCACGCGACCACGCGCACCTCGACGTGATCGACCGCGAGCAAGCGATGAGTGACTACGCCCTCGCACTCATGCCCGGACTGACGCTGGAGGACCTGGCCGAGGCGCGCGCCACCGTGCGGGCCCACGCCAGGGAGGCCGGCATCCTGGTCGGCGAATAGGAGGACTACACATGCGGCCAACCGACCTAAGCCACACGGGAATGGGCATACGCACACCGCGTAGACGGACCCATCCCGATATCGGCGCATATGCGCCACTTTGGCGGATGTGCGCGTCATATGGCTCAGCCACGATGGAATTGGCAACTGCTAAGGCCAGGGGGCCGCGGGGCTGGCTTCCCCCGCGGGGATGGCTTCCCCCGTCTGAAAGGAGGGCCCCGTGTATTACACTTCACTGCTGGTAAGCGTGACAGAATCCTGCACCGTCGGATGCAGTCACTGCGGTTATCTCGGCTCCACGCGCAGCAAAGAGGCAACCGAGGACCAGATCGCGGACTGGGTGACGCAGTCGCTCGATTACGGCATACCGTACATCATCTTCACTGGCGGCGAGCCATTCCAGCGTTTCAAGTTGCTGAAGGCGGGTGTGCGCGCAGCGCACGAGCACGAGTCCCACCCTGGGATCTCGTCCTTCACGAGCAGCTTCTGGGGGAAGAGTCCCGAGGTCGTCGACCAGATTCTCGATCAACTTCCCGGAATGACGCATCTGTACCTGAGCACTGACGCGTTCCATCAGGAAAAGATCCCGTCAGCATATGTCATGAACGTCATCGACGGGGCCTTCCGCCACGACATCAACTCTATAACGCTGGCCGTCACCATAGCGGAAGACGCGGAAGAGGAGCAGTTCCGCACCCTGTACCAGGGGTACGGCGACCGGCTGAATTTCCACATCGACCGGGTGATACCGAGCCAGTTCACCAAATCCCCGCATCCGCAGCAGCAGCTGAAGCCCATCGCGGCGAATTTCAGCGCTGATTGCTTCCTGAAGACGCCGATAATAAACCCGGACGGCGATCTCGCTGCCTGTCATATCGCCAAGGTGGGCGCGCACCAGTCGCTCGACGACGAGGTCTACTTCCTCGGCAATCTTCACGGGGAATCGTTCAGCGACATCATGAAGCGAGCCGAGAAGAATTACGAGTACCAGTTCCTGCGCGCCTTCGGCCCGCAGGGCGTGGCCCGGCTCGTCCAGCAATCGGAAAGCCTCCGCGCCCATTTCGGCGACCGCACCTTTACCCGCGGCTGCGATCTGTGCTGCCGGGTCCTGCTGAACAAGAAGGGCAAGGCGGCGCTGCGGGAGTGGACCGACGACTCGTACAACCGCGAGCTCATCGACTCGGTGCTGGTTACCCGCCTCGGCGAGGATAAGTAGGGCAGGCGCATGGACAAGCCCTTCATCGGCCTGCTGCCGGCCGCGGGCCGCGCCAGGCGACTCGCGCCGCTTCGTTATCCCAAGGAACTGCTGCCGATCAGTTACGAGCAGGACGGCACGGGCGGAATGCGGGCGCGAGCGGTCGCGGAGTACGCCATCGAGGCGATCCGGCTCGCCGAGGTCGTCCGCGTACTGGTTGTGGTGGCGCCGTGGAAGATGGACATCGTCAGCTATATCGGCGACGGGCGCCAGTTCGGCGTCGACGTCGGCTATCTCTACCAGCAGGACGCCCGCGGACTGCCGCCCGCGCTCGACCTGGCGAGTCCATGGTGCCACGGCGGCCATACGGTGTTCGCACTGCCTGACACGATCTTCGAGCCGCGGGACGCGCTGCGCACCCTCCGCGCGCTCTACCTTGACGAGCGCGCCGACCTGGCCCTCGCCGTATTCCCGACCCCGGAGCCGCACCGGCTGGGCCCGGTCGTGCTCGACGGGCGGCGGGTCGTCCGGGTGCTCGACAAGCCGGCGGTGCCGCCGGCCGCGAACACCTGGGCCGCGGGAATCTGGAACGACGACTTCACCGCCCTCCTGCACGACAGCAACAGCGCCAGCGGGGCCAGCGGGGCCAGCGAAACCGGCGGCGTCGGGCGGGAGCCGGTGCTAGGCGATGTCTTCGAGCGGGCCATCCACGAAGGGATGCGGGTAGTGGGGCTGGAGTTCCGCGATGGCTCGTTCACCGACATCGGCACCCCAGACGGCATGCTGCGCTGCCTGGCCGGCACCAGGCCGCCTGCTCTGGCTGGACAAGGAGGCCGACGATGAGACTGCTGTTCTCGGCGGTATGTCCTACCGGGTTCGGTGAGACGCTCATCGGCGTCGCCCTAGCCGACCAGTTGCGCCGGCTGGGGGTGACCAGCCACTTCATCATCGAGCCGCACGCACTGAAGTTGCTGGCGCGGTCCACGAAGGACCCGGGCCATGAGTACACGGTCCTCGAACCGCAGATGGGCTCGCTGGCCAAGCTGCTCGTGGACGACGCCATCGCCACGTTCCGCCCGGACGCGATCGTGCTCGCGGACTACCTGACGCATTGCCGGACGTTCACCCGCACGTACCACCTCGATCCGTGGTTCATCGAGTCCCACGGCGTGCCGGTGATCCCCATCGACATCTGGGAGCTGGAGAAGACCGGCTACCGCATCGACCTCGCCACCGACGACGTCGCCGAGGTCAACGAGCATTTCCGTGACCTGCCCGCGCACCTGCGGCCGGTGCCGCTGGCCCACCTGGAGCCGGACGGCACCTGCCGGGCGCGGCCGTTCCGCGTATGGGATCGCGACGACCGGGTCAGCGCGCGGACCCGCAATCATCTGCGCACCACGCTCGGCCTGGGAAAGCAGGACAAGCTCGTCATGCTGGCCACCGCCGCCTGGCAGCTGGGCAAGGGCATACTGCACCGCCAGCAGGTGCTCCCGGTGCGGGACGGCATGCCGCGGATGCTGGCGCACTACCTGGGGCAGCTGCCACCGCAGACGCACTTCCTGCTGGCCGGGGAAGCACCGGATGTGCTGGCCGAACTGCCCGGTGACCGCATCCACCGGCTGCCCCCGTGCCTGCCAGAACGATTCGGCAACCTGCTCGGCGCGGCGGACGCGATCCTGTCCATGAACATCTCGGCCACCACGGTGACGCGGGCGGTGATGGCCGGCGTGCCCGCCATGGTGCTGGGCAACCGGTTCGACATCGGTGACCAGGAGGACGCCGAGAAGGCCGAGGCAGAGCTCGGCGGGTTCTCGCCCGTGGTACGCGAGAACCTGCCCGGCGCCATGCCGCTGTACCCGTTCCGGCTCTGGCCGCTCAGCTACTACAACTTCCTCACCCCGCTGCTGACGGACAACCCCTTCACCGGAGCGATCACGCAGGCCGAGATCCTCGACGAGCAGGCCGTGACCGGCGGCTTGACCCGGCTCCTCTACGACCAGCCGACCAGGTCCGAAGCGCTCGCCAGGCAGTCCGCGTACGCGGACCGGGTCCGCGCGCTGCCGGATACACCAGCCGTATTCAGCCAGACCCTCCAGCACATCGGCATTGGAAGTGACCTGACGTGAAACAACTCAGCTTGCACATCACGGACCTCTGCAACGAGAAATGCGGCTTCTGCGTCGTGGGATCGCCCTTGGCCAAGTCCGACAGCGTCCTGTACGGAGACCTGGTCCGGTTCCTGGTGGAGAACGCCGACGAGGGATTCGAGAGCGTCAACCTGCACGGCGGCGAGCCGACGATCCACCCGCGGCTGTTCGAGTTGCTCAACTTGATCAAGATGCTCGAATACCCGCAGACGCACATCCAGACGAACGCGCGGCGGCTGAAGAACCTGGAGTTCACCCAGAAGCTGGCCGACCACGGTGTCACGCTGTGCATCGTCTCCATGCACGGCGCGACCGCGTCCATCCAGGACTGCCTCACCCAGACGCCGGGCGGTTTCAAGGAGACCATCGAGGGAATCCGCAATGCGCGGAAGGCCGGCATGGCGGTCAGCACCAACACGGTGCTCACCCGGATGAACATGGGACAGCTCGAGAACCTCTGCCGCCTGTGCCTGGACATGGGCGTCGAGCGCATCAACATCTCGAACCTGCACCCGGTCGGCAGCGGCTACTACGCGCTGGACATGCAGGCGCCGACCGTCGCGGAGACCAAGCAGCACCTGCTCCCCGTGCTCGATCTGGTCACCAAGTACCCGGTCAAGATCACGCTCGAGGGCTTCCCGCTGTGCCTGGTCCATCCGTACGAGCACCTGGCCATCGAGGACGGCACCCGGTTCATCCGGATGATGTACCGGGGCGGCGTCTCCGACAGCTACGACGACTACATGGCCGAGGTGCACCGCGAGTACGGCCCGCCGTGCGAGGGCTGCGCGCTGCGGCCGGCCTGCACCGGCGTCTACCACGAATACGCCGAACGACGCGGCTGGGACGGCTTCGGGCTCGAGACGCCCGAAACCGCCGCAATGGTCAGGTAAACGACTCCTCCACGGGCAGGACGGCATGAAGACAGACGGGATCTTCATCAACTCGCTGGGCACCTACCTGCCGGAACTGGTGCCCGCCGAGGCGCCCGAGGACGGTGGCATGACCGGCGCCGCGGTAGCGGGCGACACGCCGGCGGTGACCATGGCACTCGATGCCACCCGCCAGGCACTGAGCCGGTGGGGGCAGAGCACCGACCTGCTCGCCCTGCTGCTGTTCGTGGAGGTGAACCATCCGGGTCCCGACTCCTGGCCGCCGCATGCCTTCCTGCAGCGGCACGCGGTCGGCGGGCATGTCCTCGCCGCGGGCATCCGCCAGGGCTGCAACGGCCTTTTCGGTGCGCTGGAGCTGGCGGCCGGGCATCTCCAGGTGCTGCCGGCCGGGAAGGCCGCGGTGATCACGACCGCGGACAACGTGGAGTCCTCGCTGCTCGACAGGTGGACCGCACTCGACGGCTACTGCATGGGCGACGGCGCCACCGCGCTGGTGCTGAGCCGGACACCCGGCTTCGCCCGGCTCTGCTCGGTCACCTCGACCACCGTCGCCGATCTGGAGGGACTGCACCGCGGGGACGAGCCGCTGCACCCTTCCAACGTCATAACGGGCCAGCCGACCGACTTCCAGCGCCGCGGCGACGAGTTCATCCTCAAGGGCGGCTTCACGACGGACCTGGCCATCCGGATGGTGAAAACCGTGGTCGACGTGGCCACGCGCGCGATGGACGAGGCCGGCATCGGTACCGCCGATGTGACCAAGCTGGTCCTGTTCAACGGGCCATGGCACGAAATCGAGGTCTACCTCGACTCACTCGGCCTGCCTGCCGAGCGGACAACCTGGGAGTGGGGCCGCGGGATCGGCCACTCCCCCAGCGACCACGTGCTCGCGATCGACCACCTGCTCAGCCACGGCGAACTGGCCCCCGGCGATCATCTCCTCGTCTGCGGCACCGGCCCGGGCCTGAACCTCGCCGCCGCGGTCATCGAGATCCTGGAGGCACCGGCGTGGGTCTGACCGCAGCGCTTGATCCGCCTGGGCCTCCGGCCGCGGCGCCGATCGCCATCGTCGGCATGGCGTGCCGCTTCCCCGGTGGCATCTCGACACCGGCGGCGCTCTGGGATTTCCTGATCGAAGGCCGGGATGCCATCGACGAGATCCCTGCCGAGCGATGGGCGGCGTACCGGCCTTCCCGCGACACGACCAGGCGCGGCGGTTTCCTGACCGACGTGGCCGGATTCGACGCGGAATTCTTCCAGATCACCCCCCGTGAAGCGGAACTCGTCGACCCGCAGCAGCGCCTGGTGCTCGAAGCCACCTGGGAGGCGCTCGAGCACGCGGGGATACCGCCGCACACCCTGGCCGGCACCGACGGCGGCGTGTTCATGGGAGTAGGATCCGACGACTACGGCCGGCGGCTGCTGGAAGACCTGCCTCAGATCGAGGCGTGGACCGGCATCGGCGCTTCCTGCTGCGCCGTCGCGAACCGGGTCTCCTACCTGCTGGACCTCAACGGCCCCAGCTTCACCACGGACGCGGCCTGCGCGTCCTCGCTGGTCGCCATCCACCTGGCGTGCACGGCGCTGCGCGCGGGCGAGACTTCCGTGGCGATCGCCGGCGGCGTCAACGTCATCGCCGCGCCCGGCCTCACCATGGTCCTCGACGCCGCTGGCGCCATCTCGCCCGAGGGCCGGTCGATGCCTTTCGACGCGACGGCCAACGGTTACGTGCGCGGTGAGGGGGCCGGCGTCGTCGTCCTCAAACGGCTGGCGGACGCGCGGCGCGACGGCGATCGCGTCCTAGCCACGATCAGGGGAAGCGCCGTCAGCCACGACGGCCGCACCAACGGCATCATGGCGCCGAACGGCGACGCCCAGGCGCACGTGGCCCGGCTGGCGCTGCGCCAGGCCGACCTCGACGGGCGCTCGGTCGGCTACGTGGAGGCGCACGGGACCGGCACCCGTCTCGGCGACCCCATCGAGGCCGCCGCGCTGAGCTCGGTCTACGGTGCGCACCGCCCAGCTGGCGAACCTTGCCTGATCGGCTCCGTGAAGTCGAACATCGGGCACCTGGAGGCAGGGGCCGGCGTGGCCGGCCTGATCAAGGCCGTCCTGGTCCTCCAGCATCAGGAGATCCCGCCGCAGGCGGGGTTCGGCACCCCCAATCCGGCCGTGCCCTGGGACGAGTCGGGCCTCCGGGTGACCCAGCGCCGCACCCCGTGGCCGGACAACGGCCAGCCCCGGCGGGCCGGGGTGTCCAGCTTCGGCTATGGCGGCACGGTCAGCCACGTCGTGCTCGAGGAAGCGCCCGCTGCCGTAACGACGGCGGCGGCAGAACCATCCGGCCCCGCGATCTACCCCCTGTCCGGCGCGACGCACGACCAGGTGCGCGCCCAGGCCGGCCAGCTCGCGAACCTGCTCGCGGCCGACCGGAGCACGCCGCGGCTGAGCGACGTGCGGCACACGCTCTGGCAGCGGCGGACGCACCTGCCGGCCCGGGCCGCCATCCTCGCCGAGGACCGCGCCGCGCTCCGCTACGAACTGCGCAAGCTCGAAGCGGATCAGCCCGCCGCCGCGACCGTCACCGGGACGGCGCATGACGAGCAACACGCGGTCTGGGTGTTCTCCGGACACGGCTCGCAGTGGACCGGAATGGGCCGGGAACTGCTGGCCGGCGAGCCTACATTCGCCGCCGTCCTTGACGTAATCGACCCGGTCTTCGCCGCGGAGTCCGGGATCTCGGCCCGGCAACTGCTGCTCGAGGACGAACTCACCGACGTGGACCGGATCCAGTCGGCAATCTTCGTCATGCACGTCGGACTCGCCGCGGTGTGGCGGGACCTGGGACTGCGCCCGGCGGCCGTCATCGGTCACTCCGTCGGCGAGATCGCCGCGGCGGTGACCGCGGGCGTCTTCAGCCTGGCGGACGGCGCCCGGTTGATCTGCCGCCGGTCCAAGCTGCTGCGCAGGGTCGCCGGCGCGGGCGCGATGGCGATGGTTCAGCTCCCGTTCGACAAGGTCACGGACCTGCTTGGGGCGCACGGTGCCGCCGCGGCGGCGGTGGAGTCGTCGCCAGGCTCCACCGTCGTCTCGGGCAGCCCGGCGGCGGTCATGGCCTTCCAGGAGCGCTGCGCGCAGGACGGCATCGTGGTCCGGCCGGTGGCGTCCGACGTCGCGTTCCACTCGTCGCAGATGGAGCCGCTGCTCGCCGACCTGGCAGCGGCGGCGCACGACCTCACCCCGGCGGATCCGGATGTGCCGCTGTACACGACCGCCCTGCCTGACCCGCGAGAAGAACCGGTACGCGACGGGGCGTACTGGGCCGCCAATCTGCGCAACCCGGTGCGCCTGGCCACCGCCGTCACCGCGGCCGCGGCGGACGGCCACCGCATCTTCCTCGAGCTGTCGCCCCACCCCGTGGTCGTCCACTCGATCAGCGAGACGCTGGCTGAAGGGCAGGAAAACACGTTCGCCACCGGATCGCTGCGCCGCGGCCAGCCGGAGCGCGCGACGCTGCGGCTCAGCCTCGGCGCCCTGTACTGTCACGGCTGCGAGGTCGACACGGCCCGGCTTGGCGCGGGCGGATCGCTGGTCACGCTGCCGCCAATGGCGTGGCGTCATCACCGGCACTGGAAAGATCAGGACGAGTCTCAGAACGACTGGGGTGCTCGTTTCCACGACGTTGCTTCGGCCGCTTTGCTTGGCGCGGAGGTGGCTCTCGCCGACGCGACGGCACCGCGGATCTGGCGGACTCGCCTGGACTACGACAGCCGGCCGTACCCGGGCACGCACGAGGTCCTCGGCACGGAGATCGTGCCGGCCGCCGTGCTGCTGAACACGTTCTTCGCCGCGGCCGGCCGGCGCCGGCTGGCCGGCGTACGGTTCCTCGCCGCGCTGCCCGCCACGGATCCGCGGGAGATTCAGGTGCTCGACCGGGACGGCGCGATCACGCTGGCCGCGCGGGCCGCCGAAGCTTCCTGGCAGATCCACGCCACGGCGACGCGCGACGACACGGCGCGGCCGGCTCCCCCCTTTGACGTGTCCGGGTGCACGCGCCGGCTGGACCCGGACAGCGCTGCGCACCGGCTGCGCGCCCTCGGCATCGCCGGCGTCGGCCTGCCCTGGACGGTGGCGGAGCTGGCCGCCGGTGATGGCGAGCTGACCGCCCGGATATTGCTCGACGACGACGGCGCCGGTGACGACGTCGCGTGGGCGCGCCTGGTCGACGCGCTGGCCTCCCTGGTTCCGCTGCTCACCGACGAGCATGCCGGACTGCGCCTCCTGTCCGGCATCCGGCGGATCGCGCTGGACGGCGCGCCGCCCGCCGAGGCGGTCGTCCAGTTGCGCGATCACGGTGAGGAGGCTGGCGTCGACGTCGTGGTTGCTGACCCCGGCGGCACGGTTCGCGGGTTCGTCGCGGGCCTGCGGATGCTGCCGGTCGACGGCACCGTCGCCAATGGTGCCGACGGTGCCGTCGACCCGGCCCGCCTCGTGCACCAGGTCGAGTGGCGGCGCCTCGCCGGCCCCGAGGCCAGCCGCGAGCTGCGGTCGCTGATCCTGGTCGGTCCTGACTCCGCGCTCCGGCGCGCGCTGGTCCGCCAGGCGGACGCCGACGGCATCCGCTGTCAGTCCGTCCTCGCGCCCGACGCCGGCCTGCGGGACGCCGGCCTGGACGACCGCGACGCGGTCCTGGTGCTCGGCCCCGAGGCCGATCTTGACTCCGCGGCCGCGGTTGACCCGGCCGGGGCCGCGGACCCCGCCGTCGTGGCGCACGCGGCGGCCGTGCTCGACGACCCCGCGCTGCTCGACGACATAGCCACGCTCGACGCCATGTTCGGCGTAACAACGACGGCCGCCGTCGCGGACGCGGCTGAGCGCGCGACGTGGCGGCTCGCGCGTACGGTCCAGCTGCTCGCCGGACTTACGCGGGCGCCGGTGCTGTGGTGCGTGACGGAGGGCGTGCGCGAAGGTGCCTCGCCCGCGTGCCTGCCGCAGGCGCCGCTGTGGGGCCTCGGACGAATCGTCGCGGGCGAGCACCCGGATCTGTGGGGCGGGATCGTCGACTGCGATCCCGCCGATCCGGCGGCCGCGGCCGCCGCCGTGCTCGCCGAGCTCCGGGCGGGCAGGGAACCCGACGTGCTCGCGCCGCGCGGCCAGGTCACCGAGGCCGCCCGGCTGCTACCCGTCACCGCGGGACCGGCCAAGGACGCCGTGCGGTGCCGGCCGGACGCCACCTACCTGATCACCGGCGGGCTCGGCGTGCTCGGCCTCGAGGTGGCTCGATGGCTGGCCAGCCGGGGGGCCCGCCGGCTCGTACTGCTCTCCAGGACCCCCATGCCCCCGCGCAGCCAGTGGGCCGGCGGTGATCACCGGGTGGAGCTGATCCGGGAGCTGGAGACGCTCGGCGTCACCGTGCGGACCGTCGCCGCCGACATCACCGACGCGACCGCGGTCACGGCCGCGCTCAGCGACGACGCTCTCGGCCTGCCGCCGATCCGCGGCGTGGTGCACGCGGCCGGCGTGCTCGACAGCCGCCTGCTGGACGGCCTGGACCGGGACTCGCTGCACCGGGTCATGGCGCCGAAGGTCGCGGGCGCCCTCGTCCTTGACCAGCTCTTCCCGCCGGGCAGCCTGGACTTCTTCGTGCTGTTCTCCTCGTTCGGCCAGTTCCTCGGGCTGGCCGGGCAGTCCAGCTACGCGCCAGCCAACAGTTTCCTCGACAGTTTCGCCCGGCTCCGCGGCCGATCCGCGGCGGACACGCTGAGCCTGTCCTGGACGTCCTGGCGGGACCTCGGCATGGGGGCGAACGAGGTGGTCGCCAGCGAACTGCGCGAGCGCGGCATCGGCGACATCAGCGCCCGCGAGGCCTTCGGCGCCTGGGAGCAAGCCTCCCGGCACGACCTCCGGCACGTGTGCGTGTTCCCCACGCTGGATCGCGATCAGCAGAGCGACCCCGCCCCGGTGCTCCGGGAGCTGGAGTTCGGCAAGGTCACGACCGAGCTGGGTGCGGACACGTCAGCAGATCAGATGCTGACCGGACTAACGGGCGAAGAACTGCATGTCGTTCTGAGAAAAGAGGTTTCCCGCATTATCGGGGCGGAACTGCGCCTGGCCGCGGACGACCTGGACGTGCGTGCTCCGCTGACCGCGCTCGGCCTCGACTCGGTCATGACCGTGGCCATCCGGCGCGCGCTGGAGAAGCGGTTCCGGATGCCGCTGCCCGCCACCTTGCTGTGGAACCGCCCGACCGTCACCTCGATCGCGGACTACCTGGCCGAGCGGCTGACCTGATGCGTTACGAAAGCCTGTTCATCGCCGGCCTCGGCGCATATCTGCCCAAGACGGTTCCCGTCGAGGACGCGATCGCGCAGGGCAGGTACGACCGCGAGGATCAGGACAGCAGCGGCCTGACTTCGATCGCCGTCGCCGGGCCGGACGACTCGCAACCGGGCATGGCCGCCGCGGCCGGGCGCGTCGCCCTGGCGCGCTCCGGCTACCACGGCACGGACGTCAGCCTGCTGCTGCACGCGGTCACCGCCTATAACGGCCTGGACGGCTGGAATGCCGGCTGTTACCTCCAGCAGGAGGTGCTGGGCGGCAGCGGGCTGTCGTTCGAGATCAGGCAGCTGTCCAACGGCGCCGTCGCCAGCATCGAGCTGGCCGCCGCCTACCTGGCCGCCAGCCCGGGGAGCAACGCCGCGGCCGAAGGCACAGGCCAATGCAACGCCGCGATGATCACCGCCGCCGACAAGTTCGCCGAGCCCGCCTGGGACCGGTGGCGTACCAGCTGGGGCCTGGTGTACGCCGACGGCGCGAGCGCGGCGGTGATCTCGCGGAAGAGCGGGTTCGCGCGGGTCCTGTCGGCCGTCACGGTCACCGATCCGGGGCTGGAAGGACTGCACCGCGGTTCGCTGCCGTTCGGTTCGTGCCCTGACGCCGGCGACTACCCGATCGACTTCCGGGCGCGCGCGCTCGATTTCAGCCAGGCCGTCGATATCGCCGCCGCCACCGGCCGGATCTCGGCCGGGCTGCGGACGGCGGTGGTGACCGCGGCCACCGAGGCCGGCCTGAAAGTGGACGAGGCGGACCACTACATCGTGCCGAGCTTCGGCCGTGAGCTCCTCCGCCAGCAGTGCCTCGACGTGCTGGGCATCGGCATCGAGCGCTCCACCTGGAGCTGGGGTGCGGCGATCGGGCACATGGGCGCCGCCGATCAGTTCGCCTCGCTCACGTACCTGAGCGAGGCCGGCCGCCTGAACCCCGGCGATCGCGCGCTGATCATCGGGATCGGCGGCGGGTTCAACTGGACCTGCGTCGTACTGGACATCGTCGACCACCCGGCATGGGCCTACTAGATGAGCTGGCACCGCCGTCAATCGGCCCCGCAACCGTGTCAATTGCGCAATCGAGCCCACTAGACCGTGTCAAAACGCGCTTATTCGCTTAACGAAGGAGGAAAGATGACCGGCGAACAGACCCTTGCCCGCCTCACGGAGTTTTTCGGCCGCGGCATGACGGACGCGGGAGAACTCACGCCCGATGCCTCGCTGCACGATCTCGGCGTGCTCACCTCGCTCGCCATGGCCCGTCTCGTCGCCTTCATCAGGAACGACCTGGGTGTCGAGATCCCGTCGCGCGCGCTCACCGGCGCCAATTTCCGCACGCTGAACGAGATCACCGCCCTGGTCCAGTCCGCGCAGACTGACACGCTCTAGCGGGCTCGATTGCGCAATTGACACGCCGCGGGCAGGGGCGTCACGGCTACGCGCGGGCGGCGAAGCGGACCGGGAGCTGGTTGATGCCGTTGGTGAAGTTCGACCGGTGCCGCACGGGCTGCCCGGCGAGTGCTATGCCGGGCAGCCGTTCGGCCAGCGTCGTGAACAGCACGCGCAGCTGGAGCACCGCCAGATGCCGGCCCAGGCAGAAGTGCGGTCCGCCGCCGCCGAATCCCAGGTGCGGGTTGGGATCGCGACCGATGTCGAAGGTCTCCGGGTCGGCGAACACGTCCTCGTCCCGGTTCGCCGAGGAGTAGAACACCACCACCTTGTCCCCCTCGGCGACCGGCTGTCCGCCGATCTCGGTATCGCGGGTCGCGGTCCGGCGGAACATGTTCACCGGGCTCACCCAGCGCACCACCTCTTCGGCCGCTGACGCGGCGAGGCCGGGCTCGGCGAGCAGGCGCCGCCACTGCACGGGGTGCTCGAAGAACGCCAGCATCCCGCCGGCCGCGGCGTTGCGGGTGGTTTCGGTGCCCGCCACCGCCAGCATCAGCATGAACATGTCGAACTCGTCGGTGGTCAGCGACTCGCCGTCGCCGTCCTTGCCGAGCAGTCTGGTCACGATGTCGCCGCACGGGCTGTCGCGCCGCTGCGTGGCCAGATCGTTGGCGTACAGGTAGTACTCGAACGCGGCGTCCCGCATCACTGCGGCCGCCTGGGCACCGGCACAGGGAATGTACTCCTCGCCCGCGTATCCGGCCAGCTGGTTCGACAGCCGGAACAGGCGGGGACGATCCGTGTCCGGGATGCCCATCAGCTGGCAGAGCACCTGGAGCGGAAGGGGCGCCGCGATGTCCCGCACGAAATCCGCCGCGCCGAGCGGTGCCACCGCGTCCAGCAGCGTGTCACAGATACGCCGGATATCCGCTTCCATCTGGGCGACCATCTTCGGCGTGAACACGCGGCTGACGAAGCTCCGCTGCCTGGTGTGCCGCGGCGGGTCCATGTTCAGCATCATCAGCCGCTGCGCCGCGACGTCCTCGTCCGGCAGCTCCTCGAACAGCGCGAGCCTCCGGTGGGAGGAGAACAGGCCGGGATGCCGCGACACGTACTCGACATCCTTGTGCTTGGTAACCGCCCAGAAGCCCGGGCGCCCGGCGTGCCAGTAAACCGGGGCGTTCGCGCGCAGCCATGCGAGCGCCGCGTGCGGGACCCCGCCGCGGGCGTAGGAGGCCTCGTCGGTCAGGCTGATCTCGTCGGCTCGCACGTCAGATCATCTGCGCGAGCTGTTCGGCGACCGCGGCCGGCGAGGGCTGGGCCGCAATCTCGTCCCGCAGGTCCGCCGCCGACTTGCGCACTGTGTCGTCGGACAGGACCGCCGAGACCGCGTCGGTGAACGCGCTGGTTCCCACGTCCCCCCAGCCGAGGGACCGGCCCGCGCCGGCGGCCTCGAGCTTGACGCCGCAGGTGAGCTGATCCATCGCACCGGAGACGATCACCTGCGGCACGCCGAACGAGGCCGCGGTGAGCATGCTGCCCGCGCCGCCCTGGTGGACGATTGCGTCGCAGCTGTGCAGCAGCAGGTGCAACGGCAGGCCGGTGACCACCCGCACCCCCTCGGGCAGCCCGCCGGCGCCGCTAGCAGCGCCGAGCCGGTCGCGATCGGCGGCGGTGAGGGTCACCACGACCTCCGCGCCCATATCCGCCAGCGCCGTCACGATACCGGGGACCTTGAAGCTGTCCTCGCCCACAAGCTGGGTGGTCAGCGTCCCCCACGTCACGCACACCCGCGGCCTGGCCGACGGCGCCAGCACCCAGTCCGGCCAGTCGCCAGAACCGTTGTAGGGAACGTAGCGCACCGGTATCCGGTTGGGTATCACCGGGAACTGGAGCCGGTCCGGGCACGGGTCGACGGTGGCGGCGGCGAGTTCGGCCCGCGGTTCCACGCCGTGCTTCTCGTACACCCGGACAAGATCCGCTGGCCACAGCTGGCCGGGCAGGCCGCTCACCGGGAAGATGCCGATCTGCCGCTGGAGCGCCGGCCCCCACAAGTGATGGACGAGAGGGGCGCCCGCGCGACTGGCGGCCAGCGGGGCGGCCATGACGAACGCGTCCGCTATCACCAGGTCAGGACGCCAGGCCTCGGCAAGCGCGACGAGGTCGTCGGCCATCGCCACGCCGGCCCGAGCGAATGGCGCGATCTTTGCATACAGCATCTCGCGCAGTTCCTTCGCCGACTGCGTGGCCGCGGCGGCCTGTTCTAGACCGGGGGGAGCCGTCCCCCCGGACCCCCGCGGCTGACCGGGGGGAGCCGACCCCCGCGGCTGGGCCGACCCGTTGCGCAGGTCCTTGCGCGGGTCGGCGGAGATGATCCCGCGCGCCATCGGCAGCTGGCTTCGCGAGCTGGCGAACATTTCCCGCATGTCCGCGATGAAGTCATATCCCTTGCCGACCTCGGCGACGCTCATGCCCGATTTCTTGACCACGTCGACCGCGCCCGGTTGCGTGGCGACGCGCACTTCATGACCGGCTGACCGGAACGCCCACACCAGCGGGACCATCGGGAAATAGTGCCCGGAGAGTGCCCAGGGCACGAACAGCGCCTTCATCACGCCGCTCCTCTCGTTATGCTCCGCTGACGCCAGCCATGCTCATGGCCTGCCGGAACGCCGTACAGGAGTCTGGTACCTTCTCGATCTCCTCGAGGTAATCCGCACGGCGGATGCGAGCGCGGTCACGCTCTGCGGAGTCGAAGAGCAGCCCGCGCAGCCCGCCCATCACGGCGGGTTCGTCCAGTAGCTCGGCGACGCTGAACGCGGACAGGTAAGGATTGCCGGCCACCAGCGAATCAAGGAAGCCGTGAAAGCCCATCGGCCAGATACGGAACCGGTGCAACGGCACGCTGTCCGCCAGCCAGCGCCTGGCGAAGCCGCTCATGCCACCGAGCTGATCCGCGATGTCGCCGGCGTGGCCGGGCTCGGTCACCGAGAACTGGTTGGTGATCAGCATGACCGGGGTGCCGGACAGCACGGCACGCACCATGGTGAACGCGCTGAGATTCAGCGAGAGCATGAGATCAGCGGCGCGGAGCATCGCGCCGAACCGCGACGGGGAACAGGGCGGCAGCGGCAGCGTCCGCTCCGCGGGCAGCAGGCGGGACCACTCCGGTGCCGCCCCCGCCAGCAGGAAACGGACGTCGTCGGGCAGCTGGCGCAGGTAATGCGCGAGCAGTTCGGGCACGCGGCTGGCGGCCCGCCGCCGGCCGGCCGCGCCGACGTCCGGCAGCTGCCACGGAGACATCGCCAGCATGACGAGGCGATCCGCGGCACCGAGGCCGAGTTCGCTGCGGGTACGTTCCCGGCTCCGCACCGGACCGTCCGGGTCCGCCAGGTCAGGCACCCGGAAGGGGATCGCGCTGCGGGAGTCCGGCACCGGGCGAGCCATGGGAACCGGGCTGAGATAGCAGTCCATGTCCTTGATGTGCGGGTTGATCGCGAGCGCACGGCCGCCGCACAGGTCGGCCGCGAATCCCGTGCGCTCGAGCTCCCAGAGGTCAATGGGGATGACCGGCACGCCATAGCTCTCGATGAACCACGGATTAAGGCGGAAATGTGCCGACATCACGTGTGTGTAGTTAAGATATTCGGCGAGTACTATGGCGTCCGGCTTGACCGTCCGGACGAAATCATCGATCAGGATCTTAGCAAGCATTCCCATCTGCGGGCTTATCAGCATGTGCTGAAAGCCGTAGCCACGCAATATCTGCTCAGCGCCGTCACTGGCGATGAAATGACTCTGAACGCCTATCCGGCGCAGTTCGGCGGCTAGTGCGCACCCCAGTAGCAGCTGTCCGGAACTGTGCGGGGAAGGTGAGATAAACAGCAGCTTAATGGCTACCTCACAGAGGATCGTGCCAGGCGGCTGCCGGGTCAGCGCAGTTTCCTCACCCGCTGACCCGCGCCTCAGGCTGCTGGCGATTACCCATTCATGGAAGGAGAATCAGACGCCGTTCAGCAAATGATCGGGGTGCATGCCGTTGACGTGACCAAGGCACTTTTCAACAATGTCGTAGCCCAGCAGGCGCCGCACTCGTTCAGGGGTCTGCGCCACCATTTCCGGCTTTACAGAGAGTGTCATTGTCTCCTGCGGGCGGACCCACGGCTTGCAGTATATGATGCTGAGCCCCAGGCGGGCGCGATCGGTGGTGTTGGCGCCGCCGCTGTGCACCAGGGTGCCCGTGTAGAGCAGGACCGACCCGGCCCGCATCTCCGCGGTGGTCCACGGCTCGTCCGCGGTCGGGCGCTCGTCGGGCCACCGGTGCGAGCCTGCGATCAGGCGCGTCGCGCCGTTGGCGGCGGTGAAGTCGGTGATCGCCCACATCGTGGCCACACCGAACGGAGCGCGCGGCTTCGGCATCCGGTAGAACGCCTCGTCGTAGTGCATCGCCTGCGCGGTCTCGCCCGGACCGATGTTGATGGCGGTCGCGGCGGACAGCAGGCAGCCCTCGCCCAGAATGCGCTCGAGGATGGGCAAGACCCGGGAGTGGCTGACGACATGGTCGAACACCCTGCTCTTGGCCAGCAGGGCGCATACCCGCTGAGTGCTGAGCCCTTCGAAATCGTTGCGTCCCGGACCGGTGGCGACCAGGTGCGGGGCGAGTTCCTCGCGCACCCCGGCTACCTCTTCCGGCGTCAGGACATCCTCCAGGATGGCGTAACCGTCGACAGTCAGCCCGGCGAATGCGTCGTCCGCCTCGCTGATCGTCGCCTGGGTCAGGGTGACGGAACCGGATGTGCTCATTTGTCCTCCATTTCGCATCCATCAGTACACCATCAACACACTGGCGCCTTTCGTCACGCTTACCGCCTGGTTTGAAAGTGCTTGGCGTCCAGTTGCCGGCGACGTGCGAGGGACACGGCGTGCGTTGTGCTTGAAGTTCTGGTCGAGGTTGAACATGACCAACCACAACGGCTTCTCCCGGGACCGTGTTCGTGCGACAGCACGAAATCCGCGGGAGAAGCCGTTTTCCCGGAGCGATACGCCAGCACATGCTCACTCACAGGCGGATAATCAGCCAGGACAGAGCCTGTGAATAAGCCTTCCTGAAAACGCGGAAAACTCAATTCTCGTAGTCCGGCGACGCGGAGTGCGCCTCGACTGCGGGCTGGAAGATACCCTGGTTCACCAGTTCCCTGATCTGATCGATGTGGGACGCGTCGAGGTGGTATTCGGCCGCTACCGACTCGGGGTTGCTCAGTACCTGCATCGCGAAGTCCGCGTCCGACGACGCACGGACAACCAGCTCGCGAAGCTTCGGCTTCTGTCCCTCAGGCATTGTCACTCCTCACGTTTCTCACCAGGCCACTTTTCCGAGGCCTCACCAGGTGATCTGTTACTCATAATTCTCGACGGGGATGCGCAGCGCCCGCCTCCGCCGAATCGGCGCAACTTCCCGGCAGCGGCCAGCCCGGGGGATCAGCCCGCTCCGCTGACCCCCGTCCCCAGCATGCTGACCCGCGGCCTCGGTCTGGCGTAGCCGCCCCGCCCGGATAGCGCAGGCGCCGGGCCGGCCGGCGCACTGACCGCGCGCCGGGTCCCCTGATCCGGTCGCCGTGCCGACGCCGTCAGACGAAATGAAGCCGCCGCTCCCGGACCGGCGAGCGTCCGGGAGCGGCGGCTAGCGGTTTCAGGGGTCAGGCCGTCCTTGCGGGCTAGGCCTTGCCGAAGGTGAGCAGGTGGATCAGGTGGGCGGCATCGGGAGTGCCGAGACCGGTAGCGGGCTCCCAGCCGGGGGCGGCCGAGTAACCCGGTACGCCGGCCACATCCCAGGCGTTGTTCCCGGTCACGACGTCGTGGAAGGCGTACTTGTAGGTCGCGGGCACTGCCGCGACGGCGTACAGCGACGGGTTGAGCAGGCCCAGCCGGTGGCCGGCGCCCTGGTCGGCCAAGGCCGCGATGCCGGCCCACTGCGGCGAACCCGCGCTGGTCCCGCCGGCGATGATGAACCCGCCGAAGGTGCCGGAGCATTCGCTGCAGACCGACAGGACGCCGCCGAAGAAGTCGCCGTCGTAGCTGACGTCAGGCACGCCGCGGAACTGGGTATGGTTCGCGAGGATCTGGTACAGGGGCCGTGAGACCTTGGTGCTGTACCCGCCGCCGCCAGCGCCGATGTCGAAGGTTTTGCCGGAGTCGTTCCATACGCTCTCGGACTGGTACTGACCGGTGGTGAAGTCCGCGTTCAAGTGAGTGCCACCGACACCGGTGACCAGCGGGTCGGAGGCGGGCGTGGACGCGCTCTGGATGAACCCGCCGTCGCCGGTGCAGTCCGCCAGCGCCGAGCCGGCGTCACCCGAGGAGGCGAAGACGGTCATGTGCTCGGCCGCCGCGACCTCGAAGGCCTTGTGCTGCGCCGCGAAGATGCCGGGATCCATGCAGGTTTCGGCTTCTCCGAAGCTCTGCGAGAGCACGTCGCCGAGGTTGTGGCCGACCACGTACTGCTGCGCGGCCAGCAGGTCCGGGTCAGCGTCGCTCGCCGCGATCACCAGGTCGATGGCCGCGCCGGGGGCGATAGCGTGCGCCCACTGGACGTCGATCGAGATCTCGCTCGCCCAGACCACCTCGTCGGCGTTGGCCGGATTGAACGTGGGACATGTGGTCGCACAGATCACGTTGACCGTGGTGGCCGCCAGGCCGAACGTGGCGTCGAACGTGTTGAGGTCGGACTGGAGCGTCGGGTCGCCGAAGGCGTCGATAATGGCGATGGTCTCGCCCGCGCCGGTCAGGTTGGCCGGGATGTCGTACGCCTGCCGGATCAGCGCCGGTGTGTAGCAGGGCAACAGGAAGCTGGCGGACTGGCAGGGGAACGAGCCATCTTGCGGCCCGCTGGTCTTCTGATATGGCGGTGTGCCGCCCGGCCTGGCCGCCGGCGTCATCCGGACGGTGGCCGCGACCGTTCCCGCGCTGGCCGTGACGCCGGCCAGCGGAATGGCCGCAAGGGACGCCATCGCGGTCACGCCGAGGATGGTCGTCAAGTAACGAATCGGTCTACGGGGCCCCACTCAACTCACCTTCCAGGTGTTTTGCCTGAACTCCGGATAAAGTGGAGGCAATCCTACAGAAGATCCGACATTCGCGGTTTCGTAGCAGTATGTTGCTGCTTTAACAGCACTCCATATGTCGAATCGTGACTGTTCGGATATGATCCGTGCACCGACGATAAACCGGGAAGTAACCCAGGAACCGCAACGGCTTCTCCCGGAATTTACTCGTGCGACTGCACGGAAACCACGGGAGAAGCCGTTTGCTTTCTGGCGCGATACGCCAGCACATGCTCATTCACAGGCGGATACGAGGACATGTTTTGGAACCATCACCGTGAATCAGCCAGGACAAGGCCTATGAATAAGCCTTCCTGAAAACGCGAGGATTTTTACTCGTACTCAGGCGTTGCGTGCGCCTCGACCGCGGGCTGGAAGATACCCTGGTTAACCAGGTCCCTGATCTGCTCGATCTGGGCCGCGTCGAGGTGGTATTCGGCCGCCACCGACTCGGGGTTGCTCAGCACCTGCATCGCGAAGTCCGCGTCCGACGACGCACGGACAACCAGCTCGCGAAGCTTCGGCTTCTGTCCCTCAGGCATTGTCACTCCTTACGGTTCTCACCAGGCCGCGATTTCCGGGCCTCACCAGGTGATCTGTTACTCACAATTCTTGACCGGGCGAGGCGAGCCCGCCTCCGCCGAATCGGCGCAACTTCCCGGCAGCGGCCAGCCCGGGGGATCAGCCCGCGCCGCTGACCCCCGCCCCCACCATGCTGACCCGCGGCCTCGATCTGGCTTAGCCGACCCGCCCGGATAGCGCAGTGGCGGGCCTCAGCTACCGCCCGTGCCCACTGATCCGCGTAGCTGAACCAGGACCAAGGGAGCCGACCTGCACGCCCAATTGCTTGATCCAGTCCGGAATGCCGTGCCCGCTGCCGATTCCCTTACGCAGGAAGGCAATGTTGTGGTAAACGCACACTTCCGACGGGTGGGTGTGCTGGGTTCTGCCGGGATCCTGGCCCGCATACTCGCTGGCGTGCAGATCCTCGAGCAGGTCTTTGAGGAGACCGATCGTCGTCCGGGACGAACATGGCGGAGCCTCCCCGCCGAACTCAGGCCAGAAAGACGTGTGCAGGTCCTCGATCACGTAGTAGCCGCCGGGCCGCACGCTGCCGAACAGTTCCTCAAAGCTCGTCCGGACGTGCTCATTAATGTGGCTGCCGTCGTCGATGACGATGTCGAACGGGCCGAACTCGGCAGCGAGCGAGCGGAGAAAGGACGGGTCGTTCTGGTCGCCTTGGATGGTGCGGATGCGAGGCCCGCGGACGCCGGGCTTGGGGTAGAGGTCCATGCCGTAGATCAGGCCGCGCGGGAAGAAATGCTGCCACACATAGAGGGACTCGCCGCCACATGACGCGTACTTGTAGCCTCCGATGCCGATCTCCAGCACCTTCACCGGGTCGTAACGCAGCGGCGAGAAGTGATTCATGTAGTGCGGGGTGTACCAATGCAGTCCGCCCCACTTGTCCGATCCGAAGCGCGCCGAGAGGTCATTCAAGCTGGCGCTTCCCTCCGAGCAGGCGCTGATCAGGCAGTGCACGGACCGGAATATTCGGGCCAGCCAGACCTGGCCCTCCGCGAAAGTCTGCTCCGAGTCGACCTTCGCGCGTTCGACCATCTCATCGGTCTGCAGCGGCCAGCGCAGGCGCACGTCGCGACTAGTGGACTGATAACCCGGCCGATGGGGGTAGAGCAGCCGGGTGAGATCGAGCAGCGAGTAGCTCACCTCGGCCAGCGCGTCGCCTGCTTCGCCCGGTACGACAAGCGCCTGACCGCCTTTGAGCGCGACGGCATAACGATATGCCGTGTCGTGGTGGTCGATGCGCAGGTTGAGGGTCGCGTTGCCCACGCCGGCGGGCACGTCGGCGCGCTCCTGGATTTCCGCGGCGAGCATCCCCGCGACCTGGTCAGGCCCGATGCGGCCGATCGTCCGCAACAGGTCCGCGTCGCGGCCGCCTACCGCGCAGACCAGCTGGTCGATATCGTTCCACGACTCCGTTCCTGGCACGGGACCCTCCATTCTCGGCGGTATAACTGTTCATGTTGCGGCTTGTCCGCCCAGGTTGGACATGATCCGCGTCGCCTGCAGCAGGCTGTGCAGCGCGCTGCGCTCGATCGCCAGGCGCTGATCCGTGGTGAGTGCAAGGTCGTCGAGCAGCGCGAATACCGCGGCCGCGTGTCCGGGATCCAGTTCGGCGTGCGCCCGCAGCGTGCGGAAGGCGGGCGCGGGCAGGCCCGTGACGCCCATGAGATGCTCCACCAGTTCCGGTTTCGGCGGATTTCCCTCGAGCACGGCTATGTAGCCGAGCAGGGTCACCGGGTGATAGTGCTCAAGCCAGTAATACTGCGCACCGACCAGAGCGGCGACCTCCGCCGGCGGGATCCGGGCGATGCACCGGGCGGGGTCCTCGCCCGACGCGACCAGGTCGGCGGTGATCCAGTCGTCGTGGCCGCGTTCCTCCGCTATGTGGTCGTGCAGGTACTCGCGCAACGGGAGCGCGACGGGGTCGCCGCCCGCCGTCGCGCACCGGCGAGCCGCCGCCTGCATGAGCGGGACCGAGGCCCTGATCACGGCGTGCATGACGGACAGGTAGCCGATGTAGCGCTCCCGCGCGGGGGGCCCGTCCCAGACCCGGTCGGCGGCCGACTGGAGGGCCGGGAGCAGCAGGCCGAGCTTCGCACGCAGTACCGTGCCCGCGCCCGGCACGGAGGTCATGCCGGGCTCCGCTGGCTGAGCAGGGTGAGGACCGCCTGATCGGTCGCCGCTGGCTGCCGCGCGGACAGCTGGAAGCACAGCTCGCAGATGTGCGCAAAGCGTTGCGTGGACAGGTCCCGGTACGTGGGCAGCGCGGTGAGCGCACCCGCCCCCGCGGTGCCGATCGCCCGGAGATAGTGATCGTCCGCGAACTCGGTGAGCGCCGTGGTGAGCTCGGTTGCCGTGGTGACCCGCCGGCGCAGCCGGGCCGGGCCGCCGCGCATGATGACGGTCTCGTTGCAGCACGCGCTGACCCACCCGTCGTACCGGACCACGGGAGCCGCGGCCAGACGGCACGTGCCGAAGTCCGCGCCGGGCTGGGCGTCCTCATGGCTCCCGCGGGAAAGGCCGGCCCCGCGGCCGGCGGTCAGCAGCGGAACGCGGCGGACTTCCGCATGCTCCCGCCAGGCGGGGCCCAAGGCGTCCGCCAGCAGCGATTCCGCTTGCTTGGCCCGTGCTGCCGAGCCGGCGACCTGGGTGACGATCAACGGGCCGGCGGCCGCGATAGCGCGGGCGGCACGGACGAACGTCGCGTCATCGATGTGCGCCGCGTGGTAGGCGTCGGTGCTGAGGTATACACAGCTCGCCTGCGCGAGCACGTCCGTTGCCCAGCGGGGCACGTCCGCGCTCGCCGCCCACAGGCCGCTGGTGTAGATGACCAGCAGTTTCCCGGCACCGGCCAGCGTGCTCGCCGCCATCGTCAGGCCGCGGCGCTCCACGAACGGCTCGCCGCCGGATATGCCCACGACGGTCGTCCGGCGCATCGCGATCAGCCCGGCGACGATCTCGTCGAGCAGCCCGAAGTCGCTGATCCTGGGGCTATCGCGGCGGGAGTCGACGGAGCAGTGGGCACAGCCCACGGGGCAGCGGTCGGTGAGGAAGAGCAGCGCCGAGTTGCCGGGGATCAGCCGGGCGTGCTCGACGTCCGCCCCGGTGAGCCGCCGCACCGCTAGCCGCCCTCGCTGCCGAGCAGGACAAGGTCGGCGAATCTTGCCGAGCCCTGACGGCGGACGAACCCGGCGGGTCCCCGCAGGCTGGCGGAGTCGGCTACCCGCGGCTCCATCAATGCTATTACCGAACGGCCGGCCGCACTGGCGGCCCATTGTCCCGTGCCGGGTGATTCGCCGAGGCGCCAGCACGCCTGGCAGTAACCGGTGGTGTCCTCGGTTGCGCCGGCCAGCCGGGCCGTGACGTGCGGCCCCAGTACCCGGACCGCTTTCAGCAGCGGCGCGGTCAGGCAGCGGTCCAGGATCACGGGCCAGTCATCGCGGGCCGCGTGGCCGAGTTCGAGATGGCCTGGCCGGCCATCACCGGGAACCGCGACGCCGTCGACCGCTGCCTGGTTGCAGCACGCCGTGATGGTCCCGTCCGGGCCGATCACCGGCCACGCGGCGAGCGAGCAGGGACCGCCGAGGTCCGCGCTGGCCGGCTGGTCTGCCCGCGGCAGCATGCGTGCCCTGCCGTAGGGCTGGACTAGGCCGGCGAGGACCGGCACCCGGTCCCCGAACTCCGTGCGCACCGCGGCCACGTTGTCGGCTAGCTCCGGATCGTCGTCACCCCAGCCGGTGATCTGGACGCTGAGGTCCACGCCTTCGGCCGCCATCAGGTGCATGGCGCGGAACACCTGGTCACGTGGCACGAATTCGGAGTGAAAGCCGTCGATGCTGACCGCTACGTGATCCAGGTCCGCTATCGCGCGGAGCACCGGACCCGGAATCGTGCCGCTCCGGGCGAAGAACATCCCGGTGAGCAGATAGGTGCTGGTGCCGGCCTCTCGAGCGGAACGGGCCAGCGCGGAGACCAGCCGTGGTCGCAGCAGCGGCTCGCCGCCGGTCAGCAGCAGGTACTCGGGGTGGCAATCCTCGGTAAATGAGCGCACGAACCGCAGGAAAGTCGTCCCGTCGTGTTCTTCGCTATCGTTCGCAGAATTTGTCGAGCAGTGCCGGCAGCTAAGCGGGCATCGGCGGGTAAGTGCGGCGAAAATGCCCGCACCCGCGACCTGCCGTCGGCTGATCAGCTCCACGAGGTGCACACGATCCCCGTCCCTCCAACGCCGGATGAATATTATTCTCACGCGTCATTGATCACCTTTGTCAAGCGCTGGGCCCCGGCAGTGGGCCATGGCTAAGCGATGCCAAACCGGCGCTTAACCCGAAGCCGCGTTCGCGCCCGCATGATGGCGTGTGGACCGCGGGCTTAGCCGCGCCCGCAGGCCCGTGGAGGGAGCATGCTCGCATGAAAGCCCTGATACTCGCCGGCGGGACAGGAACCCGCCTCCGGCCGTTTACATATACCATGCCTAAACAGCTCATCCCGGTGGCCAACAAACCGGTACTCGAGCATGTCCTCGGCAACGTGCGGCAGCTTGGCGTTACCGAGGCGGGCATAATAGTAAACTGCTGGGCGCCGGAAATTGTCGCACAACTCGGCGACGGGTCACGTTTCGGGCTTCGGCTGACATACATTCCGCAAGATAAACCACGCGGTCTGGCGCATGCGGTATTGGTCGCCCGCGACTTTATCGGCAACGACGACTTTGTCATGTATCTAGGCGACAACATTCTCGCCGACAGCATCACCAAGTGCCACGAGGAATTCGCCGCCAAGCGGCCCGCCGCGCATATCGTGGTGACGAAGGTGACCGACCCGCGGGCGTTCGGGGTGGCCGAGATCGACCGCGACGGCGCGGTGCTCCGCCTCACCGAGAAGCCCCGCTACCCGCGCAGCGACCTCGCCCTCACCGGCGTGTACTTCTTCACCTCGGTCATCCACCGGGCCGTCGCGGCCATCGGGCTCAGCGCGCGCGGCGAACTAGAGATCACCGACGCCATCCAGTGGCTGCTGACCACGGGCGAGGAAGTCACCGCCAGCCAGTACGACGGCTATTTCCGGGATGTCGGCCGGGTCAAGGACGTGCTGGAATGCAACCGCAAGGTGCTCGACGGCCTGCGCCCCAGCGTGAGCGGCGAGATCGACACCGACAGCACGCTGATCGGTCCCGTCACCGTCGATGCGGGCGCCCGGGTGACGCGATCGGTGATCGAAGGCCCGGCGATCGTCGGCGCGGGCAGCCTGGTGCGGGACAGCCACGTGGGCCCGCACACCTCGATCGGGCGGGACTGCGTGCTGACCCGGGCTCGCATCGACTATTCCGTCGTGCTGGAGGGCGCCACGATATCGGACGTCCGGGGCATCCACGGGTCCATGATCGGCCGCCACGCGCGAGTGGTGACGGCGGATCCCGGCACGATCGGCCAGTGCCTGGTGGTCGGCGACGACAGCAGCATCACCCTGGCGCATTGAGGGATTGGAGCACGCATGCGTTTCCTGCCACCCGATGGCCAGAACTGGCGGGTCGCCATCGTCGGCCTGGGCTTTGTCGGATCGTGCATGGCCGCGGCCCTCGCCGAGCGCGGCATGGACGTCGTGGGCATCGATGTCGATCCGCGCCTGGCCGCGGAACTGGAGCGCGGCCACTGCCGGTTCCACGAGGATGACCTGGCTGAGCTGCTGGCCGGTAGCATCGCGGCGGGACGACTGCGGGTGACCACTGACTTCGCCGCGGCCGGAGAAGCCGACGTCGTTCTGATATCTGTGGGAACGCCGGTCAGTGATGACGGCTCGCTGGCAGCCGAACAGCTGTCGGCGGCCTGCGCCGGCCTCAGCCGTCATCTGCGCGACGGCAGCCTGGTCATCCTCAAGAGCACAGTGCCGCCAGGCACCACCAGGAGCCTGGTGCTGCCGCTGCTCGAGGGCGGCGGCCGGCGCGGCGGCACGGACTTCGGGCTTGCGTTCATGCCCGAGCGCCTGGCGGAAGGCACCGCGATGCGGGAACTGCGGGCCTTCCCGATGGTGGCGGGCGGCCTGGACCTCGACAGCACGCGGGCGGCGGCGACATTCTGGCGCACCGCGCTCGGCGTGGACGTGATGGAGCTCGACTCGCTGGAAGCCGCGGAGATCGTCAAGCTGGCGGACAACTGGTGGATCGACCTGAACATCGCCCTCGGCAACGAGCTCGCCAAATTCTGCGCGCTGTTCGACGTGGACGTGCTCGACGTCATCGCCGCGGCCAACTCCATCCCCAAGGGCGGCGGCCACGTCAACATCCTGCTGCCCAGCGTGGGCGTGGGCGGATCCTGCCTGACCAAGGACCCGTACATGGTCTGGCAGTCCGCGCGCGACCGCGGCCTGGACATCCGGACCGCGATCGCGGGCAGGGAGGTCAACGCCGGGATGCCCGAGTACACCGCCGCGCTGATCATCGACACCCTGGCCACGCTCGGCAAGGACCCGGCCGCCGCGACGATCGCCGTGCTCGGGCTGGCGTTCAAGAACAACACCGGCGACCTGCGCGCGACGCCGGTCCAGGGCGCCGTGGCCGCCCTGGTGAAGGCAGGCGCCGAGGTCCGCCTTTTCGACCCGCTGGTCGATACCGGGCAGGCGACTGAGCTGTTCGGCATGGAGCCGGCGCGGACGCTGCTTGACGCCGTCGCCGGCGCGGACTGCGTCGCCGTGCTGGCCCTGCACCGGGAATTCGAGGACATCGACTTCGCCGCGCTGCCGGTCGCCTCGTCCTGCGTGCTGGTGGACGGGCGGGCCTACTACACCAAGGAGAAGATCGCCGCGCTGTCCGCGCAGGGCTACGTCTACCGCGGCATCGGGCGGCCGGCATGAGCCGCGCGGTGGTCACTGGCGGCTGCGGCTTCCTGGGCAGCCACCTGGCCGAGGCGCTCATCAGCAGAGGCGACGACGTGACGGTCTTCGACACCGCGCCGCCGCCGGACCACCTGAGCATGCTCAGGGACCACGCAAGGCACGTCACCGGCGACATCCGGGACGCGCGGAGCGTGGCGGAGGCGATCACCGCGGGTGTGGACGTCGTGTATCACCTGGCGAGCGTCGTCGGCGTCGATCAGTACCTGGCGCGTCCGCTGGACGTCGTCGATATCAACGTCACCGGCACCCGCAACGTGCTCGACCTCGCGCTGCGGGCGGACGCCACCGTGGTACTGGCCAGCACCAGCGAGGTCTTCGGCAAGAACCCGCTGGTGCCGTGGGCCGAGGACGCGGACCGCGTCCTCGGTCCGACCACGGCGGATCGCTGGACCTACGCCACCAGCAAGGCACTGGCCGAGCACCTCACGTTCGCGTTCGCCAGGCAGCACGGACTCGCGGCGACGATCGTGCGGTACTTCAACGTCTACGGCCCGCGTCAGCGGCCCGGGTTCGTGATCAGCCGCTCGGTGCACCGGGCGCTCAACGGCATCCCGCCCGTGGTCTACGACAACGGCACGCAGACCCGGTGTTTTACCTACATAGACGACGCGGTGGACGGCACGGTGCGGGCAGCGTCCTCGCCGGCGGCGATCGGTGACGTCTTCAACATCGGCAGCACCGCCGAAACCACGGTGGCCGAGGCCATCGGGCTGGTCGCCGAGCTGACCGGGTTCGGAACGGACGTAACCCCGGTGGACACCGGTAAGCAGCTCAGCCTGTCCTACGAAGACCTGTCGCGACGCGTCCCGGACACCGCGAAGGCCCGCGCGGTACTCGGCTGGACGTGCGATACGCCGCTGCGGCCGGGACTAGCCAAAACCATTGGCTGGGCCATCGACAGCCCCTGGTGGCTCGCCCTGCCGGACAGCGGCGCCAGCTGATCAGAAAAACAACCCGCCAATGGTCATAGCCACGTGTGCCGAAGTTTCCGGCTCCTCTTCGGCCAGCCGGTGCCCGACATCGACGAGCACGCCGATCTCGTTCTCGGACAGGTTGCCTAGGATCTCCAGCTGCTCATCGCTGAACATCTCCAGCGCATACCCCTCGGCGCGGAGCAGGTCCAGCTTGCGCTCGTCTCTCACGCGCGCCTCCTTTATTGGTGTACCTCGGCCATTGTGTGCGGACCCCGCCTGCGTGCTGGATTGGCAGCGGTTGTGAACCGGTTTGACGCCAGGTACGAGTGCGCCGGAACCGTCGCCATGCGGAGCCCGGTCTTGTCCCTGTCCCGGCTGCCCGGCGGCGGCACCGACCCCGCGACGTGGATCCGCGAGCTCGCGGCCGACCAGCGGTTCCGCGAAGCGCTCGAGGTGTCCAGCCCGGACCTGGCCCGCGCACTGCGGTCGGCGGCCGGCCAGCTGCCGGCCGCCGGGCGCAGGCTCGACCGGCTCGTGGGCTCGCTCACCGCATACCAGTTGCGGATGACGTACCGCCCTACCCCGTTCGGCCTGCTCGCCGGTATCGCGCTCGGATCGGCCGGCCGGCCGGCCGCGGGGCGCCTCGGCGGCGGCCACCTGATAGGGGTGCGCCCGGACGCCGGCTGGCTGAGCGAGGTCGTCCACGGCGTAGAGCGCGACGCCGGCGTCCGCCTCGGCCGGGTGCGGGTCACCGCCGGCGCGCACATGCACCGGGGGCGAGACGCCTACGTGGTCCGGCATCCCCGCGCGGCGGCCGAGACCAGGGTGCGGGCGACACCGCTGATCGCGCTGGTCATCGACGCGGTTGCCGGCGGAGCTGACCTCGGCGAGCTCGCCACCTGCCTGGCGGCGGCCGCGCCGCGGATCTCCGCCGAGCGCTTCGGCGTGCTGCTGCGGACGCTGATCAGCCACGGCGTCCTCGACACCGATCTGCTGCCGGCACCTGGCGCGGCCGATCCGCTGGGCCACGTACTCGCCCGGCTGCCGCCATCGGGGCCGCCATCGGGGCCAGCGGCGGATGGCCTCGCGGCCGGACTTGGCGCGATCCGCGACCGGATGGGGCCGGTGCGAGAGCACGCTGTCAGCGGGGCCGGCTGCGCCGGCGGGCTCGCCGCGGTGCTCGACGACGTCCGCGCGCGCATGCGCGCCGTCTGGCCCGGCGAACCGCTGGTGCATGCCGATCTGGCGCTCGACGCGTGCGTGCGGCTGCCACCCGCGGTGATGCGGGAGGCCGAGATCGCGGCGGAGACCGGCTGGCGCTGCGCGTCGGACCGCGGCGCCGGCACCGAGGCGTCCCGGTACTATCATCGCGCGTTCGCCGAACGATACGGATACCGCCAGCTGGTGCCGCTGCCCGACGTGCTTGACGACGTCGCCGGCCTGCGCCCGCCGTCACCGCCGGCTGGCGCCGGCGACGACCGCGACCCGGTGCTCATGGAACTAGCGGCGCTGGCGGGAGCGGAGCGCCGCCGCGAGATATCGCTGGACGAGGGCCTGCTGGACCGCCTGTCGGCACACGGCGCACCGGACGACGCCGCTCTCGCGCCGGCCTCCGTGGAGTTGCACGCGGAGCTGATCGCGCGCTCGCTGGCCGACCTCGACGCTGGCAGCTTCCTGCTGGCCGTGTCGCCCCAAGGCGGCGCGCGGCAAGCCGGTGCCAGCCTCGGACGGTTCGCCTATCTGCTGCCCGCCGCCAGAGCCTGCGCCGCCCCGTCAAGCCTGACCCGCGCGGAGGTGGTCTTCCGCCCGCACGACCCGCGGCTCGGCAACCTCGTCGCACAGACCGGTTGGGCCGGCCACCGGATACCCGTCGGCCTCGACGACAGCCAGCCGGGCGACCTGCCCGTACCAGACCTGGCGGTCTGCGCGGATGAGCACCGCCTGTGGCTGTTCAGCCGGACGCTCGACCGGTTTGTCGAGCCGGTCTGTTACACGATGCTGCGGCCGGATGCCGCTCCCCCGGCCGCCCGGTTCCTGCTGGCGCTCGCGTCCGCGGGCAGTGCCACCTGGCGGCCCTGGCGCTGGGGACCCGCGCTGCGCCTGCCCTACCGTCCCCGGATTCGCCTCGGCCGGGTGATCCTGTCGCCGGCGAGCTGGAACATCCCGCCCGAGCTTGACGCGGCCGCCCGGCGAGAGGATCTGCGCGGATGGCGGGACGCGGTCGCCGCCTGGCGCGCGGCCCGCGGCGTGCCGGGCTGGGTGCTGGCCGGCCAGGACGACCAGCGGCTTCCGCTTTGCCTCGACGACCCGGTGCAGGTGGGTCTGCTCCGCCGGATATGCCGGCGTGCTCCCGGCGGCGCGGTGGCCGAGCTGAACGGCGGGCTCGACGAGCCGGCCACGCAGAGCTGGCTGACCGGTCCGGACGGCCCGCACCTCGCGGAGATCGTCTTCCCGCTGTTCCGGCGGCCGGGCCCGGGCGTCTCCCCCCCGGCGGCGCCGCCCCGCGAGCACCGCCAGCGGTACGAACGGCCCCGGCTCGAGCTGCCCGGAGGCCGCTGGCTGTACGCGAAGCTCTTCGTCCGGCCGGATCTCCAGGACGAGGTACTCGGCTGGCTGCGCGGGCAACTGCTGCCGGCCGCCGCCGACGCCGGCGTCGACCGCTGGTTCTTCATCCGGTACCAGGACCCCGGCGAGGCGGCCGGTCACCACCTGCGCGTCCGGTTCCACGGCGATCCGGCGCGGCTGGGCGACCGCCTGCTGCCTGCCCTGCACGACTGGACAGCGGAGCTGGGCGCGGCCGGGCTGTGCCGACGGGTCACGCTCGACACCTATGAGCCCGAGACCGGGCAGTACGGCGGCCCGGCGATGATCGAGGCGGCGGAGCACGCGTTCGCGGCCGATTCGCGCTGGGTCGTCGACCTGCTCGCGACCACCGCCGGCCGGCCGGAGGCTCCCGAGCAGCTCGCCGCGGCCAGCCTCGCCAGCCTGGCGCTGACGCTTGGCTCCGCGGCCGGCCCCGCTGCTGGCTCCGCGGCTGGCCCGGGGCCTGGCTCCGCTGCTGGCCTCGGGCCTGGCTTCGCGGCCGGGTCGCCGCAAGCGCGCACAGTCCGGGCCCTGGTGCGCGCGCTCACCGACGGGACCGCGGCCCTGCTGCCCGGGTTCGCCGCGGAACCGTGGCTGGCGGAGATGCTCGGCTACACGCGGCTGCTCAGCACCGACTCGGCACCGATCGCCGCGCGGCTGCTGCACTTGCACGAGAACCGGCTGCTCGGCGGCGGGTTCGCTGACAAGGACGTGGCACTTGCGCTGGCCCGCGCGGTGATCAGGAAGTCGCGCGGATGCGTTCCCGTGCGTACAGACGCAGCCAGTACGGGATGCTGAACACGCGATGGCCGTTGCCGCCCGGCGGGGTCATGTTGCTGATCACGTTCGCGGCGACCAGCCGGTCGAGCAAGACCTCCGCGTCGGGCGCCGAGCCGTTCAGCACGGCCGCGAAGTCCTCGGTGGTGAAGCGGTCCGCCGTCAGCAACCCGAGCCGCAGGAACGGCGTCGCGTCCCGGCCGGCAAGCTCCCGTTCGTACTCCGCGGCGCAGGCCCGGATCGTCAGATCCCCGACCGAGAGCTCGTCGAGCAGGTGACGCTCGTCTTCCAGCCTGGCCGCAAGGTCCGCAAGGGTAATCCTGGCTTCGGCATTGAGTCGCGCGCCACTGATCCTGATCGCCAGCGGCATCATCCCGCAGGCGAGCGCGATCCGCTCCGCCGCCTCTGGCGCCTGCCGGACCCGGTCCCGGCCGGCGATCTTCGCGAGCAGCGCCACTGCCTCCGCTGTCTCGAACGGATCGAGGCGGACGTGGTGGGCCGCCTCGAGTCCGCCAAGGTGGCGCCGGCTCGTGACGAGCACGTCGCACTCCCCCGCACCCGGCAGCAACGGGCGGACCTGGGATTCGTCCTTGGCGCCATCGAGGATGATGAGCATTTTCCGCTCGGCGAGCCAGGACCGGTACAGCGCGGCCCGCTCCTCAAGGCCGCGCGGCAGCCGCGACCCGAGCCCGAAACTGCGCAGCAGCTCGCCGAGGATCTCCCCGGCGGGGCGCGGACGTCCGGCGGCGGATCGCAACCTGACCAGGATCTGGCCGTCCGCGCGCTCCTTCATCAGCAGATGACCGACGTGCACCGCGAGTGCGGTCTTCCCCACCCCGGGCGGTCCGGACAGAACCGTCACCCGGCCCGGATGGCTCTGGCCCTGAACCGCTTCGACGAGCTGGCTGGTGAGCTCCTCGCGACCGGTGAAGTCCTCCAGATCCCTGGTCAGCTGGTTCAGGTGGGCCGTCGTGTCAGCGAACAGCCGGGTCTGGCCGGCCGAACCGCGCGGCGCGTCCAGGGAAGGATCGTCGGCCAGGATCGCCTGGTAAAGGCGGGCGAGCGCCGGGCTGGGCCGCAGCCCGAGCTCGCGGGCGAGCAGTTGCCTGAGCTCGTCGTACTCGGCGAGCGCCTCGGCCCGCCGGCCGCACCGGTTGAGCGCCACGAACTGCGAGATCCGCAGGCGCTCGCGCATCGGGTGCCGCCGCACCAGGTCCTCGATCGAGTCGAGCACGTGGGCGTGGTTCCCGATGGCCAGCTCCGCCTCGAACCAGTCCTCGTAAACCGACAGCCTGCGATTCTCCAGCCGGACGGCCTCCGCCTCGACGGCCGGCACTCCGCGCAGATCCATCAGCGCGTCGCCCCGCCACATCGCCAGCGCGGCCTCCAGGGTTCGCGCCGCGCTCGCGACCGCACCGTCGCGCAGTGCCATGCGGCCCTGATGCGCCAGGTCGCCGAACAGCAGCGCATCCAGCTCGCTGGTGCTCAGCTCGATCTGGTATCCGCGGATCCGGTAGGCCAGACGCGATTGCCCGTTGCCGGAGAAGAGGATCCGGCGGAGCGTCGAAATGTAGACCTGAAGGTTCTTGTACGCGGTCCTGGGAAGTTCATCGCCCCACAGCGCCTCGGCAAGAAGATCTACCGGCACAATGGAATTGGCATTGCACAGCAGCAGCGCGAGAACGACACGCTGCTTGAACGGGCCGAGCTGGCACGGCACATCGCCAATTCGCACTTCCAATGTGCCTAGTACACCGAAGTGAATGTTGCTCACCGTACGGTGAAAAATTTCCGTTGACACACTGCGCCACCCGATTCATGTACCTCGCAAGCTAAACTTCTGAACCATATTGAAAGTATTCTTATATTGTCATCCTGTCAATATTTGGACACCGCGCCGCGAGTGGCGTTCTAGCGGCGCACAAGCGACACTCAAGCGCATTCAGCGGTCGATTGCTAAGCATTTTCGTTCCGTCCCGCGAAACCACTCAGCGGCTGTGTCCGCCCACCATGCGTCATTGGCCGGCTGCGGGCTAGCGCTACGACTTGCATGGTCAGCGGGCAGTCGCCCGACGATGAATTGGCCCACGGTCGGCTCTACGCGCCAGTCAACGCCGAACGCCCGAGCGGTCAAGTCAATATTCGCGGAACCGAGCGCGCACGCACCGAGACGCATTGCGGTGGACACAAGATACAGATTCTGGGTCAGCACCCCTACGTGCTTCAGTACCAGCGAGTACACCAGCCCCTCATACTTCCACGAGAGGCGGCCAATCCGCGCGGTAATCGTGATGAGCAGCGGCGGCAGGCTAGCCGTGTTTGCCATCTTGCTCGCGCATCTAAGTAGTTTCTCGGCTACTCTCCGATCAACATTTAGCGGCTCAAGCACGTGTTTCAGCGGGTCGTAATGATAGACATCCGTCTCAAGACCGTCACATTCTCCAACGGTTACGTACAGCTCAAGTTCATGGCACGCACCGCCACTTGGATAAGGTCTATCGCTCCGTTCCGCCCCGGCACCGTCCGGCGGTTCGGTGGCGACCACCCGGCCTCCCGGAGTGGCAAAGTTGCTCACAGATCGAACTCTTGCCGCCCGGTAGAGCAGTTCCCCGAGTTCGGCCGCGGTCGGCGGCGCTGCCGCGTAGTCGCGCACCGAGGACCTGCCTTCGATCGCTACCGTCAGCGGCGCGTCGTTCGCGAGCAGATCATCCCAGCTGGGCCGGTACAGGGGAATTACCGCGCCGCCCACCGCGGGTTTCACCACGGGCTCCGGCGACCTCTCCAAGGGGAACGTCGCGCCTATGTCGTCGTCATGCCTGCCGAGGGTGCTGCGGGTATGGAACATCAGATCCACGGCGGACCAGCCGGTCAGCGCGGCATCACCGTCCTCGGCGAACGACGGCTTCTCCTGATCCTGCTCGTCCTCGGCGCCGGCCAGCATGCCCGCCGCCCACAGATAGGACAGCGTGGCGGCAATCATGGCCGGCGTCTGCCGCGGCAGCGCGTCCACGCATGCGGTCACCGTGGTGGCCCGCGCCAGTGAGCCGATGAGCCACAGCGCTTCTGGCCGGTGCAGCAGCACCCGGTGCCGTGCGGTGGCGGATTCGAGCCGGTACTCGGTCCCGTCGGTGCGCATCTGCACGAATCTGGACAGCCGCACCGGCAGCTGCGGCGACAGCGGCACGGGATGAAACTTCGAGCTTGGCGTCAGCGGGACGACGGACAGCAGCGCCCGCCCGGATTCCAGCGCCAGCGACCGGACCACCAGCGACTGCACACCCTCGAGTGCCTGGTAAAGCGATCCCGCGCCGGCCTTCGCCTCCGGATGCTGCCCGGCACCGGGCGAGCGCCCGTTCCCGGCGACATTCCGCAGCGAGATCGGGCCGAGGCTCATCCGTCGGAGGGCATCCTCCACCACCGATGTCGCTCGCTGGATCGTGATCACGCCCCAGCGATTGCGCAGCCGGATCAGGCCGTCGGGATCGGCCTCGACGGACACGTCCTCGCGGAGCGACCACAGCTCGCGTCCCTCTGATCCGGGCAAGCCGCCATAGACGGCATCGGTGGTCATGCCAGGCCTCCACATTCGTCGCGTCAACCACCTCCTGCGGCCGCCCCCGGGTCGGACCGCAGTCACATGCACATGGGAATCGGGTTCAGCTCCTCGTATGGCGTACGTCTGGCAACGCGTCCGAGGCGGACGGGAACGTCGAACAGGCGGCCCGGCGCGAACCTCGGCCAGAAGTGACGCATCCCCGGAACGAGCACCTTGACGACGGGCATCCGGATATCGGGCCGGGTCTGATCGAGGACGAGCATGTCCAGATTCGCCGCGGTGACGACGTCTCTGATCCGCTCGATATCCTCGGCTAGGTCGGCGTGCCTGGTGTAGTGGTAGTCGCCGGCCTGTACCGAGGCCGCGGGGCCTGGCCGCAGGTAAGGCTGATCCGGCGCCCGCATGCCCGGTGCCCGGACCCCGGCGCCAGCCGCTATCATCTGGCCGAGCTCAGTGCAGGCTCGGCTGAGCGCGACACGCGGATCGACATGCGCCCCGAACCCCATGGCGAGCCCGTCGCCGTCGCCCTCGGATACCGCCGCCATGGCGGGAATTCCAAGATCCGACGTTATGTCGAGGACCCAGATCGGCCGGCCCATTTGCGCGTATCCCCGTACCAGCTGCGTTATCCGCGGATCCTCGAAGGATTCGATGTCAACCTGCGGCTGGGATGTCCGGTTGTACCACCAAAGTGCTACGGCGTCACGTTCGACAAGCTCCAGGAAGCCTTGCAGAATAGCATCCTCCAAGCTCGCGCCGGCCGCATTCCCATTGGAATCCGCCCACATAGAGGCGGAACGCCGACTGGGGTCTAGATCAAAGTACACCATTGCCGTTGGCAGCCACCGGCGTCGACCGGTGATGAGCGACCAGGCCGGCGACCACTCGATCTCGCTGACCTCATCAAATGGTTCTGGCACTCGATGGAGTGGATTGCATTCTTTATTCCAATGGCCGCGCTCAGCGTATTGCCGCTCGTCATAGAGCAGGCAAGAATTGGGATGTACGGCCTCCGCGCCCAGGCCCTGGTAACTGGCCCTGATCGTCGGCTCGTCGCCGCACCGCGACCCGCAGTATCGTTCGACTGCCTCGCCGAGAGCACTCACCCTGGCCTCGATGTCGCTCATGCCCTTCCCGCCACTTTGCGCACGCAGGCTGTTCCGCAGCGCCGACAGGCTGCGCGCGGCCACGGCCCGGTTCGGCCCTGACGTGTAGCAATGCAGGAAGGGCGGAGAGTGCGGATCGGGCCGCAACTCGGCGACGATCCCGGTCACCGGGTCGATCAGGTCGCCATATCGCTCGAGTACCTGTTCCGGGCCGAGCGCGCGGTGCCCGTTCCCGCCGGTGGCCGCCTTTGCCCGCGAGCCGGCCACGACCGCCGACCCGAGCCGCCTGCCGATCAGCCCAGGATCGCCGCACGAAGGGCACTGCGGGCGGCGGGTCACCATATGGCGCTCGCTGCACAGCGTGAGGCTGTCCAGCGTGTGCACCGCGTCCTGTCCGTCGTACCGCAGGCCAGCCAGCCATTTCGCCGCTTCGAGCGCCGCTACCTGCAGGCCGACGGCGCGGACGGCCGGCAGTGAGGTCTCCGGCGGGCGCACCGGCTCCGGGGAACCGCACGCGCGGCGCAGGAGTTGCTCGGGCAGCCGGTTTCCCTCGAGGCGAGCGGCCAGGCACGCCCAGCAGGGGCCCGCACCGGGCCGGAACACTGGGCCTACCCAGGGATCCGGCCCGGATGGCTTCGCCAGCAGCCACGGCTGGCCGCTGGCGAGATGGCAGGCGTTCACCGCCGCTAGCTCCGGGTCAAGGTAGTCGTCGCACAGGACGAGGGTGAGACTCGCCTCACCGGGTTCCTCCGCGAATCTGGCCAGCCCGCAGGCGCTGAACGCGCTGGACACCGCGTCCGGGTCGAAGTCACCGTGCGTCACAAGTTCCAGCCGTGCGTCGCTGATCCGCGAGACGGCCTGATCCGCATCCAGCCCGGCTAGCTGCCAGTACGCGTCCGCGGCGTTGTCCTGCCGCGGAGCATTTCGTTGCGGACGGTACCTGATCAGTTTGGCCTCAGCCAGGCGAACTAGCATTTTATCGACTTCACCCGCCGACATGTCCGGCGCGACCTCTTGCTTAACCTCGGCAAGGCTTCGCGTGCCGTCAAGTAGCGGGGCCAGCTTCTCCAGTGATTGACCGGAAAGGGCGGTAACTCCTCGTCTGGAGATAAGGTATACCGCCTCCGCGGGGACCGTCCAGACACGCAGATGGCCCGCGAAACCCACAATCAATGAATCGGCCGACTCCTCCTGGGTGAAGCCGATTACGCTGCCGAGCATGCCTCTTCGGTCTGTCCGGCCCAGCAAAGGCAGGTCACCGACATGCCCATCGTGAATTCATCGAGATCTTCGATAATGATGATCGGGCCGGGATCGGCTATTGCCTGATCCTGACAGACTGGCTGAGCTGTAATTGCGTTCATGCTCGCCCTCCCAGAAGGGGTCTTAACTGCTTAATTCGATTATGATGGGAGTGCTCACGCCCAGGTAGTGAGCGGCTCAACGGGTCACTATGACTTTCTCACCCCTCCTGACCGCGCCGGACGGGCGAACAAACCGAACGACAAGCGAACGGCAGCCAGGTACCAAGCGACGGAGCGGACTATCATTCTGTGAACGCCATGAGCCAACCGGACGGACTGGTCGCCGCCGTCTCCGCGGCGGTAGTTGACTGGCGCCGGGAACACGACACCCTGATTCAGTCCGTCGTCGATGTCGCGCGAGCGATCTTCAACGCGGCCGCGAGTTCCATCTTCCTGCTGGATGAGTCGACGAACGAGCTTGTGTTCGAGGCAGTCTCCGGCGAAGGCGCGAGCATCTTGCCTGGTCGCCGCTTCGCGGCCACCAAGGGAATCGCCGGATGGGTGCTCGCCTCACACGAGCCGATCATGGTCAGCGACGTGTCGCTGAACAACGCCTTCGCCAGGGACGTGGCCGAGTCGACTGGGTTCGTGCCGCAGTCGCTCATGGCCGCGCCGCTGATGAGCGACGACCGGGCCCTTGGGGTGCTGGAAGTACTCGACGGCGACCGCAACCCCAGCACCACCCTCGAAGCGATGGACCTGCTTCAGCTTTTCGCGCGGCAGGCCGCCGTGGGACTGCGGATCGTGCAGCGCAGCCGGGCGGCTCGCCGGATACTTGAGCGCGAAGGCGGCGAGTTCGAGGAGCTTGTCTCCGTGGCGCACACGCTCAACACGCTCGATGACGACCAGCGGGCCGCCGGGCTGCAGCTCCTGGGATCGGTTCGCGCGCTGCTCACCAACTCTCAGTGACCTGTCCTGGGCCGGTCTAGACCGCCCGGGCCGCTTCGAGGCCGCCGGGCCGCTTCGGCGCCCGGCGGCTTCCGCGTCCCCGCGCCGTCCTCGATCGCGCACCTCCCCCGATCGCGCACCTCCCCCGATCGCGCACCTCCCCCGATCGCGCACCGTCCTCGATGGCGCACCTCCCCCGATCGCGCACGGTCGCCCTTAGCACAACACCTGTCTTGTTACCCGGACGGCGGGGACAAACAGGTGCATATCGGAACGTCAGCCCCTCCGAACGGGTAAGAAGACACCTGTAGCGTTACCAGTGAGACGCATGGGACGGGGCCCGGCGCCCGGCGCCCGAGGGGGAGGGCGCCCGCGGGGGGCGACGGCGCCTGCGGGGGTGACGCGCCTGCGGGGGGCGGGGGTGACGCGCCTGCGGGGGGCGGGGGGGACGCGCCGGCGGGGGCGGCGGGGGTTTCGGATGACCGTGGCCCGCTCCCGCAACCCGTCACGCGGGTTTCGGCACCACGTTCCTGGCCAGCAGGTACAGGGCCGTCTTGACCTGGAACGGAGTCAGTTCGGGGTGCTTGCTGAGGATGCGCGCGCAGTGGCCGGTGATGTGCGGGGTGGCGAAGCTGTTCCCGCTGCACTTGGTCAGCTCCCCGTTCAGCCAGGCGACCTCGACGTTGACACCGTTGCCGAAGAATTCCACCGGCGGCTTGGGGTTGTAGAAAAAGATCCCTGGATCTCCCTCGGCATGGCTGCCCACCGACACCACGGAAGCGAAGCGCCACGGGAAGCTTTCCAGCGGCATGTTGTGGGCGGAGGCGACGAGCAGCGAGCGCTGGAAGTACGCGTCGTCGGCCAGGTCGTGCAGTGCCTGCGCGAACTGGCGCCGCGAGGTCGACAGGCTCAGGTTCATCACGTCGAAGCCCTGGTCGATCGCCCACCGCAGCCCGGTCACGAACGAGTCCCCTGATCCGGTGAAGCGCTGGAGGACCTGGAGGCTGTAGATCTCGCACTCCGGGGCGATGGAGCGGATGATGCTGACGCACGCGGTCCCGTGCCCGCACGAGTCGCCTGGGTCGGTCTCGACCACCTCAGGCTGACCGGCGTCGTTCTTGACGACCGCATACGACCCCTGCAGCGGGCCGGTCAGCGGGTGCTCCGGATCGACGCCGCTGTCGAGGACGCAGACGCGGACTCCGGCTCCGGTGCCGCCCTCCCACGCCCAGCTGGGGTCGACCGTGGGCGGCCAGTCCGTCCGGGTCTGGATACCCTCGCGTCCCGTGCCCAGCATGTTCCAGGTGAGCCGCGGCCGCGCCGTCAAGCTGGCCACCGTGTCCGGAGCGGTGTTCTGGAGCGTCATCGCAACCTCCCGTTCAGCAAGCCGGCCGCCCATCCCTGTCCGACCACGTGCTCCTTCTGGCCGAAGACCTGCCAGGCGCGCTCGGCCGCCACGCGCGCCGCCTTGTACCGCCCGGCAGCCGCGAGGACATGCGCGGTGTCGAGGAGCGCCGTCGCCTGGCAGTCGAGCGAATCCGTGCGGTTGGCCGCGCTGAGCGCCTCGCGGCTGGTCTGCCGGGCAGCGGCGTGCTGGCCGCGCATCGCCAGCGCCCGTGCGGTGATCCCGCGCAGTCCCGCCGTGTGGACCGGCATGAGCGTCATCCCCGCCGAGATGTCCCGGGCCAGGCAGGCGGCATCGTCGAACTCCCCCAGCTCCAGGAGGGCACGGGCGCGCTCCGCCTGAGCGGTCGCGCGGAGCTGCGAATCGCCCAAGTCCGAGCACAGCCGCTCCGCGTCCTCCAGCAAGCCGGTTGCCCGCGTCCACTCTCCGGCGAGGCTTTCGATCGCCGCGGCGAAAATCGGCACCGTGGCGGCGGCGTACGCGTGCCCGACCTCGGTGATGATCTGCTGCGCGCTGGCAATCAGCTCGCGGGCGGATTCCGGTTCGCCGACCGTGGCGAGCAGGACCGCGAGCGGGCAGCTCAGCGCCGCGCGCACGGTCAGGCCGGCGGTGGCATGCTCGGTCAGCAGTCCGCGGCACAGTCCGATCGCGAGGGGAACGGGCTCCGGGCCCTGCCACAGGGACAGGGCGAGCGCACCGAGCACCGACGCACGCTCGAGTTCAGCGCCGGCGGACGAGGCATGGCCCAGTGCCCGGTTGAGCGTGTCAACGGCGGCGCCGAACCGTCCCTGGCTTTGCAGCACCTGGCCGATCCGCAGCCAGGCCCGGGCAAGTCCGAGCTCGTCGTGGCTGCTCTCGAAGACGGGCAGCACTTCCTTGGCCACGGTGAGCGAAGTGGTGAACTGCGCACCGGATTGTTCGAGGTAGGCAAGCTGGAGCCGCGCGTGCGCGACGACCGCCGCGTCGCCCAGGCGGCCCGCGACCTGGCGGCTCTGCTTCATCATCTGCAGGCCGGCGCCAACCTCGCCGACGGCGATCCGCGCCTCGGCGAGACCCTCCATGCAGACCGCCCTGGTCGGCGCGTCGCTGGGGTACAGCGAGTTGGCCCGTTCCAGCAGGCCCGTCGCGCGCCGCATGTCGCTGCGGCGGAGCGCCTTGACGCCGACTCCGGTCAGATGCTCGGCCGCCCGGCCGCCGATCTCTCGCGCGCGGGAATCCCGCGGACCGAGGTCGGACAGCGTCCGGTAGGCCTGCTCGAGCTGGGTGCCGATCAGCTCCTCGCCCAGGATGGCCGCGCCCTCACCGGCCGACTCCAGCCAGTCCGCGAGCTGCTCGTGCAGGCCGGCCCGGACCTTTTTCGGCACGGAGTCGTAGGCGACCTCACGCATGGCCGAGCTGGTGAACCGGCAGGTGAAGTTCGAGTCGATGACCGCGCTGGCCCGCTGGATGAGGCGCCGCCGGATGAGCGCGAAAACCATGAGCTCGAGCTCCCGCCCTGGTCCCGGACCGCCGAGAGCGGGGCTGACCACGCCGAGAGCACCGAGGGTGAAGTCCCGGCCGACGATAGCGGCCGCGCAAAGCACGGCGCGCTGACTGACGTCGAGCAGATCCAGCCTCGCGGCGATGAGCTGGCTGATCGTCGGCGGCAGCGTACCCGGGTCGGCACCGTCCTCGAGGATCGCCACAAGCTGCTCCGCGAACAGCGGGTTGCCCTCGGCTCGCTCCACGATCTTCTCCGTCGTCGCCAGGTCGTGGGCGCTGAGGTCGCTCAGCATGCCGACCAGCGTGCGGGTGTCTGCCGCGCTCAGCGGCCGGAGCAGCTGCGTGGTCGCGCCGGGCAGCTCGTCGCCCCAGGCCGGCAACTGGGCGACGAAGTCGGTGCGCGCGACACAGAGGAACAGCACCGTGGCCTGCTGGACCTGGCCGGCCATCTGCCTGATCATGTCGAGCAGCATCGGATCCGCCCAGTGCAGGTCGTCGAAGACCAGCAGGACCGGCCGGTCCCGGCCGAGCCACCCGACGAGCCTGCTGGCCGCCCAGGCGATCTCGGTCGCGTCGGCGCCAGGCGCGCCGTCGCGCAGGATTCCCGCGCGCAGGGCGGCGATCGCCCGCGCGATGTCCGGATCCAGCGTGCGCACACCGTCGTCGATCAGTTCCACCAGCGACCGGAGTGCGTCGGCAAGCGGCAGCAGCGAGGGACCCTCGCCGTACGCGCGGCACCGGCCGACCGCGACGACGCCGTCGCGCTCGCGCACAAGCCGTTCGTATTCCGCGGCTAGCCGGGTCTTGCCGACGCCGGGGTCACCGAACAGCCGGATCAGCACACAGCTTCGGTCTCGGATGCTCCGGTCCAGGGTGTGCGTGAGCGCCCGCAGTTCCGTGAGCCGCCCGACGAGCGGCGCGTCTTGCCGCCGGGAAAGCGCCTCGGATCCGGGACGGATTTCCATCAGCCGGTGCGCCAGGACCTCACCCGCGATCCCCTTCAGCCGCAGCGGACCGACGGGCACGGTCTCTACGGCGGCGGCCACCGCCCGGTAAGTTTGCGGCCCGAGGAGCACCTCGCCCGGCCCGGCATGCTGCTCGAGCCGGGCAGCGAGGTTGACCGTCGTTCCCGTGGCCAGCACCTGCGCCCCGGCCGGCTGCTCCGTCGTCACCACCTCGCCGGTGTTGACGCCGATCCGGATGCTGACCTGGAGATTCCCCAGATGGGACACCTGGTCGTTCAGCTCGCCGAGCGCGGCGCGCATGTCGACGGCTGCGAGGACGGCGCGCAGCGGGTCGTCCTCGCGTACGACTGGTATCCCGAACACGGCCATGACGGCGTCTCCGATGAATTTCTCTACCATGCCACCGTGGCTGACCAGGCAGTCGTGCATAAGCGCGAAGTAACGCGCCATCAGGTCGTGCACTATCTCGGCGTCGAACCGCTCGCTCAGCTCGGTGGAATTGGCCAGGTCACAGAACAGGACGGTAACTGTCTTCCGCACCTCCCGCATGCTGGCATCGTCGACCTTGGCCCCGCAGCCGGGGCAGAAGCGGCCATTTTCCGGGATCGGTGACTGGCAGGCTCGGCATCGCATATCAGCGTCTGCGTTCCATGGCGCGTGACTAACGTTCCTGCCGGGAGGCCGGTCGGGCCGTCCGGCGAGGTAGCCCGCCGCCATTCACCGATATGCACTTTGTCTCCTCGCCGCACCACGCCGTATCTATCGTCACCGCGCGGACTTGGCGAAGGCCATGATCCCGGTTAGCTACCGGTATGGCCGTCAGGGCAGCCAGCCCGCGTCGTGGGCCGCCCGGATGGCGTCCACCCGGTTGCGCGCGTTGAGCTTGGTGACGATCGTGGTGAGGTAGTTACGGACGGTGCCGATCGTCAGGTGCAGCGCGGTCGCGATCTCGGCGGGCTCCGCGCCGCCGGCTGCTAGCCGCAGCACCTCGTGCTCGCGCGGCGACAGCGGGCTCTGCGTGCTGTCCCACGCGGAAACCGCGAGCTGAGGATCGATGACGCGGCGTCCCGCCGCCACGTCGCGGATGCCCCTGGCGAGCTGCTCTGGTGGCGCGTCCTTCAGCATGTAGCCAGAGACCTGCGACGCCAGTGCCCGGCGCAGCGTGCCTGGCCGGCCCAGGTTCGTCAGGATGAGCGTCCGGCAGGACGGCAGCTTCTCGTGCAGCAGCGCCGCGGCCGAGAGGCCGTCCATCCCTGGCAGGTCGATGTCGATGATGGCGACGTCCGGGTGGTGTTCGAGGGCGGCGGGCAGGATGCGGTCGCCGTGCCCCACCGCGGCCACTACCGACAGGTCAGGCTCTAGTTCGATCAGTGCCACGAGGGCGCCGCGGATCATCGCGACATCCTCGGCCAGCAGGATTCTCAACGCCACCAGACACACATCCCGAAAGGTACTCTCAGCCGACTAATGTTTTATCGCTATCGGTCTGGCCAGCCTCAGCCTTCGCCCTGGGCGTGCGCACCGGCGCCTCGGCGATGAGCTCGAAGTTGCCGTCCGCGCACAAGCCGGCGCTCATCGTGCCGCCGACGGCGCGCAGCCTGGCCGCGATGTTGGCCAGGCCGCCGCTGTAGGCGTCCGGGAGGACGCTCCGCGCCGCTCCGTCGTTGACGACGCGCAGGCGCACCGAGTCGCCGATCCGGCGCGCGGTGACCGTGCAGTGCTTGGCCTTGCTGTGCCGCAGCGTATTCGTGACCGCTTCCCTGAGCACAGTCGCCATCACGGTGTCAAGCGCATCGTCAAGGGGGCCGCAGGATATGTCGACGTCCGCGGCAATTCCCGCTGCCGTAAGGAGCGAGGTAACCGCGCTGGCTTCCTTATCCAGCGACATATTGCGGTACCCGCTCGCGACCAGGCGGACATCGGCGAGCGCTTGTCTGGCGATATCGAGTACATCCTCAATTTCCTCGTGGGCGCGCTCGGGATTCACTAGGACAAGCCGACGTGTAAGTTCGGCTTTCAATGTAATGGCGGAAAGGCTATAGCCGAGCAGATCATGCAGATCTCGGGCAAAACGCATCCGCTCATTAGCAATAGCCAAACTCGCGAGTTCGCCCCGTGCGGCTCGCAAATATCCTACGATGAGAGATAGCCTGGAGAGCCCGAATACCACAAGCCCGGTGTCAATGGTTGCGATAAACAGGTAGGCATCAAGCTGCGCACCCAGCGCGAGCCTGATCGGTATTATGAGCATTGTGAAGTCGATGACCAAGAACAAAAGCCAGGCGGTCCAGCCAGGGATCAGAATCAGAACGGAACCGGCCAGAAAGCCGGCCATGCCGCCCCACTCTTTACCAAAGCCGATAAGTGGAAGGTACGTAATTGTGGCCTGCAAACTGAGCACGCCGATACGTGCCTGCAACGGCCAACGCGAAGACTCGGTCATGGAAATGGCCAGCTGCAGGACGAAAGCAAGCACGATGCAGACATAGCCGATGGCCAGAATGTAGCCATTGAGCGGTATCGGCGACGACGACACGTCGAGCGCCTGGACCCCGAGAAAGCCGCACAGGACCGTCACCAGGATCCCCCGTGCCAGACCCGCGCCGCCGCGCGGCGGGTCTTTTCCGGTGACTGATGACGCCTCCCCCGAGGATGGCGCATTGTCCTGCCGGCAATTCCCGAGCACGGGCTCCGTCGACAGCCAAGTGCGCCAGGTGCGTCTAGCCAACTTGCCCTCCGTATCCGTCCCGCCGCCACGGAGTGCGACAACACGGTCTCTTACGGCGAACCGATAGACCTTCCTACCCCTGCCGAGCCAATATTACTATCCGTCAGGCGGCGATTGAATTCTAGCTTCGATGAGCGACTTTGGTGAACTAGAGACGCACGCTGCGGTTTCTCCCGCGAAAGGGGGTGAACCAATACGCATGGCTGTGACTCGTGTAGCCATTGACCGGGTCAGCCCGTGTGAGATCAGTCGCTGTCGGTGAGGGACTGTGCACAATAACCGTCACTATGCCCGGACGGCGGTAGGCCGCCTACCGGGTAGTAGCACGCTGCCCGTCGCCGGATACGGCGGACGTTAGGCCTCGATGGTTCGGCCCCATGGGCCCGGGCGATCCGGTGCCCGACAATAGCGCCAAGTGGTATCGCTGGAGCAACGGCGTGGGCTCGATGCCGAGTTCAGTTCGCAACGCGGTACGCAGCCGGTGGAATTCCTGAAGTGCGCGCTCAATATATCCCGCGCTATAGAGAGCCGCCATACGTGAGGCGCAGAAATGCTCATTGGTCGGATGCTCGACGACAAGAGTATTCAGTTCGGCCAGCAGGTCGACATGACGCCCCAGCGCAAGATCGGCGTCAATACGCCGCTGATGCACGCTGAGCCTGGCCTCCTCAAGCGATGCGGCCTTGAGCCCCAGTTGACAGCCGTGCCTTACGTCGGCAAGAGCGGTTCCTCGCCACAGGGCGAGCGCACGGCCGAACATGACAGATGCCCGGTAATGATCGCTGTCCTCCGCCGCCGCCCGGCCCGCCTGCGCCAGCCGCTCGAACTCGATCATGTCGGCGGAAACGCAATGGGCCCGCAGCGTATACCCGGTGGAGTGCGTGCACAGCACCTGTTTCGGATCTTGCCCGGGAACCAGTGCCGCCGTTATGCAGACGCGGAGCTGGCGGATGTACGTTTGCAGCGTGGTGCTGGCGCTACGCGGCGGGCGTTCGGCCCAGAGTTCTTGACGAAGGGCTGACACGTTGATCATGCTTCCCGGGCTCAGCGCGAGAAGGGCGAGCATCTGCCGCGGCTTGGCGGCAGCCGGCACAATCGACGTGTGATCGAGTTCTACCGTGAGGGGGCCGAGGACCCCGATACTCATCTCGTTCGACTCAGTGTTCATGCGCTCTTCCAGATCTCTATTGGGCCTCAAGCATCGCTAAAGCCCGCATCCAGATCCAGTTAGCAGTTCATGAGCTGACGCATGAATATGTCACATACGCCGGGTGAGCCTGACGGGCACCGGTACCGCGGCGTCCGGCTTGATCAGCGCCAGCAGGGGCGCGGTTGCCAGCGTGGTGACGATCGCCATCAGCACGAGGACGGTGAACAGGCGCTGGTGGATAAGGCCGTCCGTCAACCCGATGTTGAGGGCGATGAGCTCGGTCAGCCCTCTGGTGTTGACCATCGCGGCGATGGCGGCCGATCGCCGTGGCTCGAGCCCGGACAGCCGGGAGACCGCGTAAGCCGGCCCGAGCTTGCCCGCGGCCGCGACGGCGATGAGCAGCATCAGCAGCGCGAGCGCGTCACCGTGCATCGACCCGATATCCAGCGAGAGCCCGGTGACGATGAAGAACAGCGGCAGGAGCAGCCGCCCGGCCTGATCCATCGAGTGCACCACGTCCGCGTCCGGCGCCCTCCCCCTGCCCCGCATGGCGATGCCCGCGAGCAAGCCGCCGAACACCGGCTGGAGACCGAGCGACGCGGTCACCCACGCACTGCCCATGGCGAGAATGAACGCGACCGCGACCGGGCTGGACACAATCGACTGGCTCCTGCTGGTCCACCAGGACAACGCGGGCCGGACCACGGCCAGCATCACGATCACGAAGCCGCTGATCAGGAGAATCGTAACGGGCAGGGAGAACCGTCCTCGGTGGCCGGTACCAACGATCGCGGCAAGCAGCAGCCACGCGAGCACGTCCATGATCCCGGCGGCGGCGGTCGAGATGTCGCCTTCGACGGTCCCGGCGAGGTCGCGTTCCCGCAGCAGTGCCGCGAGGACGGGCAGCGCGGTTATCGACACGGCCACGCCCATGAACAGCACGAACGAACGACTGCTGGCGGGTTCGCCGAGTGCGGCGAACCGTGACCGCAACACCAGCGCAGCGGCGATCCCCAGGCTCATCGGCACAAGGAGCGCGCTCACCGCGATCAGCGGTACTACGCGGCCGTGGCCGCGGCCCCGCAGCGACCGCACGTCGATCTCGTAACCCACCATGAACATGAAGATCACCACACCGACCTGCGCGAGCGTGGTCAGCGCGGGCAGCACAGACGCCGGGAACAGATGCTTGGTGAGGTGACCGGGCAGCCTGCCGAGCAGGCTCGGCCCGAGGATTATCCCGGTGAGCATCTGCCCGATGACCGGCGGCTGGCCCACTCGCCGGAGCAAACCGCCCAGCAGCAGGGAAACCGCGATGACCAGCGCGATGTCACCGATGACGGTAGTCGCGATGCTGTTCAGCATGTCCCGAGACCCATGCCTGGGACGCTAGGCCGCTCCTGTTCGTTTCAGCTTCGGCAGCAGTAGCGGAACGGTTTGGGCGTGATCCCCGGGTCGGCAGTACCCTTGTCGCCATGCCGAAAGTCAGGGTGCCACGGAAGAACGTGACGCCCCGGGAACTTGCGACGGTGCTCGACCGCAGGCTGGGCACCGGTTACACAGTGCAGAGCAACGGGGACGGGCGGGTCATCGTACGGCGGAGCACAGTGGCTTACGCCAGCATCTCCATCGCCGACACTCCGGGGGCCTCGGTGTTCCGGGTCAGGGGCGGCGGTCCGCCGGTGCTGCGGCTGCCGAACACCCTGGGCACCGCGCGCCGGGTCGCCGAGGCGCTGCGCCGGTCGCCGGAATTCCGGAGTCTTTAACCCGCGAGGCCGGACGCGGCGGCGGTCGTCGGGGAGCCGTTCGGTGAGGCGCGCGCGATCCAGGTACTCCAGCAGCGGGATCGCCACGCGGCGGGTCGTCCCCAGGGCCTGCCGTGCTTCGGCGGTCGTGAACGGCTGATCCAGCCCCGCCAGGATGCCTACCGCCGCCTTGTCGGCACCGGGGGCAAGCACGATCTGGTCCGTGATCCTGAGCAGGAAGCCATGTCGTGCCGCGGCGGCTAGCTGCTTCTTGTCCAGGCCTAGCTGTTTAAGTCGATCCGCTTCTGGGGCTTTGAAATGGGCTTCTTCCAGGTCTTCGAGCAGCTTTTTGATGGCGGTCAGTGTGCTTTGCGGGAGCGCTTGGTCCGGGGCGTGCGACGTCCGGCCGTACAGAAGGCCGGCCGTCGCACGCACCGGACCCTGCGCCTGGAGCAGGGGCTCGACCAGGGCGCGGTCGGGGAGGCCTAGCTGGGCGCGGGCGGCTTCTATGGGGAGGCCGGGCGATAGCGGGTTGTGGCGCGCATGGGCTTCTACGGCGGTGGTTAGCTGGCGGCGCACGCGCTCCCAGTGGGCGGGGTCGGCTAGCCAGCCGGGGGCCACGGGGGGCGGCCCGCCGCTACTGACACCCATTGCTGCCAAGGAGCTCAAGCGGAGGAGGCTGTGGCGGCGGAGAAGATCCGCGGCGGCGGGGAGGTCCGGCCACGCCGACAGCTCGGCGGCGGCCGCTGCCGAGGCGCCACGGCGACGGAGCGGGGGCGGGCTGGGGTCCAGCACGGTGGCGCCGACCAGGAACATCGTCGCGGCGCCGGGGTCTCTCAGCAGGAGGCGGTCGCCGACGTGCAGCGGCAGGGGGTCGCGGAGGGTCAGTCTCGCGTGATCGGGACCCAGCGGGCGCAGCCGGGCGACCGTGCGGGCCGAGCCGATGTGGACGGCCAGCTGGGCGGGAAGGCGGCCGGCTTCGGGCTGGGGCTGGCCGGCCACGGGGGCGGCGGAGCGGTGCAGGCGGACGTCCAGCCACGTCGTGCCGGTCCAGGCGGCGGGCGTGATCAGGGCCTGACCGCGAGCCACCGCGTCCGCGGGGATGCCACGCAGGTTGAGGGCGACCCGGGCCACGCCGGCGACCTGGTTCGCCGGCGCGCCCAGCGACTCGATGGCACGAATGCGGACCGGGTGCAGGGACGGGGTAAGCAGGAGTTCGTCATCGATGCCGATCGTGCCGGCCGGCAGGGTACCGGTCACCACGGTGCCGCTGCCCTTGATGCTGAACGAGCGGTCCACCCACAGGCGGACCGGCGCGGCGGGATCCGGCCGCGGCAGTCCGCCGGCCAGCCGCGCCAGTGCGGTACGCAGTTCCGGCAGCCCGGCGCCGGTGACCGCGCTCACCGCGACCGCGTCCACCGTGCCGAGGCTGGTCCGGGCCAGTTCCGCGAGCGCCCGGCGGGTGGCCGGCCCGGGGTCGGCCAGGTCCCCGCGGGTTACCGCCAGGATTGCGTGACCGATGCCCATCGCGTCGATCGCGGCCAGGTGCTCGGCGGATTGCGGCATCCAGCCGCCGTCGGCGGCCACCACGAACAGCACGGCGGGGACCGGGCCGACGCCGGCCAGCATGTTCGGCACGAAGCGCTCGTGACCGGGCACGTCGACGAACGCCATCTGCTCGCCGCCCGGCAGCGTGCACCAGGCGAAGCCCAGGTCGATGGTGAGGCCGCGGCGCCGCTCTTCGGCCCACCGATCTGGCTCCATCCCGGTGAGCGCCCGCACCAGTGCCGACTTCCCGTGATCAACATGCCCGGCGGTCGCCACCACGGCCATTCCGCTCACGAGGGCCGCTCCAGGGCAACGACAGCGGCCACCAGCTGCCCCAGCTGCTCGGGGAGGACGGAGCGCACGTCGAGCAGCAGCCGTCCGCCCTCGACGCGCCCGACCACGGCCGGACTCCCGCCCCGCAACGGAGCCGCGTAACCCGAAGGGAGGCCGATCGCGACGCTGGGCAGCCCCACCCCCGGTGCTCCCCCGCCGCCGACGGCGGCCGTCGACGACACGACGCGGGCGTCGATGCCGTGCTCGGTGAGTTCAGCCACGGCTCGTTCCGCCATATCGCTGAGCGTCGCGGCGGACACGGAAAGCGCCGCGGTGACCGGCGGCGGCGGGCCGGTGAGGGTCGCCTCCAGCGCGGCCAGCGTGAGCTTGTCCACCCGAAGCGCCCGGGCCAGCGGGTGCCTGGTGAGCGTGCCGATCAGCGCCGCGCGCCCGGCCACCAGGCCTGCCTGCGGGCCGCCGAGCAGCTTGTCCCCGCTGGCGGTGACCAGCGCCGCGCCCGCCCGCAGCGCGCCCTCGGCGCTCGGCTCGTCCGGCAGCAGCGGATGCGGCGCGAGCAGGCCGGAGCCGATGTCGAACACCACCGGCGGACCGAGTCCGGCGAGCGCCGCCACGTCCACCGACGCGGTGAACCCGGAAACGAGGTAGTTCGACGGGTGCACCTTCAGCAGGAACGCCGTGTCCGGGCCGATCGCGTCGGCGTAGTCGGCGAGGCAGGTGCGGTTCGTGGTACCGACCTCGCGCAGCCGCGCGCCGGTGCTGGCCATCAGGTCTGGCAGCCGGAACCGGTCGCCGATCTCGATCAGCTCGCCGCGGCTGACCACTATCTCCCGGCCCGCGGCGAGCGCGGTCGCGGCCAGCACCAGGGCGGCCGCGTTGTTGTTCACCACGGCCACCGCCTCGGCCGAACCGATCGCCGCGCCCAGCGCGGCCAGCGCGCCGGCGCCGCGACGCCCGCGCACGCCGGCGGAAAGGTCGAACTCCAGGTCGCAGTTGCCGGCCGCCGCGACGATGGCGTCGACCGCGGCAGCGGACAGCGGCGCCCGGCCGAGGTTCGTGTGCACGAGCACGCCGGTCGCGTTGATGACGGGAGTCAGCGAGGCAGCATGGCGAGGCAGGGCGGCCACCGCGGCGTCCGCGACCGCGGACGGATCGGCCGCGAGCGAGCCATCGCGCACCCGCTGCTGCGCGCGGGCTATCGCGGCCTTCACCAGCGACCGGCCGAGGCGCTGCTCGGCCGCCGCCAGCCGCGGGTCGGAAAGCAGCAGGTCGGTGCGCGGCACCAGCCGCCTTGTGTTCACCCGATGACGTTACCCCCGCGGGTGAATATCCAGCCCTCCTCCGGGTAGGCCTTTCTAGTAATCCCGAATAACCGCAGATCACCGCCAATTACACCGGGAAGTGATGCGATATGGCTGGGATGCTCCAGGTGCGGCGCAGCCGCGGAGCCCTCGGCGGCGTGCTGCTGATCCTGCTCGGCGCGTGGGGAGCCCTGATCCCCTTTGTCGGGCCGTATTTCCATTACGCGTACACGCCAGACAAGGCATGGACGTACAACACGGGCCGGCTCTGGCTCGAAATCCTGCCCGGTGTCGCCGCCTTCGTCGGCGGACTGCTGCTCGTGGGCACCATGGGACGGCATACCAAGCTGTTCGGCGCCGTGCTGGCCGTGGTTGCCGGCGCGTGGTTCGCGGTCGGCAACGTGGTCGCCCCGATATGGACCACGGCCGCCCCGGCCGGCGTCCCGGCCAGCACCACGACGCTGATGCGGTCCATGGAAGAGATCGGCTTCTTCACTGGTCTCGGTGTCGCCATCGTCATGATCGCGGCGGCGGCCGCCGGCCGCCTCACCGCGGTGCCTGGCGTGGAAGCCGCTCCGGTTGCCGCGCCTGCCGAGCCCGTCGAGACGGTGCCCGCGCAGAGCTTCCGTTCGGAGCCGATCGAGCGCGACGAGGACGCGACTCAGCGGCTCGGGTGAGGGTAGGCGGCGCGTCCGCCTGCTAGTCTGCGCTCGTGAGCGCGAGACTCGGCACCACGCTGGACGCACCGGACGCGCCGCCCCGCCCCACCGTTCGCCTGCCGGCCGGCTGGGCGATGGCTATCGCCACCGCCGTCGCGCTGGGCGTTCGGCTGTTCACGCTCAGCCGACCGGGTTTCCTGACCCAGCCCAACGAGTACGACGACGGCGTTTACCTGGGCGCGGCGATCCGGCTGACGCAGGGCGTGCTGCCCTACCACGACTTCGCGTTCGTGCAGCCGCCCGGGATCTTGCTGCTGATGTCGCCGGTCGCGCTCGTCGCCCGGGTGACGTCCACCGCGGCTGGCCTCGGCCTCGCCCGGTTGCTGACCGTGCTGGCAAGCACCGCGTGCGTCCCGCTGGCAGGCAATCTGGTCCGTCGCCGTGGCACCGTCGCCGTGGCGCTGACCTGCGGGATCCTCGCCGTCTACCCGCCTGACGTCGCGTCCGCGCACACGCTGCTGCTCGAGCCGTGGATGAACTTGCTGTGCCTGCTGGGCGCGAACGCGGCGTTCAGCCGTGGCCGGCTGGCCGCGAGCCCGGCCCGGCTGGCCTGGGCGGGTGCCGCGTTCGGGTTCGCCAGCGTCGTGAAGTTCTGGGCGATGGCGCCCGCCGCGGTGCTGCTCGTCTGCGTACTGGTCGTTTCTGACGACCGCCGGGTCCGCCGGGCCGTTACGTACGTGGCGACGCTCGCCGGGGCTTTTGTGGTGCCGCTGCTGCCGTTCGTGCTGTCCGGACCGGGGACCTTCTTCCGCAGCACGGTGAGCTACCAGGCCGCGCGGACCGGGACCTCGGCGCCGGAGTCGCTGCGGCTCGCGCACATCACCGGGCTGATCGATTTCCTCAACTACTACGGCCACGTCTCGTGGGCCGGGGTGAACTCACTGTTCGCGCAGAGCGTCGTCGCGGACACCGCCCCGGCCCGGCCCGACGGGCTGCCGTACGTGGTCGCGCTGGCGTTCGCCCTGGTTATCGTGGCCGGCCTGTTCATCGGCCGCCGCGACATCGCGCTGGCCGAGTGGTTCGCGGTCGCCACCGCGGTCATCGCACTGGGCGCGATCCTGATCTATTCCGCGTTCTTCTACCACTACCCGGCGTTCCCCGGCGTGTGGCTGGCGATCGTCGCGGGTGTGGCGCTGAGCGCGATCGTGGCACGGCTGGGCGCGATCGCCCGCCGGGCCGCCGTCGGCCTGGTCGCGGCCGTCCTGGGCGCGGCGATGGTGGTCCAGCTGGTCGAGGTTTCCGAGGTCCGGCTGGCGAAGGGCCTGTCCGAGATCAGCGCCGCGATCCCGCCCGGGGCCTGCGTGTTCACCGACCAGATCTCGCTGGTCATCTCCGCGAACCGGTTCGAGGCCGCCAAGCCGGGCTGCCCCGTGGTGCTCGACTCGCTGGCGAACACGCTCGTGCTGACCCACGGGGTGAGCGTCCAAGGAGGGGCGATCCGCAACGCGAAGGCGGCCGCCGCGTGGCGCGCCATCGTCAGCAAGGCGCAGTTCGTCTGGCTCTCGCCGAACGTCTGGCGCCGGCTCCCCTGGCGGGACGGCTACCCGCCGGCCTGGTTCACCGAGGAGTACAAGCAGGTGGCACCGCCGACCGGCTACATCCGCGGCATCGGCAACCTCTTCGAGCGCCGCTAAGCGTTTCGACGAAGGTGCTCGCGCCGGCCGGCGCAGAGACCAGGCGGCGGCGAGGGCAGCCACGAAGAGCAGGCAGCCGGCCAGCAGGAACAGGTTCCCGGCCAGCAGTTGCAACCCGTGCCAGTGGTACTCGTGATACCAGGCCTTGTCGCCGCTCGGGAACGCCTCCGTCGGCGCGTACCAGATCAGCCCGCCCTGGAGCAGCCCGGCCCCGCTATTCCAGAACTGCGGCCAGCCGCCGAACACCACCGCCACGACCGCTGCCGCCGCGAACCACGCCGCCCGGACCAGCGGGTCACGAGCGCGGACCCCGGCCACGGCCAGTACGGCGAGGCCCGGCGCGATCCACACCCAGTGGTGGTCCCAGCTGATCGGCGAGACCAGGAGCCCGGTCAGCGCGCACGTCATCAGCCCCTCGAACGTCCGCCCGGCCCGGTGCAGCAGCACCGCCGCGGCCAGCCCGAGCAGGCCGACGGCGATGCCCGCCACCAGCCACAACGCCTCGCCGTGCGAGACGGCGCCGGCCAGCCGGGTCAGGAAGCCGCGTAGCGACTGGTTGCTGTCCACCCCGACGAACCCGGTCCGGCCCGCCTGCCAGAAGTACGCGTGCAGCCACCACTTCGCCGACGCGTGCGGCAACGCGGCGAACCCCGCGACGACCGTCACCGCGAACACCCCGACGGCAACCGCGGCGGCGCGGAACCGCCTGGTCAGCACCAGGTACGCGATGAAGATCAACGGCACCAGCTTGATCGCCGCGGCCAGGCCCACCCCCGCGCCCTTCAGCCGGCGCCGGTCCGGCTGGCACATGTCCCAGGTGATCAGCACCATCAGCACCAGCTCGACCTGGCCGAGGAACAGGGCGCGCTGCACCGGCTCCAGCCACAGGCAAACCCCGGCCAGCAGCAGTGTGGCGCCCCAGCGCGTCCGGCCGGCCGCCACGCCGAGCTCGCGGAACGCGATCCACAGCGTCCCCACCAGCGCCGCGAGGCTCACCACGACCGCGATGTCCGCCACCGTCCGCAGCGACGCGAACGACAGCACGGCGAACACCATCGCGGCGAACGGGGTGTAGGTGAACTTGATCCCGGGATGCCCCGGCTGGCTCCAGTCGTACAGGATGCCGGGCGAGTGCCGCGCCAGTCCCCCGCCGTCCAGGTAGACACTCAGGTCAAAGCCCTTGAGCATGGCGTTCGCGGGGTGCGTCGCGATGGCGGCGAGGTACGCCCCCAGGGCGATCGCGGACACCACGAGACCGGCCAGCAGCAGCACTCGGCCACGACCCGCGGCGTCGCTGATCTGGCCGGGAACCGTATGGCCGGCGTCGGTGCGCATCACACCCGGCAGCATAGCCTCACCGGCGTAGGGTAGCCCGGTAACACCGCGCGCCCAGGAGGATCCTCGATGCCCGCCGACCTGACCCAGCTCCGCGAGCAGCTCGCCGCGCGGGTGGGCGGCGGCAGCGGCACGGCGGTCCATGCGGCACTGGCCAGCGTCCCCAGGCACCTGTTCCTCCCTGGCGTGCCGCCAGCGGAGGCCTACCAGGACGAGGCGATCGTGACCAGGCGGGACGCGGCGGGGATGGCGGTGAGCTCGTCCTCCCAGCCCGCCATGATGGCGATCATGCTCGCCCAGCTGGGTTTGTCGCCTGGCCACCGGGTGCTCGAGATCGGCGCCGGGACCGGCTACAACGCGGCCCTGATCAGTGAGATAGCCGGACCTTCGGGCCACGTGGTGAGCGTGGACATCGACCCCGAGATCGCCCAGGAAGCCCGCGACCACCTCGCCGCGGCCGGCTACCCGGACGTCACCGTGCTCGCCGCCGATGGCGCGGATGGCGACGCAAGCCACGCCCCCTTCGACCGGGTGATCGCCACCGTGGGGGTCGCCGACCTGTCCCCCGCGTGGCTGTCCCAGCTAACGCCGGATGGTCGCATCGTCGTGCCGCTCGACGTGCGCGGAACCCAGCTGTCGGTGGCGTTCGAGCGGGCCGCGGACGGCCGCTGGGCGAGCCTGTCGATCGCACCGTGCGGCTTCATGCGAATGCGCGGATCGCAGGCCGATCCGGCGAGGGTCACCCAGCTGGGATCCGGGCTGTGGCTGGCTCTCCCCGAGGAGCGCGAGGTAGCGGCGGTTCCTTCGGTGGCCGATCCCCCTTCGGCCACCGAAGCAACCGGCGTCTCCCCCACCGGGCCCGACGTGTCCTGGGGGCTGCGGCTGTGGCTCGCCGTCCACGAGGCGCGGGCCTGCCAGCTCACCGAGGAAACGCGCCCCGGCCGCCAGCCGCGACTGCCGCGGCCGCTGTTCCATAGCAGGTCCGTCCAGTTCAGCTACGGAATCGTCGACGACGCCGGCGGGATCGCGATCCTGACCAGAGACGCGGGCGGGGAGCTGGTCGCGGAGGGTCACGGCGAGTCCGGCACCGCGCTGGCGGCGGACCTCGCCGAGCACGTGCGGGCCTGGCACGCATCGGGTGGCCGTGGCACCGAGGGCCTGCACGTGGACGCCTACCCGCGGCCGGCGGCGGACCTCGCCGCGCCGGTACCGGACGGGATGGTCATCGAGCGCCCCAGCACCCGGTTCGTGGTGTATCACGCGTAACCTTGGGCCCGTGGCCGACTACCTCGAGATCGAGCAGAAGTACGAGGCCGACGCCGGGTTCGTGCTCCCTGTTTTCGACGGGTTGCCGGACGTGGGCGCGGTGTCCGAGCCGGAGACGTTCCGTCTCGACGCGACCTACTTCGACACCTCGGACCTGACCCTGATCCAGAACAAGATCACGCTGCGGCGCCGCACCGGCGGCCCGGACGAGGGCTGGCACCTGAAGCTGCCGGCCGGCCTGGATACCCGCCGGGAAGTGCGCGAACCGCTGGATGCGGCCGAGGTCCCCGCCCGGCTGAGGTCGCGGGTGGCCGATCTCATCGCTGGCCGGCCGCTTAACCCCGTGGCAACCCTTCTGACCGAACGTACGGTGCGCCGCCTTTACGACAACGCCGGCACGCCAGTTGCCGAGATCGCCGACGACCACGTCACGGCCGAGCGCCTGACTCCGCCCGCGAGCGAGCCCGCCAGCTGGCGGGAGATCGAGGTCGAGCTGCTTCCCGGCGCACCGGACGGCCTGCGTGCACCGGACGGCCTGCTCGCGGCGGCCGGCGTGCTGCTGCGAGGCGCGGGTGCCCGCCCCGCGCGATCCGCTTCCAAGCTCGCCCGCGCCCTGGGCGAGTTACCCGCCGGAGTTCCAGAACGAGCACTGGTGCTCGGCGGCGAACGTGCTCCCGGAGATCGCGCGGGACTGACCGCCTGGGCGCAGCGACATCAGCTGACCGGTCGAATAGCTCGGCCACAGCGGCTGGCCGGGCACCTCGGGCACGCCGTACGCGGTGAACGCCCCCCAGTACCTGATCATCTGCCGGGACAGCTCCAGCTGAGCCGGCGTCAGCAGGTCGTACAGCGAGAAGCCGTTGTTGAAGCTGGGCCACAGGTAGGCCAGTTCCATCGCGTGCCCGGCGCCCCACTGGTAACCGGGGTGGTCGTTGTTGAGACCCGGCGCGTGCAGGTCGTCGAACTGGTAGAAGTACGTCGGGGTGCTGGACGCGAAGGTCGCTGCCTGGTTCTGCGTGGGGCAGCCGCCGATCCCGGTGATGAAACCGCTGTCGGTCCAGATGTCGCCGATCTGGTAGGCGGCCGTGTACGGGCTCGGGTAGGAATTCCACGGATAGCGCGCCAGGATGGCCGGCGCCTTGGCCGTGCCGTAGATCTGTGAGATCAGCTGGCCGGCCTGCGCCTGGGTGAGCGCGGTAAACCCCTGGGAGAACGTGCGGCCTTCGTTGTGGTTGGTGCCCATCAGCAGCGGCACCCGGTTGTAGTCGCCGGCCGCGACCGCCTGCGCGGCTGGCAGTGGCAGCTCCGGACCGCCGGAGGTGAACTCGGGCTGGTAGCTCGTGCTGGCGTCGAGCAGCGCCTGCTCCGGCAGGGCACGCAGGCATGCGGCGGCAGCACTTTCCCGGCCAACCAGCCCCGACCGACCTCCCGGCGCCGGATCCGGGCAGCCGGCTTGCTTGGCGAACGCCAGGCTCGCGGCCTGAGCGGTCGCGGCGGTCTGCGTGGCGCAACTGCCGCTCTGCATGATCGCGCCGCGGAACAGGCCGCGGGCCGGCGGCGAGGTCATCAGCGCGCACATCGACCAGCCGCCGGCCGATTCGCCGTCGATCGTGACCTTGCCCGGATCGCCGCCGAACGCGGCGATGTTACGGTTCACCCACCGCAGCGCGGCCTCCTGATCGAGCAGCCCGAAGTTGCCGTTCGCCGTCTGCGGCGTGCTTGCGAGACCTGGCAGGTCGAGGAAGCCGAACGGGCCGAGCCGGTAGTTGATCGACACGACGATGACGTGGTCGGTGGTCACGATCAGCGACCCGTCGTGCTGGTCGCCGGCGCCGGTGGTCAGCCCGCCGCCGTGGATCATGACGAGCACCGGGAGGTCCCCGCCGTGGTCCTCCGGGGTGAAGACGTTGAGATACAGGCAGTCCTCGTTGTCCTCCCTTGGCCCGTTGCCGCTGGCGAGCTGTGCGCACCGGCCGCCGTACTCGGTCGCCTGCCGGATTCCGGTCCACCGTGGCGCCGGCCGCGGCGCGGCCCACCGCAGCGCGCCCGTCGGCGGGGCCGCGTACGGGACACCGAGCCACTGGTGGGTGCCTTCGGCGGCCTTGCCGTGGATCAGCCCGCTTTCGGTGTTTACCACGAGCCCGTGCCCGGCAGCTCCGTGCCCGGCAGTGGCGTGGGCGGCGGGAGCCAGGGCCAGGCCCGGCACCAGGAGCCCGCCGAGGACCGCCGCCGCGACGGCCAGCGGTGCCCGCCTCATGACGACACCGCCACGTGCGTCACTGCCCGGAAGCGTCGTGTGCGGTGCCTGCCTGGAATCATCGGTCCTCCAGCGGGGGTGGCTACAGCGGGGTGTGATCGTGCCGCTGGCCGCACTCTCCTCCGGGAACACAAGTTCCGTCAATATCCGACATAAAGTATCGCCAGACTTTTACAGTTTTTTCAGATCCGAACGATCTGACCGGCTTTTGTCCGGTTTGACCGATCCGTTGGTACGATTCCGGCGTGATGGGCGGCAAACCGGTCCCCCGGTCCAGCCGCGAGCTCGTGCTGACCGCGCTCCGTGTACACGGCGCGATGAGCCGCGCCGAACTGGCCCGGTACGCTCGCGTCGCGCCCTCCACGATCAGCGCGGTCGTGCAGAACCTGGTCGCCGACGGCGTGGTCGTCTCCAGCCGGGCCCGCCTGGCCGCGGCGCGCCCAGGAACCGGAGGCCGGCCAGGCCTGCGCCTGACGCTGAACCCTGGAGCCGGAGCCGTGGCCGGGGTCGAGGTCGGCTTCCGCGTCCTCCGCGTCATGCTGTGCGACCTGGCACACGAGGTCATCGGCTCCGCCGAGGCCGAGCTACCCGAAGGCCACAGCAGTTCCGCGGTTCTGCCTCTGGCCAGCCGGCTGATCGACGAGGTGCTCACCGAGGCGGCGATGGCCCGTGGTGCGCTGATCGGAGCCGGGATGTCGCTGCCCGGGCCGGTCCGCCATCATCCGGACCTCGTCGTGACGTCCGGGATACTGCCCGGCTGGCACGGCGTGACCGGCCGCGACATGGCCGAGGCACTCGGCATGCCGGTCAGCATCGACAACGACGCGAACCTCGCCGCACTCGGGGAGCACGCCTGGGGCGCCGGGCAAGGCTGCGACGACAGCATCACCATCAAGTACCACTACGGCATCGGCTGCGGGCTGTTCGTGAACGGGAGCCTGGTGCACGGTGCCGGCGGCGCGGGCGAGATCGGCCACACCACGATCGACCAGCGCGGCCCGCTCTGCCGCTGCGGCAAGCGCGGCTGCCTGGACACCTACGCCGCGATCCCCGCCATGCTCGACGCCCTCCGGCCCCAGCGCGGGCCGCTGGACCTCGACGGACTGATGACCCTGCTGGCCGGTCGTGATCCCGGCGCGACGCGCGTGGTCGCGGATGCCGCCGAACTGGTGGGCCAGCAACTCGCCGCCGCCTGCAACCTGCTGGCGCCACGACGGGTCGTGGTAGTCGGCGCCATGGCGGACGCCGGCGATCTCGTCCTCGGCCCGATCCGCACCGCCATGCGGCGGAACATAGCCCCCAACGAACTCCCGGAACTGCGCGTGGGCACGCTCGGCACCCGCCAGACCGCCCTGGGCGCCGTCGCCCTGGCTCTCGGCGAAAGCACCTGGCTCCCCGGGTAGTTACCCGCAAAGGGGATTCAGAGCTTATTCATAGCCGCGGCTGATCCGGCGTTGCGGATGGCCGGGCATGCTGTCCTTCGTGGTCTATACGCTGGCACATGTCGGCCTATCCGCCCAGTACCGCCCAGCGGGTGGGAATGCTGAGCAGGAGTTATGACAACTATGGAGAACGCGGCACCGGTGACGGCCACCGGAGCACCCGCGCCCGCGAGCAGGCCCACGGCCGAGAAGCGAGCCGATGGCACGCCGGTGCGCGTGCTTGTCGTGGATGACGAACCGAGCCTTGCCGAACTGCTTTCGAGCGTGCTGCGCTACGAAGGCTGGGACGTGGAGACGGCATCCACCGGCGCCGAGGCCGTACGCACCGCGCGCGAATTCCGGCCGGACGCGGTGGTGCTCGACATCATGCTCCCGGACTTCAACGGGCTCGAAGTCATGCGAAGACTGCGCGCGGAGGTGCCGCAGATCTGTGTGCTGTTCCTGACCGCGCGGGACGCCGTGGAGGACCGTGTGGCCGGCATCACCGCCGGCGGCGACGACTACGTAACCAAGCCGTTCAGTCTCGAAGAAGTGCTGGCCCGGCTGCGCGGGCTGCTCCGCCGCGCCAACCTCACCCGCGCACAGTCCGAGGGCTCGCTCGCGGTCGGTGACCTTACCATCGACGAGGACGCCCGCGAGGTACGCCGCGACGGTGACCTGATCGAGCTCACCGCGACCGAATTCGAGCTGCTCAGGTTCCTGATGCGCAACCCGCGCCGGGTGCTGTCCAAGGCGCAGATTCTCGATCGGGTGTGGAACTACGACTTCGGCGGTCAGGCGCACGTCGTGGAGCTGTATATCAGCTATCTGCGGAAGAAGATCGACTCCGGGCGCGCTCCGTTGATCCACACCGTCCGCGGCGTCGGTTACGTGCTGAAGCCCGCGACCTAATGCCGTCGCTGGGACGTCTGGTACGGCGCCGGACGCTCAGCGCCCGGCTGATTGCCGGCGTCCTCGTGCTGCTCATCGGCGCATGCGCTGTCATCGGCCTCGTCACCTACTTCGCGTTGCGCGACTCGCTGGTGTCTTCGCTCGATTCGCAGCTGGCCAGCGCCAGCGGCACTTATGCGACCTGCATCACCAGTCCGGCGACCGACGCGTACACGAGCCGGGCCGGCGATGCCTCGGGCGGCGGGCCGCCGGACTGCAGCCGCGGGGAGCCCCAGGAGACTCTGGGCGTGGTGATGCAGAAGGGCCACGTCTACTCCAGCGGAGTCGTGACCGGGATGACCCAGAAGAGCTGCGTGCTCTCCGCGGCCGACACGAAGGCACTGCTGGCGTTGCGGGTGTTCCAGCCACCCAGCCCGCCGCCGGGTCACGACAGCGACGACCGTCCGGCGCCGCCCGGTGCGGTATCCGGTCCCGCGTACACCGTGCACCTGTCGTCGCTCGACGCCGACTACCGGGTGACCTCGGTGAAGCTGGACAACGGCGACGTGCTGATCACCGGGCTGCCGATGTCGCAGATCCAGCACACGCTCAGCCAGGTCGCCATGGCGGAGCTGATCGTGTTCCTCAGCGTGCTGGTGCTGGCCGGGGTGCTCGGCACGATGCTCGTGCGCGTGTCGCTGCGACCGTTGCGGCGGGTCGCCGCGACCGCCACCCAGGTCACCGAGCTGCCGCTGGACTCCGGTGACGTTTCGCTCCCGGCCGGGGTGCCGGACAACGATCCGCGTACGGAGGTCGGCCAGGTGGGTGCCGCGTTCAACCGGATGCTCGGCCACGTGGAGCGAGCACTCGGCCGGCGCGCGGCCAGCGAGGCACGGTTGCGCCGGTTCGCCGCGGACGCCAGCCACGAGCTGCGCACCCCGCTGTCCGCGATCCGCGGCTACGCCGAGTTCGCGCTGCGCCATGCTAGCGAGGGCTGCGCCGACGCGCCCGGGCCGGTGCCTGACGAGGTGATGCACGCGCTCAGCCGGGTCCAGTCGGAATCGGCCCGGATGAGCGAGCTCGTGGACGACTTGCTGCTGCTCGCCCGCCTCGACGCCGGCCGGCCGCTGGAGCGGGTGCCGGTCGACCTGTCCCGGCTGGCCATCGACGTCACCAGCGACGCGCGGGTCGCCCGCGGTGACCACCGCTGGCAGCTCGACCTGCCGGACGACCCGGTCCTGGTCGAAGGCGACGAGCACCGGCTGCACCAGGTGCTCGCCAACTTGCTCAGCAACGCGGGCAAGCACACCCCGCCCGGCACCACCGTTAACGTCGCGCTCACCGTGCGGCGTGGTCAGGGGGGTCCGGTGGGAGGCCTCCCCCCGTCGGATGGCACTGCCGAGCTGAGCGTGACCGACGACGGGCCGGGAATCCCGGCCGACCTCATCCCCGACCTGTTCGAGCGGTTCACCCGGGCCGACACCTCCCGCTCACGGAACGCCGGCGGGGCGGGGACCAGCACCGGGCTCGGGCTCGCGATCGTGGACGCCGTCGTCACCGCGCACGGTGGCTCCGTGACGGTCAGCAGCAAGCCAGGACTGACCAGGTTCACTGTGACGCTGCCCATAGGAGCTGCAATCTCATCGAGAGAGTCCGCCGATGATGGGGCCGACTAGGTGGATCCGCCCGGTTCCGGGTCGGTAGCCGAGGCGGGCGTTCAGGCGGTTGATCGGTGCGTTCCGCTCCTCGTTGCTGGTGTGGAGCTCGGTGTAGCCGTTGGCGAGCGCCCAGTTGATTTCTGTCGCCCTCCAGCTCGCGCGCCCCTCGCTCGCTGGCCCACCTGGAGATGGCCTCATACAGTGCCGTGCCAGCGCCGCGCCGGCGCTTCCCGGCGAGCACGGTGATGAGCGTAACGACACGGCGCGCGCGATAGGCGAAGATTGCCCCGACCCCGGACCCCAGGATGACGCCATCCTCGCGGACGAGGTAGTCGACGTGCTACTCCTGCAACTTTGTAGGCTGCCATGTGCGTGCGCCTGCACGTGCATGTTCAAGGCGTAAACACGCAGATTTGCTGCAATCGTTCGCTGTACCTCAGAGTCACCGTATGAATTCACCGGAATTTGCTGGTGAAGATCATCGCGATAATCCCAGTGGGCCAGCGTATCCCCAGCTAGACGGCTGCCCAGAAGCCAGACGCAACACGAGGCTTCCGCGGTCCGCATCGCGTTGGAAGTTGAATTCCCGGCGCCGGAAGTTATATCCAACACGCCACGTGACATACTGCCGTAATTGCGAGTAGCATAGCTTTGCTCCAGTTGATTCGGGCATAGCCGCCTTCCCCGGACAGCACGGCATTCCCCCATCCCCTCCAGGAGATAGCGCAGATGAACTCCGGCAACAGCGTGCAGGATGCAAGCTCTCGCGTTGCACCCGCTGTGCCTGGCCAGGACGCCGACCGGCCCGCCTCGGACGATCAGTCGCCCCGGCCCCGTCCTCCCTTCCAGCATGTCCAGGACATTCAGGAGATCATCGACAAGCTCGCCGCCGTGACGAGGCAGCTCCGCCGTCCCGGAGGAGTCAGGAACAGCTAGCGACCCGGATAGGGTCGCCCTCGGTTACCGCGCCGTCTCCCGTAGCATGCGTGCCGTCTCCGTGACGGTCAGCGCCGAGGAGCGCAGCAGCGTGAACGCCCGTACGTAGTTCGCGATGTCCGTCTGCCCCTCCAGGTACACCCCACCCGACAGGCCTTCCAGGTACACCACGCCCAGGCTCGGCGCCTCGGCGAACCGGAGGATGGTGAGCGACGCGCTGCCGCCGGCGGCGTGTGCGCCGGCCGAGAACGGCAGCACCTGGAGCGTGATGCCAGGGAAGTCGGTGGCCAGCTCGGCCAGCCGGGCGAGCTGGGCGGCCATGACCTGCGGGCCGCCGACGACCTGGCGCAGCGCCGCCTCGCCGATGATCACGGACAACCGCACGGCGCGGCCGAGGGTCACGTCCTGCCGGGCGGCCTTGGCCGCCGTGAGGCGGTCCACGCGGTCGTCGGCGTCGCTGCCGGGCGTCGCCGCGGCGATCGCCCGGGCGTAATCCGGTATCTGCAGCAGGTCCGGCACCAGCTGCGCCTCGTAGGTCATGATCTCGGCCGCTACCGACTCCATGATGAAGTAGTCCGCCACGGACTCCGGCACGACGTCGGTGTACTCGGCCCACCAGCCGCCCTGCCCGCCGCGGCGGGCCAGGCCGACCAGGGCCAGTTGCTCGATCTCCGGCACGCCGTACTCGGTGAGCAGCTCGCGCAGCTCCTTGGGCCTGATGCCGCGCTGGCCCGTCTCGATCCTGCTGATCTTCGAGCGGTCGCACTCGAGCACCTTGGCGGCGTCTTCGAGCGCGTATCCCAGGTTCTCCCGGTACCGGCGGAGGGCTCCGCCAACCAGCCGGCGCCGAACGGGGGTTTCTCCGGCCACGGTTCCCGCCTTCCTGCGGTTACGTCCGCGTTTGATTAAGTTCAGTGCTACTCAAGCAGGAACGTAGCACTGACGGTAACTCGGAATTGCGAACGACACACCGAAAGTTTTGGCAACGCGTTGCGATTATTCGAAAGCCAGTATGATTCAGCCTCGAGCACCCCTTGACGCCTCCGGCCGGCAACCCGTCGTGACCATCGCGAAACAGGCGCGGGGCGGTGTGGGTTAGGCGCGGAACTTGCTGATGGCGGCCATGATCCGGTTCTCCGATACCGGGGCGGGGGTGCCCAGGGTCTGGGCGAATAGGCTGACTCGCAGCTCTTCGATCATCCAGCGCACCGCGCGGACATCGTCGTCCGCGCGGCGGGCCGCCGGGAGGTCGGCGACCGCACGCTGGTAGGCATCCCGCACCCGGTGCACGACGGCCATGCTGAGCGCGTCCCTGCCCGGGTTCTCCGGCAGCTTGTCCAGCCGCCGTTCCATCCCTCGCAGGTACCGTGTCAGGGCGGGCAGCTGGCGGTACCCGGTGGCCGTGACGAAGTCCGCGTAGATCAGCCCGGCCAGTTGCGCCCGCAGGTCACCGACGGCGGGCTGGACCGCGTCGCCGCGCGTGTCGCCGAGGCGGGCAGCAATCGCGTGCGCCAGCCGCAGCGCCATCTCCACCTGGCGGACGACCTCCGCGCTGACTTCGTGCAGCGACTCCCGTACCGCGTTCCGCAGCCGTTCGAAGCCGTCGCGGTCGCGGACCGGGCCGCCGGCCCGCGCCATCAGGAAGTCGGCGGCGCAGTTCACGCAGTCGGCGAACATCGCCGCGACGCCGCCGTGCGGATTGTGGCTGAGCGCCAGCTTGGCGGACGTGGGCAGGCGGTCCGCGATCGACTTCACCGGCGACGGCACGCCGAGCAGGATCAGCCGGCGGGTCCCCGCCCACATGGCGGTGCGCGCCGCCTGAGGGGTCTCGAACAGCCGGATGTCCACCGCACGGCCGGCGTCCGCCAGCGCCGGGTAGGCGACCACTTCGCCCGCCCGGAACACCTCGGGCAGCGCGCCGAAGTCCCAGCTGGTCAGGCCGGTCCTGGTGAGGTCGCCCGCCGCGGCATCCAGCCTGGCCCGCAGCCGCGGCCGCAGCTGGCGCTTGAGCTCGGCCAGGTCATCCCCGCTGGCGAGCACCCGCGAATCAGCGCTGTCGTCCAGCACCCGGAACGTGATCCGCAGGTGCGGCGGCAGCCGGCTCATGTCCCAGGCGTCCCTGGGCACGTCAACGCCGCGCAGGTGGCGAAGCTCCCGCCCGACCACGTCCCGGATATCGCCCGAGCCAGCGCCGGAGCCAGAGCCAGACGACGACCCGAGCCGAGCCAGCACCTCGCGGGCCACGTCGGGGGCCGGCACCAGATCGCGCCGCAGCGCCTTCGGCAGCGACCGGATCATCTCGGTGACCAGCTCCGCGCGCAGCCCCGGCACCTGCCAGGAGAACTCTCCGGCGCTCACCTGGTTCAGCTTGCTCAGCGGGATGTCGACGGTGACGCCGTCGGCCGCGGTGCCGGGCGAGAACTCGTATGCCAGCGGCAGGGAAAGCCCCGCCGACTGCGACGTCCACACGTCCGGGTACGACGCGGTCTCCACCTCCGCCGCGTCCGCGGACATCAGGTCGGTCACCTTGAACGTGAGCAGCCCGGGATCCTCCCGCCTGGCCTGCTTCCACCAGGTGTCGAAGTGCTGTCCCGACACGACCGAGGCCGGGATCCGCGCGTCGTAGAAGGCGTACAGCTCCTCCTCCCCCGCGACCAGGCCGCGGCGCCGGACCCGGTGCTCGAGCTCGGCGGCCTCGGCCAGGAGCCTGCGGTTCTCGTGGAAGAACCGGTGCGTGGTGGTCCAGTCCCCCTCGACCAGCGCGTGCCGGATGAACAGCTCGCGAGAGGCCTCCGGGTCGATCCGGCCGTAGGCGACCTTGCGGTCCGCGACCAGCGGGATCCCGTACAGCGTGACCTTCTCCAGGGCGACGGCGGACGCACGTTTCTTCTCCCAGTGCGGCTCGCTGTAGGTGCGCCGCACCAGGTGCTGGGCGAGCGGCTCGACCCATTCCGGCTCGATCTTCGCCGCCATCCGGGCAAACAGCCGGGACGTCTCGACCAGCTCGGCGGCGACGAGCCAGTCCGGCGGCTTCCTGGCCAGGCCGGAGCCGGGGAAGATCGCGAACCGGGCATTGCGCGCGCCGAGGTACTCCGCCCGTGGCCGCCGGCCACCGGACCGGGTAGCGGGCGCCAGGACCGGCTCGGCTTTCATCCCGATATGCGACAGGAGGCCGGCCAGCAGCGAGACATGCACCACCGTACGTTCGGAAGAAGTCGAATCAACGGCAACCCCGACGTCAGCCGCCAGTCTCCGCAGCTGGCCGTGCAGGTCCTGCCATTCACGCACCCGCAGGTAGTTGAGGTACTCCGCGCGGCACATCCGCCGGAACGCCGATGAGGACAGTTCGGCCTGGCGCTCGCGCAGGTAGTCCCACAGCGCGAGGAACGCGGTGAAGTCCGAGTCCGGCGAGGCAAACCGGCGGTGCGCCGCGTCCGCGGCCTCCTGCGCCTCCAAGGGCCGTTCGCGCGGATCCTGGATCGACAGCGCGGCCGCGATGATCAGCACCTCGCGGGCGCAACCGTTGCGATCGGACTCGAGGATCATCCTCGCGATCCGCGGATCCACCGGCAGCCGGGCCATCTTCCGGCCGAGCCGGTTGATCCGGCCATCTTTGAACGCGTTCAACTCGGTCAGGAGCGTCATGCCGTCGGCGATGTTCCGCGCGTCGGGCGGGTCTATGAACGGGAAGTCCGGCACGTCGCCGAGGCCGATGGCGGCCATCTGCAAGATGACCGAAGCCAGGTTCGTACGCAGGATCTCCGGGTCGGTGAACTCCGGCCTTGACTCGAAGTCGGCCTCGCTGTACAGCCGGATGCAGATCCCGTCGGCCACCCGGCCGCAGCGGCCCTTCCGCTGGTTCGCCGAGGCCTGGGAGACCGGCTCGATCGGCAGCCGCTGCACCTTCGTGCCGCGGCTGTACCGGGAGATGCGCGCGGTGCCGGGGTCGATCACGTACCTGATGCCGGGCACGGTCAGCGAGGTCTCGGCCACGTTCGTGGCCAGCACCACGCGGCGGGTGAACGACGAGGCCACCGGCGAGAACACCCGGTGCTGGTCGGCCGCGGAGAGCCGCGAGTACAGCGGCAGCACCTCGAGCCGGTCGCGGCCCGCCAGCACGTCGGCGGTGTCCCGGATCTCCCGCTCGCCGCTGAGGAAGACCAGGATGTCGCCGCGGGGACCCTCGCGGGCGAGTTCGTCGACCGCGTCACTGATCGCCTGCGCCGAGTCGCTGCCCTCCGCGACCGGCCGGTACCGCACCTCCACCGGGTACGTCCGCCCGGACACCTCGATCACCGGCGCCCCGCCCGGGATACCGCCAAAAGCCGAGGCGAAGCGCTCCGGGTCGATGGTCGCCGAGGTGATGATCACCTTCAGGTCGGGCCGTGACGGCAGCAGCTGACGCAGGCAGCCGAGGATGAAGTCGATGTTCAGGCTGCGCTCGTGCGCCTCGTCGATGATCAGCGTGTCGTAGCGGCGCAGCCTCCGGTCCCTGGCCAGCTCGGTGAGCAGGATCCCGTCGGTCATCAGCTTGACCAGCGTGTCGTCGGCGGACCTGTCGGTGAACCGGACCTTGTAGCCGACCGCCTCCCCGAGCGGGCTGCCCAGTTCCTCGGCGATGCGCTCGGCGACCGTTCGGGCGGCCAGCCGGCGGGGTTGCGTGTGCCCGATCTGCCCGGCTACGCCCCGGCCCAGCTCAAGGCAGATCTTCGGGATCTGGGTGGTTTTGCCGGAACCGGTCTCCCCGGCGATGATCACTACCTGGTGATCCTGGATGGCGTCGGCGATCTCGTCCTTGAGCTGGCTGACCGGCAGCTCGGGCGGAAACGTGATCGGCGCCATCGCGGCGCGGCGCGCGGCCCGCCGGCTGATGAGCGATGCTGCCGACTCCATACCGTCACGAAGGATACGAGACCGCCAGCCAGACGGGGAATCCGGCGGCAACCGCGGGCCAGCCTCGGGCGTCTTAGACACTGAATTGCCTAAACCATCTGGAGGATCCCGTGAAGCTTGCCCTCGTGCTGCCCGCCGTGGCCGGCCTGACCGCGGCCGCTGGCCTGGCGGCGGCCACCCTGACCGCGAACGCGGCCCCCGCGCAGCCCGCCAAGGCGCCGGCCCCGAAGATCGCCGTCTACGATTGCGCCAACAAGCCGCAGGTCCGGCCGTCGCAGTTCGACGTCTTCTGCGATGGCAGTGCCGCCTTGTCCAAGATGAAGTGGTCGAACTGGAACACCACGGAGGCGACCGGCACGGGCGTGTTCTACGTGGACAACTGCGTGCCGAACTGCGCCCAGGGCAAGTGGTCGCACCAGAACGTCATCGTGGTCCTGTGGCGCGGCAAGCCGGTGGCGCACCACCCGGGGCACCTCGGCTACAGCAAGATGACGCTGCTCTACCTGGGCTCCGGCAGGACCCAGACGATGACGCCGCCCGGGGCGTACTAGGTTTCAGAATGGTTGGATGGAAGGCATGACGCTTTCCTTCACACTGGCGCTGGACCAGCCGCAACTGCTCGCCGATGCCGTGCGTGCCGCGCTCAGTGCGTGGCCGCCGGCCGGCGAGGTTCTCGTGGCGCAGATCGATCCGGAGCTCGCCGACACCGCCGCGTTCTGCGAGAAGTACGGCGTCTCGCTCGAGGAGTCCGCGAACTGCGTGGTGATCGCGGCCCGGCGCGGCCAGGACACCACGTACGCGGCCTGCATGGTCGCGGCGACCACGAGGGCGGACGTGAACGGCCTGGTCCGCCGGCACCTCGGGGCGCGGAAGGCGTCGTTCGCGGCGGTCGCCGACGTGACCGCCGCGACCAGCATGGAGTACGGCGGGATCACGCCGATCGGACTGCCCGCGGGCTGGCCGGTGCTCGTCGACGCCGAAGTGGCGAAGACCGAGTCGGTCGTCATCGGCTCCGGCATCCGCGGCTCGAAGCTCAGGCTGCCCGGCCGGCTGCTGGCCGAGCTGCCCGGGGCGAAGGTGCTCGACGGCCTCGGGATGCCCATCCCGCGGTGAGCCCAGCTGTCTCCCGCCGGTCTTCCGAAGATCTTCAGCGGGCATAAACGGGTGCCCGGACCGGTTACTACTGCTTGAAATTGACACAAGGGCCGCTCACAAGGCATTCTTGGTGAGGTTGATAACGAGACACCTCGTTCGGTGAGGCGTCTTCACGGACATAGGCCACTGATCCCAACCGTCGAGAGACGCTCCGGATCAGGACACCTCTCCCCGGCTTAAGGGGTGAGGCCAAGTGGCTGGCTGACCGGACCTGCTGCGGCAGCAGGGCGGGCGGCAGTACGCCGTGGAGTGCCAAAGCTCTTACGAGAGAGGTGCGGGTCAGGCTCCTGCCTGACGTGGTTTCCTCAGGTGTCACGCGGTGTCCGCATGGACGGCACTGGCGCCCTCGTGCGCCGCGACTGGAAGGGAGGCGCGCAATGGACTCTGATAGTCCGGGCCGAAGTCGGCCCCAGCCGCTGCCGTCCCGCCCAGTTCCGGGCACACGCTAAGCGCGCCACCTGAATTTCACGAATCGCCTTTTGGCGGCTTATTAGCGCGTGCCCCCGATTCACGTCTTTGCTGAAACGTGAAAGGGGTGTTCATCATGGCCACCATCACCCGTAGCGCACTGCCCTCGAGCGGCGCGGTGCGCCCGAGCGGCGCGGTCCTCGACGACATGCACGTCGGCGACATCCGCGGTGCCCTCGGCACGATCGCCGTTGACGACTACGCGCCGCGCGCGAGCCTGTCCGCCAAGCTCAAGACCCTGCTGGCCATCGTGGGCCCGGGCCTGATCGTGATGGTCGGCGACAACGACGCGGGCGCATTCCAGACCTACGGGCAGGCGGGACAGAACTACGGCACGCATCTGCTCTGGACATTGCTGCTCCTGGTACCGGTGTTGTACGTGAACCAGGAGATGGTGCTGCGTCTCGGTGCGGTCACGGGGGTGGGGCACGCGCGGCTGATCCTGGAGCGCTTCGGCAAGTTCTGGGGCGCTTTCTCGGTGATCGACCTGTTCATCCTCAACGCGCTGACGCTCGTCACCGAGTTCATCGGCATCACGCTGGCCGCCGGCTACCTGGGCGTGCCGAAGGTACTCGCGGTAGCCCTGGCCGGCGCGGTGATCATCTCAGCGGCATTCACCGGCAGCTTCCGCCGGTTCGAGCGGATCGCGGTCGCGTTCTGCGCCGGCTCGCTGCTGCTGATACCGCTGTACTTCATCGTGCACCCGGCAACGTCGGGGATGGCGCACGGTTTCGTCGCCCCCGGGCTGCCCGGCGGCGAGGGCCAGATGGCCACGGTCATGCTGCTCGTGATCAGCATCGTCGGCACCACGGTGGCCCCGTGGCAGCTGTTCTTCCAGCAGAGCTACGTGATCGACAAGCGGATCACGCCGCGGTTCATGCGTTACGAGAAGGCCGATCTGTGGATCGGCATCGTCATCGTCGTCCTCGGCGCCGCGGCGCTGATGGGCATCACCGCGACCGCGTTCGCGGGCACTCATGGCGCCGGGAGCGTCACCGACGCGACGGCGCTGGCCCATGGCATCGCGGCGCACGCCGGCCGGCTGGCCGGGGTCATCTTCGCGGTCGCGCTGCTCGACGCCGCGATCATCGGCGCGTTCGCGGTATCCCTGTCCAGCGCGTACGCGATCGGCGACGTGCTCGGGCTGAACCACTCGCTGCACCGCGGCGTACGGCAGGCCAAGGGTTTCTACGCGGTGTACGGCGCGCTGATCGGCGGCGCGGCCGCGATCGTGCTGATCCCCGGCTCGCCGCTCGGCCTGCTCACCGAGGGCGTGCAGACGCTGGCCGGCGTGCTGCTGCCCAGCGCGACCGTGTTCCTGCTGCTGCTGTGCAACGACAAGGCCGTGCTCGGCCCGTGGGTGAACCGGCGCCGCACGAACCTGTTCACCGCCGCGGTGATCGCGGTGCTGATCACGCTGTCGGTGGTGCTCACCTCCTCGGTGCTGTTCCCGAAGATCACCGGGCACCAGATCATGATGATCATGGAGGCGTGCGGCGCCGGCGCGGTGCTGGCCGGCGCGTGCGCGCTCGTCCGCGCCCGGCGCAGCCCGCGCCGGGAGCTCACCGCCGAGGACGCCACGATCGAGGGCCGGGACAACTGGCGGATGCCGCCGCTGGCGACGCTGACCGCTCCCCTGCTGTCCACCGCCAGGAAGATCGGGCTGTCCGCGCTCCGGCTCTACCTGGCGGTGGCGATGATCCTGGTGATCGTCAAGATCGTGCAGGTGGCGCTAGGGCACTGAGTCATTCAGAACGAGCTGCGGTTGCTCCGCTGGGTACCGGGATCTCCGCCACCGGGCTGTCCCTCAGCGGCGTCCCCGCCGCGGAGGCGGTAGTAGATCAGCGTCACTACCAGGGCTAGGTAGGGCGCGATGAGCGTCCCGGAGATCACGGTGCCCAGCCCGTCCCGGTACGCGTACGGCAGCGCGCTGAAGACCACGCCGAGCGCGAGGCCGGCCAGGAGCTGGATGACGAACACCAGCACCAGGGTGCCGAACACATACCAGCCCCGCCCGCGCACAAGCCGCTGGCTGCGGCCGAACGACTCCAGCGCGCCGGAGCGCTCGATGACGATCACCGGGATGATCAGCGCCCAGATGGTGAGGAGGATCAGGCCCGGCACGATCAGCAGCACGAGGCCGATGGCGATGCCGATGCCGGCCAGGATCGACGCGATCGCGATCTGCCCGAGGTACGGCAGCGCGGCGGAGACCGCCTCCCCCACCTTGAACTCAGTCCCGCTCTCCCGCTCGGCCTGCACCGCCTTGATCAGCGCCGCCTGCAGCAGGAACGCCGCGAACACGGACACGATCAGGCCGAAGAACGCGCCGATGCCGCCGGCCAGCCCGAACAGCGCGGCGATCAGCCCCGCGAACAGGTAGATCACGAAGGCGATCGGCAGCAGGTGCCTGGCATGGGCCTTGTACATCTCCCAGGCCTCCGGCAGGACCCCCGCCAGTGGGTTCATACTCGCGATGGTAACTCCGCATAATTAATGCCCGGTGAAACCGCAGCCAGGCGGAGTGTCCCGGCATACCGAACATCACGCTAAGTAGCTGCCTGCCGGGGGGGCGCACGCCGCGCGTGCCCCGGCGCGCCGCGCGTGCCTGTTTTGTCCGCCTATCTCCGCGCCGGGGCGCTGCTTTCGTGTTGGAAAAGGGCCTCGTGTTAGAAAAGGCGCCAGATCTGCACCCTTTTCCAACAGAGAGCACTTTTCCAATATGAAAATGTGTGCTCTCCCGACCCTGAGGCCGCCTGTGCAACTTCAGTCACAAAACGCTGCACGCCGGCGACGTCATTGGCGGACCCAAATATGCATATAAGGGTTGCGCCGCATATTACCAGCGAGTAGCGTCCGGGTTACCCGTGAGTAGCATCCGCTAAGGAGCCCCCGCAATGTTCCGGTTCTCACGAAGATCCTCCCGCACCCGTCTGGTCGCGCTCGCGGTCGGCGCCTGCCTGCTCAGCTTCGGCGGCCTGGCCGCCATGGCCGGGCCGGCCTCAGCCGACAACGTGATCAATGTGCACTACGCGCTGACCGGCACCACATTCATCAAGAAGCTGAACACGACGGTCAACCTCGGTTCGGGCACCCTGTCCGCCGCGGTCGACCTCACCACCGGGTCGCAGACCGCTACCCTGTCACTTCCCCCGTCAACGATTTCGGCCAAGGAGTTCGGCGTCATCCCGGTCACCGCCACCAGCGAGATGATCCAGGACGGCCCGGCCACCGGGACCGCCAACCTCAGCACGAACACGATCACCAGCACCTCGACCGTGACGCTGAAGCTGACCAGCCTCAGCATCTTCGGCCTCAAGGTGCCGATCGGCAACAGCTGCGAGACGAGCCCGTTCAGCGTGACGATCAGCTCGCAGCCCGGCTTCACCATCGGTGGCGGCGGTCCGCTGAGCGGCACGTTCACCATCCCCGATTTCCACCACTGCGGGCTCAGCACACTCGCGCTGAACCTGACGATCCCAGGCCCAGGCAACACCCTGAACCTGACCCTTGGCGCCCTCCAGATCGGTTAGGACTGGCGCTTGGTTCACTGAGGGCACCTGCACCCGCGCGCCGCGGGGCAGGTGCCCTCAGTCGTCGTGGCTCGCCGCGCGCGGAGAGCTCGAGGTCCCGATCGCCCGTACCTATCCGCTGGAGCGGGTGCAAGACGCGTTCCGCGAGCTGGAAGGGCGCCACACCCACGGCAAGATCGTGCTCCGGCCCTAGCCGTTCAGGGCAAGCGGACTCGGCGCGTCGAACTGGACATTGAGCATGTACCGGCCGTCGGGCTGCCGGATGAGGCGTGCCCGGGCAGGCCGGTATGGCGGCTGCTGAGCGAGCAGGAACGAGAGCATCGCCTGCACGCCGGCCTGCGACCCCGACCCGAGTTCGGCGTCCCGCAGCGGAATCCCGGCCGCGCCCGGCGACGAATCACCGAAGGCCACGACGCTTACCTGCTGCTGTACCACCACCGGCTGCGCCGCCAGGGCGGCGAGCGTGACCAGCAGACGCGGATCGACACTGCCCGTGGCCAGCGCGGTGCGCGCCGCGGTGGAGGCATGGATGCGCTGGTTGCGCAGCAGCTGCTGGCCGGCCGCGACCCGGGCACCGCGATCCGCGGCCTGGCTGGCTTCGAACGAACCTCCCCCGCCAGGCGCCACGTACCGGACTTCGATCCGGGCCGGACCGGAACCGAAGCTCGCGATCAGCTCGGGTGCGTAGACGCTGGCCAGCCGGGGGCCGAATTGGTCGCGCACCACCCGGGTCGCGACCACGATCTCGGCGCCGAGCTGACCGGCGGACAATCGCCGCGGCACCAGCCGTCTACGCGCCTGAAGACCGGCCGCTTGCAGCGCCGAGCACATCTGCGGATCGCACGCCACCACGGCACTCGGGCTCAACTGGCGCGCCATCCACTGGGCCGCCTGGGCGCGGACAAGCGCCTGCGGCTCAGACTCCGTGGCCGCGCTCCGCGGCGCGCGGACGCCCTGCCCGGTCCGTGCGCTCGGACCGGGCGCGGAGCCGTGCGTTACCACGTTGGCGGTCACGACCGCGATTGCCAGAACGACGACCACCGAAACCGTGACGGCAACCGCCCGCCGCGGCGAATCCCGCCGGGGCGCGGTTACCTTGCTGCCCGAGCCCTGCTGTCTGCTGCCCAACCCCTTGCTCCCACGCAAGTTCGCTGACGAGCGGAACGTGGTAGAGGCCCAGTATCACACAATGTCGTCATCTGGGATATACGCGTGGTCGCCACGCTTAGACGGCGGTGGATGCGCGCACGCGGCTTCGAAGTATCGATCAGCCCGCCCGAGGATGCGGCGGACCCCCGCTCCGGCGACGGCGCATTTGCCGGATGGTGACTGAAGAACCACTGTCGTTCGGAATAAAAGATCTTTTCAGCGGAACGACGGTGGTGCTTCGGCTGGGAAGGCGCGCGCCTAGGATTGCGTGGTGGGCGAGGGCTGGGTAGACGAGGACCAGGCCGAGATACCGCTGGCCGGGGGCGATGTCACCGAGGGTGTGGTACGGGTCGGTGACACGGTGCGACGGCCGGTCGGGCCGCACTCGCCGCTGGTGCACGCGTTGCTGGCGCACCTCGAATCGGCCGGCTTCGCAGGGGCACCGCGGTTCCTCGGCATCGACGGGGCCGGACGTGAGGTGCTCAGCTATCTCGACGGCGAGGTGGCGGGCCGGCCGCGCCCGCCGTGGATCGCCGACGAGACCAGGCTGGCGTCGGTCGGGCGGCTGGTACGCGCCTACGACGACGCGGCCGCGTCATTCACCCCGCCGCCGGGCGTGCTGCCAGACACCACGCTGGCCGAGATCGCGGGGCTCCCGCCCGCTCCCGCGTATCCGCCGGAACTGATCGGGCACACCGACATCACGCCGGAGAACGTCGTGTTCCGCGACGGCCTGGCGGTCGCGCTGATCGACTTCGACCTGGCCAAGTCGGCCACCCGGGCCGAGGAGATGTTCAACGCGATGATGTGGTGGGCGCCGCTGTTCGATCCGCGCGACGCCGACCCGCCGCTGCGAGAGGCCGACGTGCCCCGGCGGGCGCGCATCCTCGCCGACGCGTACGGCCTGTCCGGCACGGACCGGGAACGGATCATCGAGGTGGGCTTGCTGCGCACCCGGCGGGGCTGGTACCTGATGAAACACTGGGCCGAAACCCGGGGCGGCGGCTGGCAGCGGATGTGGGACGAAGGCGTGGGCGACGTCATCAAGCGCCGGGAAGCATGGCTGGAGCAGCACGCCGTGACGCTCACCGCCGCCCTCACCTCGCCGTAGCGTGCCAGCCGCCCGGCCTACCGCATGCTAGGGAAGACAGGCATCGAAGCCGCTCGGCGCCTTCGCCGGCGGGTTCGACCTGAAGAACAGGCTCGCGCACTCAGTCACGAAACCTGGGTCCTCCTCGGGAATGTAGTGACCCGAGCCGGGTGCAATGACCGTGTGCACGTCCGCGTCCACATTCGCCATGGACGCCGCCACGCCGCCGGCGAAGCTGTCCTCGCCGCCCATTGCCACCACCGGCATGGTCAGCTTCGCCGTGTTGGTGCTGACGTTCCAGGTGGCGTCGGCAGAGAACGCCCGGTAGTAGTTGTATCCGGCCTCGCGGTTGGCCGCGCAGCCGTACGCGCCGTACCACGTCCTCTTGTCGAAGCCGGTGATAGCGGCAGCCTTGCTGGCGAAGGAGTACAGGAAGTTCAGGTACGCCACCTCCGCCTCGCGGTTGTTGATGATGTTCTCCGGCGTCGGCGGGGCGGCCATGTTCAGGTCGAAATGGAAGCTGAAGCCGAAGTTGGCCTCCAGGCCGTACCCGTTGAGCTCCGAATCGAGCACCATGAGCCGGGACACCGACTGCGTGTATACCCGCGCGTACGCATAACCGATCCCGACCCCGAGGTCATGGGCGAGGATCGAGACGTTCCCGAAACCCAGGGCCGTGACCGCCTGGTGCAGTCGCAGCGCGGCGTCGGCCACGGTGTACCCGCCACTGGCGGGAACGGTCGAGTTGCCCAGCCCCGGCAGGTCGAATGCGATAACCGTGTTGGTCTTGGCCAATCCCGGCATCACCGTGTTCCACTCCCACCAGGTCATCGGCCAGCCGTGCAGGAGCACGACGACTGGTCCTGACCCGCCGATGACGTAATGAACACTGTCGCCCGGTATCGCGACCATTCCCTGCCTGAATCCCGCTAGCGCGGGACTCGCGGGAGACACACATACTTTTGATTTGTGCGTCGTCTGCGCGGCCAGCCCGTGTGCCGCCTGTGCGGGCTGGACATTAATCGCCGCGACCGTGCCGATTGTCCCCACCACAATCACAAGGCCGCCGGTGGCAAGCCGTCGCCACCCACGCGCGGGAATAGATTTACGCAGCAGCCGCGCCACGGCTGCTGCGATCCGTTTTGCTCTTAGTGACATGCCGATCCCCTCCGATTCGGGCAGTAATACGGGCAGCTTGCGTAAAATGCAAGCGTTCACCGCCCCATCAGTAGGCCAGGCACCAAACAGGCGGACATCTTCCGGATTGCTAGGGCCTCCCCGGTGTCGTACCGACCATTACGTAATTTCCCAGCCGCTTCACGCGGCGAGTCAAGGGTGGTGCCACGCACCCGGAGACGCGCAAGGAGGAAGGTGTCGCGGCCGCTGCGCCCTGCGACCGTGAGGGCGTGGCCGCTCGCCCGGTCATGACCCCAGCGCCCATTCCGTGTCCGGGTACCGGCGGCAGGCCTTTCAAGGCGCTCGCGGCTGGCCGTGCAGGCCGCCGGCTCAGCCTGAAGGGCTGGCGCACGGACGTCACGAGAAAGGAATGGCGGCAATGGCTCAATCCCCGCCCGCCGCGGACCGGCAAGGGCAGCGCTACCCGGTGTCTTACACCCAGGAATGGTTCCTGACCCTGGACCAGGGCGACGCTGGCGGGACGTTCGGCAGCCGGTTCACCCTGTCCCGCACGCTCCGGGTCACCGGCTCGGTGGATATCGCGGTACTGCAAGGCGCGCTCGATGACGTCGTCGCCCGCCACGAACTGCTCCGCACGGTGGTAGTCAGGGACGCCGACCCGCCCTACCAGCAGGTATACCCGCCGTGCCCGGTACCGCTCGAGGTCACGGACGTACCACCGGCCACCGGTAAATCCCGCGACGAGGTCATCCAGGAACTCCTCCGCCAGGCCGGCACCGTCAGCACCCGGCAGGCACCGCTACTGCGGGCCAAGCTGCACAGATTCGACGACCGCGACAGCGTCCTGTTCCTGACGGTGCACCATTCGGCATGCGATGCCTGGTCAATACAGGTGATCATGCGCGACCTCGGCGCGTTCTACGCCGCCCGCGCTGGCCGAACCCCCGCCGGGCTCCCACCGCTGCGGCAGTACCGCGAGTACGCCGAATGGCAGCGAGCAAATGCGACAAGCACCGCCGAGGATGGCGCACCCGCATATTGGCGGGACAAGCTCCGTGGCGCCCGCGAATTCACCATCCCCAACGACCGCCCCCACCCCGCCAGCTACTCCAGGCCATACTCACTGCACAACCACCGCATCGACGCAGAGGTCATCGCCAAGGCCTCCGCCCTCGCCACAGCCTGCCGCACCACCCAGTTCCCCGTCCTGCTCTCCGCCTTTTACGTTCTGGCCCACCAGCTCACCGGCGCGACCGACCTGACTATCCGGGCATTCACTGCCGGGCGCGACGCAGAGGAATTCCACAACACCATGGGACTGTTCCTCAACTGCGTGCCCTTCCGCACCGACATCGCCCGGTGCACCACCTTCCGCGACATCATCGCGCACGCCAAGGAGACCTTCATCGACGCCATTGCGCACGAACTCCCGGTTAGCGTGATCGAGCAGGCATTCCCCGACGTCATAAAATCGCGCGAAAACCTGCGCACGTCCCAGTTCATCATCTCCTGCGACGTGTCGCAGCTCGGCGAGGAACTTGTCTACCCCATCGCCGGGGGCGCCCGCGAAATCGAAGTCCGCTGGCTGGAGGAAGACGGACACCGCGACATCCCCAGCGGCACCGTGTGGTTCGTGGACCTGCCGCCCAACGGCACCCTATCCGGCGGCATCATGTACAACCTCGACGAATTCGACGAGAGCACGGTCGCCGGCTGGGCCACCGGATTGGGGCGCATTCTCACCGCCGCCGTCCGCGACCCCGACCAGGACTGGAAAACCCTCTAGCTTGCGGAATGCGCGTTCTGCGTGTCCTGGGCGAGGCGCTGCTGGCTGATTTCGGTGCGCCTAGCTCCCCGATCCGGACCGACGACCCCGGAAGGCAGGCCGTTGGCGCGGCAAGTTACCTGGTGTTACTTTAGTGTAATGGGGGCTTAGAGGGGCGGGAGAGCAAATGCTCCCATGTTAAAAGAGATCGCGAATTGACCACCAGAGTCCCGGAGGCCGCAAAACCCGCCTACCGCAGGGTGAATAGCTACGCGGACCCTCTCCCCCACTAGGACGCAGCGCCCACCTGCGGGCACATCCGCCGCTCTGCGCTGTATCGGACCCAGATCTGGAACCTGTGGCACCAGTCCCATGCCCAGTTTCGCACCCGACCGTCCTGCATATGCCGGCGCGTCAGCCTCGAAGGCAATCTCTGCGAATTGCCGCCGCATGCCCGTACAGATTTGATTTTCGATAGACGCATGGCCGCGCGATTGGGCAGGTGCGGCGCAATCGCGAAGATGCGGCACTTAATGCCGGATGTCAGCGTCGGGACTGCGGATAGCGCCGGCCCCAGCCGGGAAGTCGCACCCGCCAGGCGCTGCGTATTTGACCTGTAAGCCCCTCGTTAAGGAGGCAACTGTGGTGCATGACCAGCGTGGGGGACGCGCAGTTGTTCTCGGCGGCGGCATGGCAGGGCTGCTAGCGGCCCGCGTCTTGTCCGATAAGTATGCCGACGTCGTCGTCGTGGACCGTGACAAGCTGACCGGCACGACCGGCGCCCGCAACGGGGTGCCACACGGCCGTCATGCGCACTGCCTGGTAGCCAGGGGCCAGCAGATCTATGAGGAACTGCTCCCCGGGCTGACCCAGGGCATGAGCGGAGCCGGCGTCAGGCTCGGCGACTTTAACGGTCAGATCCAGTGGTACTTCAACGGCCACCGGCTGGCGGCGTCAGCCTCCGGCCTGATCTGCGTGTCGTCCGGGCGCCCGATACTCGAACAGCACGTCCGTCAGCACGTCCAGCAGATTGCGAACGTGAGCTTTCGCGAGCAGTTCGACATCGTCGGGCTGGTGACGACGCCCGACGCCGGGCGGGTCACCGCGGCGCGGATCCAGCGCCGCGAGCAAGGCGGCCAGCCCGAGATGCTGGCCGCTGACCTGGTCGTCGACACTACCGGCCGCGGCTCGCGGATGCCGTCCTGGCTGGCCGATCTGGGCTACGAGGCGCCGCCGGAGGACCGGATCAAGGTCGACCTCGCCTATACCACTCGGCACTACCGTCTCAAGAGCAATCCGTTCACGCACGATATCGCGATCAACCAGGCCGGGACTCCGGTGTTTCCCCGCGGCGTGTTCTGCTACCTGCTGCCAGACGGCCTGACCGTGGAGCTGTCGCTGACCGGGGTGCTCGGGGATCATGCCCCGACCGATCCCACGGGCTTCCACGACTACATCAAGTCGCTGCCGTTGCCTGTCCACTGGGAGTTCGTCCGCGATGCCGATCCGCTCGATGATCCGGTGCGGTTCAAGTTCCCGGCCAGCGTATGGCGTCACTACGAACGGCTGACTCGGTTTCCGGACGGCCTGCTGGTGATGGGAGACGCCGTGTGCAGCTTCAACCCGGTCTATGCCCAGGGTATGACCGTCGCCGGGATGGAGGCGCTGACGCTTCGCGGGCACCTGCAAGGCACCGGGCCACTGAACCCGGCGGCGTTCTTCGGCGAGATAGCGGAACAGATAGCCGGACCGTGGCAGTTCTCCGCCATCGCCGATCTCGGATATCCGGGCGTCGAGGGCGAGCGTACCGACGAGATCCGCTTGGTCAACCAGTACGTCCCGGCGGTACTTGCCGCCGCGACCCAGGATCCGGTCGTTACCGACGCCTTCTTGCGGGTCGCCGGGCTGGTCGAGGAGCCGATGTCGCTGATGCACCCGGACATCGCGATACGGGTGGGACGGGCGATGCTGAAGCGCCGGAACGCCGCCGCCTCAGCATGAAGCCGCCGCCTCAGCGTGAGTTAGAGCCACCCAGAGGCTACGAGAGGTACACGATGCATGAGTTCAAGGTTGACATCCCGCAGTCGCAGCTCGATGACCTGAGACGAAGACTCGAGGCGACCCGCTGGCCCGAAGAGATGCCGGATGTCGGCTGGAGCCGCGGCGCCCCGCTCGGCTATGTCAAGGAACTCGCCGAATACTGGCGGACTAACTATAACTGGCGGGCGGCGGAAAAGCGCATAAATCAGTTTCCGCAGTTCATCACAGAGATCGACGGCGTACGGGTCCATTTAATACATGTCCGTTCGGTGGAGCCGGACGCGATGCCGCTGATCCTCACTCATGGCTGGCCGGGCTCTTTCGTCGAGTTCCTCGACGTCATCGATCCACTGGTTAACCCGACAGCGCACGGCGGCCATAAGAGCGACGCGTTCCATGTCGTCATCCCGTCAATCCCTGGCCACGGCTTCTCCGGGCCGCCCCGCGAGCCGGGATGGGACACCGAGCGAGTGGCGCTGGCTTGGACGGAGCTAATGCACCGGCTCGGGTACACCCGCTACATTGCGCAAGGCGGCGACTGGGGCATGCCGATCTCGCTGCGAGTCGGCCTCGCGGACCCGGAGCATGTCGCGGGCGTCCACATCAGCACGCTGGTGACGCTGCCGCCACGGGACCCCGCCGCAATGGCTCAGCTCATACCCAAGATGAGCGAATCCGACCTGAAACGGCTGCAGTTCGCCGCCTACTTCCTCCAGGACGGCTTCGGCTGGATGAAGATCCAAGCCACCCGGCCGCAGACAATCGCTTATGGCCTCACTGACTCACCGGCCGGCCAGCTCGCCTGGATCGCGGAGAAATTCAAGGAATGGAGCGACTCGACGGACCGGCCCGAGGACGCGGTGAACCTCGATCAGCTGCTGACCAACGTGACGCTGTACTGGCTGACCGCTACCGCGGGGTCGAGCGCGCGGTTTTACTACGAGTCCGAGCGCCTCGACGCTGACTTCTTCCGTACCTGGGGCGGGCCATGGCCGCTGGCGATGCCGGTAGGCGTGGCACTGTTCCCCAAGGACGCATCGCAGCCGATCCGCCAGTGGGCCGAGGAAATCCTGCCCACCCTTACCCACTGGACCGAATTCGACAGAGGCGGCCACTTCGCAGCCATGGAGCAGCCTGAGCTCCTCGTCAGCGACGTCCGGAACTTCGCTCGCACATTGCGCTAACGACCGGACGAGCATGTCCGCACCGCCCCCGGAACTCCGGGGACGGTGCGGACATTGACGTACATCCTTCCCGGTTCACCGCCGGCCACCCCATGTCGAGTGTGCGGAAGACGGGGAAGCTCCTAGCCTGGTCAGATGTAGAGTGTGTCAGGCTGGAGTCCGCACAGGATCCGGCCGTAGAGCTCGTCGTTGGTGTCCGGGTGCATGAGGGCGTGCATGGTGACCGCGTTGATGTCCCGGGCTATCCGCTGAATCGGCTGGTCGGTGTAAATGGACGAGCCACCGCTTGCCGTGGCCAGGATGTCCACGGCTTCCTTCGCGAGCCGGCATACCGCGCCGAGGTCGGCGCGAGCACTCACCCGCTCCGCGATGGTCCACTGCGCGTTCTCCGCACCCTTGGCGTCCACAAGCGCGGCCACGCGGCACGCGTGGAATTCCGCCTCGTCCATCTTCCTTACCGCCGCGGCGACCTGCAGATGCGTTAAAGGCGCATCGGCTTGTTTCGCGTAGCCGGTGTAGGTGATCTTGCGCTGCGGCAGCCTAGCGAAAAACGCCTCTCTCGCGGCCTTCGCCAGGCCGAGGACGCAGCCGAGAGAAGACGCGGAGGCGACTGGGAGCAGCGGCGCCCGGTAGATCTCTGCTGCGGCGTTCCGCGGAGATGCGGTCTTGCCCATCAGGATCGCGCCGATCGGCAGCACGCGCTCCTGCGGGACGAACACGTCCTGCGCGACCGTGCTGATACTCCCGCTGCCCTTCATGCCTGACGTGTGCCAGTCGTCGATAATGTGCAGGTCGGACATCGGCACTAGCGCGACGACCGGCTCCGGCTCGCCCCCGCCGCCGATTAGCACCGCGATGATCTCCTGCCAGTGGCTGTGCAGCGCGCCGCTGACGAATCCCCACTTGCCGTTGACCACGACGCCGCCATCGGCCGGGACAGCCATCGCGCTCGGGCTCAGCGTCCCGCACACCCGGACGTCCGGAGTCGAGAACAGCTCGTCCTGCACCTGGTCGGGGAACATGCACGCCATCCACGTCGGGATCCAGTACACCGACGCCGTCCACGCGGCGGAACCATCGCCACGGCCGAGCTCCGTGGCCACATCGACCAGAGTCCGCGTGTCGCACTCGTATCCGCCGTAGCGCTCGGGCACCCGCAAGCGGAAGATGCCGGCAGCCGCCAAAGCCTCGATCGTCTCTTCATGAAGACGGCGGTTCTCTTCGGCCCATGCCGCATTCTTCCGTAGCAGCGGCACAAGCTCTGACGCGCGCTGGACATGCCGGTCTCGCACCGAATCGGTATCCAACATCATTTCCTCCCCTGAATACGCGTGGCATTACGCGATTCACTGCGACAATCGCATCTGCCCCCTAGCCGTGCTTATTACGGATTGCTGCAATAGTGCGGCACGAGGCGTCAGCCCGCAGGTCCGCGCCAGGTAATCGCCGATGCGCGCCGCCCTGAGCTACCCCCATTAGATCGCCGTACTTGCACCGGTCAGACCACAACAGAAACGCACACTGCGCAAAACGCATTTCGCTACTTTACGCATACGGCGTATATCAAACTCGATTTTCCTCCAGCAGCCGCAAGGGGTGGCGGTGTCCGGCAGCCCGGCAGCCTGGCAGCCCGGCGAGGCGGCGAGGCGGCGAGGCGGCGAGGCGGCG
>Ga0070714_100000075_pt1 | contig 84982 bp, 67 predicted proteins | sample LARL83metaG_FD_65450 | JGI IMG/M metagenome (GOLD analysis project Ga0070714, IMG submission 65450) | Corn, switchgrass and miscanthus rhizosphere microbial communities from Kellogg Biological Station, Michigan, USA - LAR L8-3 metaG | ecosystem: Host-associated > Plants > Roots > Rhizosphere ... | reverse complement strand
ACGAATTGTTCGGCCGGTGTGGATCGGGGAGAAGGAGGTGCCGGAGCGCTAAAGACAATGCGGGCCTGAAGGTCGGAGCGGCGAAGCTGGGCGTCTTTCTTTAATGATCACTTCCTCGTGGATGCCTTACCTGATGTGGCTGATGTTCCGGGTGGCGATGTGGAGGGCGCAGAAGATCAGGTGCCTTCGTTCGTCCAGGCGTCCCGGGTGTATCGGGCCGCAGCGGTTTCTTTCGCCCCTGCGGCAAGAAGCATCAACGCGGATCGCATCAGTTGCGACACGAGGGCAAGTTTAGCATCGCCGAGGCGCTCTCCCCTGTCGGTCAAGACGCGGAGCGTGCGTGGCGGATCACGGTGCGGCGCCCGGCGCTTTGGTTGATACAGCGGAACCCACCTCCAATTGTTGCTCGTCTTTCCACGCAAGCCTTTCTTCTCGGCCTACACTGTTTGTCAGACTACGTTGTAGGGACAAGCGAATCTGCTGGCACCGGAGGCGTTTCCCTTGCGATTATGTTTGAGTGCCTTATGCGCATTCTTTTAATTGGCGGGAATGGCTTCATCGGACGTTTCGTTGTGGCCGCGCTAAAGCAGCAAGGACACACGCTCGCGGTGTTTCACCGCGGCGCGACGTCCGCGCCCGCCGGCGTGGACGAGATTTTGGGCGACCGTAACCGACTCAACGTCAGCGCTGAAGAACTGAAGCGCTTTGCTCCCGATGTCGTGATTGATTTTGTGATCAGTTCGGGAGCGCAGGCGGAAGAACTGATGAATATCTTCCGCGGTGCGACGCGACGCGTGGTCATGCTGAGCAGCATCGACGTGTACCGCGCGGTGGGCGTTTCGCACGGCACGGAAAGCGGGCCGCTGCAGGAGGTGCCTCTTACCGAAGAGTCGGAGCTGCGACGCAATCTGCATCCCTACCCGCCAGAAAATATGGCGCACCTGCGAAAGACTTTTGCCTGGGTGACGGACGATTACGACAAGATCCCGGCAGAGCGCGTAGTGATGAACAACCGGGACCTTCCGGGCACGGTGCTCCGGTTGCCCATGGTGTATGGACCCGGCGATCGGCTCCATCGTTTTTATCCGGTGGTGAAACGCATCGCCGACCGAAGGCGCCATATCATTTTTCCCGACACGCTGGCCGCCTGGCACTCGCCGCGCGGCTACGTCGAGAACGTAGCGGCAGCCATCGCACTGGCTGCTACCGATGATCGCGCGACGGGACGGATCTATAACGTTTGCGAGGAGCCATCGTTCAGCGAACTGGAGTGGGCGCGAAAAATCGCGAGTGAAATGGGATGGGAAGGGGAGTTTGTCGTGCTGCCGGCGGAGCGTGCACCGCGACACCTGCTACAGCCCGGCAACGTCGCGCAGCAGTGGACGGCCAGTTCGGCGCGAATCCGTAACGAACTGGCGTACAAGGAGCCGGTAGCGATTGAGCAGGCGATTCGCCGGACGATACGCTGGGAGCAGGAAAATCCGCCACCCGCGGCGTTCCTGGCACAGTTTGATTACGCGGCGGAGGATGCGGCGATTGCCGCCACTGATCCGCAAAAACATTAGCCACGGATCTACACGGATTCACACGGATTGAAAATCTTTTGGTTTATCCGTGAAGATCGGTGAGATCCGTGGCTACGGATTGACGTTCTTCCTCTTCTAGTTCTTTGTCCACTGGTCGACCCAGTCGTTGACCGTTTTGTACCAGAGGCGGCCGTTCTGCGGCTTCAGGATCCAGTGGCCTTCGTCGGGGAAATACAACATCTTTGAGGGGACGCTTTCCATCTGCAGCGTGGTGAAGAGTTGGAAGCCTTCGCTCACGTCGAGGCGGTAGTCGCGCTGGCTGTGGATGACGAGCGTCGGCGTCTTGAAATTTTTCGCGTACTGGTGCGGCGACCACTTCTGATACGCGGCGCGGTTGTCGTAGGGAGTGCCTTTGAACTCCCAGTTGTTGAACCAGAGTTCTTCAGTGGTGCCCCAGGCGGACTCGGCGTTGAACATCCCGTCGTGCGAGACGAGGCACTTGAAGCGGTCGGTGTGGCCGAGGATCCAGTTGATCATGTAGCCGCCGTAGCTGGCGCCGAGGGCGCACTCGCGGTCTTTGTCGATAAAAGGATAGGTTTTCTCGGCGTAATCGAGGCCTTTCATCAGGTCTTCGAAGGGAGCGCCGCCCCAGTCGCCGTTGATCGAGTCAATAAACTTCTGTCCGTAACCGGGGGAGCCGTGGAAGTTGATCATGATGACGACGTATCCCGGGCTTGATGAGGTGGGTGCGGCGAAAAGCTGGGCGTTCCAGCGATAGCTCCACAGGTCGCCCATCGGGACCTCGGGTCCTCCGTGGACGATGAACTTCAGGGGATACTTTTTGGTTGCGTCGAAGTTGGGGGGCCTGACGAGGAAGCCTTCGACTTCGTCGTTATGCGCACCCTTAAATACGAAAGATTCGATACGCGCCATGCTGACTTGCGAAAGAAGCGCATCGTTGACGTGACTGACCGGCCAATCTTTGTTCAATGAACAACTTTCCTTCCCCTTATCCACGTTCCCGGTCATGGCAGGACAACCCGGTCCCGCGGGATCCGCCGCATATATCTCGACCGGCGCCGTTAGCGACACCCGGGTGAACAACAGTGTCTTGCCATCGGGAGTAACCGAGAGATCGTCGTTGAAGCCCGCCACAATGGCCCGCCTGGAAGAATCGGGGGCGGTCGTGTCGATCGCGTAGATCAGAGAGTGTCCCTCGTGCTCGGCGCTAAAATCGATTGTCCTTGAGTCTGGCGCCCACACGAAAGTTCCCACCCAGTGATCAAATGTCTCCGTCAGGTTCTTCTTCTCGCCGGTCTTGCGGTCGTAGAGCATGAGGCGGAAGCGGTCGCTCTCGTATCCGGGACGCTGCTGGGCGCGGTAGGCGATGTAGCGGCCGTCGGGGGAATAGAGCGGGGACGTGTCGCTGGCGGGATTGTCGGCGGTGATGTTCTTCGCTTGGACAGATCCGGCCGGGCCTCCGGTGATGGGGACGATCCAGAGATCGTTGTTGGTGGAGGCGGCGGGATTCTTGTCGTGATTCGAGGCATAGCAAACCTCCTGGCCGTCGGGGGAGAAGGAGTAGTCGTCCTGTCCGCCGAGGGAGAAGACGGGAGCGTCGTAGTCGCCGGGAGTGAGGTCGCGAGGAAGTGCAGCCGCGAGCGCAGCTCCGGTGACTTGCGGACGATCTTCGGAAGTAGGCGAGGGGAGCGACGCTTGCACCACGAATATATGCGTGCGTTTCCCCTCCTTGTACGCGTTCCAGTGGCGATAGAGCAGGTGCTCGAAGACCAGCGCTTTGACCTTGGACTTCTCGTGCTCTTCGAGTTTCTTGGCGTTGCAGGCGGCTTCTTCGGCAGGAGCGCCGTCGCATTCGGGATAGACATCCGACGTAAACAGAATGTTCTTGCCATCCGGCGACCAGAGTTCTCCGCCGGCTTCGGTCGCGATGGAGGTCAGCTTGTGCACGCCTGTAACTGCTCCCGCGGCGCCATCGAAATCGACGATCCAGATTTGCGAGCCGCCTTCTTTGTTGCTGAGGAAAGCAAAGCGCTTGCCGTCGGGGGCCCAGCGGGGGCGGTCACCGTCTTGATCAGCGATGAGAACTTTTTCCTGGCCTCCGGCGGCGGGGACGATCCAGATGTGCGGGGTCTTCGAGTTGGCATCGAGGTCGACGTCGACCACGCTGAAGACGACCCACTTGCCGTCGGGCGAGACGACAGGCTCGCCGACGCGCTTCAGCTTCATCATGTCTTCGAAGGTGAAGGGATGCTTGGCTTGGGTGAGGGCGGGGAGGGTGAAGGCGATGATTGCAAGAACGAGCAGGAAAAGACGGCGCATAAGGGCACCTCGTTAAACGTCAATCGGCAAACGGATGAGTGTAGCAAAAAAGCGAGGTTTCAAGGTTTCAGAGTTTCAAGGTTTCAAGGTGCGGAGTCTCGGGGTACAAGGGCTTCAAGGTTTTCACGGGCCGACCGTGCCACGAAATACATAGGTCCTTCGGCGGGCAAAAGGCGCCCACCTCAGGATGACACGCATGAAGATGACATGCGTGTGTTGACGACAGGCCGGTTTTGCACATCTTGATGGGTCGTTCGTCACAGACATGACGCCTCGGATGTGCCATGTTTAAGCGCCATGCGTGATCTGAAGATCTATTTCGTCTACATCATGAGCAACCGTTCGGAAACGGTGTACACGGGCGTTACAAGCAGCCTGATTTCGCGGGTCGTTGAGCATAAGTCGGGTAGCGGATCGGCGTTCACGTCAAAATACAAACTCGACCGCCGGGTCTATTTCGAGCGTTTCGAAGACGTGCATCGAGCAATCGGCCGCGAAAAGCAAATCAAAGGCTGGCTCCGGATGAAGAAGATCGCTCTGATTATCTCGGTCAACCCAACATGGTGCGATCTGAGTGCGGAGTGGTATGAGCGCCACCCGTTCCAACCTGACAAACAAACTGCGGCAACAGCATGTCATCCTGACGCTGCGCCTTCTGCGATGGAAGAGCCTACACGTTCCGCAGGCAGCGGCGACGATGCGGGCAAAATGCATAGGTCCTTCGGCGGGCAAAAAACGCACGCCTCAGGATGACAAGGTGATGTGGAAATGCGCACGCCTCAGGATGACAGGGGATGTGGAAATGCAACTGCCTCGAAGCACGGAGACTTTGAAACGTTGAAACCTTGAAACGTTTGAAACCTTGCTTCATTGAAACCTTGCTTCTACCGGCAACCTCTTTTCTGGGGAGGCATCCAAGTGAGTGGCAGAACTGCAGCACCCTACCCTCCGGCCTCACTGAGCGGAGAGGGGTTGGGGGGAGGGTCGCCGCGGTGCTTCGGCAGAGGCGTAGCTTGCTGCGTCTCCTTCTCTGCTCGCTGCGTCATGTACCTGCTGCGTTTTTGGATGCGGCAGAAGACGCTGCCAGCAACGCTTCTACGAAGCCCCCTCGAATCCGATAAAATAGACAATATGAAACCGGCATCCGGCACGAATTTTCTGTTGCTCGTGGCTTGCCTGGCGTGCGCGCTGGTGGTTCCGTCGGCGCGCGCCCAGGAAGGTCCTCTCGAAAACACTCCTCCACAGGGTACGACGCCTGAGGAAATCATCAAGCGCTTCGCGGCCAAGGAGACGGAGTTCGCCAAGGCGCGCGACCAGTACACCTACCGCCAGGATGTGACGGTTTCGACGCTCGACGGCGACACGGTGGACGGCCAATACCACGAGGTCTTCGACGTGATGTTCAACGATAAGGGACAACGAATCGAGAACGTGGTGTTCGCGCCGCAGTCGAGCCTGACCAAAATCTATATGTCGCAAGAAGACATGGAAGACCTGCGACACAAATATCCGTTCGTGCTTACCACCGACGACCTGCCGGGTTACAACATTCTTTATGTCGGACAGCAGAAGGAAGATGAACTGAACACCTACGTCTTTGACATCGCTCCCAAACAGATTGTGGGCAAGAAACGATACTTTCAGGGGCGCGTCTGGGTGGATGACCACGATTTCCAGATCGTGAAGACGTACGGCAAGCCGGTGCCGGATCTTTGCAACGGTCGTCCTTGCAATGAGGTCAAAAAGAGAGGCGATCAGGAAAACCTGTTCCCCAAGTTCACCACCTGGCGGCAGCAGATTGACGGGCAATACTGGTTTCCGGTGTACACCAAGGCGGATGACGAACTGCACTTCAAGATGCAGGACGTCCACATTAAGGAAATCGTGAAGTACGAAGACTACAAGCGGTTCGGCACGAATGTGAAGATTTTGTATGAGGGGAAAGAGATTCCGAAGGGTGAGCAGAAGAGGCCGGAGGAGAAGAAGCCGCAGTAGGGCAAGGTTTCAAGGTTTCAAGGTTTCAGGGTTTCAAAGACAGTGGCGCGTTAACTTACCTTCGCGCGTAACGATTCGATTAATCTGTTTAGGAGACCTAGTACTTGGTAGATCTCTTGCTCCAGGGCCTTGTGACGATCGGGGGTGAGGTAGATCAGATCCAGGGCGATCGCTAGTTGCGTGTCCATCTCCAACAAAGAACCACGCGCCTGTCCTACAAAATGTCGGAACTCGCCTAAAGTCAGCCTTCCCTGTCCTTCCGCAATGTTCGACGGCACGGAAATGGCAGCCCGCCTGAGCTGCGATGTTAATCCGTAGATTTCATTTTTCGGAAATTGCCCTGTCGTCTCGTAGACATGCAAGACGAGAGCCTTTGCCTTTTGCCATACGAGTAATTCGCGGTAGGAGCGAGCCACTACCAAGTTTAGGAGTGGGGTGGAACACCCGCAATCGATTTTCGCAGTTCGGGGCGTGCAGCGGTCCCACTTTGAAACTTTGAAACTTTAATAGAAGAGGTACTTGCGCCACTTGTCGTCGCTACGACCCATGAGGCGCATGATGTGGCGGCTGGTGTGGAGGTTGAAGGCGCGGGGCTCGCGCATCAACTTCATGCCACCCTCGGCGGGAAGGTGGTTGCCTTTGCGCCGATTGCAGGCGTGGCAGCAGGCAACGAGGTTTTCCCAGGTGGAGAGGCCTCCGCGAGAACGTGGGATCACGTGGTCGAGGGTCAGTTCGCCGGAGGGCAGCACGGTGCCGCAGTACTGGCAGGTATTGCGATCGCGGAGCAAAATGTTTTTGCGCGAGAGCGCGCGGCTCTGATGCGGAATGCGGCGGTACTCGAGCAGACGGATCACCGACGGAACACGCATGGCAACGCGGGCGGCGTGCAGGAAGTGTCCGTTCTCTTCTTCGGTCATGGCCACGCCCTTCAGCACGAGGACGAGCGCGCGGCGGGCGGCGCAAACGTTGATGGGTTCGTAAGAAGCGTTCAATACGAGGACGGGCGCAAGCAGAGCATGGCCGTCTCCGACGCGGTGAGCGGCCGCCGGCGAGAACAGGCCGGCGGCTAGCCGGGCTCCGGGTTCGTAATGGTCGCTGCGTAAAGACATAAGATCAAAGTTTCAAAAATGCAAGGTTTCAAGTTTTCAAGGTTTCAAAGACCTGAGTTCCGCACTTTTGGTTTTTACTTTGAAACTTTGAAACCTCCCACTCAGCTTTCTCTTCCCGTCAGGATCCTTTCGTGTTCCTCCGCTCCCGCGTCGTCGGGAAACTCAACGTAGTTAGATGCTAGTTTCAGGGTACGCGCTACGGTTGCGACCCATACCTGCGAAGCTCCGGCGCGAAGCAGGACCCGGGCACACTCCGATGCCGTGGTACCCGTGGTATAGACATCATCGACGAGAAGCACTTCGCGGCCAGTGATTTGTGTGGCACATGGGACGGCAAAGGCTCCGCGGAGGTTCTCGCGACGCTGGTGGCCGGTCAGGCCGATCTGCGACTCCGTGTCGCGGGTGCGCAGCAAGACTCCGGAGACGAGTTGAAAGCGTGCGGCGACGGGAAGCTGCTTCAGCGCGGCGCGGGCGATCAGCTCCGCCTGATTGAATCCGCGCTGGCGAAGCTTCGTCTTGTAGAGCGGCACCGGGATGACCGCGATGGTCTGGTCAAACATCGCAGGATGCTCGAAGGTGGACTCAAGATCGGCGATCGCCTCAGACAACATGCGCCCTAAAACCGCGGCCGCGGGACGGACGCGGTTGTATTTCAGCAGATGGATCAGTTCGCGCAATCCGCCTTCGTAGCTGCCATAGGCGACTGCGCGATTAAAGGGACGCTCGATGCGGCGGCAGACGGGGCAAATCCGGAGGCCATCGGCATCGAGCTCAGCATAGGAAGAAAGCACGCGCTCGCCGCAGATGGAGCAGATTTTGCCGTGGACGGGATGAATTGCCGCGAGGCACGCGGGGCAGACGGGAAGCCGGGAAATGTTCAGCAGGGGTTCGCCGCAAATGCGGCAGTCCGCGGGAAAGAAAACTGAGAAGAGACTTTCGGCGGCGCGGGCGGCCCAGATTCGGGCGGGCGAAGGTCGTTCAAAATCAGAAGTCGGTTGTTCAAAATCGGAGGGAAGAAGGTCAGGATTCTGGGAATCGGGGGGCTCGGAAACAATACTAGGCCCTGCTATTTTAACGCTGGCCTGGCTCGCCCGGGTTCGGTCCTCACTACTGCTGAAGACGGCCTCCTCGTGCTCCCGCTGGCAAAGTGCTGCCAGGGGCCAATTCGCACCACCTTCGCAGTATAACGGCGATGGCGACCGCTAAGCAACGTTTCGATGGGACGTGGCCGGTGGCTTTCCCGGCATGACCCTGGGTATCTCCGTAAGGCGGTCGCGCACCGTGGTGAAGATTATCCGGTAATCCCGCCGGAAACATTCTCCGCAACGCACGGGTTGGAGCAACAACAGTGGCAGGATGAAGCGCTCGGTGAAGGTACGGCGGCGCGAACGAAATCCGGTTTCACTGCCACAGTCTCTGCAACGATACGGTTGAATAAAGAGCGTGTCTGTGGAGTCGTTCATTACTACACCTCAGAAGAGTGAGGAACTGACGAAGAGGCGAAGAACAGATTGAATGTATCTTACACCTCGGCGCAAGGGATGCATACCGGACGGGCTTCCGGCTTCCGGCTTCCGGGTTCGGGGTTAGGGGTTCGGGCTTTCGGCTTTCGGCTTCCGGCGTCGGGCTGACGTCTGCGTTATACTGCTGGCGGCGTACAGGACGCCGCCCGTCCGCGGATAGGACTGAGTCCACCTGAGCGAATTTTGAAAGTAAGGTTCTCACGAACCTCCTTTTCGCCCGCTGCAGCGGACCCCGGGCACGATTGCGAAGGAGGTCCGTTTATGCCGCGTCAGTTCCACGATCGTCATTTTCCGGTTCGTCCCAACCTCGAACAATTGAAACATCAGGCGAAGGATTTGCTGCGCGCCATCCGGCAAGGCGATGCGGAAGCGGTGGCGGAACTGCGGCAACATCATCCCAAGGAAGGTTCGATCGAGCTTGCGGCGGCGAAGCTCGCCGATGCGCAGGTTGTCCTCGCTCGCAGTTACGGGCTGGCGAACTGGGCGCGGCTAGTGACGGCGTGCCGCATGACGGATGCGATCTGGCGCGGAGATGTAGAGGTGGTGCGTGCGCTGGTGCAGAAGAATCCGCGGTTGCTGCACGAGGCGGCGCGCGGGCTGGCGGATTGCAATTGGGGTCCGCCGATGTCGTATGCGGCGAACGTTGGGCAGGACGCGATCATCGAGATGCTGCGCGAGATGGGCGCGAAGGACGTGCAGCATGCGTTCGACCGCGCGTGTTTGCAGGGGAAACTCGACACCGCGCGGCAGCTGCATGCGATGGGAGCGCGCGTGACTCCGGGTAGCGTGATGGGTCCGTGCGAGACGCTGAATGATGCGGGGCTGGCGTTGCTGCTCGACATGGGCGCAGAGCTGGCGGACGAACACGGTGATCGGCTCGCGCCGGTCGCGCTGATTCTCCAGACTTATAGCCGGTATCCGGAGGGGAAGCATCGGTGCCTGGAGCTTGCGGCCGGGCATGGCGTTGAACTGCCGGACACGCCGGTGATGGCGGCGCATCGCGGGCGGATTGATTTGCTGGAAGCGCTGTTGAAACGCGATGCGCAGATGCTGGAGCGAACGTTTTCGCATGAGGAAATTTATCCGCCGGCGTTGGGATGCAGCGCCGATCATTCTTACGCCTTGCACGGCACGCCGCTGGCGGGGACGACGCTGCTGCACATCTGCGTGGATTTCGATGAGATCGAGATTGCGCGTTGGTTGATCGAACGGGGCGCAGACGTGAATACTCGCGCGGCGATTGACGCAGACGGTTTCGGCGGACACACGGCACTCTTCGGATGCGTGGTGTCGCAGGCGTATATATGCGGGCGTCAGCGGGACGCGGAGTTCGCGCGGTTGCTGCTGGATCACGGGGCGGATCCGAATGCGCGAGCGTCGTTGCGGAAGCGGTTGCGGTTTGTGCCGGACGAATCTGTGCACGAATATCGTGATGTCACGCCGTTGGCGTGGGGCGAGCGCTTTCATGGACCGGGGTCTCCGGGCCACACCTGGGTGAGCCGTCCGGCGATGGAGTTGATCGCGGAGCGCGGCGGGCAGAGTAAAGCGCTTCGGGAAAGAAGTCCCTTTTCTCCATGCCTGGAGTAGCGGTGCAGATTGGCTCCCGCGCGAGGGCGGATCAGCACGAGATCTTTCGCTTCGCCTGGAGAGCGGCTACGCTCAGGATGACAGCCGCTTTATGAGACAGCAAGCTGCACCACTACCCTGCCTAGAGTCGACTTCCACTGTTCGTAGCAAGTTAAAAGTCGACTTCCACTTGTCATGGGCCCATGCCGCGTGCTAACGTGCGCCGTTCCAGTGTTTTAATCCGTTCGTGAAGGCAACGCAGATGCGATTGCTTCCATCCCACGCCCTAAAAGGATTCTACCTATGAGCAGCACAGTGATCAGCGAGCCTCGCAAGAAGCATGTGCCTTACGTGCCGGAAACCATGGAGATGAAGGAGTTCACCTTTCGCGCGGTGTTGATCGGCTTGTTTCTGACCGCGTTGCTCGGTTCCGCGAACGCCTACCTCGGGCTGAAGGCGGGCATGACGATTGCGGCGACGTATCCGGCGGCCGTGATTGGCATGGCGCTGCTGCGGCTGATGAAGGGCTCGCTGCTGGAAGAGAACATCGCGCGAACCGTGGGATCGATTGGCGAATCGGTGGCGGCCGGTGCCATCTTTACGATTCCGGCTTTTGTGATGGCCGACTTATGGCCGGCGCTTCAGCCGTGGCCGCCGAGCGTGGAATATTGGAAGTCGGTGGCGCTGATGATGATCGGCGGCACTCTGGGGATTTTGTTTGTGACCCTGCTGCGGCGCGTGATGGTTGAAGATCCGGATCTTCCCTACCCCGAGTCGGTGGCCGCGTCGGAGATTCACAAGGCCGGGCAGCAGGGATCGACGGCAGCGAAAATTCTGTTCGCCAACATGGGCTTCGGCAGCTTCATGTATTTGCTGGGCGCGATCAATGTGTTTAATCCGAACAATACGTTCCCGGTGATGATCGGGAACCTGGGGAAGAAGTTGCTGCTGCGCACCAGCACGAATCCGAATGTGGCAATGACCATGACCGGCGGAACGACGATTTTCACGGCACCGGACGTGAGCCCCGCGTATCTTGGCGTGGGCTACATTATCGGGCCGCGGCTGGCGGCACTGAACTTCGCCGGAGGCGTGCTCGCGTGGGGACTGCTGGTTCCACTCCTCACTTTTACGATCGGTCCTTATATACAAGCGACGCAACCGGCGGATCAGCCGATCTCGTGGACGCTGCTGGCGGGAGCGATTTATTTTTCGATCGTGCGCCCGATTGCGGTGGGCGGAATGTTGGTGGGAGCGTCGTACACGCTGTTCAAGATGCGCAAGCAATTGGCGCTGGGCATGGGCCGCGCGGTATCGGATCTGAAGAAGTCGGCGGCAGCGCAGGCTGCGACCAATCGCACGGAGCGCGATCTGCCCGCGAAGGCGATCTTCGCCGGAGTCGGGGTCGTCTTCGTCGCGATGATTCTGCTGTATTACTACTTCATCAGCGGCGCGGGAACGCTGACTGGCTCGCAGGTGCTGTCAGGGTCGCTGGTAGCGGCTGGCGTGATGATCATCGTGGGATTCTTTTTTGCCGCGGTGTCGGGAAACCTGGTGGGCATGATCGGATCGTCGAATAATCCGGTGTCGGGACTCACGCTTTGCACGTTGGTGATTGCGGCTCTGCTCATGGTCGCAATGGGTGTAAAGGGAACGGGCGGCGTAGCGGCTGTGCTGGGAGTCGCGGCGGTGGTCTGCGTTTCATCGGCGGTGGCGGGCGAGATGTTGCAGGATTTGAAAGTGGGACACATTCTCGGCGGCACGCCTTCGAAGATGCAGATCGGAGATTTGTTCGGGATCGTGGTGGCTTCGCTGGTACTGTTCTTCCCGATCGCGATTCTGGCGAAGGCGTATCACTTCGGAAGTGCGGCGCTTCCGGCTCCGCAGGCGGGGTTGATGGCGATGCTGTCGAAGGGGATTGTCGGCGGAGACATGGCGTGGCCGCTGGTGATCGTAGGCATCCTGCTCGGACTGGGGATGATCATGATCGAGGTGAAGAGCGTGATGCTCTTTGCGGTGGGCATGTACCTGCCTCTGGGGACAACGTTCGCGATTTTCGTGGGCGGCGTGATTCGCTGGATTACCGACATGTTGCGCGACCGACGCGGTTTCAACGACGCACAGAAGGCGCGCGTGGATAACGCGGGAGTGCTGACGGCCTCGGGTCTGATCGCCGGGGAAGCGCTGTGCGGGTTGGTGATCGCTGGACTCGTGGGATCGAACCACGATGTGACGCTCTTCAAGTGGAGTCCGCCGTTCTTGCTGGCGCTGGGCGCGCTGGCTGTGCTGGCGATCGTGATGATTCGGCTGCCGCTGGCCAGTTGCGGACGGCCGGAAGATCCGGCCCCGCCGACGGCGATTATGTAGACCGCTAAATCTCACTTGTCATCTTGAGCGAAGCGAGGGACCTATGCACTCGGCCGGCAGCAGCGCCGCCGTCCGCAGAGTGCGTAGGTCCTTCGCTTCGCTCAGGATGACAATGCATCAAGTGTTTCGGGATTTCGTTTCCATGTCGATTTCTGAAAATGTTGCGGCGGTGCGCGAGCGGGTGGATACGGCGGCGCGGCGGGCCGGGCGGCGTGCGGAAGACGTTGCGCTGATGGCGGTCACGAAGACGCATCCGGCGGAGCGCATTCGCGAGGCGCATGCTGCTGGGCTGCGCGTGTTTGGTGAGAATCGCGTGCAGGAGTTTGCCGGGAAGGCCGGTGCGGTGTCTGATCTCACTGGGGCTTCGTGGCACATGATCGGGCATTTGCAGACGAACAAGGCGGGCAAGGCGGCCGAACTATTCGATGCGGTGGACTCGGTGGATTCGGTGAAGCTCGCTGAGAAACTGGATGTGGCGGCGCGAGGCTTGGGCAAGAAGTTGAGCGTGCTGATTGAAGTCAATGTTGGCGGTGAGGCGGCGAAAAGCGGAGTAGCGCAGGACTCGCGGGAGTTGGAGGAGTTGCTGCTGGCTGCGCCGCGCTTCGAGGCTTTGGAATTTCGCGGGCTGATGACGGTCCCTCCGTTCAGCGACGATCCCGAGGAGGCAAGGGTTTTCTTTCGTAAGCTGCGTTCGCTGCGCGACGCGATCGCTGCGCGCAGACTGCCCGCGGTTGCCATGGATTTTCTTTCCATGGGAATGTCGCATGATTTCGAAGTCGCGATCGAAGAGGGGTCGACTTGCGTGCGGGTGGGGACGGCGATCTTCGGGGAGAGAACAAAGGCTTAACCACAGAGGACACGGAGGAGCACAGAGGAACATAAAGCTTAGGGATTCGGTCGCTGCCAAGCAGTTTCTAATCTCACGGGTCGTCGAGGAAGCTGAATTCGAGCACAAATCTCTCTCGGAAATCGAGAAGAAGATGCTGTATTTCACCGAGGTCCATCCATCCTTGCCTGACATTTACGAGGTGAATGAGGAATTTGAGCGTGACTATGACAGTGACGAGTACGAAGAAAAGGTCACAGCACTTTTAAAGAGTGCTCGTGAGAGAGATCAGAAGCAGTCTCCTGTTCAGGGACAACAATGGAAGGACGCGATTGACGCGCTCAAAAACGAGGACCATTACGTCTTAGTTATGGTTTATTGCGCGTTCCCCGAGCTTCGCAAGGTACTCGTACCAACCCATCGTGTGCGCGATTACTTGCTCTATATATGTATTGGTATTGCAGTTGTTCATGCTGCTATCGGATTCGCGGCACTGAAGCATTGAACGATGATTCCGATTCGTGAGACCGGCGACGGGGCGACGTTTGCGGTCAAGGTGCATCCGCGGGCGAAGAAGAATGGGATCACTGGCGAGGTGGGGGATGCGTTGAAAGTTTCGTTGACCACTCCTCCGATTGAGGGGCGGGCCAACGAAGCTTGCGTCGAATTCTTTGCGAAACTTTTGAAGGTGCCGCGAAGTTCCGTTACCATTGCGTCCGGCCAGAGCAGCCGGAATAAAGTCATTCGTGTCGCGGGAGTGACTGGCCAGTACGTTCGAGATCGATTGTCGGACTAAACACGGGCGGGGGCGCCACACGGCATATCGCGGGCAAGAGTGCCCGCGCCACACAAGATACCCCTGCGCGCGAAGCTACCAGGAGACACATTGTCTTTCTCTCAACGCTTTGAGGAAATACGCACCGGATTCGAGCGGCCGTTCTGGATTGCAAACATCACCGAGATTTTCGAGAGGCTTGCTTACTACGGGGCGTTTGCGTCCCTCGCCCTGTATTTGCAGGAGCAGCTGAATTTCTCGACCGAACAAACTGGCACACTGACCGGCATCTTCGGCGGGATGGTGTGGTTTCTGGCCATCTTCGGCGGGGCGGCGGCGGATCGGTTGGGATTCCGGCGCGCGCTCTCGGTAGCGTATCTCATTCTGGGCGGCTCGTATTTTCTGATTGGATCGATTGGGGCGTCATGGCTTGCGCCGGTTCGGAATGCCGTACCGCTCGGCCTGTTTGTCGGCTTCATCCTGATGCTACCGGCGCTCGGCATCTCGCTGGTGAAACCGTGCGTAGTCGGCACTACGGCGCGGGCGTCGAAGGAAAATGTCCGCTCCATCGGCTACTCAATTTATTACACCATGGTGAACATTGGCGGGGCGCTGGGGCCGCTTTTTGCCTCGTGGGCGCACCGGCACCTGGGCGTGCAGAATGTGTATCGCGTGGTGGCGCTCGGTGTGTTCGCGATGTTCTTCGTCGTGCTGCTTTTCTTCCGCGAGCCGCACAAGGCGGGCGATGCGCCTCCGCCTTCGATTGCGACGGTTGCGAAAAATTTCTGCGTCGTGTTGGGAAATTACCGGCTGGTGTTGCCGGTGCTGCTGCTCGCGTTGGTGTTGCGCATCGTGCTGTGGGTCGAGCCGGCGTGGTCGGTGCCGTGGTGGACTTGGCTTCTTTTTCTGGTCGCGGCGGTCGCTGGCATCAGCCGGTTCATGTGGTTTCTGGTGATCTTCACGGGGTATTGGATCGTTTTCTGGCAGCAGTACATCAGCTTGCCGGGGTTCATTCACGGCTACATTGACGCAAAGGCAGACGTCGAAATGATCTTGGTGGTCGACGGTCTGACTGTGATTTGTCTAACGCTGCTCATGAATTACCTGACGCGTAAGGTTCCTGCGTTTGCGGCCGTCATTCTGGGCACGGTGATCACGTCACTGTCGTGGGTGATCCTGGCGTTTCGTCCCACGCTCTGGGGTGCGATCTTTTCGTTGTTTTTTCTAGCAATTGGCGAGATCATCCAGGCGCCGCGCTACTACGAATACATTTCGCGCCTGGCGCCTCCGGGACAGCAGGGGACGTATATGGGATTCGCGTTCGTGCCGATTGGAATTGGATCGCTTATCGGCGGACCGTTCGGCGGATATCTGCTGCATCACTATGGCGAAGTCCAGCACCAGCCGACGATGATCTGGTGGGTGATCACCGGCGTAGGACTGGCGACAGCGGCGGGGCTTTGGCTGTATGACAAGTTTGTGAGAACGACCGGCACGGCCACGGCGTAGGGCAATCGAGGCTGTCCGTAAAAGGCAGATTCCCTTCAACTTCGCTCCGGACAGGCTTTTCGCTCAATGAGCCTCGCCGCGGAACAACGGTTTAACCGGGGGAATCAAAACTGCACCACTTACTAGGCCATCCGGGCGATTGACGGGTGTTGGGAAATCGCGATAGAGTCCGGAGCAGGGTTTTGCCCAGGGTAGCTTTACCAGGAATGTCTCGTGTTTTTCTCGACCAGCCACTTCCAAGCCGCGCCTAGCACTGCGCCGAAGTCTGCTTCGGGGAAAAGAGGCCCACGCAGCCTCGCCTTGTGCCTCCTACTGGCCGTGGCAGCTTCACAAGTGGCGCTGGCAGTTTCTGGATTCGCGCCACAGCGACGACTGGGCTACCACACCGGAGATCAGTGGGAACCGGCCATTTCCGCCGACGGACACGGACACGTTTACGTGCTGTATCCGCAGTACGGCGCGGTGCCGGAGTGTCCGACCTGTACCGCTCCGACGATCGCGTTGCTCGTGAGCAACGATAATGGGCTTTCGTGGGAACCTTCGCGGCCTTTACTTCCCTACCCTAGCGGACAGTTCGATCCGCAGATCGTGGTCGATCCGGCGGACCGGCAGACGGTTTACGCCTCGTGGATGCAGAACAACAAGCGCGACATTGTGGTGGCGCGCTCACTCGACTTTGGGCGCAACTGGTCGTACTCGGTGGCGGAACGTGGACGGGACGATGCCGACAAGCCGGTGCTTGCGGTACGCGGCGCCGACGTTTATGTCGGGTACAATCACGATGAGAAGTTCGTGGTCGCCGCGTCGCACGATGCGGGACAAACATTTGCGGCGGTGAATGTAAATCCGAATGCAACGCCAGGATGGTCGCTAGCGGGTGGGGCGACGGTCGATGCCTCGGGCAATGTATTTTTTGGTTGGACGGCTTATGCGCGCCACGAAATGCAGACGCGTCCAGTCAGCGTTTTTGTGAGCCGCTCGGCCGATGGGGGGCGTTCGTGGAACACGGCGCTGCTTGACGTTTCGAGCGCGCCTCCGCCGTGTGAAGAGGAGAGTTGCCAGACGGGATATCTAGGCGCGCAAATCGCGCTGGCTTCGGACGCTGCAGGTGCGCTGTATGCGTTGTGGAACACGGGCACTGCGAATGGCGGGCCGGAGCGCATTTACTTTTCGTCATCGACCACTGGCGGCGCGAGCTGGTCGGCACGGGCCGACGTCTCGGAAGCCGCTGCGGGCGTAGAGCATTGCTTCCCTGCGATTGCTGCCGGCGGATCGGGCGATGTTCGCATTGCCTGGATGGACGCGCGGGCGAGCGAAGCGGGCCATTCCAATCACCCGTTGTGGAATACGTTCTATCGAAATTCCACGAACGGCGGGGCGACGTGGGGCGCTGAAACCCAGCTTTCTACTTCTGTCCGCGGCTACAACTACATCCTTACTAACGGCTTCCGCTTTCCTTTCGGCGACTATTTCAGCCTGGCGATCGACAACGAGGGCACGACTCATGCGGTGTGGGGCGAGGGGCGAGATTACAAGTCTCCTGGATCGATCTGGTACGCAAGCGGCCGATAACATTGGCCACGGATTTGCGCGGATCTTCACGGATTAAAACCACAAACAAAATCTGGAAAAGAACTTGGATCCCTGACTTTCGTGTGGAGAAGCGGCCGACGCTATTCGAGCTGGATTCCGCCGGTGAGATCGGCGAGGCGGGTGATGTGGTGCTGGGTGCACCATTCTTGTAGTTCGTTGACAATTTTTTCGGTGGCGCAGGGATCCCAATAACTGGCGGTGCCGATCTGGACGGCGGTGGCGCCGGCGAGCATGAATTCGATCACGTCGGTCGCGGTTGAAATTCCTCCCATGCCAATGACGGGAATCTTCACGGCGTGGGAAGCGTCGTAGACCATGCGCACCGCGATGGGCTTGATCGCGGGACCGGAGAGACCGGCGGTGACGTTGGCGATGCGAGGCTTGCGCGTTTCCGGATCAATCGCCATGGCGACGAATGTGTTGATCAGCGAAAGCGCGTCGGCACCGGCTTCCTGCGCCACGTAGGCCATTTGGGCGATGCTGGTGACGTTGGGTGAGAGCTTGACGATCAGCGGGCGTTGTGACACGCGCTTGGCAGTGGTAACAACTTCGTCGAGCGAGCGCGGGTCACTGCCGAATTGCAGGCCTCCCTGGGCAGTGTTGGGACACGAAACATTCAGTTCGTAGGCGGCGATGCCCTCGCCATCGTTGAGGATCTCGATGGTGCGCTCATAATCTTCGCGTGTGTAGCCGAAGACGTTCGCCATCACTACGATGTTCTTGATTCCGCGAAGGTGCGGCAATTTCTCGGCGAGGAATGCCTGCGCCCCAATATTCTGCAAGCCGATGGCGTTCAACATGCCGGCGGCGGTCTCCCACAGGCGCGGCGGAGGATTGCCGATCATCGATTCTTTCGACAATCCCTTGACGACGAAACCGCCCAGCTTGCCGAGGTGAACAACGTCTTCGAACTCGACGCCGTAACCAAACGTGCCGCTGGCCGCGATGACGGGATTCTTGAGTTCAACGCCCGCAACATTCACGCTGAGATCGGGTGCGCCGGAATTAGGACTCATGGCTTGGTTTCTCCCGAAACTGGACCGGCACTGGTGACGTGGCGGGAAGGGGCGAGAGCTTCGGTCAGGACGCGCCCGACGGAGTGGGACGGAGCGTTGATGCCGAGCAACGAGGCGAGAGTGGCGGCCATGTCTACAGGCTCGACGCTGGTGCGATAGGTTCCCGGCTGAAACGGCAGCCCATAAAAAGCCAGCGGGACATGCGTGTCGTACGCCCAAGGCGAGGCATGGTCGGTGCCCTTGGATGGTCCCACATTGTAGATTTCGGGAACGCCCATCACGTACCAGCTTCCCTCGGGTGAATAACTATTCAAATACTTTCGGCCCAGAGGTGTATCAGGCGCTTTGCCTTCGGCCAGTTGCGACTTCGTATAGAAATCGCGAAGACCGGCTTGCTTCATCGCATCACCGACAGCTGTCTCGGCGTCGTGCTCGTGCACGTGAGCGGCGGCAAACGCATCTGGATCAAGCCAAGCCAGGGGGTAGTCGAGTTTGACATAGGCTGCCGCGTGGCCGGGAGAAAATTTCGCGGCGATGGCACTGTTGATCTGGACTTCGAGTTTTGCGCTGTCAAGATTCGCGGCGGGAATCCGCAATTTCTTGACTTGATCAGGCAGGGAGGAAACGCCGTGGTCGGCCGAGAGGGCGATCCAAACGTTGACCAGGCCAATCTGGTGGCCGAGAAAGTTGATGAAGTCCGCCACCTGGCGATCAAGGTCGAGAGCCATCTGCTGCATTTCCGGAGAATCGGGGCCAACCTGATGGCCGAGGATGTCGTTCGGCGAGAGGCTGATGGAGAGGAGATCGGTGGCCGGGCCGCGGCCGACGTTTTCGTAGACAACGAGTTCCTTGGCGAAGTCGAACTCGTATTCGTTGCCGAGGGCAGTGCTGCCGATTACTTCGTAGAAGCCGGCGTCGGAGCCGTCTTTGCCCTTGCGATGAGCGGTGGAGCGGAGCAAAGCGCCCTGCGCATCCTTCCAGTCACGATCCCAGAACTTCGCGGGACGATTAGAATTGAAATCCTGCACCCAGCGCGGGAGTTCGTTGCGGTAGTAGGTGGATGTGACCCACGCGCCGCTCTTCGGCTCGATCCAGTAGGCTGCATCGCCGGCGAATCCGGCGGGAAGAACGGCGGAGCGATCTTTCAGGGAAACGGCGAAGACGCGGGATTTGCCTTGCGTGGCGACTTTGAGTTCGTCCCCTAACGTGTCGGCGAGCAGATTGTGCGGCGAGGCACCGTCTTTGTCGGTCGCGACGCCAATCATTTTTGTGCTGTCGTCTTCGACCGAGGTGACCATGCGCTTTTTCTTCTGATCCCACCACTCATTGTCGGCGATGCCGTGGCCGTTGCTGTAGGCGCCGGTAAATAAGGTTGCGTGCCCGGGAGCGGTGCGGGTGTTGGCATAGTTGTAATTGCAGTTGGGAAAATACGCTCCGTGGTCGAGGAGGAAGCGGAAGCCAGCGTCGCCGAACTGGTCGTGGTAGCGCTCGAGATAGTCTCCGCGAAACTGATCGATCACGATGACGACGACTAGTTTGGGGCGGCCGTTGTAGGCCGAGGCGGCGCTGGGAATTGAAAGGGTGGCGACGGCTGCCATGGAGGCCAGCAGGAATAGAAACCCGGCGAGCACTGATCTGGGGAGCGATCGCATCGCGAAGGTTAGTTTACACAGGCATGCAGGATAAGCCAAAGGGAAGCATGCCGAGAATGCGCAGTTTAGGCGCAAGATCTCTCCAAAACGAAAAGAAGCTGTCCCTTCGGCGAGTTGCATAGGTCCTTCGCGGCAAAAGACGCCGCTCGGGATGACAGGCTAGAGGGGACGTTAGGCGGAGAGTGGACTTGGCGAAGCTTGAAGAAGATTCCAGGGCTTGCCGGGTTTGAGAACGACCAGGTTGTCGGGCTTGGCCGGGGCGGACAAAATTGAGAGTGGTTTGTTGCGCTCCGAACGGTGGCGGTTGACGACACGAAGCAGAATTGCGACCCCGATGCCCATCGCAGCACTGAAGGCGACGAAATACCAGAGAGAAGGAAATCCGATGAGGAAGATCGCGGCGCAACCGACCGCGAAGACAAGGCCCATGAGTTCGCCGCCGACGGGGAGATTGTGCATGTTGATGCCGGGATGACGATTTGCAGCCATGGGGCCACCTCCGTATTGTGTCAATGATACGCCGACGCGGGCCGGACTCAAACCAGTCTCTGCGTCAACGGTGAATGTGTATGTTATATTTCAGCGCTGATTTTGAGGGCCCCAGCAGAGGTTGGTTTCAATGAGAAGACTTATCTTCGGTGGACTGGCCGTTGCGCTCATAGTCGCTCCCATGCTTGCAGGACAGAAGCACAAGGCGCATTCGACGACGGCCGCCAGCGTGACGCGCGGAAAATATCTGGTGGAGAGTGTTGCGTTGTGCGGTGACTGCCATACCCCACGAAATGCAAGAGGAGAGCCGATCGAAGAGCAGTGGCTGAAGGGGGCTCCGCTTGGATTTGCGCCGACTGTTCCGATGCCGGTGTGGGCCGACAAGGCGCCCAATATCGCGGGACTTCCCGGGTGGGAGAGAGATACGGCAATCCGGTTCCTGATGACTGGGATCGGCAAGAACAACTTGCCGCCGCGGCCGCCGATGCCGTCGTACCGATTTAATGTGCAGGATGCGCAGGCGATTGTGGCTTATTTGAAGTCGCTGGAGAGGAAGTAGAAGTCTTGCCTGAGCGGCGTACTTTGCCTGGCCAGTGCCACGGGCGGGAGTGCATGGGTCCTTCGCTTCGCTCAGGATGACAGGCGCCGACCTCCTACACTCCTTTGTATCCTAAGGTGCATTCCCCAGCCGTTTTCCGATACATTAGTGAGTTCCATTGCTTGATCTCAAATCATGCTTGATCTGAATTTCGTTCGCGAAAACCTGCCATTGGTGGAAGAGAAGCTGCGCCAGCGCGGCATGGATCCGGCTGCGGTGCTCAAGGATTTCCGCGAGGTGGATACGCAGCGCCGCCAGGCCATTACCGAGGCCGAGACCAGCAAGGCCCAGCGCAATAAAGCTTCGGAAGAGATCGCTAAGTTAAAGAAGAGCGGCCAAGACGCCACGGCCGCGATGGCCCAGACGAAGGATCTGCGCGAGAAGATTCAGACGTTGGAAAAGACCGCGGGTGACCTGGATGCGCGGCTGCGCGACATTCTGGCGGGCATTCCTAACTTGCCGCATGCCAGCGTACCAGTGGGACACAGCGCCGACGACAATGTTGAAGTGCGCAGATGGGGCACGCCGCCGAAATTTGATTTCGCTCCCAAGGCACATTGGGATCTGGGGGCAGAGCTGGGCATCCTCGATCTGGAGCGCGCGGTGAAGCTGACTGGCGCGCGTTTCGCGGTGTACTGGGATCTCGGCGCAAAGCTCGAGCGAGCCTTGATGAACTTCATGCTTGATCTGCATACGCGAGAGCATGGGTATACCGAAGTCCTGCCGCCCTATCTGGTGAATTCGGATTCGATGTATGGCACGGGCCAGCTGCCGAAGTTTGGTGCTGATTCATTCCGCGTGCCCCATGGCGAGAAGGATCTTTGGTTGATCCCGACAGCGGAAGTTCCGGTGACGAATCTTTATCGCGATGAAGTGCTGGACCAGGCACGGCTTCCGGTTTCGTTGACTGCGTATACGCCGTGCTTTCGCAGTGAAGCGGGATCGTATGGGAAAGATGTGCGAGGCATCATCCGGCAGCATCAGTTTCAGAAAGTGGAACTGGTGAAGTTCGCGCATCCGGAGCATTCCTACGAAGAGCACGAGAAGCTGACGCGTAACGCCGAGGAAGTGCTACAGAAGCTTGGCCTGCACTACCGCACGATGGCGCTGTGCACGGGCGACATGGGAGCGTCTTCAGCGAAGACATATGACATTGAAGTCTGGCTGCCGGGGCAGCAGTTGTTCCGCGAGATTTCGTCGTGCTCGAATTTCGAGTCGTACCAGGCGCGGCGAGCCAACATTCGCTACCGGCCCGAGGGCAAGAATAAGACAGAGTTCGTGCATACGCTGAACGGCAGCGGGCTGGCTGTTGGGCGCACGTGGGTTGCGATTGTCGAGAATTATCAGCAGGCGGACGGGAGCGTGATCATTCCGGAGGCGCTGCGGCCGTATATTGGGACGGATCGAATTACGCCGAAGAAGTTTTAGGCGGCTGCCGGCAACAGCAGGTTCCTCACCGGCTCAGCGCCGGTTCGGAATGACAAGAGTACGGGCAGTGCAGGCTGCTTGCCAAGAAACGGCGCGAATTGCCAAGAAGCGGAGGGGCCACTAGACTTGAGAGCGGAACTTACAACGACTGCACCGAGCGCGCCCCTGCCGATGAACGCCGTTTGGCGAACAATTCGCGGATACATTCTGTGGCAATACGAGCGTGGCACGCTGCATTACGACATCATGGTCACGCTGATCATCGTATTTGTACTGTTTTCTCCGCGTGTGATCGACTTCAACGACAAACCCGTGGCGAAGAATCCGCATCCGACGGATGTGGTGGTCTCGGCCGACCAGCAAGGGCATTTGATCTATCAAGTCGAGGCGAGCACGATTACGCCAGGCAACGACCGGGCAGTGCGGGAGCAATTGTTGCGCGTGATTCAACCGATTTCAGGGGCGGTGACAATTTTGAGCTATGAAACCGTTTCCGACCGGAAAGGTAAAGCGCAAAGCTACAAAGTGCTGGCGAAGCGGGATTGAGGATGCTTAGGCCAGCGCCGCGGGATCTTCGAAAGTGCATGAAATATTTTCTGCCACCAATACTCGTTGCGATCGGTTGCTGCCTGCTGGCCTTTGCCGTAGGGGCGCAGGAGAAGCCTGCCGACAGTGGCAACCTCGACGCCGTGCTCAAGCAAATGGACACGGCCGCCGCCTCGTTTCGCACCACGGAAGCTCAGTTCGAATGGGACCGCTACGAAAAAGTCATCGATGAAGTGGACGATATTCAGTCGGGCACTATTTATTACCGGCGGACGGGCAAAGAAGTTCAGATGAAGGCGGAGATCACGAAGCCTGACCGCAAATACGTTCTCGTGAGCGATGGCAAGATCAAGATGTATCTGCCGAAGCCCGATCAGCTGACGGTGTACGATCTGGGCAAGAAGAGCGACGATTTCGAGAGCTATCTCGTTCTGGGCTTCGGAGGCAGCGGACAAGATCTGATGAAGGCGTTCCAGGTGACGAACCTTGGACTCGAAACCATCAACGGCGTGGCAACGGCGAAACTGGAACTGGTGCCGAAATCCGAGAAGGTTCGCAATACGTTCAAGCGAATTTTGCTGTGGATCGATCTCGATCGCGGCATCTCAGTGCAGCAGCAATTTTTTGAGCCGCAAGGCGATTACCGGCTGGCGAAGTATTCGACAATCAAAGTGAACGAGAAGATTGGCAACGACGTTTTTCAGATAAAGACTACGAGCAAGACGGAGACGATTTCGCCTCGCGGTTAAGTCGTTGAATTTAAAGAGGAAGTAATATTCTCGATTTGCCGTCTGGGGCGCTATACTGACCCCTAACTTTAGTTAGGTACCCATGGCCAAGGTTTTTACGATTACAGTCCCCCCTAAGTTGGGAAACAAGCGCAGAGAACGCAGCTCGGATCCTCGGTACGTAGACGGGCAACGCCTGCTAGTCGAGGCCATGAAATATCTGGCACAGATCGATCCGGTGAAGAACCGTCCGGCCATCGAACTGATCTCAGAGCACGTGCGCACGCGCTTCCGCATGAGCGACTCGCCGCTCACGTAAGGTTTCTCGTCGCCGCCTCTCTCGGGACGGCCAGTCGGACATTTCAGTGCTACAAGAATTAGGGACGGCTTGCGCCGTCCCTAAATTAGTTTTGCGGCTTAGAAGGCGAAGCGCAACGAGTACTGCATGACTCGGGGCTGAGTCAGTTCCGTGTTGTAGAGTCCGAAGCCCGTGATGCTGAAAAGCGATTGGCCTATCAGTGACCCGGCCGCGTCGAAGCGAACGGAATTGGTGGCGTTGAAAACTTCCCAGGCGAAGCGCAAAGTCTTGCCTTCGGTCAGATTCCACGTTTTGGAAAGTCCGGGATCGATTCCAAAGAAACCCGGGCCGCGGAAGTTGTTGCGTTGTCCTGCCTCGCCGGGATAGGTCGCACGGAAAATCGCTCCGTCATTTCCTCCAGGCACGTTGGGCGTTGTGCATGCGCACGTAATGCTCTGAGGATTCTGAAAGACACTCGGACTGCCGTTCGACATAAAGACTCCGGTCTTGGGCTTTGGTCCTACGAGAATCGAGGAGCCTTCGAGTTCGAAGTTAGTGGACCATCCGTTGCCGGCTTCAACGGAGAAGGGGAAGCCACTCGTCCAACGAATCAAACCGTTAAGCCCCCAACCTCCGAAGATCGCATTCACAAGACGGCTGCTGTTGCCCCCAAAGCGCCGGCCGTGTCCAAAAGGAAGATCCCAAACCCAGTTCGCATTGATCTGATGAGTGGTGTCGAAATCAGAAGGGGCGCGCCATTGATCGGGAGAGAAGGCGTTGATCACCTGGCTGTTGAAAGCCAAGCCGCCTGATTCGAATCCATTGACCCGCTCTGCGTTGGAGCCGACATCGATTGACTTTGAGTAAACGTAGTTGAGATCGAACTGCAGACCTGCAGACATGGCATGCCGCAAGCTGATTTGCAGTCCGTTGTAACTACTGTTGCCGCGGGTTTGCCAGCTGTAGAGTGACGAGAATTGCGGTTGATAGTACTGGAACGGCGTGCCGGCAGATCCTACAAAGCCGCCGAGATTGTTGGACCCGGTACCGGCACAAGCCGGGAAACAGAAAGCGTCGAGCAGTTCGAGAGACAGCGTTTCATTGCCCACGTTGCAGTTATACATGTCGTAGATGTTCTGGGTAGCAGTGGGGTTTGCGGGCGCGGGCCCGCCGGAACAGGGGGCGGTGCCCCCGCTGCCGGAAAGCAGACCCTGTCCTGCCGCTTGTGGGAACAGATTCTCCCAGTACGGAATCGGCTGCATGCTAGCTGTGGGTGTGCCGGCATAAGCAGCCTTCGAAAACGTCTGGGCAGCCGTGAAGTAATCGGCCTTGCTGGCAGGATCGACAAGGTCAAGCGGTTGCGAAAGATCGATTTCTTGCAGCAGGTGCCGCGCGAAGCGTCCGGTGTAGGTCGCTTCCAGGACGAAGTTGTGTGCCAGTTCGCGCGTGATGGAGAAGTCCACGACGTGCGAGTACGGAGTTTTCAGACGGTTATCAATTCCCCACGCGATGGCCAAGCCGTAAGTATTCGGATCGTCCGATGGAGTGTAGGGGAATCCGTGCGGCGCCTGCGCAATTTGGCTGGGGGGTAAATTACCCGGGCCGAGCAGCCCAGTGTATCGAGGAGCAGTGTCGACGCCCAGATAACCGGCGGGATTGCTGATCGTGGTGGTGAGTCCCCACGAACCTTGCCGGTCGAAGGTGTTGACGACGCCTTCTCCGAAGTGATCGAAGTACAGGCCGTAGCCGCCGCGAATGGAACTCTTTCCGGCATCACCGAAAATCTTGTGCCAGAAACCACTGGAGGCATGCGGCGAGTAGGCGATGGCAAATCGGGGCGCGAGGTTTTTGTAGTTCCATCCCCAGTAAGGCTTGCCTCCATTGGCCTGACCGGAGAGGTCGAAGCTCAGCTCCGGCTGGTTGACAATTCCCTGGTACATGTTTTGCCAGCGATTGGTGAACCATTGGTGCATGTCGGCCGTGGGCGCGACCTGATTACCGGCACTCTCATAGGGAGGTTGCAGCAGCGAATAGCGCAAACCATAGGTAAGGGTGAGGTCGGGGGTGACGTTCCATTTGTCCTGCAAGTACATTTCACCTTCAAAATTTCGAAAGTGGCGCGGCACGAGTTCGCCATTAGCGATGGCATTTGCGTTCTTATCCTGATTCGCAACCGTATAAACCTGGCTCATGAGACCTGTAACTTGCACGGCAGCGAAGTCATAGGAACCGCTGAAGGAACTGTCGACGAGAGGAAAGCTCGGACCGGAAGCGATGCCCGGGTCAAGGCTCACTCCGTCGTTAGCGATGAACGATGGGCTCATCCAGTAAAGGTTCGCGTAGGCTTCGGAAATGTTCTGCGCGTTCGACTGGCGATTGTTACGAATGAGTCGCCAGTTGGTGCCGAACTCAAGCGTGTGGTGTCCCTTCGTCCAGGAAAGATCATCGATGAAATTTTGGACGGGAACGTTCGTCAGGACGGTAGAGGTTAGTCCGATGGTGTCGTCGAGGCCGCGGAGGCGGTTGAAGTCCTGACTGTTAAGCCCGGCCTCTCCCAAGCCCTGACGGATAAAAGCGTAGCGGAAATTGTTGATGAGATTGTTGCGAACGATCCAGGTATAGCCTGCAGCAATTCCCTTGCTGTTGTTGGTGATGATGGAATTCGGAGGAAGGCCGGGAAACTGAGGAGGCGTTTTCGAATTGTCGTTCTGCAAGTTTCCGCGAATGAAAAGAGAGTGATTGCCATCGGCAGAGATTTTGTAGTCGAGTTTGAAGATGTAGGTATTGAGCCGGATCGGAGCGTTGCCGGGGAAGGTGTAGCCCGACGAGTTTAGAAGATCCCCGCTCCCGTTAGTGGAGTTGCCACAGCTCGGACAGTTGGGAGCCGGATAGTTCATGAACAACGCGCCAGGACTGGAACCACCGAGATTGGCGATGAGCGGGTTGGGACCAGGACCCAAGGGACAGGTTCCGTTTCCGCTGCAGCCCGTATCGAGAGACGCAACTCCGGCAGGAGTCAGCGTCGCCACCAGGTCTGGTGCGAATTGAGAGTCACTGGCGACCGAGAAAAGTTGCGTGCCACCACTACTACCGGTCATACCATCGACGCAGTTTGGGTCGCTGGTATTGCATAAATATTTCAATTGCCCGGCGACAAGGCTAGGAGTCGGCACGATGCGGTTCGTCTGAACCTGGTCGGCGGTGCGTTGGCCTTCGTAGGCCGCGAAGAAGAACAAACGGTCTTTCATGATGGGACCGCCAACGGTTCCGCCGAAAGTATTCCGCAGAATGTGCTGAGGGCGATTCGGGAGTCCCAGACTCAACTGCGATGCTTTATTAAAGTAGTCATTCGCGACGTCGAAAGTTGGGCGGTGATATTCGTAGAGCGAGCCGTGAAATGAATTCGTACCACTCTTGGTGACGAGATTGACTTGCGCCCCCGACGAACGGCCGGACGCCGCGTCGTAATTGCTGGTGGTGACGCGAAATTCCTGGAGTGAATCCAGGGTGGCTCGCATGGCACCTTCGAAGGCATAGCCTCTGAGCTGATCGTTGTCGTCCAAGCCGTCGAGGGTGATGTTGGTCTGGTCGCTGCGCGCGCCGTTGACCGCGCCACCGCGGCTGTCGTCGTTTTGCTGCGAATCGGTGGTCCTGCCGATGTACACCACTCCTGGCTGAAGACTCAGAATGGCAGCTGGATCGCGCCCTTCAGAAGGCAGATCGGTGAGTTGACGCGCGTTGAAATTATTGCCGAGTGTCGCGTCTTGCGTATTGACCATGGGCGCTTCGCTCGTGACATCCACAATCACGGAACCGCCCTGCACCTGCAGCGCGAGGTTCACGGTGGCCGGACTGCTGACCTGCAGCACAACGTTCTCCCGCTTCGTGGTTGCGAAGCCCGCGGCAGCGATAGTCATGAGATACGTCGAGGGTGGCACTTCGAGGAACTGATATATCCCCTGATCGTCGGACTTGGCGGATCGCGAAAATCCAGTCGCCGCACTGCTGAGAGTCACGGTGGCGCCGGAGATGACAGCACCTTTGGCATCGGAGATAGTGCCGCGAAGTGAGGTGGTCGCAGATTGTGAAAAGCCCAGACTGACGAGTGCGAGAATGGAACTGATGAGGACTGCTACTGGCCGTGAAGCAGGATGCATAGGGATCTCCCTTCACTTCTTGCATAAACGATTGGCGCTATTGTGGCGCGCCGTTGCGATGGAGTTCAAGGGAATAGTTGACGGAAATGACTAGGAGTCAGCACGCATTCAGCGAGATGCAAGACTAGACGCGACGCACAGAGGTGTCTCGGAAAAAAAAACGGGGCGGATTTCTCCGCCCCGTTGGAAAGCAGCAATGTCCCCGCTAGAACTTGTAGCGCACTGTAATCTGCATGACGCGAGGGGCACCTTGAATGCTGGTGAAGTTGGAGAAGTTGCTCGCCGGTTGATTCAGATTTGGATCCAACGGAATTCCGAATCCGCTACGGCTGGCATCGAACGCCCCCATCTTCTGCGTATTGGTCACGTTAAATGTTTCCCACCGGAACTGCAGTTCGTGAGTCTCTGGGATCCTGGCCGAAAGTCCGCTGAGGTGGAATGTCTTTCCCAGACCTAAGTCAAGAACGACGTATCCGGGGACTCGAAAGACATTGCGTTCGCCGGTTTCACCAGGGTAAGCGTTGCGGAAGTGCTGGAACGCGAAATCTGTATTGCATCCGAATAGCTTCGGTGTCGCACCCCTGGTCGGGCACGTGTTGAAGTTAGACGTACGGACTGCGTTGCTCTGAACCTCCCAGTTCGTCGCCCAGCGAGCATCGTCAAAGACACCCGTCGTTCCGTTGTAGAAGCCGACCGGCATGCCGGTGTTAAACCGGAAGATGCTGGTGAGTTGCCAACCACCAATCACGCCGTTGGCCACTTTGCCAGTATTTGCCAACCAGGCTTTTCCGTGACCGACAGGGAGCTGCCAAACTGTGTTGACGTTGATCTGGTGACGCGAGTCAAAATCTGAGTTCGAGTACATGTCATGCTGGCGGAACGGATTCAGGATGAAAGACTCCCCGTTGTAGCCGCCACCATTCTGCAAGCCGGAAGAATCATCCAGAGAGTGAGACCATGTGTAGTTGAAATCCGCGGTCAGACTGTTGGTGCGGATTTTGTACGAAGCCGCGAGAGCGTGATAGTTCGAGTTGCCGATGCTGCCCCACGCTGATAAAGCTCCGTATTGGGGCTGATAGAAAGCATTGGGGCCGATATTGGAGATGCCATCAATGATCGCCTGCGTCGTCGTGTAGTCGCCACCGACGTCGTTGATCAACTGGTAGATGGCCTGAGTCGAGTTCGGCAAAATGTATCCCAAATTAGCAGCAGCGCCCGGGAACAAGTTCTCGAAGTATGGGATGGCCTGGACAGAACTGGTTGCAACGCCTGCGGCCCTTTGCTTAGCTAGCATCGTGCCGGCTGTGTACCAGTCCATTTTAGACTGGGGATCGACCAAGTCGATCGGTTGCATGATGTCCCGCTGCGCGAGCAGATGACGTCCCGCACGCCCGAGATAACTGATCTGGAGCATCGAGCCGTGAGGTAACGTGCGCTCAAAGGTGCCGCTCCAGGAATAGCTCTTAGGCGTAGTGAGACCCTGGTCCAGCGAGGACTCAATTCTGAGCGAGTTGTCCGCGGGCTGTTGTTGCGGGAATGCGATGGCTTGCAGGACCGGAGGCGCCGGCAATACACCGCGGATCGCTTGATCGGTACTCGTAAAGAGCGGACCAAGATTGACTCCGGCTGCACAAGTTCCACCTGCACCGAAATAGGAAGAGCCCGGGTCCTGGTAGGGCGAGCACCCGACATCATATGTATTCGGACCGGTCGTGAAGGACGATCCGAAGCCCAGGGTGTTCCGCACGTCGAAGAAGGTGGCTAGGGCCTGACCGAAGTAGTCGCCGTTTATACCGAAGCCTCCGCGAAGAACCGACTGACTCTGGCTGCCGAAAATGTGCGCCAACAGACCGGAACTGAAGTTCGGCGACCAAGCGACGCCCACGCGGGGTTGGAAGTTGGTTTTGTCCCAGTTGTACATGGGCGAACTGTGATTCGCTGGTCCAGACAGATTAACGGTGACCGGGTCCGTGAAATCGATTCCCTGCATCGCGTTGATCGCCCGCTCGTGCAAGTAAGTGCCGAGAGGAACATCCGGTTTTGTCTCGAATCCGCTGACTTCATAAATCGGCCGGGCGAGACCGTAGCGGAGCCCGAAGGTGAGGGTTAGATTACGGTTTGTCTTCCAGGTATCTTGAACGTAGCCTTCGTAGTTTTGACCGGCGAAATTGCGAGTCGTTGGGGTGCCAGAAGGGGTTAACTGCAAGTCGTGACCGTACGTGTAATCAGCTGTGTACTGAGTGAAGCGGCCAATCAGGGCGGTCATTGCATTCTCCGCGCTCGATCCGTCGCCACCGAACATAGGAATCCCATCCTGGGCCAAGACGTAGTTGCTCAACGGTCCGCGAAGCAGGTTGGTGAGGTAATACGAAGGATTCGTGATCGCCTGGTCATAGGCGTTGGAATAACTGGTTCGGACATTGTTGCTCTTCGTCACGTTCATGCCAAACTGAATCGTGTGACGGCCGTGAACCCAGTTAAGATCGTCCACAAAATTTTGCACTGGCGTGGTGCGAGATAAGGAGAACAACTCGTTCGTTGGGAAGTAAACAAAGCGGAAGTCAATATCGTTGTGGTTTAGATCGCCACCCTTGGTGAATCCTTGGCGGGTGTATCCGTAGCGGAAATTATTGACCAGGTTGTTGTGAATGGTCCAGGTATGGCCGATAGCAAATCCCCACGGGTGATCCCATTCATCGGGAGCTGGAGTGTCGGGATAAGCCGGAACACCACCCCATTTGTCATAGATCACGTTGGCGCGAATGAAGAGGTTCTGATTACGTGTGAGATTGAAATCCAGCTTGCCTGAGTGCGAGTGGAGGCGGACCGGCGTGCCCGCGTTGAATCGAAATCCCCCCACGTTCATGCCGTCGCCAATGGTTGTGTCGTTGGCGGGATACTTTGCCGCGGCCCCCCCCAAGGTTTGCAATGCGGCCTGGTTCAACCCCTGAATATCGGGGAAGATGGAGGCAAAATCGGTTTGTCCGAGCGTAACGATTTGACCGGGAGTGGTGCAGTCGAAATTGCCAGAGGTACCTGAACAAAGATGGAAGTTGAGCAGCCCCTGCCCCATGCTTGCCATCGGAACTGGCGATCCATTCGCGGCCAACACAGGGGTCTGACTGGCGTCGTTACGACCTTCGTAACTATAGAAAAAGAAGGCTTTGTCCCTCTTGATCGGACCGCCCACGGCGCCGCCGTAAGTGTTGCGAATCAGCGTCGGGCGTGCGACACCTGCGTGGTTGTTAAACCAGTCATTGGCAGTAAAGATCGTGTTGCGGTTGGATTCAAAGGCTGCACCATGCCAATTGTTGGTGCCAGTCTTGGTCACTAGTGAAATCTGAGCACCCGACGATCTTCCGCCACCAGCACCCGAGTTCAGGGTTGCGACGCGAAACTCTTCGATCGCCTCCGAGTTTAGCCGGAGCACCGGTCCTTTTTCTGCGTTGGGAACGGTGCTGTCCGTCTGGGCGGGGCCAATCGCGTTACTGTATGCCTCATTGATGTCGACGCCGTCGAGCGTGACGTTCGACTGGTCAGCGCGACCGCCGGCGACGTAACCGTCTTTCGTTACGCCAGGCTGCAATGTCAACAGCGACAAAACGTTTCGAGCCTCCAGCGGAAGCTGGGTGATTTGCTCGGAAACGAAATTATTGCCCAGGCTGGCATCCTGCGAGTCCACCATAACCTGGCTGGACTCGGCACTCACCGTGACTTCCTCGGTTATTGCTCCGACCTGCATGGTGACGTCGAGGGTGTTGGCTTTTGCAATTAATACGTGAATGTTTTGTAGCATCTGCTTGCGGAAGCCCGCCGCCTGCATTTCGAGCTTGTAGTCGCCCGGCGTGAGAAGATCGAATGAATAGCGCCCGTCCGGGCTGGTTTTCTGAGTGCGAACCGTCCCTGTGGCCGCATTGGTGAGAACGGCCGTGGCGTTGGCAATCACCCTATCCGTCGTATCTTTAACAATACCGCTAAGCGATGTATTGCTGGACTGTCCAAGCGCGAAACTGCTCAAGAGAAGGAGCAGGCTGGTTAAACGCACGAATACAACCAAGGGACGGCTATTCCGCAATGTACTGGAACCCATTGAAGCCTCCAGAGAAATGTTCAAAGTAATCACACTCGTACGCCAAGGACTGCGCTGAAGCGCACTACGCCTTCTACTCGAAAACCCTGCAATTTTGATTTCTCTACCGCGACAGGAGGCTAACGACCAGAGACCCTCCCCAATGTGGGTAATTGTGCAATCATTGGGCCTCATCTTTCAAGCTTAATTTTCAATGTTTTAGGACATCTAACGAGGTCAACAAATGCATTCTGACATAGTCTAGTTTCTGATTTTGGTAGGTCAAGATGGGCTGATTTGACGGCAGAACAGCGCTGAGGCCAGCAAAATCACGATGGGATAGCATTCCAAGGTGTAGCGCGGCTCGGGGTTTTCGAGGGTGCCGAGGAAGGCGGAGCGGAGCAGCAGAAATAAAAGTAATAGGCCGACGCCAAAAAATGCGCGGGGGCGCCACAGGCCGGCGGAGGCCATCGCGACATAAATCAGGTTCACCAGGCCGAAGCCGAGGCTGACGGCGAGCCAGCGGGGGTCGTCGTTGAATTCCCACCAGCGCGGGTCGGAGGGAAATAGTTCGGTACGCGGGCGGAGCCACATGTCTACGATGCGTACTGCCGGCAGCCACACGTAGTAGCGGAGGGGGGCTGTGTGAACGCGCTCTGCGGCTAGAGATGCGAAACGGGCATCGAGTTCCGGAGTCATGTCGTGGGCGCGGTTGTAGTCGGCGAACAGTTCGGTGGTTAGGTTTCGCTGGGGCTCAGAATCGAAGGCGCGGCAGGGAAGGCGCGTGACGTCGATGTCTTCTCCGGGAACGTTCCAGTAGATTTCCTGCACAGAGACGTAGTCGGCGGTCCAGGTTTTCACCCAGCGATTGAATCCGTTCATGACCAGTTCGTCGGAGTCGTTGGCGTAGCGCGGCGCGAGAGGCTGGAAGCGGTGCAGGGTGTGGAGGTTGCGAAGCGTCCAAGGGACGAGTGGGGCAATGGCACCGACTGCAAGGAGGATTCCGGCGAAGAGGATCGTACGAGGCGAGCGGCCATTATGGCTTCGATTTGAAAACAGGCTGCGCAGCAGAAGCCAAAGCAGATAGCCACCGATCGCGGCAAGCAGAATCCCGCCATCAGGACGTAGCAGAATGCTGGCTCCGACGGCAAGCCCACAGGCGAGCCACGTGAGTGCGGGGATTGGCCGGGGTGTTCCCTCTGCACCCACTCCCAGACCGCGGAGAGCGAGATCGAACGCCAGTGCCGTGAAGAAAATCTCCAGCGTTTCAGTGAGTGCGGTGGCAGCGTAATTCGCGAGGAACGGACAAAGGGCGGCCAGAAGAAACGCTGCCTTCGCGGCTCGTGGAGAAAGGATACGGCGCGCGAGATCGGCGATCAGGAAGCACGTCGCCAGATCGAACAGCACCTGCACCACCAGGACTGCACGGAAGTTCTCGATTCCGAAGATGGTAAAGATCGCCGCGAGAAATGCGGGGTATCCCGGCAAGCGGGAAAGCGTCGGCATGATGACGCCGGAGTTAGTGACGCCGTAAATGCCGTGCTGGAGCCAGTTTTCGGCGATGTTGGCGTAGAGGCGGGAGTCGTCCACAACTGCCGGGAAACAAAAGACAAACAGCAACCGCACGCCCAGCGCCACCAGGCTTGCCAGCAGAAAGAATCTCGCGTTTTTCCGCACCAGATCTCGCACCAGTTCACGCCCGCAGCGAATGATAGCGCGTCGAGGTAATCCCGGCGTCGAGAAAGTGCATCTTATGAGCCAGAGCAGCTAACCTCAACCTGTCCGACCTACAATTGACCGTGTGCCCTGCGCGGCATACGATGAACAGTCACTCACCCATGTCTGAACCGAATTCGGCCAAACCAGTCTTTTATGATCCGCGCCGCGCCCGCTGGAAGCGCCTGCGGCGGCTGTTCGACGTGTCGGCCGTTTTGGTCTCGGCGTTGATCATTTTTTTCGTCTACACCGCACTGCGGGACGAACCACTGCCCGAACTGCTGTTTTCTCCGCAGAAACGCGCGTTTAAAGCGTTGAAGGAGAGTGAAAAGGAGAAGGCGCGCGACCGCCAGAAGAAGATCGCGGCCCGCTCTCATCGCAAGTCGAAGCTGGCGGCGTCGCAGGTCAAACTAAATCAGGAGGAAGGCATCCGCGCCGCCTTCTACGTGCCCTGGGATGCGGCCAGTTTCTCATCGCTGCGCTCTTTCGCGCACCAGATCGACATCCTTTATCCGGACTGGCTACACGTGACCACCGCCGATGGGCGACTGCAGGGTGTGGAAGATCAAACGAACAAGTTATTTGATGTGGTACAGGGAGACACGGTTCTTCCAGTAGACGACCGTGTGATGCAGTTTTTGAAGACGGAAGTCCCCGGCATGGAAGTCTTCCCGATGGTGAACAATTCTGACGGCGCGAATTGGGTGGGAGACATTGTTGGGTTCTTGAACAATCCCGATGCGCGGGCGTCGTTCCGTCGTCAGGCTTTGCAATTTCTGGCGTCCGGCCACTACCGAGGACTGACCATCGATTTTGAAACGTTTCCTCCCAGCGGCCAGGCCGGATATGTGGCGTTGTTGAAGGAAGTTTCCGGCGATCTGCACGAGCGGGGCCTGAAGCTGTATGTTGCGGTCCCGCCGCACAGCAATGAATACGATTATCCGGCGATTGCGGCGGCCGCGGACGGCGTCGTGCTGATGAACTATGACGAGCACTATCCCGGTGGCGCTTCGGGGCCCGTCGCCTCGCAGGATTGGTTCGTGCAGAACTTAAAATTCGCCAAGAGCGTGATCCCGCGGGAAAAAATCATCTGCGCTATCGCCAACTACGGCTACGACTGGGTGCTGAAACCCAAGACGGGTACGTTGCCGGCAGGGGTCCGCGATTCGACCGTCAGTGTTCAAGACGCATGGCTGACTGCACGGGACTCGGAGGAGGACGTCAACTTTGATGATGACGCTATGACTCCTCATTTCAGCTACCTCGACGAGCACAGCCTGCGCCACGATATCTGGTTTCTCGACGCGGTGACGGCGCTGAACCACATGCGATCGGCGCAGACGTTGGGCATCAAGACGTTTGCCCTGTGGCGACTGGGCAGCGAAGACCGCTCTCTGTGGCGAGTGTGGGATATGCCGGGAGATGCGGGAGCCACCGATAAACTGCGCGACGTGCCGCCCGGCGCGGATGTGGATATGGAAGGCCAGGGCGAAATTTTGCGCATTGAAGAAAAGCCCGCCCATGGCATGCGGGATCTGACGATTGATGCGGGCAGCAATCTGATCACCGACGAAGTCTTCCAGACCCTGCCCGAACCCTACCGCGTACAGCGCTTTGGCTACAGCCCGAACAAGATCGCGATTACATTTGACGACGGCCCTGACCCGGAGTGGACTCCCAAGATTCTCGACGTGCTCAAGGAAAAGCATACGACCGCCACGTTTTTCCTGATTGGAATTCAGACCGACAAGTACTCCGGCATCGCGAAACGGATTTACAAAGAAGAAAATACGATTGGGAACCACACGTTCACGCATCCCGACGTTAGTTACATCTCTCAAACGCACTTTAAGGTGGAGCTGAATCTCACGGAGCGGTTGTTCGCCAGCCTGGTGGGGGTGCGCACGACGTTGATGCGGCCGCCGTACGCGATTGACGAGGAACCGGACACTGCGGACCAGGTGCGCCCGCTCGAGATTCCGCAAGAAATGGGCTACATCACGGTTGGGAACCGGATCGATCCCAATGACTGGAGCGAGAATCCGCGCCGCTCTGCCGAGCAGATCGCGTCGTATGTGCTGAAACATCTACCGCCCTGCCGCCAGGAAGACTTGCGCTGCGGCAACATCGTGCTGCTGCATGATGGCGGCGGCGATCGCTCGGAAACGGTGCGCGCGCTGCCCATGATTATTGACGGCATCCGCGCGCGCGGATATGAGATTGCACCGGTTTACGATCTTCTGGGAAAAACGCGAGCCGACGTCATGGCCCCCTTGCCCAGGGGCGAACTCTGGGCTGCCCGTCTCGACAGCCTCGGGTTTTGGATGTTCGACGCGGGAATCATCGGCATCACGTGGATTTTTCTGGTGGGCGATCTGCTCATGACCGGACGCCTCATCTTTATTGGCGCGGCCGCAGTGTATGACCGGGTGCACGAGAAGATTTTTGGGAAGCCCGCGGAAGTTGCTTCTTATAAGCCGAGGGTCGCAGTTCTGATTCCTGCCTATAACGAAGAGAAAGTCGTCGAGCGGACAGTGCGCGCGGCTCTGAATTCTAACTATCCAAATCTGTACGTGATCGTGATCGACGACGGCTCGAAGGACCGCACGCTGGAAGTCGCACGCCGGGCGTTCGCCGCAGAGGCTGCGGCCGGGAAGGTACTCATTCTCGGAAAAGAGAACTCCGGCAAGGCCGAGGCCCTAAATTACGGTATCGAGCACATCGGCGGCGCGGAACTTTTCGTGGGGATCGACGCCGACACGATCATCGCGCCGGATGCGATCTCACGGCTGGTGCCGCATTTCATTAATCCCAAGGTCGGCGCGATCGCGGGCAATGCCAAGGTCGGAAATCGCGTGAATCTATGGACGCGGTGGCAGGCTCTCGAATACATCACCAGCCAGAACTTCGAGCGCCGCGCGCTGGATGTGCTGGGCGCCGTAAGCGTGGTGCCGGGAGCGATTGGTGCGTGGCGCGTCTCGGCTGTGCGCGAGGCCCGTGGCTATCACATTGACACAGTCGCCGAAGATGCAGACCTCACCATGGCGCTGCTGCGCCGCGGGTATCGCGTCGAATACGAGGACATGGCACTCGCGTATACCGAGGCTCCCACGACACCGAATGGCTTGATGCGCCAGCGATTCCGCTGGTCGTTCGGCATTCTGCAGGCAGTCTACAAGCACAGCGGAGTCTTCGCCCGCAAAGGCGCACTGGGATGGGTCGCGCTGCCGAACATTGTGATCTTCCAGATTCTGCTGCCGCTGGTGTCGCCCCTCATTGATATTATGTTCGTCGTGGGCACGATCTGGTATTACATCCAGAAGCACTTTCACCCGGACTCGACGGATCCGGCGGGCTTTCACAAACTGGTCGCTTTCTTCTTTGCCTTCCTGGTGATTGACTTCATCGCGTCGGCGATTGCGTTTGCCCTAGAGCGGCGGCGGCCCGACGACAAGGAAGACGCCTGGCTGCTCAGCCAGGTCTGGTTGCAGCGCTTCGCGTACCGGCAACTGTTTTCGATTGTGCTGTTCAAGACGCTGAAGCGAGCGTTGGAAGGGCGCAAGTTCGCATGGGATAAGTTAGAGCGGACGGCGGCTGTGAACTATGTGCCGGCGGAGAAGCGGGAGAAGATTAACGTTCCGTAAGCACCCGGTGGTTTTGAGTGTAATCGCCGATTACACTCATCCCAGCTTGAGACTACTTTCTGAGCGATCTGGAATGTCCACTTGTCCGGGTGTAACCTTCGTCTCGAATGAAAACCGCTACTGATCGAAGAGATGCCATTAGACTCTGGGCACTGGGCGCTCTTGCCGTCCTGCTCTCCGCTGCTGCTGCATTCAGCTATCTGCATACGATGGCGTACGGAATGGCGGCTGGTGATTTGATCGGCCTACGAGGACGTGGGGGCGATGTAGTCCATGCGCAGCATTGGGCCATGGTTTGGTTCGTGACAGCCGTGTGTTGTTTAGGAGTTTCGGGACTAACAGGCGCGTTTGCCACGTCGATATATGAAGAAGCAACGTGGCTGCCACGCTTCGTTGCACGCCTAGTTGTGGCTTCGACTGTGTCATTCGTGTTGGCGGTTCTCATCGGGTGGATCACTGTCTCGATAGCTATGGCATCACATCACTCCGTAATTCGCGGACTCGTTGGCGAAATATCTCCATTTCACTCATTTACCCGGCACAGTTGACCTCTACGCATCCCATCCATTCACCGGCTGTACTGATTTTTCTTCTTGTCTTCGTGGCGCTCGATGCCGAGTTGAATCAACTTGTCGATCAGGTCGGCATATTCCAATCCTGACGCGGCCCACAGCTTGGGGTACATGCTGATCGAGGTGAAGCCGGGCATGGTATTGATCTCGTTGAGATAAATCTTGCGGGTCTTGGGATCCATCAAAAAATCTACTCGCGCGAGGCCTGAGCAATCCACAGCTTTGAATGCGGCCACGGCAAGCTCTTGCACTTTTTTCGTTTCGGACTTGGTCAGCTTCGCGGGGATGATTAACTGCGAACCTTCGTCGACGTACTTCGCGCGATAATCGTAGAACTCTTTGCCGGGGACGATTTCGCCGGGGACCGAGGCGACCGGCTCGTCGTTGCCGAGGACGGAGCATTCGATCTCGCGGGCTTTGTCTTTGTTGCCTCCGACACCCTGCTCGATGACGATTTTGCGATCGAACTTGGCGGCTTCTTCGATGGCGGGTCCGAGTTCTTTTTTATTGTGGGCTTTGCTGATGCCGACGGACGATCCAAGATTCGCGGGCTTCACGAAGACGGGATACTTCAGCTTGCCGACTTGCTTCTCAACTTTCTTCGGGTCGTTCTCCCACGCGCTGCGCAGAATCGTGACGTGCTTCACGATGGGGATTCCGGCGGCGATGAACAGGGACTTCATGATGTCTTTGTCCATGCCGGCAGCGGAGCCGAGAACGCCAGCGCCGACGTAGGGAATGTCGGCGAGTTCGAGCAGGCCCTGGATGGTGCCGTCTTCGCCGAAAGTGCCGTGGAGCACGGGGAAGATGACGTCGACGTTGATAGCGCGATCGCTGGCGCGGCGCATGAGCGCGGCGTCGGTTTGAAAGGGCACGAGGCCACTCTGACGGTGCACCGGCTCGGGCGGCACGACAACGGCTTCGCCACGCGCGAGAACCGCGGCAGAGGCGGTGTTATCGGGATCGCCGGCGCGGAGGTTACGCGGCTCGAGGACGAGCTTGCCGGTCAGCAGATTTTCGGCGTGCTCGGCGGTGAGCCAGCGGCCATCTTTTGTGATGCCGATGGGCACGACTTCGTACTTTTCTTTATCGATTGCGTTGAGAACCGAGGCGGCCGAGAGCAGGGAGACTTCGTGCTCGCCGCTGCGTCCGCCGAATAAGATGCCGATCCTGAGCTTTTCCATGACCTTTCAGTTTGGACGCAGGTTGAGTGCGGCGTCAATCGCAGGGTTGGTACGGGAAGACAAACCAATCAGCCACGGATTCGCACGGATCTTCACGGATAATTCCTTTCTATATTTCTATATCAGTGCGAATCAGCGCTAATCCGTGGCCAAGACTTCCTCTTGGCCCTTAGTAGCTATAGAATCTTTTTTCCGAAGGCTGACAGCGCGAGTTCGACGGCCAAATCCGCGGTGCGATTGTGCTCGTCGATCACAGGATTGACTTCAACGATCTCGAAGCTGAGCATGCGGCCGTGGTCGGCAATAATTTCCATTGCTAAGTGAGCCTCACGATAGGTGGCGCCGCCGCGCACGGGAGTGCCCACGCCGGGCGCGTCCTCGGGATCAACCCAATCCATATCGAGCGAGATGTGATAGCCGGCGGTGCCGCGCCCAGCCAGGCGGAGGGCTTCTTCCATCACCGTACGCATGCCGCGCTCATCGATGTCGCGCATGGTGAAGACTCCGATGCCGGCTTTGCGAACGTTTTCTTTCTCAACTGCGTCGATGTCGCGCACGCCAACGAGCACACAGTTTTCCGGTTTCACTTTCGGAGAAAAATCGAAGATATTCGCCAGATCTCCTTGCCACAGCCCCATGAGGGCGGAGAGCGGCATGCCGTGGACATTGCCGCTGGGAGAGGAGTCGGGTGTGTTGATGTCGGTGTGGGCGTCAATCCAGATAAGACCGACGCGCTGGTTCTGACGGCGGTAAAACTCGGCCACGCCGGAGACGGTTCCGGCGGCCATGGAGTGATCTCCGCCGAGTGCGAGCGGAACTTTGCCGGCTTCGAGAGTCTTGATGACCAACTCGGCGTGCTTGGTGCAGGTCGCGGTGATTTCCTTCAGGTACTTCGCGTTGGCGGCGCCTTCTTTTTTCTGTTCGGGAATGGCGACGGCGACGTTGCCGCCGTCTTCGACTTCGTGGCCAAGAGCTTCGAGACGAGCTTCGAGTCCGGCGACGCGGACGGCGGATGGTCCCATATCAACACCGCGGCGCGACTGGCCGAGGTCGAGGGGAACGCCGATCACGCGGATTTTCTTAGGAGAGATATTGGTGGTGGCATTCGTCATAAGAGATTGAGTAATTTTGTAATTTGGTAATTGTGTAATTGAAAACCAAGGTCACGGGCGATTCCTAAATTACTCAATTACCCGATTACACAATTACTCAATTCATTTACGGGTACAGCCGGTACAGCATCCTGGGGAATGGGATCGTTTCGCGCACGTGTTCGAGGCCGCAGATCCAGGCTACGGCGCGTTCGATTCCCATGCCGAAACCGCTGTGGGGCACGCTGCCGAATTTGCGCAGGTCGAGATACCACTTGAACGCTTCTTCGGGCAGGTTGTGCTCGTGAATGCGCTGCAAGAGCAACTCGTGCGACGCCATGCGCTGCGAGCCGCCGATGATTTCGCCGTAACCTTCGGGAGCGAGCACGTCCACGCATAGAGCGAGGTCGGGGCTCTGCGGATCGGGCTCCATGTAGAAAGCCTTGACCTTCGCGGGATAGCGATGCACCATGACCGGCTTGTCGAATTGGGCAGAAAGATAGGTTTCGTCGGGCGAGCCGAGGTCGCCGCCCCATTCGAATTTGGATTCGAGCGCGCCTCTGGCGTGGCCTTCCTGCAGATTTTTGACGGCGTCGTCGTAGCTTATACGCGGGAAGGGCGCTTCGATTTTTTCGAGCTTCGAGATGTCGCGGCCAATGGTTTGCAAATCGGCGCGGCGTTTTTCGAGACAGCGCTTCACGATGAAGCTGATGAAACCCTCGGCCAGGTCCATGATGTCGTCGAGCGTTCCGTAGGCAACTTCGGGTTCGACCATCCAAAACTCGGTGAGATGACGGCGCGTCTTCGATTTTTCGGCGCGAAACGTTGGGCCGAAGGAATATACCTTGCCGAGAGCCATGGCTGTGGCTTCGATGTACAACTGGCCGGATTGCGTGAGGAATGCCTGCTCATCGAAGTAGTCGACGGGAAAGAGCGTACTCGTGCCTTCGCAGGCGGCGGGAGTAATGATCGGAGGATCGGTCAGCGTGAATCCGCGCTCGTCGAAGAAATCGCGGGCGGCCTTGATGATTTCGGCACGCACGCGCAGAATTGCGGCCTGGCGCTGCGAGCGCACCCAGAGATGGCGATGTTCCATGAGGAAATCGGTGCCGTGCTCTTTGGGAGTGATCGGGTAGGGCGTGGACTCGGGAACGCGCTGGACCACTTGCACGTTCGCAACATCGAGTTCGTACCCGCCGTGCGCGCGCTTGTCGGCACGAACTTTGCCTTCGATGATCACGCTGGATTCCTGCGTGAGCGTTTTGATCGCGTCGAAGACTTCCGGCGGGACGGCGTTCTTGGGAACAACGCCTTGAATGATGCCAGAGCCGTCGCGGAATTGGGGGAACAGGAGCTTTCCACTTTCGCGCAGGTTGTAGAGCCAGCCACGGATGGTGACCGTCTGGCCCTCGTGTTGGCCGATTTCTGAGATTGTGGTGATAGGTGACATAGACAGTAGATTCGATGTTTCAAGGTTTCAAAGTTTCAATGTTTCAAGGTTTTCACGTTGAACCGAGAGGTCTTTGAAACTTTGAAACCCTGAAACCTTGAAACTAGCTTTTGTCCAGCTTTTCAAATGTTTCGCCCAGCTTTTCGAGCGGATTCACTTTCTCATCTTCGTTCAGTTCCAGCAGCAAAGGCGGCGTTTGCGGAGCCGAGCGCAGCAAGTCCATGGCTTCTTTCCAGTCGATGGTTCCCTGCCCCGGCCATAGGTGCGAGTCTTTCAGCTTGTCGTTGTCGTGCACGTGGGTGGAACGAATGTGAGTGCGCAGAATCTCGAAGCCTTCGCGTACGGAACTCATCATGTGGGCGTGGCCGAAGTCGAAGCAAACGCCGACGTCGTCGAAGTGCGCGCCACGGATCATTTCCACGAGGCGGTCGGGAGTGGAAAGCTCGTTCGGAATATTTTCCAGGAGAATGCGCACACCGAGCGGCTTGGCGAATGCGCGGAGGTGCTCGATCGAGGTCATGGCAGCTTCGAACTTCTTCTCGTCGAAACTCTCATTGGGCAATCCCAAGTGCTGCACCAGAAAGCGGAACGGAATCTGCTCGGCGATTTCGAGGGAGCGTTTAATCTCGTCCATGGCGTCGACGCGAGCCGCCCGATCGGTGGCAGCGATGTTGATGGGAGGAGCACCGGCGCGTCCCCACTCGTAGTCGGCATAGAGAGGCGAGTGGACGGAGTTCAGAGGAATGCCGCTGCCGCGAAACCAGTCGGCGATCTCCTTGACGTGCGCCTTGCGGTTGGCATAGTCAAGATGCTGGCGCGCGGCGAAAATTTCGATCGCCTGCACGCCGGTCCGAGCCAACCCATCCAGGATGCCGGGATGGAGCCGCTCTTTGACATATAAATAGGTTGAAACTGCTCTCTGCATGCGCGTCCTTAAGAGATTGCAGATTGGAGATTTTAGATTTCAGATTGAAAAGCTACTGAGTCGTTCAGTTCGGCTTCCGCGCAACTTCCGTTGAGCGGGAGATCCCTTCGCGCTTCCGCTCAGGGCAGGCCCTTCGCTTCGCCTGAAAAACGGCTTACGCTCAGGATGACACCGTAGCGAACAACTCAAACTGCGCCGTCGTCAAACCGTATCGGGTTTCAACCTGCAATCTAAAATCAACAATCTAAAATCTCTTTCAGTATCCTACCGCTTTGCCGTTGTTCCTTCCGTCACTTGCACCCAGACGGTCACCGGTCTTTTCGTCCACAGCGATGCACTCGGCGTCGCTCCAGTAGGGAGATACGTCCGTTCCGTAGTGGAGGCCGATTTCGATGTTGTATCCCATCTGGCGCAACAGGTTCAGAGTATCGGGCGAGAACCATTTCTCCACGTAAACGACGTCGGGCATCCACTGGTTGTGAAAGCGCGGGGCGTTCACCGCTTCCTGAATATTCATGCCGTAGTCGACGACGCCCATCAACACGTTGGCGACGGTCGAGATGATCTTCGAACTGCCGGGCGAACCGAGCACCATCGCGACCTTGCCGTTGTGCACCACGATGGTCGGCGTCATGGACGACAGAGGACGCTTGCCCGGCCCGATCGCGTTGGCGGCTCCTTGAATCAGATGGTCGCCGTTGGGCACGCCGGCTTTCGCTGAGAAATCGTCCATTTCGTCGTTCAGCAGGAAGCCGAGGCCGTCGGCGGTCACGCGCGATCCGAACCAGTCGTTGAGGGTGGTGGTTACTGCGACCGCGTTGCCCTCAGCATCGACGATGGAGTAGTGCGTGGTGTGGTTGCCTTCTTGTGGCGCGGCTGCCGGCGGATGCGACGCCGCGTACTGCTCAAGTTCGCTGAACACAGCGGGCCGCTTCAAATCTTTACTGGGGCTGGCGCGGGCTGGGTCGATCGTTTCGCGCCAGGCGGCAGCGTATCGCTTGTCGATCAACTGCGCGACGGGAATCCGGGAGAAATCTGGATCACCCATAAACTCGGCGCGATCAAAGAAGGCGCGGCGGAAGGCTTCGCTCGTGAAGTGAATGGATTGGGCGGAACGGTCGCCGAGTTTGGCGAGGTCGTAGCCTTCGAGAATATTCAGAGACTCGACGAGCACGGTTCCACCGGAGGACGGCGGCGGCGCGCTGATGACGTCGTATCCGCGATAGGTGCCGCGAACCGGCTCACGCTCTTTGACTTCGTAGTTCGCCAGATCAGCGGCCGTGATCAGACCGCCACCTTTTTGCATTGCGGCGGCGAGTTCCCTGGCCAGCGCACCGTGATAAAAGTCGTCAGGCTTTTCGGCAATGCGCTCGAGCGTGCGCGCGAGGTCGGGTTGGCGGAAAATCTCTCCGGCCTTGTAGTAGTCGCCATTGCGCTGAAAGACGCGGTGCGACTCGGGGAACTCGGCCAGATGATGATCGTGGAAATCGCGAGCTTCTTCCCAGTTGAGGGCGTATCCCTCGCGCGCCAGCTTGATGGCGGGGGCCATCACTTGCTTGAGGGTCAACTTGCCGTATTTCTGCTCGGCATAGACCATGCCTGCGACCGATCCGGGAACGCCAATTGCTTTGTAGCCGATGTCGCTCGCACCCTCGATGACGTTGCCCTGCGGGTCGAGATACATGTCGCGGGTCGCGGCGGCGGGGGCCTTCTCGCGGTAGTCGAGGAAGTGGGTCTTGCCGTCGGCCATGCGGATGAGCATGAAGCCGCCACCACCAATATTTCCTGCTGGTGAATGCACAACGGCGAGCGTGAAACCGGTAGCCACCGCGGCATCGACGGCGTTGCCTCCGGCCTGCATGATTTCCACTCCGGTCTGCGAAGCAATTTCGCGAACGCTGACCACGATGCCGTGCTGGGCATGGACGGGGTGCGAGGAAGCGTTGACAGAGGGCACGGCGAGTAGCGCCAGAGCCACCATCAGCAGCAAAATCAAGGATTTAAGCCGGAATCGCATGGGAGATTGTGGAAGTGCACCTTTGCAGCGACTCTTGAGGCTAGCCGAGTGTGGCGAGCAGAGTCAAATCCGGGGGGACCGGGAAATTTCGTCGAAATGACGAAGGCTTGGCGGGCGGGGGAAAGGGTTAGGGCACGGGGCCGGCCTGGGCGCGTGTGGCAGCCAGCCAGGCCTCGGCTTCGGAGGAGGAACGGAAGACTCGGATCGCCCGAAGGTAGCGACTCACCATGACCTCAAGCATTCGCACGGTACCGAACACGGCATCGCGAGTGGCAACGATGGCAACAACCCTGAATTGAAATTTTTCTCGAAGGGCGGCTAGTTCGGCAGTAACGGCACCGAGTTGCTTTGATTCCAGCAATAAATCAGCTTGGGTGAGGTCGGCGAAACCATCCAGTTGTCCGACGCAGGCGGGGTCTTGCTTCAAAGCACGAAAGTGATCCATTACTTCCGCGAAGGTCATGGGGCTGACACAGGTGACTCGCATCAGCTTGGTGGCAACGTCGATACTGTAGGTCACCGGCATGACCCGCCCCGTCAGGAAGGCTAACATACGAGGCGGAGTTTCGGTGTCAAACTTCCACGTGGCCTACGCAACTGACCCACGCAGCCAGATGCTAGCGCTTCTTCTTAAGTGTCGGACGGCGGGTTTTCCTCCTGGTGACGATTTTCTTGCGATTTGGCTTTGTGGATTTTGCTTTGGGGGCTTTCGTCGCAACCATTTCATAGGACCGACGAATGAAGTCTTCTAATTCGTCCCGGCGCAGGGCGTCGAGCCGGTCGAGGATGACCCAACTGTAGCGTCCGACATAAGGCGCGGGATGAATGTCTTCGCGTTCGGTCAGTTCGGCAAAGACTTCGGGTGTGCACTTGAAGCAGAGTTTCTGCGGGACGGCGGTGAGTGCCACCGTGGCAAAGATCTTGCCTCGCACCTTGAAGCAGAGGTCGTCGCCCCACTGCAGATTCTCGGTGGCATCGGGAAAAGCCAGACAATGCTTGCGGATTTCGTCTATATGCATTGGCGTTCTCGTGACGGCGTCAATCTTTGGTATATTCTTCGGCAAAACGGAGGAACGTTATGGCTATCGATTTTAACGGGCCTTGCACACTGCTGCAGGTTTTCGACATGCCGACATCGGTGCGTTTCTACCGCGACGCGTTGGGGCTTGAGGTGAAGAGCCAGTCGCAGCCGGGAGACAACTTCAACTGGGGATGGCTCAAGGGCAAGGGCGTGGAGTTGATGCTCAATACCGCGTACGAAGAGGATTCGCGGCCGGCAACGCCAGATCCGGCACGGGTGGCGGCGCACGGGGATACTTGTCTTTTTTTCGGTTGCGAAGATCTGGATGGCGTTTACCAGCATTTGCGCACGTACGGACTGAAGGTCAATCCGCCGAAGGTCGCGCCTTACGGTATGAAGCAGTTGTACGTGACCGACCCCGACGGATATGGCTTGTGCTTTCAATGGCCGGTCACGCAGGAAAACTACGACGGGTGGGTGGCTGCGTACGGACTGGAGCCGAAGACCGTCGGATAGTCATACACGATCGACAAATTGCAACAACCGCTGCTTCACCGTCGGCCACTCGGCCGCAACGATCGAATAGCGGACCGAGTCGCGCGGGATGAAGTCGGCGGCCATGCGGTGGGAACGCAGGATGCCTTCGAATTGTCCGCCGATGCGTTCGATCGCAGCGCGAGAGCGGGCGTTGCGTGCGTCGGTGTGAAAGCAGACGCGGAGCACCCGCCACACTTCGAACGCGTGGGTCAGCATCAGCAGCTTCGACTCGGTGTTGGCCGACGTGCGAATAGCCGAGCGCGCAAACCACGTATAGCCGATTTCGCAGGCGTCGGGGACGCCGCGTCCGTGTGAGGGATGGCCTTTCGGCCACGCCCAATTCTCGATATTCCAGAAGCGCGTAGAACCCACGACCACTCCGTCGGCTTGGCGCACGATCGCGAAGGGGAGGGCGGTGCCGGCATCTCGCCACGCGAGGGCCGTGTTGATGTAGGTGACGGCCTCGTCCTTGCCGCTCGGCACGGGACTCCATTTGTAGAGTTCGGCGTCGGAGCCTGAGGCGGCCACGAGGCCGTCGACGTGGTGTAGCTCTAAGGGTTCGAGGCGGACGTGCTTGCCTTCGAGGACAGGGCTCTCCAAGCTCATGGCATCCACTATGCAATGAGGAGTTGCCTCGTCGCAACACCGTGAACTCGAAGCGGCGCTATGTGTCTAGAACTTTGATCACCGTCACTTTGCTGTATGCGACGCGAAAGCCTAACCGCTCGGCGTTGCGTTGCGAGGTTGTGCCGCCTTGCGTGACGACGGCTGCATACTCGCATCCGGCTGCAACTGCGGCGGCCATGCGAGCACGAAGCAATGCTGTCTGCAGGCCGCGTCCGCGAAAGGCCGCTAGTGTTCCGGCGCCGCAGAGTGCGAAGACTTTGTGCTCCGGAATCACAAGGCCTGTCCCGCATGCGACCAGTTGGCCATTGACGCTGGCCACAAACGCGAGCGCCCGTTCCATCTGATAGAACGGCGCGATCAGGCCGCGATAGGCCTCGGGCGCACCGTCGGGAAAGAACGCGCTCTCGACAATGGCTCCCGCGGTCTCGGCTTCTTCGAGCAGGCTGCGGCGAATCTCGCATCCGGCGGGAGCGGAAGGAAACTTCTCTTCGACGTCCAGCTTGCGATACAGAACATTATTCAGTTCAGCGATCGCGTATCCGCGTTCTTTGAACATCTCGAAGACCGCCGGCTCGTGCAGAGGACACAGATCCACCTGCGATGGCGCGTTGTGCGCACGGTAGAACTGCTCGATGCGATCGATATCATCTTTGGTGAACGAACGGTCCAGACTGGCTCCGGTTGCCCGTCCAATAGGCGAACCGAGTCCGGCAAAGATCATGTGGCCGCCGCAAATTTCTTCCTCGTCGGCGCCAATATCGGGACGCGTCTTCTGAAACATACGCGCGTACATCACCTGCGGCATCTCCTCGACCGACTCAAGACGGCGAGCGAATGCCTTATCTACGAAATGCATGGGAGATCCTTTCTGGTTGAAACAGCAATCCGGCAGGAGCGGCGCACACCTTCCCCGCGCGTCGCGCTCAACGTTGCAGCTCGCAGAATTAAAGGACGGCAGTCATAGGCAGGACGACAGAGTAACCGTTCCAGTCATTTCCACGCAAGGGGAATCGTCTCGGCGCATCCGGTGAGTTTAGTCGGCATGAAGTCGGCTGGGGGGAATGGATCGAGTCCCGCCACCCGTCCCGATTTGAAACGGGTATGTCCAAAAGTAAGTCTTCGTTGTGACAGATGTCACAAAGATTTTGCCGCCTCCTTTCCGATAATTCTCGCATTGATCGCGCAGGTGCAACGCGCGGCTCCAGGAGAAAGCGGAGGGAGCGATTGAATATGAGAAGATTTGAATCCAGCGGGTGGGAACAACTCATCGGCGTGGCCCGGCTAACGATGGCCGCTGTGTTGCTGCTAACCGTCACGGCGGTCGCTGCGGAAAAGAAGGGCAAGGAAAAGCCCGCGGCCCCAGCGGTCGACGCGTCGATGTACGCCGGGGCCGACGCGTGCAAGACCTGCCACGAAGAAATCTACAAATCGTTTGAGGCGACGCCGCACTGGAAGACGACTCTGAAGCACAACGAAGGCGGAGCCCAGGGCTGCGAGAGTTGTCACGGTCCAGGCAAAGCCCATGTGGAAGGCGGCGGCGATAAGAGCAAAATTTTCACTTATGCAGGGGCCGATCCCGGCGCGATCAGCAAGCGCTGCCTGTCGTGTCACGAGTACGGCGAGGAGCATGCCAACTTCGGCCGCTCGCAACACAATGCAAACAGCGTGAGCTGTGTGGCCTGCCATTCGGCGCATCACGCCAGGGAAGCTCAGTATCTGCTGGTCCAAAAGCAGCCGGAGCTGTGCTACAGCTGCCACACCGAAATCAAGCAGGACTTCTCGCGACCCTTCCGTCACCGCGTCGATCAGGGACTGGTGCAATGCACGGACTGCCACAACCAACACGGCGGGTTCCTGACGAAGAGTTTGAGGAGTACGGCGGCGCAGGACCAGGTGTGCTTCAAGTGCCACGCGGACAAGGCGGGTCCGTTTGCTTTTGAGCACGAACCGGTCAAAACCGAAGGCTGCATGGCGTGCCACTCGCCACACGGGTCGACCAACCCACGCCTGCTGAAGCGCGCACAGATCAATCTTTTGTGCCTGGAGTGCCATACGTTGACGCAGGATTCTGGAACACCGCCCATTCCCTCGTTCCACAACCAGAGTCAGAAGTATTCGGCGTGCACGATGTGCCACCCCACGATTCACGGCTCAAACTTTGACGCATTTTTCCTGAAATAGGGAGAAGACTCATGACGAACATTTCACATACCCGAACGAAGTGCGATAGGCGCAGCGGTCTCCGACCCGCGATGGGAAGTCGATGGCTGAAGATGCTGGCTCTTGTTCCGATTCTTGTCGGAGGAGCCTTCGCCCAGGATGCTGTCGAAGGCGTCGACAATGGGAACTATCACTATCAAGGTTCGTTCGAGCTGGGCTACCGTTTCGTAGACGCCAACGGCAGCCAGGCGGTTTACGACACGTTCGTCAACCAGCAAGCAGGGCCGCGCGTCCTCGAGCAGACTCTCAACATGCGCTCACTCAACCACCAGGGCGGGTTGTTCGACACGCTATTTCTTACGAGCTTCGGATGGGGCGGCGATCCGGAGAACGCCGGGCGCCTGCGCATATCAAAGAACAAGTGGTACGACTTCAGCTCGACGTTCAGGCGCGACCGGAACTTCTTCGACTATAACGCGCTGGCAAACCCGCTGAACCCGGCCAATCCCTACGTGCAAGTCAACTACTCGCCGCACGGGTTCGCCACGGTGCGCCGGATGCACAACTACAACCTGATCGTGCTGCCGCAATCGGCCGTGCGGGTGCGGCTGGGCTTCACCCGCAATAACATGGAAGGGCCCGCTTTCAGCACCGATCACCAGGGCACCGACACTGTGATTTTTCAGAACACACGGACCTTGCTCGATGGTTACCAGATCGGAATCGATTTCAAGGTCCTGCCGCGAACCAGCATCAGCTACGATCAGTTCCTGCAGTACTACAGGGGCGACAGCAGCTGGAACGATCAGAACTTTCCTTTTCAGCTCGCCGGGGGGTCCCCGGTAGACCCTGGCATCAGCTATAACCCGGGGGCCAGCCAGCCGTGCGCGACGCCGGTTCTGGATGCGACCACAACACCGGTCACCATGAACCCGGCGTGCAACGGCTTCCTAAGCTACAGCCGGTGGGCACCGATTCGAGTTTCGTATCCCACGGAGCAGCTGACCTTGCAGTCGCGCTATTTCCGCAATCTTGATCTGTCGGCGCGCGTTTCCTACAGTTCCTCGCAGAGTAAGACCCCGAACTGGTACGAAAACTTCGTGGGCCTGGCCACACGGACCCGCGAACGGTTCGGATTTGTCACTGGGCCGTCGAGCGCAAAGCGAGTGGTCGGGAGCGCCGACCTGGGAATGACGCTCCACGTCACCGAAAAACTGCGTCTGGTCGACAGCTTCCGCTTCTCCAACTTCCGCATCCCCGGAACGTGGAATCTGCTCAGTGCTGACCTGTTCGGGCCGACCCTGCTTTCCACGCCCAACGTGTACGATCCGGCGACCTGCCCGCCACCATATACCGCGGCCACCTGCCCGCAACACAGCGCCAGTTCGGGAGCCGACGTCATCCAGGACCAGCGCTTCGACTTTCTGCGCCACAATGCCAAGCTGAATACGTTTGAGCTGGAATACGATTTCACGCGCCGCTTCAACGGACATCTCGGCTACCGCTATGAGACGCGGGAGATCAACAACAACGTTTACGACTTCCAGAATCTGACATTCTATCCGTCGCTGGCGAACCGCGGCCCCTGCGCGACAGTGACGCTGGTCAACGGCATTTGCAATACGACCGCAACCACGAGTGACAACCAGACGATCGACGTGCACGCGCATTCCGTGCTGGCGGGTTTCTCGGCGCGGCCAACCGACAAGTTCCGAACCACCTTCGACCTTGAATTCTTCTCCGCTGACAACGCTCCTACGCGCATCTCTCCCCGGAACCTGCAGCATTACAAGGGGCGGGCGAATTACAAGCCGAAGTCGTGGATCGACATTTCCGGATCCGTAAATGTCCTCGAGAGCCGCGACAACGTGCCCGAGGTCCTGCACCGCGAGCACAACCGCAATTACGGATTCAGCACTATCTTGAATCCCAAACCGCGCTTCGGTTTCGAATTCGGCTACAACTACGACGATGTTTTTTCCACGACGAACATTTGCTACGTGCTGACGTCGACGCCTCCGGCCAACTCGACGCTGTGCGGCGCCGGAGTCCCGTATTTTTCGGCGATTTCGCTCTACACCAACAAAGTGCATTTCGGCTACGGCAACATCATGTTCAAGCCGCAGCCGCGAGTTACCGCCAACATCGGGTACAACCTGACGAGCACCAGCGGTTCGACACCCACGTTGGCCGATCCTACGATCCTGACGTCGCTGGGCTTCAACTATCACAAGCCCTCAGCCTCGCTCGATGTGAATGTGGCAAAAGGACTGACCTGGAGAACTGCCTGGGGACATTACGACTACAACGAGAAGTTCCTGCCCGCGCCGCTGCTGGCACGCGATTTCCAAAGCAATTCGGCGACGCTGTCGTTGCGGTACGAGTTCTAAAGACGGACCTGAGGCGTCGGATCACGGATCTCGGACCTCGGACCTTGGACCACAGACCCGCGTTCCGCGAATGCGCGAGCAAGAGCGATCTGAAGGTTGATCTCATACGGTCCGACCTGGCGCCAGTGCCCAAGGTCCGAGGTCTGAAGTCTGAAGGTCCGTGGTCCGTGGTCCGACGCTGCGATCAGCTTTAAATAAGTATTCCCTCCACGGCGGCGGCGGTGCGACAATACTTCGCCATGTCCTATCTTCGATGGGCTCTAGCATCTCTGCTGATCTCCACCTGGCAACCAGTCGTTGTCGCGGCGTCCGGGCCACAAGCTCTCCGTTACACGATTTCTTCCAATGGCAGCGTGGCGGGGAGTGAAGTCGACACGTACCTGCCCGACGGTCGCGTGGAGTGCAGGTTCGAGTTCAACGATCGTGGGCGCGGGCCGAAGATTTCGGCCAACTACACGCTCGATGCGAACGGACTGCCGCAACGCGTGGATGAAACCGGCAATGACTACCTGAAGGCTCCGGTCGACGAGCACTTCGAAATCAAAGACGGCATCGCGCACTGGAAGAGCACGACGGAGGACGGCCACGCGCCCGCCGGGGGCTTCTACATCAGCAACAACGGGGCTGCGGCTGAAACAGGATTTCTGGTCGCAGCGATTGAGAAGACGCATGGCGCGCCGCTCGAACTCTTCCCTGCCGGCGAGGCACGGCTCGAACGCCTGACGGACATCACGCTCGAAGATCACGGACAGAAGATGCACGTGACCGACTACGGGATCACGGGACTCTCCTACGAACCGCAGACGGTCTGGCTGGACGATGACCATCGGCTGTTCGCCATCCCGGGGACGTGGTTCGCCTTTTTGCGAGAGGGATGGGAGAAGACGAACGATCAGCTCTATGCGATCGACGTGAAGATGCGCGATGAGCGTTATGCTCGGCTGGCGAAAGATTTGGCGAGGCATCCCGCACATGCTGTTGCGATCGAACATGTGCGTTTGTTTGATTCAGAGCAGGCTACCGTTCGCGAAGATCAGACAGTCGTCGTGAGTGGGGACCACTTTACTGCAGTCGGGCCGTCGAGTTCGGTGCACGCGCCGGCCGATGCAGAGCGCATCGACGGGACGGGCAAAACGATCCTGCCAGGATTGTTTGACATGCACGCCCACGCCCAGGCGGGGGACGGCATTTTGAATGTTGCCAGCGGCGTAACCGGCGTGCGCGACATGGGGAATGACATCGAGGAACTGCAGCATCTGCAAGATCGCTGGCAGAATGGCACGGCGATTGGCCCGCGCGTTTGGAAGTCAGGGATTATCGATGGCCGCGGTCCATTTCAGGTTCCGACTGGCTTGTATGCCGATTCGGCTGCTGAGGCCGCGGCTGCGGTGAATCGCTATGCCGATCTCGGATACATTCAGATTAAGCTTTACAGTTCGCTCAAGCCTGAGCTTGTGCCCGGGATTGCCACGCTCGCGCACTCTCGCGGACTTCGCTTGAGCGGGCACATTCCGAACGGCATCACCGCTTCAACGTTTGTTGAAGATGGAGCCGATGAGATTCAGCACATCAATTTCATCTTCCTGAATTTTCTGGCGTCGAAGGTGAAGGACACACGCACACCCGAGCGCTTCACCGCAGTCGGAGACAATGCGGCAAAGCTCGACCTGCAGTCGAAGCCGGTGAACGATTTCATACAACTTCTACTCGACCATCACACGACCGTGGATGTGACGCTGGCCACGTTTGAAGGCATGTTCAACGAGCGTCCGGGGCAAGTGTCGCCCGATTTTGCGCCGGTGTTGAAGCGCCTTCCGGCTCAGGTGCAACGCGGCGCCTACACCGGTGGGCTTCCGGTCACGGCCGAAAACGATCAGCTCTATAAGGATTCGTACAAGGCCATGCTCAACATGACGAAGCGCATGTACGACGCCGGCGTTCCAATTTTGGCGGGCACTGACGCAACAGCGGGAATCATGTTGCATCGCGAGTTGGAGTTGGAAGTCGAGGCGGGCATTCCTGCGGCGAAGTCGCTACAGATTGCGACATTCAACGCGGCAAAGCTCTTGAAGCAGCAAAAAGAACTCGGTTCGATCGCCGAAGGCAAGCGTGCAGACTTTCTGTTGGTCGAGGGAAATCCAGCCGAGCACATCAGCGACATTCGCCGCTGCCGGCTGGTGATGAAGAACGGCACGCTCTACAACAGCGGAGATTTGTACAAAGCGATGGGCATTCGGCCGGCCGAGTAGTCAGGCACAACTGATCTTCACACCTGCTGGCGCGACTCGCCGAGTGCCACACTGACGTCCATCTTTTTCTTGTTGCGGTAGATCGTGACTTTCACCGTGTCCCCGGCACGGTGGTTGTTCATCATCTGCGACAGGTCTTGCTCGTCTTGCACTTTTTGATCGTCGATGGCGATGATCAAGTCGCCGCCCAGCATGATCGGAATATTCCCGAGGTAGGCGCGCTCGGTGCCGCCGCGGAGTCCGGCCGAATCGGCCGAGCCACCCGGCGTGACCTGCACGATCAACAACCCGTAGTCAGCGGCCAAGCCAATTTCATCCGCGAGTTCGGGCGTAATGGGAATCGTGCGCACGCCGAGAGCTGGACGCCGCACGCGGCCCAGCGTCATCAGATCGTTGAGAACCGCTTTCGCCGTGTTGATCGGGATGGCGAAACCAATGCCCGCGCTCTGGTTCGAGTTCGACAAAATCATAGTGTTGATGCCGATCACTTCACCGTGTCCATTCATCAGCGGGCCGCCGGAGTTGCCGGGATTGATGGCGGCGTCGGTCTGAATGGCTTCGTCAATCATGGCACCGTTCGGCTCGCGCACAGGACGGATGGAACTCACGATGCCGCGCGTCATTGTTCCCGCAAGGCCGAATGGGTTGCCGATGGCATACACTTTCTGGCCGACCTGCAGGTTGCGCGAATCGCCGAGCACCGACGGAACGAGATCAGTGGCCTTGATCTGAATCACAGCCAAGTCATGCGAAGGATCAGTACCCACCACGGTCGCTTTAAATTTCTTGCGGTTGTGCATGGTGACTTCGACCTGCCGGGCGTCGGCGATGACGTGATAGTTGGTCAGGATGTGGCCTTCTTTGTCGATCACAAATCCTGAGCCCTGGCCTTCCTGCGGCACCAGGCCGTAGAAGAAATCGAATTGCACAACCCGCGACGTGACGTTAACGACCGATGGGATGTTCTTCTTGTAGACGGAAATATTGTTCTGCTCTTCGCCGTCGAGCGGCTCGTTCGGCGCCGCCTCAGTAATCTCGACCTGCGCGGGATGGCTCAGCCAGTTCGAGGGACGCAATCCTCCCCCCTGGGAGTTCGAACGCCAGGTCGTGAAGTAGAAGAATCCACCGGCAATGGCCAGCGCCAAAATCAACGGCCGAATGAGTTTCATAATCTCAAACACCCGAGAATAAGTACGAATTGGGGAACGAAAAGGTCCCTCAATCTGATTCTAAACAATGCGGTCAGAAGACGCACGCAGCCGTGAGCCTGAAAAATCTTGGCCACGGATTAGCACGGATTCACACGGGTAAAGAAATGTAGAAAAGGCATTGTCCGTGAAAATCCGTCTGGATTCGTGGCTGACTAGCATCGGTGTGCAATTTCCTGCATCTTTCGCAAGCAAAATCCGAACAGGAAATCCACCTGATATTTCCGGCGCAGATCTTGTGATATAGTTCCCGCGCTTTAGCTTTCTCCTCCCCTTTTTTCCGCACACCCCGCGCGGAAGAGCCACTCCGTCTGGGCCCCTGGGGTTATTTCACGCGCAACATACTGCTTCACAGGCCTAGCTGCGCGAAAAAGGCACGACAGATCAGGGGAGCGCATTCTGCTCTTCGCCAACAACAAGTGAAAAGAACCGAGGAGGAACACAGTGAAGACCACAAGACTTTCGCAATTTCTGTTCTCCGCAGTCGCAGCTGTAGCCGTTACCTTCAGCCTGGCGGTGAGCGCCGAGGCACAAACCGAAGGCGTACTTTTCAGCTTCAACACCGGCTGGAAAGGAAACAATCCTTACGGAGATTTGGTCTTTGACTCGGCCGGAAACCTGTACGGTACGACTTACAACGGCGGGAACCCCAAAACCTGCAATAACAACGGCTGCGGAGTCGTCTTCGAACTCTCCCCTAGCGGTAGCGGTTGGACGGAGAAAGTCATCCACACATTTTCGGGGGGATGGGACGGCGCAAACTCTCGTGCGACGCTCATCATCGACGCGGCGGGCAATCTTTACGGCACAACCACCGCGGGAGGCGACCTGACCGCCTGTAGGGGATTTGGCTGCGGCGTCGTATTCAAACTCTCGCCCCAGTCTGGCGGCACATGGACGGAAACCGTGCTGTACGCTTTCGTCGGCGGCACAAGAGATGGAGCCGTTCCCACGCCGAATCTGACTTTTGACAGCGCGGGCAATCTCTACGGCACCGCCAAGTTCGGCGGCAGTTCCGCCTATTGCACTCTGGCGTACCCGGGCTGCGGAACGGCGTTCAAGCTGTCGCCAACTTCCAGCGGGCCGTGGAAAGAAACCATCCTGCGCGCTTTTCCGAACGGGAACGACGGCGCGGAGCCCGGAGCCGGACTCACGCTGGATGCGGCGGGCAATCTTTACGGCACGACGGAGTTTGGGGGACCGCAGGGTAACGGAATTGTCTACCGGCTCTCTCCAACTTCTGGAGGCCGATGGCAGGAAACCGTTCTCTACCAATTCGGAACGTTGACCACTGACGGCAATTTTCCGTTGTCGACTCTTACCTTCGATGCGGCAGGCAATTTGTATGGCACGACCGCCCAGGGTCTCGGATCGTCAAGTTGGGGCACGGTGTTCGAACTCTCGCCGACGACCAGCTTTGCATGGCAAGAGACGCAGTTGCACATCTTCGTCCCTAGCAGTACTGACGGCATCTTTCCCGGCGCCGGCGTGGTCTTCGATTCGGCCGGCAATCTCTGGGGCACGACAACCAGCAGCCTTTCGGGGGCCGGGTCGGTCTTTAAGCTTTCCCCGAGTTCCAGTGGCACCTGGACCGATTCGACGTTCCTTTTTGATAACACAGATGGTTACGAGCCAACCGCTGGGCTGATCTTCGACGCCGCCGGTAATCTCTATGGAACGACCGTGAGCGGTGGTGCAAACACTTCTTATGGTGTCGTGTTCCAGATCGTACCGTAGGCACGAACCCAGGTTTCTCGAGACTTGCGTGACGACATAAAACAGCGAGATTTCGTTTCAAAGAGTGCATTCGAGGAGCGGCTTATGAACACAAAATCACTTTTGCGCGTTTTCTTCCCTGCAGTGGCAAGCGTGGCCATCACCGTCAGCCTGGCGGTGAGCGCACAGGCACAGACGGAAAGCTTAGTGCTTTCTTTCAGCGGAACCGGCGGCGAAAGGTCGTATGGCAACTTGATCTTCGACAGCACGGGACATCTTTACGGGACGAGTCAGTACGGGGGAAATCTTTCCGCTTGCCAGGGCCAGGGTTGCGGCGTCGTCTTCAAAGCGACGCGCACCACGGGTACGGCATGGAAGGAAACGGTGATCCACACTTTCTCCGGCGGCCGGGACGGCTCTGGTCCACAAGCTGGCCTGGTGCAAGACGCGGCCGGCAATCTTTATGGCACGACGCAGTACGGTGGCGGCCCTTGCAGCTACAACTCGGAGATAACTTGCGGGGTGGTGTTCATGCTTTCGCCTGGAACCGGAGGTGGCTGGAAGGAAACTGTGCTGCATGTCTTTACCGGAGGAGTCGACGGCGGCGGCCCGAACGGAGGGAACCTGATTCTGGATGCTGCCGGAAATGTGTACGGCACAACGCACGCGGGCGGCGACGCCAGTGGTTGCGTCGGCAGCGGACAGACTGGCTGCGGAGTGGTGTTCGAGCTTTCCAAAGGCTCCAGAGGCGGGTGGTACGAGACCGTACTCTACACCTTCAACGGGGTCACGGATGGCGCATATCCCGCTGGGGCTCTCGTATTTGATACTGCTGGCAATCTTTATGGTGCGGCCAGCTACCTCGGGCCGGGCGGTCTGGGCTCGTTGTTCGAACTGTCGCCGACAGCGAGCGCCCCGTGGACGTTCACCATGCTGCACAGCTTCGCCGGCGTTCCCGACGGGTCAAATCCTCAAGGAAGCCTTGTCTTCGATGCCGCCGGCAACCTCTATGGCATGACTTATAGCGGCGGCACCGGCAGCGGAGGCATTGGCGCTGGAACTGCCTTTGAACTCTCGCCGGGCTCCAGCGGCTGGACCGAAACGATCCTGTACAACTTCACCGGCCAGAGCGACGGTGGCGAGCCCGCCGACGGATTGATTTTCGACGCCAGCGGAAATCTTTTCGGCACAACAACATTTAGCGAACCGATCCACCATAACTACGGCGTGGCCTTCGAACTCTCGCCGAGTTCCGGCGGAGGCTGGACCGAGAAAATCCTGCATGGCTTTGCCAACGGCACGACCGATGGCCAATACCCATACGCCAGTCTCGTCTTTGACAAGAGCGGCAGTCTTTACGGCACGGCGAGCTTCGGAGGTTCCGCCGACGAGGGTGGGATTTTCAAAATCGTGCCCTAGCTATTTCCGTCCACCACGCAAGCACGCAGAACTTGCATTAGAGGTCATAGATGAAAGCACGAAGAATTTTCCCATCGTCTTCGCCGTGTTAGCAACAGCGGCTATGACCTTCGGCCTCGCGATGAGCGCCCAGGCACAAACGGAAACGATTCTGCACAATTTCGACGACAAGGGAGACGGGGGAGCCCCTTATTCTGGCTTGATGATCGACGCCTCAGGGAATCTCTATGGGCGTCGCTTCGGTCGCGGGCTCTCGCATGTAGAGGAATAGCGGCAGGCCCAGCGATACTCCTACTGTAAGCACGGCGATGAGAACGAGCCACCGGTGACGAATCCCAAGCCGCGCGCTTTCGATGCGTGTGAACACCAGCAGCGCCAGTGCGGAGACGAGTACGTCCATGCCAAAGAATGCGCCGATACGGGTGGAGAACAGTTCGCGCGCGAAGAGTGGGAGGTTCAATCCATGCTGCATTACCCACGGAACGAATTGCGAGTAGGGGAGCAGCACTCCGGCGATGCAGAGCACGAGGTAGAGAGTCTTGGGCTTCATGCGGGGCATTCTAGCTGAGGGCAGGCTCGCGGAGAACTGTAGTTCGATCACCACGGAGGCACGGAGTCACGGAGGAAATTTCTTTAGCCTTTTCTTCTCCGTGTCTCAGTGACTCCGTGGTGGGTGCTTTTTCAGGCCTCGGCGCGAAGTTTCTCCCACACTTGCTTCACCTGTTCGCGCGTGTGGTCGAGTGAGCCGGAGTTGTCGATCACGTAGTGGGCGGCTTTGATTTTTTCTACGTCGGGGAGTTGTGCGGCCATGCGACGCATCACTTCTTTTTTCGCAAGTTCGACGTCGATCTTCTGGCGTGCCGCGAAGCGCGTCGCACGCTGTTCAGCGTTGCAGGTCACCACGACCAGGCGGTCGAAATGCAACGCGGCACCAGCTTCGAGAAGCAGCGCGGCCTCGACAATCGCGACTGCATGAGGATCCTGGCGGCCCATCTCCTGCATCCACGCATCCTGACTGCGAACGACGACCGGATGCACGATGCGGTTGAGTTCTTCAATGCGGGATGCGCGGGTGCCCTCTGGAGCATTCGCGGGGCCGAACGCGACTTCGGCGAGTTTGGCGCGGTTCACGCTGCCATCGCGGTCGAGGATTTCACGTCCGAAATGCCGCACGACTTCGTTATAGACGGCCTCGCCCGGCTGCATCAGCGAGTGCGCGATGCGGTCGGCCTGGACTAAACGCGCGCCCAGAGCGACGAACATTTCTCCAACCACCGACTTGCCGGAGGCTATGCCGCCGGTCAGGCCAACTTTCAGCATGAAGCTCCTGCGACAAAAGATTTACCGCCGAGCACGCCGTGGTCGCCAAGAAAAACAAGAATACCAATTGGTGTTTCTCGGCGTGCTCGGCGTGCTCGGCGGTAAATGAGTTTCTAAGCTCGCGACAACTCCGGCACGCGGTCTCCCCGGCGCATCTTCGCTGCTTTGACTGTATTGAACATTAGCATCGCTATAGTCAGAGGGCCGACGCCACCGGGCACCGGCGTGATCGCTCCCGCAACTTCTGCGACTTCGGGATGCACGTCGCCGATCAGCGTCGAGCCCCTTTTGCGGAAGGCCTCTTCCCTCTTCGTGTTGCCAGCGAAGAAGCGCTGAAATTCTGCCGCATCAGTCACGCTGTTCATGCCAATATCGATCACGGTCGCGCCCGGCTTGACGAAGTCGCGCGTGATCATACCGGCGCGCCCGATCGCGGCCACCAGAATGTCGGCGCGGCGGCAGACTCCGGGAAGATCATGCGTCTTCGAATGGCAGACCGTCACCGTGGCATTGGCGTTGAGCAGCAGCATGGCGGCGGGCTTACCGACGATGTCGCTGCGTCCCACGACCACGGCCTCGCGCCCGGCGATCGCGATCTTGCTGCGCTTCAGAATCTCCATCACACCGGCGGGCGTGCACGGCACCAAACCGCGGCGTTGCGTGGAGAGAAAGCCGACATTCACGGGATGGAATCCATCCACGTCTTTTGCCGGATCAACGGCCATCAGGACTTTCTTCGAGTCAACATGCGCTGGCAGCGGCAACTGCACCAGGATGCCGTCGATGTCATCGCGGCGATTCAGGTCTTCGACGATCCCGAGCAGTTCAGCGGTCGTAGCCGATTCAGGCGGAGTCAACTTCTCGCTGTAGAGCCCGACTTCTTCACAGGCCTTGACCTTGCCTCGCACGTAAATTTCGGAGGCCGGGTTGTGTCCGACGAGCACGACGGCCAGCCCGGGGCGCACTCCGGCGGCGGCCATGGTTTTCACCTCCGCAGCAACTTCGCTGCGAATGTCCTGCGCGATCCTGGTTCCGTCAAGAATGATAGCTGGCATGGTTTCGGCTTCCGGCGCCCGGCTTCGGGCTTCCGGCTCTAAAATCTTACACCGCCGAGGAGTTCTGCGAACTCAGCGATTTGTGCGTTTGGTCACATTTAGCCCCCCACACCTGTCGTACAATGCACACGTCATGATTGCCAAAGACCTACTCGAAATCTTAGTCTGTCCGGCCTGCAAGCAGGCGCTCGAATACCGTCAAAACCCAGAGAGTTTGAAGTGTACCCAGTGCCACCGGGTCTATGCGGTGAAAGACGATATCCCCATCATGCTAGTGGATGAGGCCACCGTCGAGCCTTAGCTGGCACGGCCGGAGCGGGTCCGCGGCTGAAAGAGGTTCTCGTGTCCGCTCAATACTTTTACTGCACTCAATGTCATAAGAAATTTCCGACGCACCACAAGCTGTTCGAAACTCTCTACGATTTCTCAAAAACGACTCCTGAAGATTGCCCGGTCTGCCAAGGCGCACGCGAGTTGCACGTGAGCCTCGACTTTCAACTGGGCGCCGGCGACGGAGACTTCAAAGTGACCTCCGCTTACCTGCCCGATAAGTTGGAGTCCTGGCTCGGAGAGGGAGAAGAAGAGGTTACCTTCTATCCTTTCCTGGTTGTGCTGCAGGCAGCCGGAGGCAAGCAGTTCTGCTGGATGCCCTATTGGCACGTCACGGGCAACGAAGCGCGCTACGGTCAGCATGCCGTGTGCCTTGACTACGATCAGTTCGACAGCTTGATCGAGCAGGTTGAGGAAAAACAACTCGCGCCAGTCTAGAGCGATCTAGTGAAGCCGCCAGGCCGAGACGTCGCCCCATTGGCGCATCGCGTCTTGGGCCCATGCCGTTGACTTGTCGGCGTGGCACGATGTGCACGGGTTAGGGATCTGATACTTGTCCGTCGTCGCTGGCGATATGAAGCGGAAGGTGTGAGCGCGCACAAAGGCTCCGGGCACGCCTTCGGTTTCGATCTTCGGCATGTGGCAGGCCACGCACTCGTTTCCGGCGCTGCCCTCTTTGTGATGGGTGTGAGCCGCGATCGTTGCCCCGCGCGGACCGTGGGGCGAGGTCGGTCCGTGACAATCGAGGCAGATCTGGTTCGCCGGCTTTCTCAGCTGCGCGTAGTTTGCGGTGCCATGCACATCGTGGCAGGCGGAGCATGTGATGCCGTGCTCGTACATCACGCTCTGCATGAAATCGTTCCCCTGCATGCGGTTCTTGTGCGCGGTGCAATCGGAGAAATAATAGAAGGTGGTCTGACCGAGCGTGCAGTCCTCAAGCTTCCAGTAGTCCGGTAGCTTGAGGCCCACGCGGTAACCGACGGGCCAGTCGTAATATTTCCCTTCGATTGGATTCATCAAGGGCTGCCCTTGCGAGTGGCACTGGATGCATGTGTCATTCGCAGCGGCAGAATCCATTTGCGCGGGATTGATCACATTGCCCCGCACTGGGTGGGCGACATGTTCACTGCCCGGTCCGTGGCAGCGCTCGCACCCGACATTCCACTCCGCGACCTGCTTCGTCTGAATGTTGTAATCCACGGAATGACAGCCGTCACAGGTCGGGCCCGTTGGCCGCTGCATGTTGTCGAGAGGATAGAGCGAGCCCCACCAGTCCCCACCCGTCGCAGGCACCATATAAGGACGCCATTCGCGCGTGCCGACCACCCACTGCGCCGGCAACGGATAATAATCATCGCCAAGTTTCGTGAAGTAGCGCTGCTTCCAAAGGCTGCCATACACGAAGGCTATCTTGTCCCTGGTGAAGGGCGCGATCCGGTTCGTCGCGAGGTCGGGAATAATGGCGTCAGGGTGAGTGAATGGCTCGCGCACCACGTTCGCCATCGGCGTCTTTTTCCAGCGTTCGTAGATCTCCGCGTGACACTTCTGGCAGGCCTGCGAACCCACATAATGTCCTGACAGGGCGGCCGATGCTTGTTGCGAACGCTCCGCCGCGGTCAGCCCCCGAAGATGTCGTATAAAGAGGACCAGCTTCCAACTGTTGTCCGAAGACTCCAGATGCGGATTGCCCCAGGCGGGCATGCCGGTGAGTTGAACCCCGTTTTCGATGATGTAGTGCAGGTCGCCGTCGCTGAGGTTCTGGGTGGCGGGGGCTCGCAGGTCGGGGACTCTGGGATAAAGGTTCGTCCCCACGGGCGTCTTGCCGCTGCCGTCGATGCCATGACAGGAGGCACACTGGGTCACAAAGAATTCGCGGCCTTGCTGCGATGCGTCGGAGGTTGGCTCCAGCGGATTCTTGCGGTCACGCTCTTCCCTCGGAATCCCGAAATTGCGCACGGTACGGGCTATAAAAGTTTCCCACTTCGCCGGTGCGGAGCTGGCACGGAATCCCCGGCGCACGAGCAGGATGCCGCAAATGGCACCCACAACCAGGATGATCAGGAGCACCTTCAGGAGTGCGTTGAAGAATTTCTTTCCCATTCGCGTTTGCAATCAAACTGCAAGCTGGCAGTTTTCATGCCGGGGTAATCTTATCCTAACAAGTTGCGTACTTTAACATGGCATTCACATTCCGGTAATACGATGTGCGGATGCCGCAGGAGCCCTTGAACATTGAAGACATCAGCGGAACCGCGTCAGGCCAGCGCGTGTTGCTCCTGAGTGGGCCCATCACGCTCACCAATTTCTTTCCGTTTCAAGCCATGGTGCGGGCTGATACTTCACGCAGCCTCATCCTCGACCTGGCTGGGGTTCCGTATATCGATTCGGCCGGCATCGGAGCGCTGGTCGGTGCGTACGTAAATCGCCAGAAGGACGGCCGCAGTCTCTCCCTCGCCGGCGTTACCGATCGCGTCCGTGGTTCTCTGCAGGTCACCCGCGTCGAGCAGTTCTTCACGTTTTACGACACGCTGGCGGCAGCGCAGGGCGCAGTGGCCTAGTTCCGACGTTGCCATCGGAAATCAATCCGCGGCAAGGCGCGAGGTGGTGCGAGTGTCTATATAGATGACCGGCACCCGGTCTGATCGATTTCCGTAGATAATCATCGCGTGGCCCAACTGGAAAACTTTCGCCTTAAAGTGTTTCGCGCAGCCGCGGAGCATTTGAACTTTCGCAAAGCGGCAGAAGAACTGTTTCTCACTCAGCCGGCGGTCACGCTTCAAATCAAAGCGCTCGAAGACGATCTCGGTGTGCGGCTTTTCGACCGTGCTGCAGGCCGGGTGACGCTCACTCCGCAGGGAACGCTTCTGCTCGGCTATGCAAAGAAAATCTCTACGTTAGTCAGTGAAGTGGAACAGGAACTCGGCACCGAGGACGGCAGCTTCTCCGGCGAACTATTCCTGGGAGTCTCGACCACGATCGCGCAGTACGTGCTCCCGCGACTGATTGGCGCGTTTCGCGAGGAGAACCCGCGGGTTCAACTCGCGCTGCATAGCGGCAACACTGCCGAGATTGTGGCATTGCTCCTCAAGGGCGAAGTTTCCATCAGCCTCATCGAGGGCCCCGCGCGCGATCGCGGCATCCATGTCGAGCCGTTCATGCAGGATGAAATGGTCCTGATCACGCCGCCGGATTCAGAGTCGGACCATCTGTCCGGGCAGGAACTTCTGGCCTCGAATCTGCTCATGCGGGAACAGGGTTCTGGATCTCGCCGCGTCGTCGAAACCGCTCTCGCCAAGGCCGGGTTCAGGCTCAAATCGTTCAAGAGCGTCATGGATCTCGACTCGACCGAGGCAATCAAGTCCGCAGTCGAAGCGGGACTGGGGATCGGATTTGTCTCGCGCTGGGCCATCTCCAAAGAGTTGGAGTTGGGATCGTTGCGGGTGGCCGGAGTCGTCGGCCTGACCATGGCCCGCCACTTCTCCCTGATCTCGCGCACCGGGCCGCAACCGCAGGGACCGTCCGCCGCGTTTCGAACCTTCGCCCTCGAGCGCGGAAGGCTCCTCTCCCCGAAAAGCCCGTCCAGAAAGCGGCCCAGCCGATAAGCGCAGCTAATGGGTCATTGAAATTGCTGCTTGGACGCGAGGTCGCGCTCGGCCGCAGACTTGTCCTATGAACAAGAAGTTGTTTTTCGTGGGGCTGATCCTGGCGGCTAGTGGATTCGTCTCCCCGCCCTTCGCCCTGCTCGGCGGGCTGGTTTACGGCCTGACCCTGACCCACCCGTTCCACGTTGAAAGCAAACGTCTTGCGAAGTTTCTGCTGCAGGCATCGGTGGTCGCGCTCGGCTTCGGGATGAATCTCCACGAGGTCCTTCGCGCCGGACGCTCCGGCTTCTTCTATACCGCGTTCAGCATCACAACCGTCATGCTGCTGGGGCTGGCCCTCGGCCGTCTCGCCCAAGTTGGCAAGACCTCCTCATTCCTCATCAGTGCCGGGACGGCGATCTGTGGGGGCAGCGCCATCGCTGCCGTCGGCCCCATCGCCGAAGCCAGCGAAGAAGAGATGGCCGTCTCGCTCGGAGCGGTGTTCATTCTCAATTCGATCGCGCTGTTTCTCTTTCCCGTGATTGGCTTTGCCCTGCACATGACGCAGAACCAGTTCGGCCTGTGGGCCGCACTGGCGATTCACGACACGAGTTCCGTAGTGGGCGCTACCGCCAAGTATGGGTCCGCCGCCCTTGCGGTCGGAACCACAGTCAAACTGGCGCGCGCCCTCTGGATCGTTCCTCTTTCCCTCATCACGGCCGTCACGCTCAAGAGTAAGGCCCGCATCCAGTGGCCATGGTTCATCGCGATCTTCTGTCTAGCCGCGCTTCTCAACAGCCAACTGCCGGTGTTTGCTCCGGTATTCGCCGGACTCAGCCGTATCGGCAGAATCGGACTGACGGTGACGCTCTTCCTCATTGGAAGCGGACTGAATAAAGAGACGTTAAAGAAGGTGGGCGTCCGCCCGCTGCTGCAGGGACTGACTCTCTGGATCATCATTGGCACCGGAACGCTGACGCTCATCCTCTTCAACTGGATCCACGTGTAAAACCTGCCGCTGGTGAGCACTGAAACGCGCGATAGAAACTGATCACTATTCCTTCAGTGTGCGCAAGTCGTCGCGTCCTTCCCGTTCTCTTTTTGTGTCGCTGGGGTGTCGCTGCGCGTTCTCAAACGACACATTGTGTCAGTTTTGAGATTACTTTTGGGTACCAAGGAAACATCGGGACGCTGTAAGGGCTAGCCGGGTTGCCCGCAACTTTCTATATTTACAGGGGTTAAATGAATCCAGAGGGGTTTTGGGATCGTACAGGAAAAGTAGGGTGATTTAGGCAGCCCAATTGCATGCAACTATCACAGCTGCCGATGAGTCTAATAGGCAAGAGCGGTAAATAGGTCGGAGTCGGAGGTGATGACGGCCATGACGAGCAAGAAAATGATAGAGAAGAACGACAAAGACAGGTTTACACCAACGGAGTTGTCGGCGCTCAGGAACGACCTGCTTCAGGGCGGGATGATCGATTCCTACGAGGCGGCGGAACTGCTCCAAGTGTTTCTGATGGGCCGTGGCTATGGGGTTTCCCCTAAGGCAGCGCTCGACGCGGCGGGCCGCGTCGAAATGGCGGGGTGCGCCCTGCCAGTCCTGCAGTTAGAGCTCGAGAACCTGGCGATGGTGATGTAAGAGTCGCGTCGCACGGGCCGGTGACCCCGTGCAGCGCGTCGGCAACTTGGCTTTTTCCGTGCGGAAAAAAACGCAGGGGGAGTGAGCCGGAAGCCTCAGAGATTAGCTGGAAGATCCAAGCTGTTTTTGACATTCTGGACCGGCGACTGAGCAAGACCGACCAGTCCAGTTCCACACGATGAAAAAGCCGGGCCAACCAGCCCGGCTTTGTGGCGTCAGGGAGCTTCCTCCAGTACAGAACTGGCGTCCTACTCTTGCGGCCCTCTCGCTGCAAAAGTCGGACACCTTTACCCGTCTACGGCTGGTAAATCTGCACGAAGTTGTTCGTCAACACAGCAGGCACAGCTGCTCGAACAACAGATTCGCCGCCAGCAACGATGTGATCTCGGCGCTGTCGTATTGCGGTGCCACTTCCGCCAGATCGCAGCCCACAAAATTCAGTCCCCGCAGCGCCCGCACCAGGTTCAGAATCTGAATGCTCGACAGTCCACCCACTTGCGGCGTCCCGGTTCCCGGGGCAAACGCCGGGTCCACCACATCAATGTCCAAAGTCAGGTAAACCTTGCGACCCTGGAACGTTTTCAGTTTCTCGCGAACCGGCGCGAGGCCATGCTCATGAAATTCCTCTGCAGTGATCACCTTAATCTTGTGTTCGTTCCCGTAGTCCATATCGTGAGCATCGTAGAGCTGTCCTCGTAAACCGATCTGCAAGATGTGCGGCTCCGCCAGCAGTCCTTCCTCGATCGCCCGCCTCACCGGCGTCCCGTGTGAATACTTCATCCCCCAGTACTGATCCCACGTGTCGGAGTGCGCGTCCAACTGAATCAACGCCACGGGACCGTGGCATGCGTGAATCGCCCGCAGAATCGGCAGCAGGATCGAGTGATCTCCTCCTACGCAGATCGGAATCGTTTTCGCGTCGAGAACAGTCTTCAACGCCGCCGTGATCCGAGTGTAGGTGTCTTCGATCGACAGCGGGTTCACCGACAAGTCGCCGTAGTCCGCAACTCGCAGGCGCTCAAATGGACTCAAATCAAGCACAGGATTGTAAGGCCGGATTATCGAAGACTGATCGCGAATGTGCCGCGGCCCGAATCGCGCTCCGCCGCGATAACTTGTGCCTCCGTCAAACGGCACTCCGATGAGCGCGGCGTCCAGCCGGCTCGCATCCGCAATATGCGGCAGCCGCATAAACGTAGAAATGCCCGCGAACCGCGGATACTCCAGCGCGTTCACCGGCATCGGATGCGGTTCGGGAAGTTGTTTTGACGTGACTCGTTGGCCTTGCGATTTGCCCATGTCCCCCGAGTGTAATTGATTTGCTTCCCTCGGCGGTTGGCCAGCCCGATGGAATTCGGCTGGTGACAAAAGAGATTCGGCAAGAGCCAATTTAGTCCACTCGAGAAATCTGTAGTGTATAAAGGCATATTCGCGCCACCTACCGAATCCCTGTTAATCTTCGATGGCGCTCTGGCCAATCCCATGAAAAAGCTTGCGAATGTTTTAGGTTGGTTCCTCGTGATCCTCGTTGCGGTCCTGGCCGTGGCCATCACATTCACGATTAGCTGGCGGCCGTTCATCGGCCCGCGCAGCAGAACAACCACTGCACTCACCCTCGAACGCACGCCCGAACGGCTGGCTCGCGGCAAATATCTGGCCGAAGGCGTCAGCGGGTGCATGAGTTGCCACACGCCCCATGACTGGTCCTCGCGAACCTCGCCCGTGGCCGCGGGAAACCTCGGTTCGGGAGAAGAGATTCCGATTAAGGGCTTGCCGGGAAAAATCGTTGCGCCGAATCTCACTCCCGACATGGAAACCGGAGCGGGTAGCTGGACCGACGATCAGCTGGCGCGTGCCATTCGAGAGGGCGTTGGACATGACGGCCGCGCGCTTTTCACGATGATGCCCTACCAGCATTTCCGCACGATGTCAGACGAGGACCTCGCCTCGATCATTGTTTATCTGCGGGCTCTGCCAGCGGTCCGGCATGAGCTTCCCACGACGGAAATGATTTTCCCGGTGAAATACCTCGTTCGCAATGCGCCGCAACCGGTGACAGACGCGGTGCCGGCTCCGGACCTTTCCACTCCACTGAAACGCGGCGCCTACATGTCGCACATTGCCGGCTGCACAGATTGCCACACGCCCATGGACAACCACGGGCAACGCATCACGGCGTTGGAATGGGCGGGCGGATTTGTTTTAGAGGGCTCATGGGGGCGTGTTGCCAGCGCAAACCTTACCAGCGATCCCTCGGGAATTCCCTACTACGACGAGAAGTTATTCATTGATGCGTTCCGCACCGGACACGTGCAGGCGCGTGTGCTGAATCCGATCATGCCGTTCGCGTTCTATAGCGGCATGACCGATCAGGACTTGTCCGCAATCTTTGCCTACGTGCATCAATTACCGCCCACCAAGCACCGCGTCGACAATAGCCTGCCGCCAACCTTTTGCAAGGTGTGCAAGGAGACGCATGGCGGGGGCGATCAGAACTGACGGATGCGTATCGCCCATTCTAAAGAGGCTGGGGCGGCTCCAGCGTCACTACAGCCCCACTGTCCTCTCTTCATTGACTCCCCCGCACCAACCACGTAAGATTCCCGCCGATGATCGGCCAGACTATTTCCCACTACAAGATCACGGGCAAGCTCGGTGGTGGGGGAATGGGAGTCGTTTTTAAGGCCGAAGACACCCGCCTACACCGCACCGTTGCGCTGAAATTCCTGGCTGACGACTCCAAAGATCCTGCCGCTCTCGAGCGCTTCCGCCGCGAAGCGCAGGCCGCATCCGGTCTCAACCACCCCAACATCTGCACGATTTACGACATTGGCGAAGAGGGCGGATCGGCCTACATCGTCATGGAGTACATCGATGGGCAGACGCTGAAGCACCGCATCGAGGGCAAGCCGATGCGGCTGAACGAAGTGCTGGACATCGCCGTACAGGTCGCCGACGCGCTCGACGCGGCACATGCGCAGGGCATCGTCCATCGCGACATCAAGCCCGCAAATATCTTCGTGACTCGCAGCGGTGACCAAGCCAAAGTTCTCGACTTCGGTCTGGCAAAATATACTGCCGAAGCGCGGGCCGAGGCGACGGCAGACAGCTCCATGCCGACCGCCGGTGACGCTCAACTCTTAACCAGCCCTGGCACTGCGATGGGAACGGTCGCCTATATGTCGCCGGAGCAGGCCATGGGCGAGCCTCTCGACCGTCGCACCGATCTGTTCTCTCTCGGCATCGTTCTCTACGAAATGTCCACTGGACAACAGGCCTTTCCCGGCGCCACCAGCGCTGCCGTGTTCGATGGGATTCTGAACCGCTCTCCCGTACAGGCGTCGCAACTTAATGCTCAACTCCCTGCGAGACTGCAGGAAATTCTCGACAAGGCTCTCGAGAAAGATCTCAAGCTCCGATACCAGACAGCTTCCGATTTTCGCGTTGACCTGCAGCGCTTGCGTCGTGAATCCGGATCGCACGCGAGCACGAAAACTCCCGCGCAGTCGACTGCCCCACCGGTCGCGCCGCCGAAGAGTAGTCTCGGCAGAGTCGTCACTCTGGTCGCCGCGATCGTCGCCCTGGCCCTAATGGCCGCTGCTTATTTTCTGGGCAAGCGCGATGGCCTGGCTTCCAGCATTTCGCCGCCCACCTATCATCAGCTCACCTTTCGAGGCGGCACTATCCGCATGGCGCGCTTCGCTCCCGACGGAAAAAACATCGTCTACAGCGCCGCGTGGGAAGGCAATCCCATTGAGTTGCTGGTGACCCGGCCTGACAGTCCTGAATCCCGCCCCTTCGGCTTGTCGAAAGCCGAAGTCTTGTCGATCTCATCCGAAGGTGAGATGGCGGTTCTGCTGAACAGTCACAACGTCGATCCTTACATCAACACCGGCACGCTGGGCAGAGTGCCGCTCGGCGGCGGCGCTCCCCGCGAGGTTCTCGAAAACGTTCAGTGGGCCGATTGGTCACCCGACGGAACCAACTTCGCCGTAGTGCGTGAGTTCGGCGGATTGAGCCGCCTCGAATATCCCATTGGCAAAGTGCTCTACCAGACCGGAGGCTGGCTGAGCCACCCGCGTATCAGTCCCAAGGGAGACGTGGTCGCATTCATCGAGCATCCGGTGCGCCGCGACGACGCAGGTTCAATCGCGTTCGTCGATCTCGCCGGCAACAAAAAGACTCTCTCTACCGGCTGGGAAACCGCGTGGGGACTGGGTTGGTCTCCGAAAGGCGACGAGATTTGGTTCTCCAGCACCCGCCTGGGCTATGGACGCTATCTCTCCGCCGTAAGTCTGTCGGGCAAAGAGCGCCTGCTGGCGCGCGAACCCGGCACGCTGACTCTGCAGGATGTGGCGAAAGACGGACGCGTGCTGATTACGCGCGACGTGCCACGCGTGGGCATGGTCGGCATGACCGCCGGAAGTAATAAAGAACGTGATCTTTCCTGGCTTGACTGGTCGGCACCCAAAGATTTGTCGCTCGATGGCAAGAAACTCCTGTTCACCGAATCCGGCGAGGCCGGCGGCGAAAATTATTCCAGCTATCTGCGCGGCACCGACGGATCGCCGGCGATCCGCCTCGGCGACGGAGTCAGCTTTGCGCTGTCACCAGATGGGAAATGGGTGTTGTCGGGCCTGCCCAAGCCGCCTGTTCAATTCACGTTGCTCCCCACCGGTCCTGGAGAAGTGAAACAGTTGCAGCACGACCAGATCAACCGCCTCGACGCGCACTGGTTTCCCGACGGCAAGCGAATCCTGTTCTCTGGCGACGAACCCGGCAAGGGCGTGCGCCTCTACGTGCAGGATCTGCAGGGCGGCCCAGTCAAGGCCATTTCCCCCGAGGGCGTCAACGGCAGTCTGGTCACGCTCTCCCCCGACGGCAAGCAGGTCGCTCTGGTCGGCCCCGATCAAAAGCCCGCGCTGCTGAATGTCGACAGCGGTGAAATGCGCTCGATTCCAGGCCTCGATGTCGGAGACGCTCCCATCGCGTGGACCACCGACGGCCGATCCATATTTGTTTATCGACTCGGCGAAGTTCCTGCCACGGTCTATAAACTCGATTTAGCCACCGGCCACAAACAGCTCTGGAAACAACTTGTTCCGCCCGACGTCTCCGGCGTCACCGACATCAGCGCCATCCTCATCACCCCCGACGGCAACAACTTCGTCTACGAATACGGCCGCACACTCTCCGATTTGTATTTGGTGAACGACCTCAAGTAATCGCATCCCGCTTTCTCTTTTCGAATCAAATCGAGCGTGAGGAAACTCACGGACACCGCCGCGGAGCGGCGAAATGCAGCGTAGCCTCAAAAGGGAATTTAATTTTATGTCCGAACAAAATGACACTGTGCCGTCGCTGAGTGAGTGGCTGGGCGGGACCGAAGTCCTGAACCAGCTGACGTCGAAATTCTATGACCGAGTACTGCAAGACGAATTGCTGCGTCCTCTGTTTGCCGAGATGCCGGCCGATCATCCTCGGCACGTCGCCGATTTCGTGGACGAGGTCATGGGTGGCCCGCACGACTACACTGCCACCCGCGGTGGCCACGCGACCATGCTCCAACATCACTTCGGTAAGAATATTTCCGAGCAGCAGCGCCGCCGTTGGGTGAGCCTGCTGCTGGATACCGCGGACGAGGTGGGTTTACCGGCCGATCCCGAATTCCGCTCGGCCCTGGTCGCCTATCTCGAGTGGGGCTCGCGTCTGGCGGTGATCAATTCCCAACTTCCGATTGGAACGTTAGCGGATCCGGCTACGCCGATGCCTGAATGGGATTGGGGTGTACCCGGCGGCCCTTATATCGACCCGTCCCTTAATAAGAAGAAAGGCTGAGCCGGCGTCCTAAAACTCACTCATACCGCAGACTTTCCACCGGATCGAGCTGGGAAGCGCGGGTGGCGGGTACGGTCCCGAAGATGATCCCGACAATCGACGACACGATGATGGCGATGATCGCCGACAGCCCCGAAATCGGGAAGCGATAGTCGGTGAAGAAGCGCACCGAGTAAGGCAGCGCAAGGCCGACCACGATGCCGACCACGCCACCGGTCAACGAAATCAAAATGGCCTCGGCGAGAAACTGCATGCGGATCTCGCGGTTGCTCGCGCCAATGGCCTTGCGGATTCCGATCTCGCGGATGCGCGACGTCACCGTCGCGAGCATGATGTTCATGATCCCGATGCCGCTCACCAGCAGCGTTACGAAGGCTACGAGCATGAGCACAACTGTGAGCGCATTGGCCGTACGCTCCGCCACCGCGAGCAACTGCGTCAAGTTCTGCACGCTGTACACCGACTCGGCACGATGCCGCGATTGCAGCACGTGCTTGATCGCGGCCGTGGCCGGGATTACATCCTGCGCGCTCGCTACTGAGAAATAAATCTGGTACACGGCAGCGGTTGGCGTGAAGAAGCGGCTGACCGTGTACGGAATCAGCATCGTGTCATCCTGAATTTCTGACTGGCCAAACGTGTCCACGCTCTCCTTGAACACGCCCACGATGGTGAACGGAAGTCCAGCGCTCAGCTTGATGATCTGGCCGATCGACGCCGGATACGATCCGTAAAGTGTCAGCGCAAGCTTATCGGTGATCACGCCGACCTTATTGCGTCCCGCGGAATCTTCGGAGTCAAAAAAACGTCCGGCGAGTACGGTCAGATTCCGCACTCGCATATACTCAGGGGCTACGCCCATCACGAGGATGTCGCGCTGCTTGCCGCCGCCAACGCTGATGCGGTCGTTCAAGGTCACGGTCGGCGAAGCGGCGACGACGCTGGGCACCTGCTCCCGCACCGCCTGCACATCCTCAACCGTCATGGGATCAGGCGTCGAGTCTATGCGCTGCGCTCCACCCTGATAGTCGGCGTAAATCATGTTCGCGCCGATCGCCTGAATCTGACGCAGCACGTACTGCTTCCCCGTCAGGCCGATGGTCACCACCAGAATCACCGAACCTGTGCCCACCGCCATGGCCAGCGCGGTCAACAGGAATTGCAGCTTGTTGCTGCAAAAGGCGTCGTAGGCGAAGTTCAGGATTTCGTTGAACCCTATCGTGAAGCGGCGCTGAGTTGTCAGAGGTGTGGCTGTCGCGTTCGCCATCGTGAGTGTCTAGATGTTAAACCTCGCTCCCAAGATGCTGCAATGCAGAGGATTTATCGGGTCGTCCCGCGATCGCCACCGCCGCCAGCACCACGATGAGTGGATCGACCGGACGAAAATAGTACGTTTCGGGATGAGAGAAGTAATAGGTGAGCGGAAAAAAGAAGAGAACAATGGCGAAGCGCATGGCCAGCGGCGAATCACGTTGAAAGGCGCGCCGCAGGCCGAGCAGTCCCAGGATCGTCATGGTCGTGTTCACGAAAATATTGGGCGGATCGAGCGGCTCGTCCTTAAGATAGGCGCGGTCGAAGCTCCAGTAGCCCGTCCACATATAAAGGATACGGCGGCCGGTCATCCACACGTACCAGGCAGGATGGCTTCGAATAAAATCCTTGGCTTGCTGAAGCTTGTGATCCATGTAGGCAATCTCGCCCACGCGCTCATATTCTGCGAGTTCGGTGTCGCTGTGATTCGGATGCAGGTTGCTGTTCACCCAGCGTGTGGAATCCCCGCTGTTGCCGATGTAAAGCTCAAGCCCGTAGCCACTGCGGACAGGAATGAAGCGATGAAAGAGTTCGTAGTTGCGCGCGATCCACGGCGACAACACAGCGACGCCGGCCACAGCTGCAGCGATCATTGGACCCTTCCACGGGTGTCTCTGACGATATAGGCGATAGAACGTCCATGCCCCCAGCAATGGGAGCACGGCCAGCGTGACCGGTTCGGTGAGTGCAGCAACACCACAGGCGGCGCCGAAGAGGAGCCAGTCGCGCGTGCGTGACGATTTTTCGAGACGCCACGCGAACAGGAAGAGCCACGCGAGTTCCAGCGTGACCAAGCAAGTCGACCATGCCCAGTCGGCGCCATAGTAAACGCCGTAAGGAGAGAAGGCCCACCCCCATCCCGCCCACTTGGCCACGCGTGCACCGAAGCCTTCTTTGGCCAGCAAGTAGACCGGCACGCAGGTGAGCGCCGAGAACAAACTGTTCAGCGAGAGTGCAGCTAAGACTGAAGCTCTGGTCTCAGGTCCGAAGATTTTAAAAATTCCCGCGAGTAAGTACGAGTAGACGGGAGGGAGCAGCGCGGAGAGTCCTGTGTCGGCAAACGGGCTGCCGAAGCCGTGGCCGGTGACGATGGAGCGTGCGATTCGTCCGAACGCCCAATGCTCGAGGACGAAGGGATCCATCCAGTCTTGTTGGTAGACGAAGGGGATCACCGCGAGGCGGACCGCGAGCGCGACCGCCACCATGAGTACGTAAGGTTGAAGGCGCGTTGAAGAAGTGGAGTCAGGTTGCATCAGTCGTGGCGCGGCCGTGGCGGCACCGCTTCCTCAGTATAGACGGCACAAGCGGAGCTGCTGGTGCTGATAGGGGCACGTCATTCCCGCCGGCGCTTCGCGGGCAGACAGGATGACCCAGGTCACCCCGAAGTTATTCTTCAGGCGCTCGAAATCAGCCGCCTGAAAACTTTGCCATCCACTTTGCGCGTTCACTTCCTTGAGCCAGCGCGGAGCTAGGCGCGGGACGCGAGCAGCCATGCCCGCATCTTTGTCGTAGTCGGCAAGTGCGCTGCGCTCGGCGAGTGCGCGAAATCCGTGATAATCCTCGCCAGGCAACTCAACATAGTGAGGGTCAAGCGCGAACAGACTGTCCACGGGTGTGTTCTGCCGGATCCATGCGAACGCTTGCAACCACGCGTTGCGCGACTCACTACCGGGCAACTCTACATGTTCGGTCGCGGGAAATATCTGGCGCTGCGCGTAGAACATGCCTGCGCCGAGAGGCACGAACAGCAGCGCCCAGCGATAGATGTGACGGTCCAGAGCGTAGCGCCCGAGCAGGCCGCCGAGGATCAGGAAAAACAAGATGGAGAGCAAGTGCAGGTAGCGCATCGGCTCGAAGGGCCGCAAGCGCTCGAGATTAGGCGGGAGCATGATGACGAGGCCCATGATGGTTTGGAAGACGCCGTAGTAAATGAGGCTCGTCACTAGTGGCCGCAGTGCAGTGCTGTCGCCTTCTTGGCGACTCCTTAGCACGCGTAGAGCAATGAAGAGCAGAACGATCGGCGCGAACACTCCCAGCCATTCGTACCACTGCCAGCGCGCAAGAAAATAAAAGCTGCGAGTGGAGGCGGCTTGGCGCCACGCGTCGGAGGCAGGTTCGAAGATCCATCCCAGAGGGATGAGGAGCGCAAAGAGCCCAAACGCGCTTGTGATCGATAATGCAGCGGTCGAGGTTCTCTCGACCGGGCGATTGGAAGCGGCTGTCTCTACGTCGCTTTTACGAAGATTCCACCACAAGAAGGCGCAGAAGGAGATTCCGAAGCTGGCCATGATCGCATGAACAGCAAACGCGATAGCCAGGAGTACTCCCGCGATCCAGAGTCGGCGATCGAGTACGGCGACGATGGCCGCAAGAATCGCTGCGGTCGCCAGCGTCCGCGGATGTAGGTACTGATCGGCAAGATTAATCGCCGTGCCCGAGATGGGGAGCGTGAGCAGCGCAGCGATGGTCGTGACGCCGGCCCACTGCGCCGCGGGCTGCAAAAAGCAGCGGCGGCTGATTCGCCAGCAACCGTGGAGCACCAAGAAGATTGCCGCGATCTGCCAGAGCAGTGAGGCCCATGCGACTGACAGATGAGTCAGGCGCACCGAGAGGGCAATCAGTTTGTCGAAGATCGTCGCTTGAAATTGCAGCCGAAAGAATTCCGCGTCGTGCGGGAACAAAGATGGATTCAGATTTCGCTTGATCGCCGCGAGATAGAACGCGTCGTCCTCAAGGCCGGGATGGTAGCCCATCACCAGGAAGGCGAATACGGTGAGCAGGGCCAGGAACGCCAGATTCTTGGGGGACGAATCGCGCGAGACTCGCAGGGGTTGTGGCATTGTGCCGCGTCTAGGCTGAGCGTATCGATTCGGTGCGGCGGGCGTAATAGTTTTCATCCGTCGCTTCGAGCTTGCGGCCTTTACCGCTGAAGCGGGGCAAGTGAATCAGGCCCAGCCTTTGCAGGGCGAACTCCAACGTCGTCGCCAGCACTCCGAAACCATACCTCACACTGCGGCGGAAGTTGATGGAGGAAGCCTCTTCGAAATATTTTGTGGGGCACGATACTTCTCCAATGCGGAATCCGAAGTGCACGCACTGGGCCAGCATCTGATTGTCGAACACGAAGTCATCGGAGTTTTCGAGCAGCGGCAGTTCCGTCAGAACTTTGCGGCTGAAGGCGCGGTATCCCGTGTGATATTCCGAGAGCTTCACGCGCAGAAAGAGATTTTCAAAAGCGGTGAGCAGGCGGTTCGAAATGTATTTGTAGATGGGCATGCCACCGAGCAGGGCGCGGCCTCCGATGATGCGCGATCCGAGCACGACATCGTAAACGTCGTAGGCAACCATGCTGGCCATCGCCGTGATGAGCAGCGGCGTGTATTGATAATCGGGATGCAACATGATGACAACGTCGGCTCCGGCGGCCAGCGCCTCGCGATAGCAGGTCATCTGGTTGCGCCCGTAGCCGTAGTTGCGGTCGTGCTGAAAAACGTGCAGGCCCAAGCGGTGGGCGACATCAACCGTCTGGTCGGAGCTGTGATCGTCGACCAGAATGCGGATGTCTACGAGGTCAGGCAATTCTCCCACCGTGGCTTCGAGAGTCTTTTCCGCGTTGTAAGCGGGCATGACGACCGCAATGTGTTTGCCGTTGATCACTGGAGAATCGTTAGTAGTTTACCTGAGATGCCGCAATGGTCTGGGCAAATTCAAAACCTTTCACCACAGAGGACACTGTGGCATACAGAGAAGTTGCCACCGCCCGTCAGTGCGCAGTTTTCTTTAGAAACTGCTCCACGTATTCGCGCCAGGCGACGGCCCACGTGTGAGTGCCGTGTCCGTGGGTCTTGTCGCTGATGGGAAGCAGAACGAAAGTTCCGTTTTTCAGCCGCTTGCTTTCACGTTCGGCGATTCCGAGTTCCGGCGGATTAATAAAATCGTCGGCGGAATTGATCCACAGCACCGGCGCACTGATCGTTTCGAGTCGCGAAGAGGGATCATAGTTGCGAGAGGCGTTTACTTGGTAGAGCAGATCGTTCGCGTCGAGCGTCGCAACACGAGGCTCGACGGCATCGGCAACATACTTGTCGGCCGCGGCCTGCGTCGGAAGTTTTTGTTGCATCAGAACTGGCGCACTCCCAGCGATCACCAGCAGCTCTTGTGCCGCGCGCAGAGCCTGCTTCGGCTCTTCTTTGTATTCGCCGTCTTTCCAGTCCGGATCGTTGCGGATCGCGTCCATCACCATTTTGCGCCAGACGCGATTGCGTCCCGCGATCTGAATAGGCAGACACGCCATGGGCATCAACCCATCAGCGAACGTCGGATAGGTTTCTCCCCATACGAAGGCGTGCATGCATCCCATAGAAGTGCCGAATAGCAGGCGCAGGTGCTGGACGCCCAAGCCCTCCGTCAGAAGAATGTGCTGCGCGAGAACCATGTCGTCATAGTCGTACTGGGGAAAATGCGCGTGCATGCCATCACTCGGCTTGGAGGACTTGCCGTGTCCAATGCCGTCGGGCGCGATGATGAAGTAGTGCGCGAGGTCGAGCAGTTGACCGGAACCGAACAACTCGTCAGCGAATTGCGGCGAGAGAAACTGCTGGCCCGATCCTCCGGTCCCGTGCAGAAGAAGCACGGCGTTAGTGACGTGGCCACCGGCATCGCGTACCGGCGTGCCTAGTGTTCGGTAGTGCAGGCGCAACTGCGGCAACTGTTCGCCGGATCGGAACTTGAAGTCGTGTGCAACGAAGTCGCCTTCCGTTACAGAGTACTTGGGCGACGCTTGAGCAGCTGCGAATAGCGCGGAGAAGACGACCGCAGCGGCTACAGCACGCGGGAAGAGATTCATGTGGGGTCTCCTTTATTTTATGCCGTCGAGGATGGAGCCAACGATTCCTCCGACGACGCCGCCCTCGACAGTCTGGCGCGAAACTTCGCGGGGCAGGTAGCGTTCGATAGCGTGGGCCAGCTTCGAGATGGGGAGCGTCTGCAGCCAGATTCTTCCGGGGCCGGTCAGCGCGGCAAGGAAGATGCCGTCCCCACCGAAAATCATGTTTTTGATGCCGGGCACCGTCGTGATCTGGAATCCTACGCTCGACTGAAACGCGCCGACATGGCCGGGGTGGACACGGAGAGTCTCGCCGGGTTGCAGATCGCGCATGACGAGCTCTCCGGAGAGTTCGATCCACGCGGTGCCCTGTCCGCTGACCTTTTGCAAAAGGAAGCCGTCGCCGCCAAATATTCCGGCGCCAAGGGACTGCTGAAAGCCGACGCCAATTTGAATCTGCGGTGTGGCGCAAAGAAATCCTTGGCGATGGATCATGTATTCGTGGCCCGGAGCGACTTCAACGGGTACGATGTGGCCCGGAAGCTTGGTAGCGAAGGCAAGCTCGCCAGCGGCGCCGATGGCGCGGTACTCGGTCATGAAGATGGATCCGCCGCCGGCCACGCGCTTCAAGACGCCGAAGATTCCGCCACCCCCACCAAATTGCGTGTGCGTCGTCAACTGGATCGAGCTGCTCATCCACGAGAGCTCTCCGGCTTCGGAGATGATGGACTCGTTGGGTTCGAGGGCGAATTCCAGTACGGGCATGGTGGTGCCGGTGATCCGACTCTGCATGAGCAGGCTCCTAAGTTGGTATGGGGCGGGCCGGAGTGATGCATGGGTCCGGCTGCGAGTCTCAGAGTATACATCGGCCGCTCCAGGGGCCGGCGGCGCACTTTATGGGCATTTCGGCGCGGACGGCGGCGACGCACAGCAAAACATTACCTCGGTAATATCGTCCGTATCGCTTATACGCTGTATTATTAACGGTGTATACGTCATAAAAATGTTCCTTTAATTCCAGCTGGCGAGCGATCACGCCTGCGAATTCTGAAAGGCATGTATGAGTGGGAATCGTAGTTGGCTGCAGCGACTTGCAGGGATGATTTTTCCGTCGGTTTGTCAGGCCGTGGTAGCGGCGTTTCTGCTGGGGGCGTATGCACACGCTGAGTCCCGCAAGGCACTGGCGAATCCGACTCCGGAATATCCCGAGATTGCGCGCCGGATGAACATCAACGGAGTGGTCAAGGTGGAACTGGTGATTGGCGCTGACGGAGCGATCAAGAGCGCAAAGGTTCTGGGGGGACATCCTGTGCTCGCGGATGCGGTGCAGAGGGCGCTGAAGAATTGGAAATACGCACCGGGCCCATCGGAAACCACGATGCAACTGGAATTCAGATTTTAGCGATCCGGCAGCGATCGCCAGCCTAGAGTGAATGAGGACCGGAAACCCCGGTCCTCTTTTTTGTTTGCAAACAGGACGGCGGTCACGCAGGAATTACATGCCGCCTTGCGTAAAGGTCAGTGTCTCTTTCTGGTGAGCGAAATCAATCTCCCGAAGAGCCTTCGATCCGGTTGAATCCGTCACCACTTCGTCGTGCGTCAGCTCATTGTTGCTCTTCAGCGTCGCAGGTACGGTTGCTAAAGTCTTGCCAAATTGCATGAAGTTCACCTGCACCGCGGGGCCGGTTCCCTGCCATTCCACCTTGTAGTTGCCCGGCTTCAGTTGCGTGCTGCCTACTTGCACGGAATCGAATATGTGTACGGAATGCTGGTTCTTATCGCGCGCGAAGGCGCCGAACGGAGACAGCATAGCGAAGATCGATAGAAGTGCGAGGAATTTGAGACTTTTCATTTTACATTTCTCCTTTAGGGATCGGCCAAACAGCGAGGGCGGTCACACACTGCGTCCACGCACAGGAAAACCCCTATTTAAATGGATGCGAAGGAAAGAAGCAGGTTGCCGCGCAGAAGGACAACGAACAATTCTTTACAAAAACTCCGGACAGGAATTGGGAATCAATGACTCTGCAGCAGGGGAAGAATCGCTTTTTCGAAAACTGGAATGCTGGTTGCACCCACATGCTTGGCGTAAATGCGCCCGTCCCGGCCGATGACGAAGGCGATGGGCAGTCCGAGAACGCCGCCGTAGAGTTCGCCGATCTTGGCATTGCCCATGACTACGGGATAATTCATTTTCAACGTCTTATAGAAAACAAGCGCTGGCTCGGGGCTATCGTCCATGGAAACGCCAATGATCTGCAGACCTTGATCGCGATACTGATTTTGCAAATCGACGAAATGCGGAATTTCCTCCCGGCACGGAACACACCAGGTGGCCCAGAAATCGAGAAGAACTACTTTTCCCCGGTAGGTGGAGAGATCGAGTTCGCCACCGGATAAGTTCGGCAGCGAGAAGTCGGGTGCGAGTGCATGCTCCGCCGGAGATGCGAGGCGGCTTCGAGAGCCGGCCGGCCGCGCATAAAAATAATAAAAATAAACGATAGCGCCAATCGTGATGGCGACGAGCGCGATGAGCAGGTTCTTTTTCACCAGGAGATGATTTCTTTTGGACGAAGTGATCCTGCCTAGTCGCCCTTCGCCACGGGATATCCCTTATCCACCCAATCGGCGCCGAAGTTGTTGGCAATATACAAAACTTTTATGCTGGTGAAACCCATCGCGTGCAAGGCGTCGTCCGCAGGCTTGACGTTGGGGCAATGGCCCCACGGGCAACATCCACAATAAATAAGGATGAACTTGTTTCGCGGCACTGACTCGACGCGTTTGCGCAGTTGTTGCACAGCGGCGTCACTGGAGGCGGGGCCGATGTATTCCGAACCGGGAATGTGCGCCTGCGAGTAAAGGACGTGGGAGCCGACTTGAATCATCAGGGGCTTCTCGGCCTTGGAGGACTGAAGAGTTTTGACCAGATCCTCAGGATTGATGAGCCGCGTGCTGGGAATGAGGCTGGCCTGGGCGAAGGCCACGACGGTGAGTAGCACCAAAACCAGAGCGAGAAGAATATTGTGCAGCATGGTAGTTCGAATCATGTGAGGTCCTCACCGCATTATCAATTCTTGTGGAGAGAGTCCGCAAGGAAGGCATAGCTAATGCGGCGTTGAAGATTTGTCGAGCGAAGCTTTCAGAGATTCAAACGTGCGTTTCTGATAGGGGTCGGCGTCTTTCTTGGTGAACGCGGGAGTGACGGTCTGAAGGTCAGTTTTCGCCGCATCGTAGTTGTGTTGGCGATAGGCGATGTCGGCTTGTGCGAGGGTCACACCTGCTCCCCAATCAGGATCGCCTGAGAGTTGCGCGACGGCGGACGAGTCGATCTCGTGGAGAACCGAAGCGGCTTCGTCCAATCGGGCGAGACCAATCAGGCAACTTGCCAGACTGTAGGCGGCGCCGCCGGTCAGGCCGGCTTTGGGCCCGAAGGCTCTTGCCGAGTTCTCGTAGGCCTTACGCGCGTTGGCTTCGCCCTCGCGAAAGTGTCCCGCGCGACATTGCGCGAGAGACCCGTCCGCCAAAGTTGCCGCCGCGAAAAAAGAGAGTTGCCCTTGTTTGCGGACGGCGATATCGTGAATGGCGAAGTCGTCACGAATTGCGTCGTCCCAGAGTTCGAGGCTTCCTTCCGACTGTGCCCGCGTAGTCAGCAACTGCATGGTCAGTTCGTGGTCGGGCCCCAGGCGCGAGAGAAATTCTGGATAGATAGCGTTGGCTTCCTGCACCGCCTCCTTGTGTTTGTTCTGGATCATGTAGGCCTGCGCCAAATTCAGGCGAACCCGCAAAACATGCGGACTATCCGGCCCGGCTAAGCGCGTGAAGGCAACGATGAGATCGCGAAACGTTTGCTCGGCCTTCGCTCCCTCACCCATGCGGATGTAGGAAAAGCCCAGGCGCTGCTTAAACGTGAGTCGCGCAGCTTCGTCGAACTCGGGCAGAGCCTCGGACTTAACCACCGCCGCCTGAAAGTTCTCTGCCGCCGACTTCGCGTTGTTCTCGATCAGCGCGATCATGCCCTGCGCGGAGGAGAGCCAGACCGCGAGGTCAGGCTGCGGATTCGCCAGTTTTGCGATGAGAGTTTTTTGCTGGTCAAGAATCGACTTGGCTAGCGGGAGAGAATCCTTTTCATAGCTGCGGGCCTCCAGAGTAGTCCGCTGCAACTGGACGACGATTGCGTCTTGCGACAGGTCGCCTTCGACTTGTCGGAAAAGAGTAGCAGCGCGGTCATACTCCTGACGGGCATCTGGATAATCGGTGCGGTTGTCGAACGCTCTGGCGATTGTCTGGTGCAGACGCGCGGCGACCAGCGGCTCATCTTTAAATTTGCGGTCGATGCTGGGTGATGCTTGCTTAATTGCGTCCATAAGCGTCTCGCCAGACTTGCCGCTCACAAAAGGATTGCCACGACCCAGCATGTCTTCGGCGAGAAAACGATTGATGGAGCCGGCAATCGCGGTTTGGCGGTTGGCGTTGTCGCGTTCGTGGGTGGCTTTACGGTAGAGTGCGAAGCTAACGGCAAGACCAGCTGCCAGCGCGATCACCGCGGACACAACCCAAGGCTGGCGGGCACGGGTCTCGGCTAACTTGCGTTCGGCAACCTGGGCGCGAAGGCGCGCTGCTTCCAGTTCGTCGCGCTTGATGCGCCGCTGCTCGAGCGTGAGCAGGCGCTCGACCAACTCAGCCGCGGTGGTGAGCCGCTTGGCCGGATCACCGCAGGCACCGTCAGCAATATCTTCACGGAGCAGGGGATCTTCAATCGCAGCCTCCCAACCGGGCGCGACAGGCTTGCGCAAATCGCCGATCGTCAATTGGTAGAGCATGACGCCCAGCGCATAGACGTCGGCGCTGGCGCTGGGAGATTGGCCCGCCAGGACTTCCGGCGCCAGATACATCAGCGTTCCGGTGAGCAGATGGGAGTCGAGCGCGGCGGTCTGCGTAAATCCCAGGTTCGTGATGCCCAGGGCGTGGAGTCGTGAGGGATCGAACAGGGATGCGCTGCCGAAGTCGGCAAGTTTGATCTGCCATCCTGCCGGGGTTGCGGGTACCACGACCGCGGGCACCACAAGAATGTTCGCTGGCTTCAAGTCTTTGTGGAGAACTCCAATGCCGTGCGCCGCCGCAACGGCCTGGGCGACGTCGACCAACAATCGAAGGCGCGTACTCTGCGGAATCTTCGAGAGTCCTCCCTGGCTCTCGGCCCACTCCATCAGGTTCGGTCCCGAGTATTCGCTCTCCAGAAAGAAAGGAGACGTCTCAAAATTCCATTCCAGGATGCGGATGAACTCCGGCCGGTCGCCAAGGGACTCCCGCAGGAAACGTGAAACGGTGATCTCGCGCTTCAGACCCTTCAATCGGGCGCCGTCGGCAGCGAACTTGAACACGCGCTGTTCGTGAGTCTTGGGATTTTCGGCCAGCCAGACTTCGCTCGATCCGGAGACGTCCATGGGGCGTGCCAGCCGCCACTGCTCTCGCCCGGGAACCGTATCGCCGACTTTAAATCCAAGCAGAGGCCCGGCAGGCGCAGCGATAGTTTGGCAATGGACCGGCACTCCCAGCCGGTAGCCAACCCGCGGAACGGTCAGAATCGCGGGATGCTCTTCGTCGCCCATCGCCTTGCGCAGCTTCGAGACGGCAGTCGCGAGCGACCCGTCTACCACGGTGACGTCGGGCCAGACCGACTCGAGCAACTCGTCTTTCGTGACGACCTCGCCCGCATGAAGAAGAAGCTGAAGAAGTATGTCGAGAGGCTTCGATTCCAGTTCGACCGCCCGCCCCTTGACGCGCAACTCCCGGCTCATCTCATCAAATTCGTAGTCCGCGAAGCGCCACATGCGGCCGGAAGTCTCCATGCTTCCAATCGCCGGCCGGTTGACATTCATAGACTTAGCTCCGCTTTAGAATTCTTGAGAATTTCGTCAGGACACGCAAAGGGGCATCGGATACACTGTTCGCCCATCGGCCGCTGGTCTGGGGTTTCATTGTGCCACGAGCCAGTTTCCTTAGAACACAAATTTGTCTTTTGGAGCGTTCTATGCGCCCTGCGTCTGCTCGATTCGCCACGATTTGGATTGCGGTCCTGTGCCTGGTTGCAACTTTCTTCACATTTCAGGGACTGGCCTCGGCGCAAGCCGCTCGCGGAACGAAGCGGAAACTCTCGCGGACGACGGGGAGCCAGCCTCTGGTGGTCGGCACGGCCCCGGCCGCTGCGCCTGCCGCACCACCTCTAACCAGCGACACATGGACGGGCACTGCGGGGGACAACAACTGGGCCACCGCCGGGAACTGGAGCGGCGGAGTGCCGACCAGCGGCTCAGCCGTGACGATTGGGACCGCCGCGGCCAATGTGAACCTGCTGACCGGCACTGGGAATTTTGGCACGCTCTCCCTTAATTCCGGCGACAGCCTGAACCTCTCCAATGGCGTGGTCATGAATGCCTTTGGCAACGTCACCAATGGCGGTACGCTGAACATTAATTCGTCCGGGAACTTCACTGAGTTGGTCTTACAGGGAAACGTAACCCTGAACGGCGCAGGTACGGTGACGATGTCGAACAACGGGCAGAACTACATCTTTGGTGCGGCCAGCACCGACGTACTGACCAACCAGGAGACCATTCAGGGTGCCGGGCAAATCGGCCACAACCAGATGACCCTGGTGAACTCCGGGACGATCAACGCCAACCAGTCGGCAGGGATCATCGTAGATGCTAACGGCGGCCTGACCAACACAGGGACGATGGAAGCGACCGGCGGCGCATTGACATTGATTAACAACCCGGCCATCACCAACACAGGTGGCACGATCTCCGCCAACAACAACCTGCTCGCGGTGACGAGTTCTACGGTCAACGGCGGCAACGTAAACCTGACCGGCACCGGCACTCTGCAGATGAATAACTCCACGATTCACGGCGGCACGCTGACCAACAGTGCCACCGGGACGATCGAGATTCTGGCCAACAGCAACACGCTGGGCGGCACGATCAACAACTCGGCAGGCGGAACGTTCAAGGTGGATAACGGAGCGATCCTGAACCTCGA
>Ga0070714_100000074_pt1 | contig 86593 bp, 76 predicted proteins | sample LARL83metaG_FD_65450 | JGI IMG/M metagenome (GOLD analysis project Ga0070714, IMG submission 65450) | Corn, switchgrass and miscanthus rhizosphere microbial communities from Kellogg Biological Station, Michigan, USA - LAR L8-3 metaG | ecosystem: Host-associated > Plants > Roots > Rhizosphere ... | reverse complement strand
TCGACTGCGACAACGACGGCAAGCTCGACATTATTACCGTCAATGGATCGTCCGTGGACCGTTACAAGACCGGCGGCGACCCGATGATCACGCTCTACCACCAGGACTCCAACCTGAAATTCAGCGATATCACGCAGGCGGCCGGGCTCACGAAAAAAGGCTGGGGCATGGGCGTCTCCGTGATGGATTTCGACAATGACGGTTGGCAGGACATCTACGTCACCGGCTTCGGCGGAAACGTTCTTTACCGCAACCTGGGGAATTGCAAGTTCGAAGATGTGACCGAGAAGGCCGGGCTGAAAGTAGGCGGCTTCAGCACCGGCGCGGCTTGGGCCGATTACGATCACAGCGGGTATGTTTCTGTTTTTGTCCCGCGGTACGTATCGATCGACATCAACAACCTGCCCGAGTTCGGCAGCAGCGACAAGTTTTGCCGCTATCGTGGAGTGATGGTGCAATGCGGACCCGGAGGGCTTCCCGGGGAATCGGACTTCTTGTTTCGCAACCGCGGCGATGAAACGTTCGAAGACGTCTCGAAGAAAGCGGGCGTAGACGATCCGAATCACTACTACGGCATGCAAGCTGTGTGGGCCGATTATGACAATGATGGCTGGCCAGATCTGTACGTCCCCAATGACGGCAAAGCGAATTATCTTTACCACAACAAGCACGATGGCACCTTTGAAGACGTAGGACTGTTGTCGGGAGCCGCGTTGAGCCTCGACGGCAAAGAACAGGGTTCGATGGGCGTGGACTTCGGCGACTTCGACCGTGACGGCCGGCTCGATATTTTCGTCACCAATTTTGTGGATGAACCCGACGCTCTCTACTGGAATCAAGGGGAGCAGGGATTCATGGACATCGGGTGGAAGGCCGGTATCGCGCAGGCTACGAGTCCGCTGGTCGGATGGGGCACCGCGTTTTTCGATGTGGACAACGAAGGGTGGCTGGATATCTTCGAAGTGAATGGCCATGTCTATCCGCAGATGGACTATGTCAAAGGTGGCGCTGGCTACAAGCAGCCGGTAGTACTGTATCGCAACAATCACGACCGCACCTTTGAAGACGTCACTGCTCTGGCCGGACTCGATAAGCTTCCCCCTGCCTCACGGCGTGGCGCAGCTTTCGGCGACGTGAACAACGACGGGAAGGTGGACATTCTCATCCTGAACGTCGGGCAGCCTCCAACTCTGCTGCTGAACCGCACGCAGAGCACGAATCATGCCGTGCTGTTCAAGTTGGTCGGGACCAAGAGCAACAAGGCGGCGATCGGGGCTCGGGTGACCGTCATAGCCGGCACTGCAACGCAATTCAAAGAAGTGCGCAGCGGCACCAGTTACCTCTCGCAAAATGACCTCCGGCTGCATTTCGGCCTTGGGGCAGAAACCGCGATGAGCAGCGTTGAAGTTTTGTGGCCAGGCGGGAAGAAGGAAGTCATCAAGGATCTCGCGGCGGACTTTATTTATACGATTGTGGAAGACAGCGGCGTGCAGCAGAAGATGCCTTTCGCCGTAGAGGGCAAAGCGTCGGATCCTCCCGCCAAGGCGCCCGCCGCGCACTAGGCTCACCCGTTGGACCTAAGTGGTGCTCTCATGCAACGATGTCATCCTGAGCGGAGCCGCTTTTCAGGCGTAGCGAAGGATCTCCTGCTTATCTGGCCTCGCGCGCAAGCCAAAACTGCCAACACTGGCCGGCGGACAACCCCCGGCAAACAATACTAGTTCGGAAAGACTTCATCCTTACGAACCACTCGGATCATGTGGTCCGTGAACTTGGTGTGCATGTCGGGAACTTCATACTTGGGCATGTGGCACGAAGCGCACTTCTGCGTCGCCACTTTACACGCCGCACCTGGATGATCGGCGGTGAGCTTCGCGCTCACGCTCGAGGCATGGCAACTCAGACAGTTGCCGTCGTAGGAGGCCGAATCCCGAACCAGCGGTCTATGGGGATCGTGACAGGCCATGCAGGTCACGCGGGCGTCGCCCTTGCCCCAGCAGCGGCTCTTTTCGAGGCGATACACCGGGAACCGCAAAGTGCCGATGCCGGAGAGTCCGGCCAGATTCACGTCCCACCAGGTACGGTGGCAAGCTCCGCAAAAATCGACCGAGTCCGGCGGAGACAGAGTCGCGGGATTCAACTCCACGCCAATGCCTGTGTCTTCCATCCCAGATTTCTTGGCGGCCACATGGGTTGCGCCCGGTCCGTGGCACGCTTCGCATGTGATGCCCGCCAGAGCATGCGTGGGATCGAACTTGTCGCTGGTGCTGGATGCCGTGGTGTGACAGCCAAAGCATTTCGGGGCTTCATCCTCTGAGATGTGGCGCCCAATAGCCTTTTCCAGCGATTCGTCCGGAGCGGAAGGATGGTTCGGAGTGACTCCGAAATCCTTGTACGCCTTGTAATAGCTGAGCCTCGCCTCGTAGAGCTTGCCCTGGTGCTCGAGGAGGTAACTCTGGCCGTTGATGCCGCTACCGATGGCCCACAGGAGAGGCTCGGAAATCGTCTGCTTACCGTCGGTCACCGAAAAGAGTTCGTTCTGGCCGCTGCGCGTGATTTCATAGGAGTAAGGGCCTTGCTTGAACGTGACCTTCGGTTGCGCGGTCAGGAAATCCGATTGCCCCGGCGGCATCGCACTGAGCGCCATGTCGGTGCCTCGTTGAGTGTGGGCGATGTCGGAGTGGCAAGCCGCACACGCGGCTGGACCAACATAGTCGCTACGCGGCGCGCTGCCCTTGGTGGGCCACCAGCCCGGCTTCTTGACGCGCTCGGCGGTGCTGAGCTGGTCGGCAATGGTGGCGGGGCTCTGCGCCCGCAGCGCGAACGCACCCGCCAGGGACACAGCCAGCACTAGAAGAATCCACGCTCTCGGGTAGCGTATCGGCACCAATGGCGTAATTCAAACATATGCGGATAGCGGTGTAAAGAAACGTCCCGAGGGACAGCGAATTGTAATGACGAGGCAGTGCGAAGCGGCGACAATTATGGGATTGCGGCGTTCTTTACTGACGAATCCAAAGAGATTGGGGCGCTTTTTCGGCGACAGACGCGATGTTAGAATCCACTAGCCTCATGCGGATCCTGGTGCTGTGCTCACTGCTCTCAGTTTGCTGCGTCGCCCAAGGCCCCCCAGTCCCGCGGTTCGAAGACGTCTCCAAGCAGGCCGGCCTCACCGTCTCGAATATTGCCGAACCGGAGCAGCACTACATCATTGAGTCCACCAGTGGCGGGGTCGGCTTCATCGATTGCGATAACGACGGAAGGCTCGACATCGTCACCATCAACAGCTCTACAGTCGATCGCTACCGCGCCGGTGGCGACCTGATGGTCACGCTCTACCACCAGGATTCCGACCTGAAGTTCACAGACATCACGCAGGCAGCGGGCCTGACGCGCAAGGGCTGGGGCATGGGGGTCGCGGTCGCCGACTTCGACAACGATGGCTGGCAGGATCTCTACGTCACCGGCTACGGCGGCAACGCTCTTTATCGCAACCTGGGTAACTGCAAGTTCGAAGATGTCACAGACAAAGCAGGAGTGCGCGTAGGCGGATACAGCGAAGGTGCGGCGTGGGGCGACTATAACCGCGACGGGTTTGTCGACCTTTTCGTACCCCGCTACCTCAGCATGGATCTCGACAAGCTTCCTAAACCAGACGCCGCAGACAAGCTGTGCGACTTCCAGGGAATCTCAATGGAATGTGCGCGCCGCGGCCACAACGGAGAGTCGGACTTCCTGTTTCGCAATCGCGGCGATGGCACGTTTGAAGACGTATCCAAAAAGGCGGGTGTGGATGACCCAGGGCGCTATCTCGGCATGCAAGGGATGTGGGCCGACTACGACAACGATGGCTGGCCCGATCTCTATGTGACCAACGACGGCGGGCCAAACTATCTCTACCACAACAAACATGATGGAACGTTTGAGGACGTTGGCCTTTACTCCGGCGCGGCTCTGAGTCTGGAAGGCCAGGAACGTGGGTCCATGGGAGTCGATTTTGGCGACATTGATCACGACGGCCGTCTCGATATTTTTGTGAGCAATTTCGCGGGCGAGGCGAACGCGCTGTATTGGAATCAGGGAGAGCACGGGTTCACCGATATCAGCTGGCCGTCAGGCATTGCCCGTCCTAGCGTTTCCTACGTGGGATGGGGAACCGCGTTCTTCGACATGGACAATGACGGGTGGCTGGATCTGTTCATCGCCAACGGGCACGTCTTTCCGCAGATGGACAACGTGAAGGGGAGCGCGCCCTACCGTCAGCCGGTGGTGCTCTTTCGCAATAAGCGGGATCGAACTTTCGAAGATGTGACGGCGCTGGCGGGACTCGACAAACTACCTGCAGCCTCGCGGCGCGGCGCAGCCTTCGGCGATGTAAACAACGATGGGAAGGTAGACATCCTTCTGCTGAACGTAGGCCAGCCGCCGACTCTGTTGATCAATCGCACTGAGACGGACAACCACGCGGTGCTGTTTCGATTGGTCGGAACCAAGAGCAACAAGTCGGCGATTGGCGCGCGCGTCACGGTGACCTCGGGAGGCGTGACGCAGTTTAGCGAAGTACGATCCGGATCGAGCTACTGCTCGCAGAACGATCTACGCCTGCATTTTGGACTCGGGAAAGACGCAACGATCTCCTCGGTCGAAGTAGCGTGGCCGAGCGGGAAGAAAGAATCCTACAAGGATCTGGTGGCGGATTTTATTTACACGATCGTCGAGGACAAGGGCGTCACCGAAAAGACCGCATTTACGGGACAGAGTAGTCCGAAAGCGGGCTCCTCCGCCGCACAGATCGTCGCACCGAAGAAATGAACTTTCTTAATCGTGGCGATCCGTTCCGCCAGCTTGCTTCAGCTTGCGGAATTGTTCCATGTGCTGCCGTGCCAATTCAGTCTTGCCCAATTTATTGAAGACCAAGCCCAAGTCATATTCCGTCTGCACATTATTCGGATCCACCACCTCGGCGCGCTCGAGAGTTTCCTGCGCTTTTTCCAACTCACCGGACTGCAGATAAAGATTTCCTAGAATCCGAAGCGCGCCGGCGTGCTTCGGTTGCAGTTGCAACGCTCTCTGCAAGTGCTGAACGGCCTCGTCGGCTTTCGCTTCATTCTTGGCGACGACTCCGAGTTCGTACTCTGCCTCAGCCAGCGTTGGATCGAGTTCGATCGCGCGCTCAAGAGGCTTGCGAGCTTGAGCATACTGCTCCTGCTGCACATACGCGATGCCGAGGCCCATCCATGCTCTCGCGTTGTCGGGGCGCAGGGTAACGTACTTCTCAAGCACCGTGCTGGCTCCCTGAACGTTCTGCTCGAGCATCGCCGCACCCGCAAGGTAAAGGTCGTCCGGATTCTCAGGACTCTTCTCCGACAGCGTAGAAGCCGCGTCGAGCGCGGCTTTTCGGTTACCGGCCTTCGTGGCCTCGACGATCAAATGGCGTAGGACGGGCAGCGACTCCGGGTTCAACGCCTCGGCTTTTTCCAAAGCTTTCACCGCCTCGGCGTGCTGATTCTGGACAGAATAAATCTCCGCCAGCGTCACGAACGCCTCGGGATATTTGGGGTCCTCCGCGAGCGCCTGATGCACCGCGGCCAATGCAGCCTCGGTCTGGCCTTTTGCGGCGAGAGCGCGACCTTTCAGGTAGTAGAAACGCGCCGGGCGACGCTTGGCATCCTGGGACGCGAGTTCAATCCCGCGAAGCGCCTCGTCGGGAAGATTGGCGTCGAGGAACACTTCTACCAGATCGAGTTCGGTAGCCTGCGATCCCGCAGGTTGCTTCAGCAACGCGATGGCATCGCCTTTCCTTCCTACCGCGATCAAGCTGGCCGCTTTGACAGGAATCGCCTCGACCGGAAATCGCGCGGGAGGAATCGCCTCCAGCGTGGAAACCGCCTGCTCAAACTGGCCGTTCCCTGTGTACAAGCGCGCCAGTTCAACTTTCAACGCGACGTCTTGCGGCGAGAGCGCTTCGGCCGCTTCGTACTGCTGAATGGCTTCGGCCGCTTTGCCCTGCACAGCCAGCGCCTGAGCTAGGTTGCGATGTCCCGCTACAGACTTCGAATTCAACTGCACGACTCGGCGGAACAACGCCTCCGCCTCGGCAAAACGCCGTTGCCGTGCGCGAATCGTGCCCAGTGTAGTCAGCGCTTCTTCGTTGTTGGGATCGGGCCCGAGCACCGTCCACAGCGAATTCTCAGCACCCTGCAGATCTCCGTGCGCCAGTTGCGCCTTCGCCGTGGTCAACGCTGAGTGTGTTTGAGCGCCGCCAGAGGATGAACTGGTTTGGGCCTGCGACCAAACCGACAGCACAACAAAGAAGACGATTGCCAGTGTCCCGACCCTCGGCCCCGCGCGGCTAGTTTGGCGACTGAGGCTCATGGTCTCCTCGGCGGCGCAGCTTCATGGTTTCGTAGAGTTGCATCTCGCGCGCAGCATCGTCCGTGCGGGAGTCCCGGCGATACGCCATCGCCAACTGGTAGTGAATGTAATCCTTGTCCGGGCCCAGCCGAGTGCCGGTCTCCAGGTTCGCGATCGCCGCTTTCGTATCGCCCTGTTCCATCTCCAGCTTTCCTAGCTGATAGAACGCATCCGCGTACTTTGGATCCTGCTCAATCACTTCCCGCAGCAGCGCCTGCGCCTCTTCCTTCTGCTGGATCTGGATCAAACTGTATGCCAGGTGATATTTCGTCTCAGCATTCTTGGGATCGAGCTTCAGCGCCGCGCGAAACTCCTGCGCCGACTCGGCTTGCGTTTCCTGATGCATCAAAGCCAAGCCCAACAGAAAGTGCGTTCGCGCCTGATTCGGATCAATCGCGATCGCCTTCCGAAATTCCGCGACGCCCGTGCCATAGTCCTTCTGATCGGCAAAGGCCTCGCCCAGCGCCACATGCACCGGCGCCGCATCCGGACCGCTCTGCTCCAGCGCCTTCAGTCGGGCCATGCCCTCGTCATACTTGTTCGTCTTGACCAGCGAAACCGCATAAGCCAGGCCGAGCCCGGGATCCTCGTTCACCTGATCCTTCACCGGACCAAGCGTCTCAAGAGTCGGCGCGTACTTTTCAAGAGCGAAATAGCTGAGCCCCAACGCCGCCCGCACCCGAACGTCATCGGGATTCTGCTGCAGCTGCCGGTACAGCGGAGCAATTGCCTGCTCGTACTGCCCGCTGTAGAAGCCAGCCATGCCCATATTGCGGTCGAGCGTTGCTAACGACGGATTCCACTGCGATGCCTTGCGAAAATAATCCAGCGCGGTGGCGAAGTCTTTTTGCCCAGCAGCGGCGACTCCCAAATTGTTGTAGGCGTCCGCGATGCCGGGCTTCAGTTGCTGCAGATAAGCTTCGAGCTTCTCGCGGTCCGCAGCCGACATCCGGTCTTTCGCGGAGACCTGATGCACCTCATTCTCCTTGGCAGAGAGATGCGGGTCATCCGCCTGCCCCATTCCGCTTCGGTTGACATCGGGATGAAGGCGCTCGCGCAACTCCGCTGAAAGTTTCAGCTCCTTGGCCCCTTCCTCCCGCCGCCCGGTCTGCACCAGAACCCGTCCCAGCACATAGTGCGCGCGGTTGATCTGATATCCGCCACGCGAGATGTCGGGAGTCAGCGCAATCGCCTTGCGCATGGCCGCTTCTGCTTCCTCCGGACGGCTCTGGCTTGCATAGAACTCGCCCAGGTAGATCAACGGGTCAGGATTGTCAGGCGCAAGCTCCGAGGCGCGCTTCAACTCCCGTTCGGCCTCGTCCGCGCGATGCTGCTTCAGCGCGATATTGCCCAACTCATAATGGGCGCGAAAGTCATCGGGATTGTTCTTGATCTCCTCGCGCTGCTCCTGCGCGGCCTCGTCCCACCCTTTGTCTTCGTCGCGGTCGAGGTAGGCCAATCCGAGGAAATAATGCGCCTGCGCCACTTTCGGATCTTTGACGAGCGCCCGCTTGTACTCTTTGATCGCATTATCGAAGTGAGAGGTTATCCAGTACGCGTGTCCGAAGTAAATATGCAGTGGCGCCGAATCCCCCAGGCCGCTGATCATCTCGTCAAAGAGCAGCCGGGCGCGGTTCAAGTCGTTCAGCTTGAGATAGGTCAGCCCAAGGTTATAGCCCATCTCAAAGTTTGGCTTGGCTGCTACGGCCGCTTCCAGGTGCGGTTTCGCGCCAGAATAGTCATTCTGCGCATAAAGCACGCGGCCGAGGATGTACTGAGCCTGCTGGCTGTCAGGGGCCAGGCGCACGGCCTCTTCGCCCTGAACCTTGGCTTCAGGCAGCATGTCTGCATCGAGAGAGGTCGTTGCGTAGTCCAAGCGGAGTTCCTCGTTCTCCGGAGTAATCGCGACAGCATCCTTGAAGAACTGGATGGCGTCTTTGAAATTGCCTTCATGCGCGCGTGCGTTGGCCATGCGCCGCAGAGCTTCTCCCAGAAATGCCTTGAACTCGACTGATGCGTGCTCCTGGTCGCCCGCAAGGCCATACGTGCGGGCAGCGTCGTAGTGCTGCTGTAGCGTGTCGGATTGCTGCGCCGCTGGCTTCGCCGCCTGGGTTGGCGCAGGCCGCTGACGAGGCGTGGCACGGGACGATGAGGGGCTCTGCGCAAAAAGCGTCGAAGAAAGAAAGATCGAAGCGAGAAGGATGATAGCCAACGGCGTTCCACGGGCCACGAGCCACCGGAAAGATGGGATTACGAATGTCGGAGAGAAGGTACGGCTGCGGGAGCCCATCAGCAAACAGAATAAAGGGTGAGGCCCGACTTGCGTCAAGCCTCACCCGAAAGGTGAAAAGGTACGGTTAGAAATCGATCTTCAACCCGTACTGAATCTCGCGGGGGCCGCGGTCGTTGGTGAGCTGACCGAAGTTGCCCTGCACTTGGGATGAATCCCACTTAATCGTGTCGTTGGCATACCCTGCACAAGGACTGGCAGCCGTGCAGAGGGTTCCGCCGTTCGAGAAACTCGTGCTGATCGAATCGCCGCGGAACTGCGTTTTGTTAAAGAAGTTGAAGAAGTCCACGCCGAATTTCATCGTGACCCTCTCCCCCAGCTTGAAGTTCTTGTCAATGGAGAAGTCGGTGTTGGCAATGCCAGGTCCTGCGCAAACGCCTCGACCGGATGTGGGGAGCGCTCCCAGAGCGTAGTGATCCAAAGTCCACGCAGCGGGGTTGAACCAGGAAGTAACTGGTCCACCCGAGTTGTGGCAGGAAACGCCTTCCACCCTGTTGGGCCGCTCGACGTTGTTGAAGCCGGTTCCCATCAGACCGCCTGGGGCGCCGCTTGAGCCTGTCAACACAGTGAGCGAGGGGCCGCTGGTGTAGCTAAGGATGGAAGCCAGCTCCCATCCGCCAACGGCGGTTTGGAGAAGCTTGTTCTGGCCGGTGAGCGCCGGCAGGTGATAGACGATATTACCGACGAACACCTGCGGACGGTTGATCGTAGTCGGACCGTAATCAAAGTGCGGATTGTTCGGGTCTAGGAAGGTATTGGCCGCGTTCTGGCCACCGCTCGAGTCTGTGATGTCCGTGTTCGCCAGCGACTTCGACCATGTATAGGCAAACTGCGCATCCAACGCCTTCATGCGGGTGCGGAACAGAACCTGCAGCGCGTTGTAGTTGGAGATGGCATGCCATTCTGTGAAGGGAATCGTACTCCAGGCGCCACCGCCCAATGGTCTGAGACTGGCGCTGTTTCCTTCGGCGAAAGCAATTCGATCCGCCTGAGGAACGGCGTTGGCATCGGTAAAGTTGATGAGGTTGTAGCCCTTGTTTCCGACGTAGGCGAGTTGTAGTTTCGTGTTTCGGAACAGCTCGCGTTCGAAGGTCAGGTTGAACTGCCAGGTGTGGGGGGTGTTTGCATTGGGATCGAAACCACGGCTAGGCGTGCCCGACGCAGTGAGACCAGTTGGAGCTGTATCGAGTCCACGGTCAAAGCCGACGCCTACGACGAACGGGGCGACCCCTGCTCCAGCTTCCAAAACTCCAACGCGATCACGCAGGAAGAACTCTCCCAGGCCAGCGCGGATGACCATCTTCCCGTCGCCCTTCGGATCCCACGCGATGCCGATACGTGGCGCAATGGCGTGGTTGTTGTTGGCACGGAGGGAGCGATTCGGACCGAGAACTCCACCTGCGAAGCCAAGAGAGTTGCACAGATCCAACCCCGGCTTGAGTAGCCAGAGGCCGTTGCACGGCGAGGAACCGTTCGCCGCATTGTAGGCGCTCGGCTGGAAGCTTCCGAACTGATCGTTGGCGGTGAATGGGTTTCGCAGGAAGGACCAACGCAAACCATATTCAATGGTCAGGTTCCGGCGAGCTTTCCAATTGTCGCCAAAGTACATTTCGTAATCGTGCCAGCGCATTACAGCATAAGGGTTGGTCGAACTTTCAGAACCGCCCCACTGAGAATTGTTCCATAGGAGGTCGAATACACCGTTGCCGCTGCTGTTTACCTGCCCGCCTCCCTGATTCGTGCCGATACTGGTAGTGCTCCAGTACTGCGAGTTCTGGCCGGCAGCGTTGTCAGCTAACTCGTTCTTCTGGTTGTTGGTTGCCAGGAAACCTACCTTGAAGGTATGGCCACCTACCACTTTAGTGAAGTCATCCTTCAAAACCAGAAGTTGCTCATTGTTGTGCCACGGTCCCATGGTGTCGAAGCCGCCACCCGCTCCGACGGTATTTTGGGTGTTCTTGATCGCGCTCCAGAAGAGCGGGTCGCCGAGTCCGGCTAATCCACCTTGCTTTATGCCGACCGGAAAGAACGAAGGGCTGGCAACGTTGATGGCTGCTTGAGCCGCCACTGGGCTAAGGCCGCCAGCTCCAGTTCCGCCTTGCGCCACTGTGATTCGGTTCATGGCGTACGAGATTTGGAAATCGTTAACCGTTGTGCCTCCGAAAAGCTTGGTCAGTTTGATCGTGGCCTGCCGACCGGGCTGGGTCCAGCTGCCTTCAATAGAGGGGTACACGTCGTCTCCCCAATATCCCAACGTACTGGGGAACGGCTGCGACCATGAGTCATTAGTAAAGCGACCCATCATTGAGAGGGTCTTGGTAATCTTCCAGTCGGCGCGGAAGTTGTCCTCACGCCATGGGATCTTCGCACCCAGAGAAGATCCCCAGTTGCGACAATTAATCACATCGGCCGCGGGTAGGTTGGGAGCTGGATAGATCAACTGCGCCATGGTCTGACCACCAACCGAAAGCTGACCCGCCGGGATGGCAGTCACACTCGTCAGCACGCCCCCAACCATGATTTGGGGCTGATCATCGCATTTATTGCCGTTAGCATCCACGCCGGGGTTGAGATTGGAAAAATCTCCTGTCAGCTCGGCTAGGTTTGGAACTTGGGCAAAGCGAGCCTTTCCGCGGATTTCCTTGTTCCATTCTTCCGACACGAAGAAGAAGAGCTTGTCTTTGACGATGGGGCCGCCGATGTTGAAGCCGTAGTCGTTGCGATGCAGAACGTTCCTGGGCTGGCCCGCCTGGTTGTTGAAATAATCGTTAGCGTTCAAAGCCGTGTTGCGGCCATCGTAGAACCCGCCACCGTGGAACTTATTGGTTCCGCCGCGGGTGATGATCGAGATGATCGCGCCCGAAGCCTGACCGTATTCCGGACCGTAGCTGTTGGTCAGGATCTTCATCTCGTCGATCGCCTGAATCGAGGGATACAACAGGATGGTGCGGTTCGATCCGATGTCGTTGTTGTTGACGCCGTCCACCAGGAACAGGTTGCCGGTCGTGTTGTTGCCGTTGACCGAGAAGTCCACGCCTGCTTCCAGACCTTTGTGCTTGGTGTCAAAACCGTCCGTCGGGGAAACACCGGGGGAGAGCTGGGTCAACTCGACGAAGCTACGGCCATTCAACGGAAGTTCGCGGACCTGGTTTCCTTCGACCGTATTCGCGATCGCGCCCGTCGCGGTCTCGACTGCAACCGCGCTGGCTTCGACCGTCACCTCTTCACTCACGCTGCCCACCTGCAATTGCGCATTCACCGTCGCGATGGTCGAGGCGTTCAATTCGACCCGACGTGAAACAAACACTTTGAAGTTTGTGGCCTTGACCGTGACGTCATAGGTGCCCACCTGCAATTCAGGCATAGAATAAAAGCCCTGAGCGCTGGTCGTCGCGGTACGCGATCCGCCCGTGGCGTCATTTGTAATGGTCACTTGCGCGCTGGGAACGGCCGCGCCCTGAGAATCGCTGACGGTACCTTGAATCGTACCAGTGATGTTTTGTGCGGCAACAGGGAGTGCTACGCACAAGCCGACTACGACCGCTAACCACCACAAATTCCTGCTCATATACGGCCTCCGCCTCGAGAAGTCTGCCCCAACCGGCTTTCCGGGTCAGAATAACGTTTTTGTACTTTGGCAATAACGTTTTTGTACTAGCGGCGCTATTAGGCGGCACATCGTTATGTCTTGTCAAGAAAAAAAAACGATTTTGTGGATCATTTTGGAACGTTTACCCCGGTCCCGGCATCGAGTGAGAATCGAGTTTGGCACCTATTTCCAGACAATTCGCCACAGTTAGGCTTTTTCCACCGACGAAATCGCAGCTGTTGTGACATCCAACCTTGACCGCAAGGTTGAACTCGTAGGATGATCATTTACCGGGTGGGCGTTAGGCTTCTTTAAGCTAAGTCCTTACGGCTCAAGATTTTGCCCATAACTGATTGCAGCGCATAGATTATTTGGCAATTTTCCGCTAAGTCATAGATTTTAAGAGATCGAGGGGGAGGGGGGTACCTCCGGCAGCCAGAAGAATTCCCGTTTCGAAACGACTCCAGCCCTCCAGAAAGTTCGTCAAATCCCAGTCGCAGCCAGCTGTTTGTGATCCTTCTTGGCTTCGACTTTGATCTTCTCTTCTCCCGGATCAAGGACTCCTTGCATGAGCAGTGCGGCGATGAGCATGAAGCAACCGCCAGCAACAACTGCGGTTAAGCGGTTGTTGCCGAGCAGGTGATTCATCACCCATCCGAAGAATAAAGAGGCAATGATTTCGGGAGTCACAATAAAGAAGTTAAAGATACCCATGTAGACTCCCGTCTTCTCTTTGGGCAGTGATCCTGCAAGCACGGAATAAGGCATCGAAAGCGTGCTCGCCCACGCGATGCCAACTCCCACCATCGTCAGCAGCAGCACATACTTATTGTGGATGAACGCGACCGAGATCAGTCCAATTCCTCCCGCCACAAGACACAGACTATGCGTGTGCTTGCGCCCAATCGCGCGCGCGATGGATGGAAGAAAGAAGGCAAATACAAAACACACAGCCGAATACAATCCGAAACAAATGCCTCCCCACTCGACGCCCGCAGAATAAAGAGGTGAGGTCGTATCAGGTGCTGCGAAAACATTGCGCGCGACCGCGACTGGAAAATAAAGCCACATACAAAACAATCCCAACCAGGTGAGGATCTGCACCGGAGCAAGTTGCCGCATCGTCTTCGGCATCTTGGCGATGGAATCCAGAATCTCGGCAGCATTTGTGGACAGACTGCGCTTGTCCTCCTTCATCCGTTGGAAAGCTTCCATATCTTCTGGTGGATATTCTTTCGTCGTGAAGATCGTCCACAGAACTGCGGCTAGAAAAACTGCCGCGCCGATGTAGAACGACAATCGAACGGTGAACGGAATCGCGTGTCGCGCTGCGCCCGCCCCGAGATGAAACCAATTCGTCAGCATCCACGGCAACGCTGAGGCGACAACTGCTCCGAGCCCAATGAACAAGCTTTGCATGGCGAAGCCACGAGTGCGCTGCTGTTCGGGAAGAAGATCAGCGACGAAAGCGCGAAACGGTTCCATGCTGATATTGATGGATGCGTCGAGTATCCAGAGAAGGCCTGCTGCCATCCAAAGCACCGCAGAACGCGGCATAAGCAATGAGAGCGAATGAACTGAGGATCGCGCCTGCCAGGAAATAAGGACGACGACGACCGAGCCGTCCCCAAGTGAGATCGCTGGCATGACCGATGATCGGTTGCACAATGAGTCCGGTGAGCGGCGCGGCGAGCCAGAGGATCGGAATCTGATCGGCGCGAGCACCAAGATATTCGTAGATCGCGCTCATGTTGGCCATCTGGAGTCCCCAGCCGAACTGAATGCCGAAGAAACCGAAACTCATGTTCCAGATCTGCCAGAAAGATTTCGTTGGCTTTTCCATATGTAGGTCTCAACGTTTGGACCTGCGTCACTTGGAAACGTACTCTACCGATGGTGTTCGATCATGCTCTAGCGATCGAAGAGCGTAACCAGCTCTTTCAATCGCGCTGCAATCTCTGCGGTTGCAGCGCCCGGTTTCATCCGCCACTTCCAGTAGCCGCTCGCCATGCCAGGAAGGTTCATGCGCGCTTCGCTGCCAAGACCGAGGATGTCCTGCATCGGCGCGATGGCCGTGTTCGCGACTGACGACATGATTCCGCGGATCATGACCCAGTGAATCGGTTCGTCCTTGAAACCGAGATAGGCGCGCGCGTAGGCGTGCTCTTTGGCCACCTCTTCCGGCGTGCGCGTGCTGTCACTCGAGCCGCCGCTGTTCCACCAGCCGACGACGGTGTCGTTGTCGTGTGTGCCGGTATAGGCGACGAGATCGTGCACGTAGTTATGCGGCTTAAAAGTCGGCGCTTGCGGATCGTTGCCGAAGGCAAACTGAAGAATCGCCATCCCAGGAAATCCGAACTCGTGGCGAATGGCCTCGACTTCCGGAGTGATGACGCCGAGGTTCTCGGCAATGACCGGAAGGTCGCCGAGTTCCTTGCGCAGCACGGAAAAGAGTTCCGCGCCCGGACCTTTCACCCACCGACCATTCTTTGCGGTGGTATCGCTGCCGGGAACTTCCCAATACGCTTCGAAGCCGCGGAAATGATCGATGCGCACGAAGTCATAGAGACGCAACGCGGACCGCAGGCGCTCGATCCACCACTTGTATCCGGTCCGCTTGAGCAGCGGCCAGTTGTAAATGGGATTGCCCCAGAGCTGACCGGTAGCGCTGAAGTAGTCGGGAGGAACGCCAGAAGCTTTCAGCGGGTAGCCGCGTTCGTCGAGCAGGAAGAACTGGCGATTTGACCAGACGTCGGCGCTGTCGTGCGCGACATAGATGGGAATGTCGCCGATGATGCGGATGTTTCGCTCGCGTCCGTATGCGCGAAGGCTTTGCCATTGCTCAAAGAACTCGTACTGGAAAAATTTTTGAGCTTGGATCGCCGGCGCCAATTTTTCTGACCACTGCTTCACAGCCTCGGGTTGACGAGCGGCAATGTCGAAGGGCCATTCGGTCCAGGCCTGCTGGTTGTTGGACTGCTTCACGGCCATGAAGAGCGCGAAGTCATCGAGCCAAGTTGCGTGGGTTTGGCAGAACTCTTCAAATGCGCGGCGATCTTCGACGGAAGCATCGGCAAAGAACGCCGTAGCTACCTTTTGCAGCAGCGGTTCTTTGGAACGAATGGCCGCGCCGTAATCGACAGTCTCGAGCGGGAATGTTGGGACGTTACGCTGATCGTCTTTACTCAGGAGTCCTTGATCCGAGAGCCGCTCAAGACTAATAAGGAGCACATTCCCGGCGCTGGCGGAAAAAGACTGAAACGGCGAGTCCGCATACCCAGTCGGATTCAGCGGTAGAACCTGCCAGAGTTTTTGTCCGGCGGAGTACAGGAAGTCCACGAAGCGATACGCCTCGGGACCGAAGTCCCCAACGCCGTGCAGACCGGGCAGGGATGTCGGGTGCATCAAAACCCCACTGGACCGGGGAAAATTCATGCGAGAACCATAAATAGTTGTCACGGGTGGCGCAAGGGTGAAAGACCCTACGCCCGGGCTCCCGCGCCGGCTAGCGGACTTTGCCGCGCGAGCCCGGATTAGCCGCGGATCCCTTCGCGCTTCGGCTCACGGCAGTCTGTTCGCACCGCTTGAAACGGCTGGGCTCACGATGACGTCGTTTTGTTCAAGGACGAACTCCAGCGTCACGCAAATCTTCAGTGGCGGCGAGAGTCTATACTTTCGAACAACAGTTTTATGACCACCGAAATTGAGATATCGTCCGGACCCGTACTGCTGGCGAGACAGATCGCGGCGCGCTTTGAGGCAATCCCGCAAGTAGAAGCGGTGGCGCTGGCTGGATCGCAGACGTCGCCGTTTGCCGACCAGCGATCGGACATCGATTTGTACGTCTATGCAAGCGAGCCGGTAGCGCTGTCGTCACGCGCGGAAGTGGCGCGCGATGCGCGTCAGGCGGAGATTGGGAATTCTTTCTGGGAGCCGGGGGACGAGTGGATCGACGGCGAGACCGGCATCAGCGTGGACGTGATGTTTCGCGCGACTCCTTGGATTGAGGATCAGCTTGATCGAGTGCTGCGGCGGCACCAAGCATCCGTGGGATATTCGACTTGCTTCTGGTACAACGTGAGGAATTCGCAGCCCCTGTTTGATCGAACCGTCTGGTTCGAGAGAATTCAGGAAAGAGCGCGTCAGCAATATCCGGCAGAGCTGAAGCGAGCCATCGTGGAGAAGAATCATCCCGTCTTGCGAACGAACATGTCGTCTTATGTGCATCAGATTGAACTCGCATTGCAACGGCGGGATACGGTCAGCGTGAATCATCGCGTGACGGCGCTGCTGGCCAGCTACTTTGATATTGTGTTCGCGGTGAACGAGCAGCCGCATCCGGGCGAAAAGCGAGTGTTGCCATTCGCGCGGGCCCTGTGCCCGAAGCTGCCTACCGACATGGAGGCGCGAGTGGAAGCACTACTGTCGGCGCTACCCGATGGCGATATTGTCGGACGAGCGAATACCATGCTGGATGGGCTCGACGATCTGCTGAAGAGCGCAGGCTTTTTCCCGGGTCCGCGACAGAAAAGCTTTTAACCGCAAAAGGACGCTAAGGAATCGCGAAGCACGCTAGAAAAACCACTGTGCAACAGACAAGTGTCGAGACCGGAGCTAATGATGAATAAATCTTCTTCGCAAATGAATCGGCGTGCATTTCTAGAAAATTCTGCTGCTGCGATTGCTGGCGGCGTGGTGCTACCACGGACCGCATTGTCATACGAAAACATACTCGGTGCGAATGACCGCATTTCGCTGGGACACATCGGCATCGGAAGCCGCGGCGGCGACCTCGATTTGATCGCGTCCAAACTGAAGGACAGTCACCACGTAGAGATGACGGCCGTCTGCGATCTGTGGAAGGTGAACCGCGAGAAGGCCGCGGCTACCAACGCGAGTTATTACGGCCGCGCTCCGCGTGCAGTGCAGCACGTCGAAGAACTGCTCGCCATGAAAGACGTCGATGGCGTGCTGATCTCGACGCCGGAGCACTCGCATTCGCCCATCCTAAGAATGGCCGCAGAGTCCGGCAAAGACGCCTATGTCGAAAAGCCAATGGGCAACGTGCTCGCCGAAGCCAAAGCGGCCCGCGACGCCGTACTGCAAGCGAAGACCGTCGTTCAGGTCGGCACGCAGCATCGCAGCGAGCCGTACCAGGTCGCGGCGCATCACGTGGCGCGAAGCGGAGCGCTAGGAGATGTCAGCAAGGTGGAAGTGGTGTGGAATTATCATGGCCCGCGGTGGCGTGGGCGTCCTCAGGTGAAGCAGATTCGCGAGCAGGACACGGATTGGAACAAGTGGCTGCTGACGAAGCCTGCGCGTCCGTTTGATCCGCAACTGTACTTTGAGTTTCGTCTGTACAAAGAATTTTCGAGTGGCATACCCGATCAGTGGATGAGTCACGCCATTGATGTGGTGCACTGGTTCATGGACGACAACTTCCCCAAGTCGGCGGTGGCACATGGCGGAGTGTTCGCGTGGCATGATGGCCGCGAAAATGCCGACACGTTCCAGACATTACTGGAATATCCCAAGGGATTTCTGGTGAGCTACTCGACCAGCTTCGGCAATGATGCGCCGAGCTTCACGCGCTACATGGGCAAGAAGGCAACGCTCTTCAACATTGGCGGAGAAGGCAGTCCACGATATCAGGTGATCGAAGAGAAAGGAACGCACGAAGACGATGCTGACATCGACGAAAAGCGCACGTCGAAATTTGTGATGCTTCCGGGAGAGAGCAAGATTCCTCCGATGGGCATTGACGATCTGTCGCTGGAGCATATGGCGAACTGGTTTGAGTGCATGCGGTCGCGTAAACAGCCTAACGCGACGGTGCACGCAGGGTTCGCGCACTCCGTGGCGTGCATGATGGCGGCACAGTCGTACTGGGCGGGCAAGAAGGTTTACTGGGATCCTGCGGCCGAGGCCATTCTAGATCACGATCCGCAAGACTAGGGAAAACGATCGACACTGAGATCAGACGAGAAAGAAGAAATGGTAGGCACGAGGAGACTCGAACTCCTGACCTCTACCGTGTCAAGGTAGCGCTCTAACCAACTGAGCTACGCGCCTACAGCAAGCGGTTTGAATAGTTTACCAAATCTGGCTGGAAATCGACGAGGAACCAGATTTATAAACGTATTTGCCGCATCTGAACCATGGCACAAAATCGCCAGATCCCATCTCGCGCGCCGGGCCGCCGCAACCAATATCGAGTTTTCCATGGCACCAACGTATGGAGTTAAGATGTCTCAGCATCGGAAGATCGATTACAAAACCTCTGGCTCAATACGCATCAATAAAGAATGAGCGAGGCGACTTACTATCGGAAGAAGTTCTAGCGAGGGAAAAATGTCTAAATACATAATTCAGACCAAACGTGGCGCCCCGCCGGCGGGGGCCTATTCGCAAGGTTGGCGAGCCGGAGATTTTCTCTTCGTGACCGGAACTGGTCCGATGGACCCTGCCTCCGGAAAGCTTGTCGGCGACACGATTGAGCAACAGACGGACCAGACGATCACGAACATCGCCGCCATTCTTGAGGCCGACGGCGCTTCGCTCAATGATGTCGTGAAGGTCAACGTTCATCTCAGCGATACAAGCCTCTTCGCGCGCTACAACGCGGTGTATGCCCAGCGGTTTTCGCGGCCCTATCCGGCGCGCACGACGGTCGGCAGCGACCTTGGGCACACCCCGGGCATGTTGATCGAAATCGATTGCATTGCTTATAGCGTCAAGCAGGTGCCGTCAAAACCGGCGCGGGCGTCAAAGAAAAAGTCGGGGCGCAGCAAGAAATAAATTAAGGATGTCACCGTTTGGATGGTCTAAAACTTCGCGCTGGTTGCCGGAACCACGGGAGTGGTCTGCAAATCAAACTTCTGCAGCAGCGGCGCCTCGCGTCCGCGAGCCGTCACTTTCTCCATTGATTCGATTTGGCCGCGGCGCACCAGCAGTGCGGAGTCGAAGTTATTCACGGTCGGACAAATGTGGCGCGGCAAGAGATACAAGATGTCGCCCACTTGGGGCCCGCTCTTTCCCGCTTGCACCGCCATCGGAAGATGCTCTTCACTCGGCCCAAGCGGTGTGAGTTCCGGATGTCCGACGACCAGGCAGGTTGGAAGACCGGCGTCTGCTGAAACAGTTTTGTGTCCGGCGTCGCACGTGATTATGCCGTCTTGGGGCCGGCTTACGACGCGCGTCAAAACCAGCACGGCCGGCGCGTAGCCGTATTCGGCACTGAGTTGCGCCAGACTGCTCGCGTCGTTATAGACGATCGTCCCGGGCGACACACGGTGGATGAATTCTCCGCGCTGAAAACCCTCGTATGCCAGCGAGCAGGGGAATGTCGGAGTGCCTGCGGTAATCACCTCTGGCACGCTCATGCCGCTGCGCCGAATCTCCCTCACAACTTTCAGCAGGCGGTCATAGCCAGCGTGCGCCGCAGTGGTCCGTTCGCGCCTATCCACCGAGCCATATTGACCGTCGTAATAGTGCAAGCCGCGGAACTCCAACCCCGCTGCTCCAACAGCGCGGACGAGGCTAACAATTTTTTCGGTGTCGGCCTGTTCGATTCCAGTGCGGTTCATGCCCGGATTGATGTCGAGAAACACGCTGACCGCGCTGCCGCGCCACTGCCGCAACTGTTCTTCGTTCTCGACGAGAACGGAAATGCGGACGTCCGCGAACTCATTCGCAATCTCGCGAACCCGGCGGGCATTCGCACCCATGACCGGATAGGCTAGGAGCACGTCGCCTGCACCGCTGCGGCAAGCAACTAGAAGTTCGAGCGTAGTGGCGCATTTGAAACTCCGGATGCCGCGCTCGACCATCATGCGGAGTGTGTAAGCCAGCTTTGAAGTCTTAATGTGAGCACGCCAGCGATCGCCATCACCGTTGAGGAGAAGCAAAGTCGCGGCGATGTTTGCAGCAATGACCTCGGGATATACCACGAGCGCGGGAGTAAGGACGTCTTCGATGTCCACCACCCGGTAGCGTTCGCCCCAGGGAAAACCGCTCAGCATGATTTGGTTTGCTGCCATCGCGGCTACGATGATAGCGCGCAAGGGCAAAGCAAGGCCATAGGCCGCATTCCTCTGAAGCCTAGAGCTCGGTTGACCATCCCACGCGCTGATAGTAGGCTCTGAGTTCTTCCGATGACCGCTAACTCACCTGACCATTCCGAGCGGTCTGACTTGGTTCGTGGCTTGGGCCTGTGGTCAGCAATCGCCATCGTTATTGGCGACACCATCGGCACAGGGGTTTTTCTTGTCGCGAGCGATATGGCCCGCACCGTGGGATCGGCCACGCTGGTTTTGGTCGCCTGGATTCTCGGCTTGTGTATCGTGCTTCTGGGCGCATTCTGCTATGCCGAACTGGGCGCAGCGTTTCCGAAAGCGGGCGGCCCCTACGTCTACCTGAGCCGTGGTCTTGGGCCGCTCTGGGGATTTCTCTTTGGCTGGATGAGTTCGTTTCTCGAACGGCCTGTCGCCATGGCAACGCTCGCGGCCGGATTCGTACGATTTTCGGGCTTTCTGTTTCCGATTGTGGCGACTCCTTTGTTCGCCGGTCACATCGGGAGCTACGAATTCGTCTTCACCACCGCCCAACCACTGGCCGCGTTGATCGTGATCCTCGTGACCGCGGTCAACTATTTCAGCGTGCGCATGGGTGGCGCCATCCAGGTACTGCTGACTTCCCTTAAGATGGGCACGATCCTTGTCATCGTTGTCGGAGGCGTACTCTTCGGAGCGAAACATGTTGCGGCGACCGCACCGACATTAAGTCCTTTCGGGATGGGAACGATTGGTGCGTTACTCACTGCGCTTGTCCCCGCAATGTGGGCGTACAACGGCTTTAACGATCTTGGTGACCTGGGTGAAGAGATCGTTCATCCGCAGAAAAACATCCCGCGCGCCATCATCCTTGGACTGCTTACCGTCGGTGGTTTGTACTTGATGGCGAATGTAGTTTACTTCCACGTTTTGCCATTCGCTCAAGTAGCAGCGTCGGAGCATGTTGCATCGGACGTCGTGCAATCGTTCGCCGGCTCTCGCGGGGCCGCCTGGCTCACGGTCGCCATGGCCATCTCAGCGCTGGGTGCCCTGCACGTTGTCGTTATGACCGGAGCCCGGATTCCATATGCCATGGCGCGGGACGGAGTTTTCTTCCGGTTTGCCGAGCGCCTTCATCCTTCGTTTCGGACGCCCAGCGGAGCACTGATTTTCTTGGGCACTATCGCCGCGCTGCTCGCACTCACAGGAACGTTCGAAGAACTCTATTCACTGTTTGTTTTCGCCGTCTGGATTTTCTTTGCCCTCGCCGCGATCGCGTTACTGCGTCTGCGGAAAGTAGAGCCGAACCTGGTTCGTCCTTACCGCGCATGGGGCTACCCTTTGACCCCGCTGATTTTTCTGGCCGCAGCGGTCGCGTTGACGGTCAATCTGTGGATGGTGCGACCGGTGCGTTCGTCGCTAGGGCTCGCAGTGATCCTTCTGGGCATTCCGTTTTTCTATCGCTGGCGCAAGCGTCCCGGCAGCGCAGTCGCCGGATTTGGAGCCGGTACTGAAAAGGACCGCTAATCCCGGCCGGAGTTGCAATGCGCGCTTCTCCCGGCGACAATCGTTTCGTGGAAAAGAACCTGCCCATCCTCGGCGCGGCCACGTCAAACGCTCACGGTCCATTCGTTCCGGGAGCCTTGGTAATTCTGACCCTTCACAATCCGCGTGAGGAGTTTTGGGGAATGATCCTGGCACTCACCCCCGAGGGATTCAGCCTGAGCGGCGCGGACCTTGCCTCATTTGAGGATATTGCCGCGATGGTGAAGGAAGGAGAGCCATTCACTCCGGCGGTCGTTTTCTTTCCCATGCATCGCGTGGAGCGCGTCGATCTTGATGTCTCCGACGGAAACCTCTCTTCGCTCGCGCACCGCTTTCACGCCAAGACCGGACTCAATCCTGCAACCGCCCTCCTGCCCTCTAGCAACGGTCAAGCGGGTCGTGACGCTCTCGAAAGCCTCAGGTCGCATGCTTCGAAGGAGCGTGCGTGAAGCTCTCTCAGATTTTCACTGCTCCCAACCAACTCACCTTGCTGCGGATGATTTTCGTTCCGTTCATCGTGATTCATCTGGTCGACGGGCGCTATCTCTGGGCGCTGGTGGTTTTTGTGATTGCCGGCTTCAGCGACGGGTTAGACGGCCTGCTGGCCCGCACGTTGCATCAGCAAACCTTGCTCGGGCAGTATCTCGATCCGATTGCCGACAAACTCCTGTTGAGCACAATGTTTCTTGTACTTTCGATCCTGCACAAAATTCCGTGGAAGTACACGGTAGTAGTTTTCAGCCGTGATATTTCGATTTTGGCTGCGAGCGCCGTGCTGTTCGCGATTGCCGGCTTGCGGGATTTTCGCCCCAGCATCTTCGGTAAGGCCAATACATTCTCACAGATCGCCGCTGTTTTCTTCGTTCTCTTGGCAGCGATCCGCCCGTTGCGCTGGATCTTGATCGCGCGCACGGAGTTCTTGCGCGCTACGTTTCTCTTTACCATCGTTTCCGCGCTGCATTATGTGATTCTGGTTCAGAAGCGACTGCGTGAACACACCCATGCCCTGCCTCCGGCAAGGAATCCATCCGCTGGATGACGAGTTGACCCACTTTCTCGCCGACCCTAGAATCTTAAGTTCGTAAGTGTCAGGTTCGTCAGTGTCAAGTTCGTCAGAATCTTAGGTTTGTCTTCCGGTACCCGAATTCATTATGGCTCTTCGTCTTTTTAATACCATGTCGTCGCGGGTCGAGGAGTTTCGCCCGCTTCACGACAACGCGGTGCGTATGTATGCCTGTGGCCCCACGGTTTACGACTACGGCCACATCGGCAACTTTCGCACCTTCATTGCGGTGGATCTTCTGCAGCGTTTTCTGCGCCAGAGTGGTTACAGTGTGCAGTACGTCATGAACATCACCGACGTTGACGACAAGATCATCCGCAACTCTGCTCGGGATGGCGTCAGCGTGCAGCAGTACACCACGAAATATGAGCAGGCCTTCGTCGAGGATTCGGCGATGATCAACATCGAGCGGCCGAAGCTGGTTCGCGCGACGGAACACATTCCCGACATGGCTGCATTTGTCGAGAAACTGGTGGAAAAGGACATCGCTTATCGGACCGACGATGGCTCGTATTACTTCCGCATCGCCAAGTTTCCTGAGTACGGGAAGCTCTCCAAGAAAGACTTCGGCGGCTTGCAAGACGGCTCCCGCGTCGACGTAGACGAATACGACAAAGACAGTGCTCGCGACTTTGCTTTGTGGAAAGCGCCGAAACCTGGTGAAGCCTCGTGGGAGACCGCGATTGGAAAGGGCAGGCCAGGGTGGCATCTCGAGTGTTCCGTGATGTCGATGGAAGAACTCGGCGAGAGCTTCGACCTGCATGCGGGTGGCGAGGACCTGATTTTCCCGCATCACGAAAACGAAATCGCACAATCAGAGTCTCTTACTGGTAAGCCTTTCGCGCATTTCTGGTTTCATGCGCGCTTCCTGCTGGTCGAAGGCGAGAAGATGTCGAAGAGCCTGGGGAACTTCTTCACCCTGCGCGATCTGGTTCTCAAGGGGCATAAACCTTCTTCGCTTCGATACTTGCTGACCTCGGTCCCTTATCGGAATCAACTGAACTTCACCTTCGACGGGCTCAAGCAGGCGGCGGTGTCGGTAGAGCGACTGCGGAATTTCCGGCTTCGCTTACAGTCGGGAAATTTTCCTCCAGGCTCAGAACCCGCGATGCAGGCCCTCGCGACACAAACGATCGACCGAATGCGGGCCGCGCTCGACGATGACCTCAACACGGCTCAGGCGCAGGGCGCAATCTTCGAGATGGTGCGGCAGGCCAATGCGGCATTCGACACCGGCGGCATCAAGAAAGATGACGTACAGCCGTTGCTCGCTGCGCTGACGAAATTCGACGAGATTTTTGCGGTGCTCGATGACGATGATGGCCCGAAGATGAAGCGAGTCTTCGACTGGGCCCTCGGGGAAGGCCGCGAGAAAGCCATCAGCGAAGAATTGCGCGCCATGGTTCAGTCGGGACAACTTTCCGATTCCGACATTGAGGCAAAGATTGCCGAGATGAAGGCCGCCCGCACCGCGCGCGATTTCAAGAAATCCGACGCGTTCCGAGCCGCCCTGGCTGATGCGGGTGTGATGGTGGAAATCACGAAAGACGGCATCCGCTGGCGAAGGAAATGATGCGCCGATGGTAAGCTGAAAGCTGAGAGCTGGCAGCTTCCTTATGAAGTCTCTGGACGAATATCTGCGCGCCGCCGAGCAAGCCCATGGACACATCTGTGCGGGGCAAGTACTCGGCGTGCGTCTCGCGATGTTCGGCCTGCAGAAGCTTGGCATTGACGACCCGCACGGAAAAGATCGCAAGCGCCTCGTCACCTTCGTTGAGATCGATCGCTGCGCCACCGACGCGGTCGGCGTGGTCACCGGATGCCGGTTGGGCAAACGCGCTCTGAAGTTCCGCGACTGGGGCAAAGTTGCGGCAACCTTCGTGGACGTAAACAACGGCAAGGCAGTTCGCATCGCGGCCAAAGAATCTTCCAAGGCACTTGCGCGCCAAATGCACCCGGAAATCGCCGACAAGAATCAGCAGCAGATGCTGGCCTACCGCGAAATTTCTGATGACGAACTCTTCACCACGCAGTGGGTGAAAGTCGATCTGCCGCCAGAAGAGTTCCCCGGATACAAAGGCGAGCGCGTGACGTGCGAAGCCTGTGGCGAAGGCATTAACTTCCGCAAAGAAGTTCGACGGGATGGAAAAGTTCTGTGCCGGGGTTGTGCCGGAGAGAACTACTACGAGCCCGCCGAAGGCTGAGTGCTAAGCAGCCTGCTCATACGCGTGCGCGACACGAAGAATCGTGCTCTCGTCGAAGTGTTTCCCCAGAATCTGCAGCCCAATCGGCAACTTCTCTTTCGTTTCGCCGCACGGAACTGAGATCCCTGGAATGCCTGCCAGATCCGCAGTCACCGTGTAGATGTCCGCGAGATACATGGCCAGGGGATCGTTCGATTTCTCGCCAAGACGAAACGCCGCAGTGGGACTCGTCGGCGTCACGATCGCATCCACTTTGCTGAAAGCTTTGTCGAAATCACGAGTCAACAGTGTGCGCACCTTCTGCGCCTTCAGGTAGTAAGCATCGTAATAACCGGCGCTCAGGGCGTACGTGCCGAGCATGATGCGCCGCTTCACCTCGGCACCGAATCCCTCGTCGCGGCTGCGCCGGTACATTTCCGACAGCGTCTTGACTCCGCGCGCGCGGTGGCTATAGCGGACACCGTCATAGCGTGCCAGGTTCGACGACGCCTCCGCAGTCGCAATGAGGTAATACGTCGGGATCGCATAGGACGTGTGAGGCAGAGAAACGGGCACGATCTCGCAGCCCAACTTTTTCAGTTTCTCAATCGCAGACTCCACTGCCTGGCGGACTTCCTCGTCAAGACCTTCGCCGAAATATTCCTTGGCGACGCCAAGTTTCATGCCGCGAATCGGCTTGTCGAGTTCCGCAGCATAGTCCGGGACCGGAAGATCGGCAGACGTCGAATCCATCGGATCGCGCCCAGCGATCGTGCGCAGAACGATCGCCGCATCTTTCACTGTCTTTGCCAGCGGTCCAATGTGATCGAGCGACGACGCGAAGGCGATCAGACCGTAGCGCGACACGCGTCCGTAGGTCGGCATCAATCCCACAACGCCGCAGAACGATGCCGGCTGGCGAATTGATCCACCCGTGTCAGAGCCCAACGTTACGACGGCCATGTCGGCAGCAACGGCCGCAGCCGAACCGCCGGAAGAACCTCCAGGCACGCGGTTCAGGTCGCGCGGATTGCGCACCGGGCCATAGGCAGAATTCTCGTTCGACGAACCCATCGCGAACTCGTCACAGTTCATCTTGCCGAGGACGACGGCGCCCGCGGCCTCCATGCGCGCGACGGCGGTGCAGTCGTACGGAGGAACATATTTCGCGAGAATCTTGGAGCCCGCGGTGGTGCGCACTCCACGCGTGCTAATTACGTCTTTGATGCCCACGGGCACTCCGCCCAGCGCTGGCAGTGGCTTGCCTTCGGCTGCCATTCGGTCGATGCGATCCGCCTGTTCGAGTGCGCGCTCCTTTGACAGAGTCAGGAATGCGCCGATTTGGCCATCTTCTTTTTGGATGCGGGCATAGTGAGCTTCCGCCAACGCGAGCGCGGTCGTCTTGCGCTCCTGGACTGCGGAGCGGGCTGCGTCGATGGTGAGGGATGTCAGGTCCATGGGAATTCAGTGGCTAGTGATTTTTGATCGATGGCTATTTGGTCCTTCCAACCACCAACCACAAGCCGCTAACTATCTTTCAATCACCTTTGGCACGCGGAAGAAATCCTCGTCTGCGTCGGGCGCGTTTTCGAGAGCGACCTCATGCGGCAAAGACTTGCGCAGTCCTTCGAGAACATCTTCGCGGCTGGCGTATGCGAATCGTTCGCTTCCCTGCTTCGACTCGTCTACTCCATAACGATCGGAAACCTGTGCCATCGGCGGCACATCAGAGGTGTCGAGTTGGTTGAGCCGGTCGATGTATTCGAGGATCGAATTCAGATCGCGCAGCATTCCAGACCGCTCCTCCTCGCTCAGTTCGAGGTTGGCGAGATCCGCAACGTAAGCGACGTCTTTGTCGGTGACTTTCATCGGATCACTCGGCCTGTCATATCTGCTGCGCCGGGGCGAGCCACAACGAACTCAATCTTCTGAACTGTCTCGGTCGTGTACCGGTTGATGGTCGCCACATATTGCGGCGCAAGCGCCTGTAACTCCGATTTCCAACCGGCATCGGCGACTTCCACCCGTAGGACTCCGGCCTCAAAACTCAGAGCGCGAGTTCGCTCGGACACCGCGGAACCGCAGACCACGGGCCACGCCATGAGCGGCGCCTGATCCGCGGGCGCCTGCCGCAAAGATTGCGCTACGATTTTTTCGAGGCCGCTGCCCGCTTGCTCCAATTGACGCTCCAAAAGAAACTTGATTTTAACATTCCCGATTGGAGTGCTGGGTCGCGCCCACGCGGCTATGCAGGAAACTCTCGTCGCACAAACTCCAGAGCCGCATCGCGAGATGGCAAGCGGCCTTCGAGTTGCGCATCCTCCACCGCGTTGAGGATCTCGCGAAACTTCGGCCCGGGAGAATGACCTGCGGCGATCAGATCATCTCCAGTCACGAGCGGAGAGGGGCGAATCTTTTCGGGCGGAATCTCCGCACGCTTCTGCTGCACAAAGTCGTATGTGCTCAGATTGCGATGGCTGGCCAGGCAGTCAGCGCGATGCAGAGTGAGATGCTCATCGAATGCGGGCAGGCGTAGAAACCTCTTCATCGTCGATTCCTTCATACGCGTGGCGTGTCCGAAGCGCATATGGTTATCCACGAGAGACAGGATCTGTTCGGTGTCGTCGTTCGAAAAACGCAGGTTCCGGCAGATCTCCTCCGCCATCTTTACACCCACCTCGACATGGTTATCGAAGCGAATCCGGTCTGGCGCCACGCGGAACGTCGGCGGCTTCCCGACATCGTGCAACAACGCGCCCCAAGCGAGCGTCAGAGGGCACGGGTTCGGCAGATTCTCCAGGAGCAGCAATGTATGCACGAACACATCACCCTCGGGGTGAAACTCCGGCGGTTGTGCCACGCCTTTCATCGCCGAGATATCGGGCAGGATGTGTTTTAGCAGCCCACTCTCGTCGAGCAACAAAAATGCGCGCCGCGCATGTCCCTCAGTGAGCATGCGAGTCAGTTCATCGCGCACGCGCTCGCGCGACACAGCCTTGATCTCGTGAGCAAACTGCTGGATCGCCGCGAACGTTGACGGCTCGATCTGATATTCGAAGCGCGCGGCAAAGCGCACGGCACGCAGCATCCGCAACTTATCCTCGGCGAAACGCCGCTCCGGCTCGCCGATGGTCCGGATGATGCCGGCTTTGAGATCTTCCCGTCCGCCAACGAAGTCGAGCACCTCATCACTCACCGGATCAAGCAGCATGCCGTTGATAGTAAAGTCGCGGCGCGCAACGTCCTCGCGCGGATCGCGACTGAAGCGCACTTCGTCTGGATGCCGGCCGTCGGAATATCCAATGTCACTGCGAAACGTGGCGACCTCTACCGCGTGAGATCCCGGCGTAGAGGCGTTGCTCGAGGCGTCTTCCGGCGCCGGTACAAGTACGACTCCGAACTGCGCCCCGACCGCGTAGGTCTCCGGGAAAATGTTCATCACATGTTCCGGCGTCGCGTCTGTCGCCACGTCGTAGTCCTTCGGTTCGCGTTGCAGCAACAGATCGCGCACGCATCCGCCCACCAGATAAGCCTGAAAGCCATGCTGGCGCAGGGTCTGAACAATCGAAGTTGCAAACCGTTTCAACACAAGTTCCTTACATCATAGCGTCCGACTTTTCTCAAACAAGCTTCCTCTAACGGGCATCCCATGCTTTTCGATACGAATCCGCCAGCAACATTGAGACGGCGGCGCGATCCACTTTCTCGGGCAACGAAGAGGATCGTGCCGCCTCCTCGCACTCTGAGAAAAGTTTCTCTGCCATCACCAGCACTTTCTCCATGGAATACTTCCCGGTTCGCACACGAATGAGAAAGTCTCTTTCAGGACGTGGCAGCGTGATCTTGCCCGAAGACACGAGTTCTTTGCACTCATGCAGCAGGCGTAGCGTATGCATCGCCGCCTTCACATCGTAACCGTACTTCTTTTCGATTTCGGGGCGCTGCCCTTTCTTGCCGCGTCCTTTCTTCCCCGTCATGCGTTTGAGTTGATCGTCGGCGAATCCGAGGAACTGCTTCACGCAACCGCGGCCGAGAAATGCGCGCTTATTCGCGACGATCTCTTCCCAAATTGCATGTCGCGTAACGCCCTCGGCAAATAAAAAGTGCAGCGCCGTGGGATTCCCTTTGCAAGCGAGCCCAGCCCACTTTTTCAAGGAATAAAGCGTGACGTCTATATCGTTCGGTCCGTTGCGCCGGTCGTCGCCGGCGGTGGACCACACGAAGTGGGGAAGCGATTCGAGACCTAAAACCATCTCGGGCGGCTCGATATAGACTCCGTAAATGTCGAGATCGTCCGAACCGTGAACCTTGGCTCCGTGAAGTTCCGATCCGCCCACGAATACATGGATCAACCGATCAGAGTAAAGAAAACCCGAGTCCCGCACGTGCTGGAATAAGTCAGTCATGAATCTCTAATACTATAGAGATATGCGCGACGCTTACATCCTCGGCATCGAGAGCTCCTGCGACGAGACCGCAGCGGCCGTGGTGCGCTCGGGCGAGAAACTCATCTCGAATGTCGTCGCCTCGCAGATCGCCACGCACCAGCCGTACGGCGGAGTTGTGCCGGAACTCGCGTCGCGGGAGCATCTCCGCGCCATCGTTCCCGTCGTGCGACAGGCTCTGGCAGAGGCTAAACACACTTACGATTCCGTCGATGCCATCGCGGTCACGCAGGGCCCCGGACTCGCCGGAGCTTTGCTCGTGGGGATCAGCTATGCGAAAGCTCTGGCGTTCGCACTCGACAAACCTCTGATTGCCGTCAACCATCTCGAGGGCCACATCCACGCGGTTCTGCTCGAAGAGCGGCAGAAAGGCAACCGCGATCTGCAATTTCCGGTGCTCGCGCTGGTCGTCTCGGGCGGCCACACTCATCTTTATCTCGCCGCTCAAAAAGACGATTCCTGGACCTACGAAAATATCGGCCACACTCGCGACGACGCCGCCGGAGAAGCATTCGACAAAGTCGCGAAACTCTTAGGACTAGGCTATCCCGGTGGCCCCGTCATTGATCGTCTGTCTTCCCACGGCGATCCCAAAGCCGTGAAGTTTCCCCCGGCGCAGATCAAGCATCGCGACCGTCGCGGCAGAAAAGACGGCAAAGAAGTTGCGCCAGAGATTGATCCCGATGACGCGCGCCCACGCTTCGATTTTTCTTACAGCGGAATCAAAACGGGGATCCTGCGTTACGTCGAGACGCACGGCATGCTTGCCGTCGTGGAGGCGCGACGCAAAGCACTCATGAACATTCCCAAGCCGAAGCTCGAGGATTATCTGGCCCACTGTGACAAGCCTACGTTAGACCTGGTCGCGTCTTTCCAGCGTGCCATCGTGGACGACCTTGTGGGAAGGACATTGGCAGCGGCGCGGGCCTACGACGTTGCCACATTGTTCGTGACGGGTGGAGTTGCCGCCAACCAGGAGTTGCGACAGACGTTCGAACGGGAAGGTGCCAAGGAAGGCCTCCCTGTGTACTTTCCGTCGCGTCCGCTTTCAACCGACAATGCCGCCATGATTGCCGCCGCGGCCTACCCCAAATTCATGGCAAAGGATTTCGCTGCGATGGATTTTTCGGCGGAAGCGGGATTGGTTCTGCGCTAAAAAATGGCCTTAACCACAGAGGACACTGGGGAGCACAGAGGGACCCCAAAGCCTCTGTGTTCCCCAGTGTCCTCTGTGGTTAAGATTTTCGTTTGGAAGTTGTGACTATTTCCCGGAAGCGTGCGCCCGGCTGGCCTTGCCCAAAACCTTATCCAGTGCCTTGGCAAGCTGCGCATCAATATCGATGTCTTTGTAGATGATGAAATTCGCGCGCTTCTCGGATTCCTCGAAGCCGCTCGCCCGTGCTGCCACAATGATGATGGGCACCTTCGCGGTTTCAGGCTTGTTTTTCAGCGCAGTAATCAATTCGCTGCCTGACATCTTCGGCATCTGTATGTCGGTGAAGATCAAGTCGGGTTGAACGCAGGAAAGAATCTCCAGCGCTTCCACGCCGTTGGTCGCGCACTCCACCGCGAAGCCGCGCTCTTCGAGAAAGCGGCACACGGTATAGCGGATCAGCATGGAATCGTCGACGACTAGAGCCACGGTAGACATAGAGACGGAGGCCCGCATACACACGCCCCCGGGTCGGACAGTAGCAGAGGCATTTCAGGCGGAACAAGGCGAAACCGCGAGCAGCGATTACCTCCGTCACACCGAGCGATGCGACAGCGATCAGATATCGCTTTCCTGGGTGCGCTCTTCGATGTTCATGTCCTTAAATTCGCTGGACTCGAAGATCTCGCCGCACTCCTTACACTCGACGAATTCGGACTCCTCATCGCGGCTTACAATCTGCACGCGCGGGTGCTTGCAGGGCTGCTTCATATCTACGCTTGGAGGGGGAGAGGGTAACTTTGAAATCATGAGTCCGGAGGCCCTCCAAAAATAAGGCGGGGTCCATTTTCGCCGGAATTTCCCGGTATTTTAGAACGCCTTTATGGGTTGTCAAGCCCCCATCCGTTAAGCTGTCGTGAATTTGTAACAAACCGTGGGCCCTCAGATTGATCCTTCGCCTTGCCGGGCACCTCAAAATTCCGACCGAATTCGTCGTATTGGCTTAAGCCATTCAGTTCTTGATACTTACCGTTAAGGGTCGTTTAGCGACAGCTTCCTGCCAGCCCTTGCCCCGAAGACCGAAAGTGACGTAAAATGAATTACGACAGAAATGGTCGGAGTTCTATCCGACTCTATTGGTCGGTGTTTGCGCGAGGAAACTGGGTGCTGAAGCTCACGAAAAAGGCCGACTATGCGTTGATGGCGATGAAGCACCTCGCCGAGCACTCCGACGAGGGCTCTCGCAGCGCGAAGGATGTTGCTGACGCTTACGGGATTCCCCCCGAGGCGCTAGCGAAGATTTTGCAGCGTCTGGCCAAGGCTGGCTTGTTGCATTCGCAGCACGGGATCAATGGCGGCTATACGCTGGCACGGGCGGCGCACACGATCTCGGCCTTCGAGGTGATTCAGGCCATTGACGGTCCGTTGTTTATCACCTCATGCGTGACGGTTCGTGGCGAGTGCGATCAGACCGATCGCTGCAATATTCGCGAACCGCTACGCAAGGTGAACGACAGTATTGAAGCAGTGCTGAAGCGCATCAAGATTTCACAGATGCGGGAAGAACCGGAGCAAGGCGTGAGTCCCGCTCCGAAGACGGCGGAACTGGTGACGATCACCTGAACCTCTGAGAACACGAGATTCATCAAAGAGATTAAGCAAGTAGGAGAGCAATCAATGAGCACGGACGTAAAGATCCCCCAGGAACTTTCGCAGGCACATCACACCGACGCCAAGGGCGTGAAGTTGCCCATTTACATGGATAACCATGCCACCACCCAGATGGACCCGCGGGTGCTGGAAGAGATGTTGCCCTACTTTGCGGAGAAGTTCGGCAACTCGGCGAGCCGCAACCACTCCTTTGGATGGGCTGCCGAAGAAGGCGTGGAGACGGCTCGCGAGCGTATCGCTAAGTTGGTGGGCGCGACCACCAAGGAAATCATCTTCACCTCGGGCGCCACGGAGAGCGACAACCTCGCCATCAAGGGTGTCGCCGAGATGTATCGCGAGAAGGGCAACCACATCATCACCGCGGTCACCGAGCACAAGGCCGTGCTCGACACCTGCAAGCGCCTCGAGAAATACGGATACCGTGTCACCTACATGCCCGTGCAGAAAGACGGCCTCATCGATCTCGACGACCTGAAGCGCGCCATGGACGACAAGACCATTCTCGTCACGATCATGGCGGCCAACAACGAAATCGGCGTATTGCAGCCAGTCGCGGAGATTGGCAAGCTGTGTCGCGAGCGCGGAGTCATCTTCCACACCGATGCAACCCAGGCGGTGGGCAAAGTGCCCACCGACGTCAACAAGCAAAACATCGACGTGATGTCCATCAGTGGTCACAAAATGTATGGACCGAAGGGCGTCGGCGCGTTGTACGTGCGCCGCAAAAATCCGCGCGTGCAGATTTCCGCCATTATCGATGGCGGCGGCCACGAACGCGGCATGCGTTCGGGAACATTGAACGTTCCGGGCATCGTCGGTCTTGGCAAGGCGTGTGCGATCGCGCAGGAAGACATGCCGCAGGAATCGTGCCGTATGGCGGGCCTGCGCAACCGTTTGCGTGACCGCATCATGAATCGCCTGGACGAGGCTTACATCAATGGTTCGATGGATCATCGTCTGCCGGGCAACCTGAACATCAGCTTTGCGTACGTCGAAGGCGAGTCGCTGCTGATGGGCATCAACGACATCGCGGTTTCCAGTGGATCGGCCTGCACCTCGGCGACGCTGGAACCATCTTATGTATTGAAGGCTCTCGGCACCGGCGACGATCTGGCGCACAGCTCAATTCGCTTCGGCATCGGCCGCTTCAACACCGAAGCAGAAGTGGACTATGTTGCCGATCGCGTAATCGAAACCGTCGAGCGCCTGCGCGAACTTTCTCCGCTGTACGAAATGGCGAAAGAAGGCATCAATTTGAAGGATGTGAAGTGGGCAGGAGAAGCGCATTAAAACAAGTTTCAAGGTTTCAACGTTTCAAGGTCGCATACCTTGAGCGCAACAAATACCTTGAAACTCTGAAACTTTTGAAACTTTAAAACCTGAGGTCAAACATGTCATACAGCGATAAGGTTCTCGATCACTACTCCAATCCGCGGAACGTGGGCTCGATGGACAAGGCCAGCTCCGACGTAGGCACTGGCCTGGTCGGCGCGCCCGAGTGCGGTGACGTTATGAAGCTGCAGATCAAGGTCAATCCGCAGACCAACGTCATCGAAGACGCCAAGTTCAAGACCTTCGGATGCGGCTCGGCGATTGCCTCGTCTTCGCTCGCCACCGAGTGGGTCAAGGGCAAGACCGTGGACGAAGCCCTCGCCATCAAGAACATGGACATCGTGAAGGAGCTTTCGCTTCCTCCGGTGAAGATCCATTGCTCGGTGCTGGCTGAGGATGCGATCCGCGCCGCGATCGGCGACTGGAAGAAGAAGCAGGAGACCGCAAAGCCGGTCGCCGTCGAAGCGAAATAGCAGCGAGCAATGAGTAATGAGTAATGAGCAGTTCGCTCAAAGCTCACCGCTCATAGCTCATAGCTGGTTTACTTATGACGACCGCAATAGAACAAGGAACGCAACCCGCGCAGGCACCGGCAAAAGGAATTCTCGTGACCGAGAAAGCTCTCGCCAAGGTGCGCCTCGCGATGGCCAAGGAAGGCGTCTCGCCCGAGCAGGGCGGCTTGCGGCTCGGCGTGCAGGGTGGCGGATGTTCGGGATTGAGTTACAACATCCGCTTCGACACGCAGCCGCGCGAACGAGACCGCATCTTTCAGTTCGACGATGTGCGGGTCTTCGTCGACCCGAAATCGTTTATCTACCTGCACGGCATGACCCTGGACTATCAGGAAACCTTGATGCAACAGGGCTTCGTGTTTGTGAATCCCCAGGCCTCGAAGTCGTGCGGATGCGGGACTTCGTTCTCTGCCTAAGTTAAGAGGGAGTCAACCGCCGAGGACGCCGAGTGCGCCGAGAATAAACCGGGGTTGTTCCTTGGTTCTCTGCGTTCTCGGCGGTCTCGGCGGTAACATTTTTAGGAACTTGTGAATGACGAACAAGTCTGCACTCACCATCATCGGGACCAAGCCGCTCCCACAGGACACTCACTCCTGCTGGTCGTGCGGCTCCATGCGTGCCGCGCACTTCTGCGAATCGTGCGGCAAGGTGCAGCCTCCCGTTCCGGTGGACTATTTTACGTTCTTTGGACTGCCGCCCAAGCTCAACCTTGACGTCGCCGCGCTGGAAAAAGACTTCTACGTGCTGAGCCGAAAGCTGCATCCGGACCTGAATGCGCGAGCCGGCAGCGAGGAGCAAGAATGGGCTTTGGAGCAGAGTTCGCTGCTCAACGACGCGTATCGTACGCTGAAGGATCCGATCAAGCGGACGAATTATCTGTTGCACCTTGAGGGCGTGGAGTTGGAGGAGCAGTCAAAAAGCGCGACCGAGCAAGCCCGCGCAACAGGCGAGATCAAGAAGCAGATCGTCCCGCCAGATCTTCTGGAAGAAGTTTTCGAGCTGAACATGCAGCTTGAAGAACTTCGCATGAACAAAAAAATGGGCGACGACGATCCTTCTCTGATTGCGGAAGTCGGCAAGCAGAAGCTGGCGCTCGAAGCCAAGTACGAAGCGCTCCTTCAAGAGCTGCAAACATACTGGAAGGACTGGGATGCCGTCATCGAACGCGGCCCGGATGTCCCAGCAAAAGAGCGAGACCAAGTGAGGGACAGGATGGTCGATGTACTCAACCGCCGCAATTACATCCGCAATCTGGTCAGGGATGTGAATGACGCGCTTGAGAACTGATATCGATTGAGCATTTATATCAAACGAGAATTCGTGTTGAGGTTGAACGATGCGATTGAATGAATACACAACTCTAGGGCGCTCCGGACTGCGGGTGAGTCCGCTTTGCCTCGGGACCATGACCTTTGGAACGGAGTGGGGTTGGGGCGTTGAGCAAGACCTAGCGCGCTCTTTGTTTGACCGCTACACCGAGGCGGGCGGGAATTTTATCGACACCGCCGACGGTTACACGGCTGGAAAAAGCGAAGAGATGGTGGGCAGCTTCATTGCGGAGCGCAATCTCCGCAACCGCATCGTGCTCGCTACGAAATTTACTTTCAACGCAGAGCAGGGAAATCCGAACGCGGGCGGCAATGGCCGCAAGAATATTTATCGCGCGCTCGAAGGCTCGCTCCGCCGCCTGCAGACGGACTACATCGACCTCTACTGGCTGCACGCGTGGGACACGGTCACTCCCGTCGAAGAGGTAATTTCGACCTTGAATGACCTGGTGCGCGCGGGGAAGATCCGACACTACGGATTCTCCGACACCCCCGCATGGTACGTTGCCCGCGCACAGACTCTTGCCGAGAAAGAAGGCAAGGAGCGGCTCATTGCCCTGCAACTGGAATATTCCCTAGTCGAACGCAACATTGAGCGCGAACATATTCCCGCGGCGCTCGAACTCGGCATCGGCATTTGCCCCTGGAGCCCTTTGGCTAGCGGTTTCCTGAGTGGCAAATACAAGCGAGCCGGCAACGACGGACATCGCGACGGCCGACTGGAGAAGCTAAAAGACTCCGGCAATCCCGGCTTCGCAAAGTTCACCGAACAGAACTGGAAAATTCTCGACGTGCTCCTCCAGGTCGCTAAGCAGATCAACCGTCCACCCGCACAGGTCGCGCTGAACTGGGTCGCCAGTCGTCAAGGCATCACCTCCACGATTCTTGGCGCCAGCAAGGTAAAGCAGCTTGAAGACAACCTTGGGGCGATCGAATTTTCGATTCCCGCCGAACTGCGCAAATGCCTCGATGAAGTGAGCGCTCCGGCCTCGATTCACCCCTATGTGTTTTTTGAACCGTTCCTGCAGAAAATGATTCACGGCGCCTCCGTGCAGGCGTGGTCGCCGGCCAGCAACGACATTCCGCAGGCGACCGACGCTTCACGAGAACCCGAGACCGTTGAGGTGCAAGGATAGGAATGGCATCGGATCGCATCGTCGGTATCGATCTCGGCACAACGAACTCCCTGGTGGCGTTCATGCAAGGGGAGACGCCTGTCGTCATCCCCGGCGACGACGGCCTGAACCTGCTGCCTTCGGTCGTCGCTCTCGATGCAGACAATCAGCCAGTCATCGGCAATGCCGCGCGCAACTCGCTCATCGAAACGCCCGAGCGCGCCGTCTATTCGATCAAGCGTCTCATGGGACGCGGCATGGAAGACATTCGGGAAGAATTGAAGCTCTTCCCCTTCCGCCTCGCCGAAGACATGCAGCCGGGCGAAGTGCTCCGCATCAAACTGGGAGACAAGACATTCACGCCGCCGGAAATTTCGGCCCTTATCCTTCGCCAGCTCAAGCGCAGTGCAGAACGATTTTTCGGCGGTCCGGTCGCGAAGGCGGTCATCACCGTTCCCGCTTACTTCAACGATGCGCAACGTCAGGCCACCAAAGATGCTGGCCGTATTGCGGGACTCGAAGTCCTTCGTCTGGTCAACGAACCAACCGCCGCATCGCTCGCCTATGGCCTCGACAAGAAGCAGAATGGCATCGTCGCGGTCTACGACCTGGGCGGAGGTACGTTTGATATTTCGATCCTCAAGCTCCATGACGGAATCTTCGAGGTCATCGCGACCAACGGTGACACGCATCTCGGCGGCGACGACATCGACAACCTCCTTATCACGATCGCTCTCGACGACATTCAGGGCGACCTCGGCACTGACCTTCGCCGCAATGCTGAAGCCGTGCAAGCAATTCGCAAGGCAGTCATCGACGCTAAGATCGCGCTGTCGTCCCAACCTTCTGTCAAACTCGATATCGAATTGCCCGGCGGCAAGCGCTACCAGCGCGAGATCACTCGCGAGCAGTACGAGCAGTTGATTCAGCCCGTCATCGACCGAACTGTCGGCCCCTGTAAGCAGGCGATGAAAGACGCGGGCCTCAAGCCGGAACAGATTGACGAGGTCGTGCTCGTCGGCGGATCGACCCGCATCCCCAAAGTTCGCGCGCTGGTGAAGGAACTATTCCGCCGCGAGCCGCACACCGATCTCAATCCTGACGAAGTCGTCGCCCTCGGCGCGGCCGTACAGGCGAACATTCTTGGCGGAGGCTCCGAGGCCACCGAGAACATGCTGCTGCTCGACGTGACTCCGTTGTCGCTCGGCATCGAAGTGGCCGGCGGAGTCACCGACAAAATCATTTTGCGCAACTCGACGATTCCAGCCTCCGCGACACAGTTCTATACGACGCAGGTCGATGGCCAGACCAACGTGGCGATCCACGTATTGCAAGGCGAGCGAGAACTAGCCAAGGATTGTCGCTCGCTGGCGCGCTTCGACCTCAAAGGCGTTCCGCCTATGGCGGCCGGCATCCCGCGCGTCGAAGTAAAGTTCTTGATCGATGCCAACGGCATTCTGCACGTTTCCGCGCGCGAACAGCGCAGCGGCAAAGAGGCCGAGATTCAGGTTCAGCCCAGCTACGGACTGACCGATGAACAGGTCGAAGGCATGATCCTCGACTCGTTCGACAATGCAGAAGAAGATTTCCGCCGCCGCCAGGTCATCGAGGCGCGCAACGAAGTCGCAACGATTCTCGCGGCTCTGGAAAAAGGAAAGAAGAGTCCAGCCTGGGGACAGCTCACCACTGACGAGAAGAAGCAGATCGCGAAGATGGAGAAGGCTCTGGTCGCGGTGAATGCGGAAGATGACTATCAGGCGATCCGAAAGGCGATCGATGCCCTGAACCAGGGCACAATGCGCCTGGCGGAATTGATGATGGATACAGCGGTATCAAGCGCGTTGAAAGGCAAGAACATGGACGAGGCCGACATGGGCGAAGGCCCAACCGCGCCGCATCCCATGGCAAAGGCAGAATTCGAGTGACCTCTGTATTCCTCGGTGCCCTCTGTGGTTTGAAGTTTTCAAACCTTAACCACGCAGGGCACTGGGGAACACAGAGGAAGAGTTAGGAGCAGGTATGGCAGAAGAAAAAACGCAAGGCGCCGGCGCCGCCACCGAAGACGCCCCCGGCGAAAACACAGTCACGGTTACGTTCTTGCCAGAAGGCAAGACGGTGCAGTTTGAGCACGGCAAGCTTCCCTACGAGGATCACGGCAAAGAGCAGTCGCTCCTCGACGTCGCGCTGAATAATCACATCACGCTCGACCACGCCTGCGGGGGCAACTGCGCTTGCACCACGTGCCACATCTGGGTGAAAGAAGGCGCCGAGAACCTATCTCCGATGGACGACGACGAAGCCGACCGGTTGGACATGGCCGCCGATCTGCAGTTAAACTCGCGTCTCGGTTGTCAGGCGCAGATCGTCAAGCCCGGCAAGGTAGTTGTCGAGATTCCGGCCTGGAATCGTAATTACGTATCGGAAGAGCACTAGAACGGTTTCAAGGTTTCAGAGTTTCAAGGTTTCAAAGTAACAAGCCGACACGATGAGCGTTTTAACTTTGAAACTTTGCAACCTTGAAACTTTGAAACCTGATGCAACACTGAGGACGCATGGCGAAACAACTTACGTGGGATGACGCTGAAGACATCGGTATTTTGCTCTCCGAAGTTCACCCCGACCTCGATCCGCTGGCGGTCCGGTTCACCGACCTGCACCGCTACGTCACCGAGTTGCCAGACTTCGCGGGCGATCCCAAGGCCTCGAACGAAGGCAAGCTGGAAGCCATCCAAATGGCTTGGCACGAAGAATTCCAGGACCGCACGCAGGCCTAACTCCTCACCAACCTGCACCATCTTTTACATTCTCGTGACAACCGGCCAGTGCGGGCCTTTTATTATCCCGTTCATTAGGGCTCTCGAATCCAGAAAGCCCCTCTCTCTCCGGCCAAAATGGCGAAGGGCACGGCATCCAAGCCGTGCCCTCTTTTTTCCATTTCAAATTGCCCGCTATCTGGCGGGGACCGGCGCAGTCTCCTCGACATTGGCCTCGCGCAAAAACTTCGCTGCTTCCTCGGGAGGAGTGGGATTGATATAGAACCCCGTGCCCCACTCGAAGCCTGCGGTCTTGGTCAGCTTCGGCATGAACTCGATGTGCCAATGATAGTGATCATTGGTCGGATCCTGTGCCGGGGAAGTGTGGATCACGAGATTATAAGGCGGATTGTCGAGCACTCGATCGGCGCGTCCCAATAGATCCTTCATCGCCCGCGCCAAGTTCTCGAACATGTGAGACGACGAATTCTCAAATGCGGACTCATGCTGCTTCGGCAGAATCCATGTCTCGAACGGAAAACGCGGAGCATAAGGGGCCAGCGTAAGAAAGTTCTCGTTCTCCGATACGACCCGAATCGCGCTATCCATCTCCTGCCGGATAATGTCGCAGAACACGCACCGTTCCTTGTACAGGAAGTACTGTTTGGCGCCTTCCAGTTCCTGCACCACGTTGATAGGAAGAATAGGCAGCGCTATGAGTTGCGAATGCGCGTGCTCCAGCGATGCCCCAGCAGCCTCGCCGTGATTTTTGAAAATCAGGATGTACTTGAACCGCCGGTCCTTTTTCAGATCCAGAATGCGGTCACGGAAGGTCCACAGAACATCTTCAATTCGTTTGGAAGGCAGTGTCGCCATGCTGGCAGAGTGATCGGGCGTCTCAATAATGACTTCATGGGCCCCGATGCCATTCATGCGATCAAACATGCCTTCGGCCTGCCGGTTCAGCGTGCCTTCAATGCCAAGAGCCGGGAACTTGTTGGGCACAACGCGGACGGTCCATCCCGGGGTGTCACGCTGCGGCTGCGGTCCGCCATTTGGGTTCGGACGGTATGCTTGGATCTCGGGAGGCGTCTTGCCCTCGTTCCCGTAACAGAACGGACAGAATCCGCCTTTGATTTTCATGTTCTCGCGAACAAAATCGGTTGGGCGCTTCGCCCGGTCCGTCGAAATAATTACCCAACGGCCAACAATTGGATCTTTTCTGAGTTCAGGCAATTACGGAATCCTTTCGAGGTGTTGCGCAAAAACGATATTTTACGCCGACAAGGAAGCGTTGCGAAACACCTCAATCTGCGGGCGGGAACTGGAATGCGCATAGTATACGCTTACGATATCGAATCTCCACTGGCACGATGGTGGAAGGCGCCTCCTATACTCTCGGGCTACCGCAGCCACTTCCCTCCGTTTGTGCCGGTCCACGGCCGCCTCGGGCGGCTTCACATCGTGTGACGTCCGAGTCTTAACTTCAATAAAGCAAAGAACATCTCCATCCCATCCGATTAAGTCAATCTCCCCGCGGCGGCGGGGCGAGCGAAAATTGCGCGCAACGATTTCGTATCCCACCTTTCGCAAGTAAAAGTAGGCGTCCTCTTCTCCTTGTCTTCCCACGCGATGGTGCCACGGCTTTGCGTCCGCCGGTAGCACTCGCTCGGCAACCCAATCCAGGCTGCGGATGATCGATCGCGTGAAGACTACGGGAAGCATGGCGAAAGTATCTTCAATTTATCGAAAGGGGTGGGTGCCAGATGTGACGCAAGTCACAAACTCATGCGATTGCAAACAGGTCGTTCCCAGATCGGGAATTTGGCACGCTGCACAAGAAGTGTCAGATAAAAAAACAAGCCCACGGACTCGGCCGTAGGCCTGGTCGCCATCCTCCCCCCAAGGAGGTTAGCAACAAAAAACTTCAGGAATCTTAGACTTGCGGAGCGCACCCTCTCGCGCGCTCCGCAAGTGTTCCACGGTACTCGTTGACCGCGAAAATCAGGGCGCTCATCAAAACGCCCACCGTCCTTCGCAAAGGGTGGGTCTTAGTCGGCCGCTTCCGACCTCCCTCACCGTTGGGGGAACCTAAAACGGCTAATCCTTCGCCGGGCTCCAGCACGACGCCCCGGCCACGCGACACTCTCTCCGACTCTAGAGCACGCGTCAATTCACGCCTCCTCACAACGTAGTTCACGCACTAAGTTGTTTTTTCCAAGACGGTTGGAGCGACTTATCACTCGGAAGAAGGTGGTGGAGCGATGGCACCAAGTGGTGGACGACTGGCACCAAGCGGGGATTTTACGATGCCTCGAGCGATGCTAGGCTGGAGACGCTCCGGAAAGTAAGCGTTTATGCAGCCAGCAAGAGAGTCAAGTCCCGTCGTTCGCTTCGGAATGTTCGAGGCCGACCTGCGATCCAGCGAACTGCGGAAGAACGGGGTCAAGGTCAAGATTCAAGAACTTCCGTTTCGAGCTCTGACCCTCCTGCTAAGCCACCCCGACGAAGTGCTCAATCGGGATCAGTTCCGCCAGGCGCTCTGGCCCGACGGCGTCTACGTGGACTTCGGCCACGGGATCAGCAGCGCCATCAACCGCCTCCGGGACGCCCTCGGCGACTCGGCCGACAATCCCGTATTCATCGAGACAGTAGAGCGCCGGGGCTATCGTTGGATTGCCCCCACCCATGTCCCACCCCCGAACGCTCAGCCGGGACCTGTTCTGGTCAAAATCGAGAAGCCGATCCAAGGTTCTTCGAGCGCTGCGCACCGGTGGAGCCTGCTGATGCTCCCCGCTCTGGCGTTGCTTCTGGCCCTCTGGAGCTTCTGGCCAAGGTTCCATGCGGCAAAGGCCAACACGGCGAAACAGCTGACCAGCGTTTCAGACGCCGCACGCCACTCCGCCAACAGCGAGGCCGAGCAGTTTTATTTGAAAGGGCGCTTCTACTGGGAAAAGCGCACGCCCGACGGATTGAACAAGGCTGTGGACTTCTTCACTCAGGCGATCGTGCATGACCCCAACTACGCTCCAGCCTATGTGGGCCTTGCCGACTGCTATAACCTGCTTCGCGAATACACCCTGATGCCCGCGAGCGAAGCGTATCCGCGTGCGCTCGCGGCGGCAAAAAAGGCGGTTGAACTCGACGATCAGTCATCCGAGGCCCACGCGTCCATGGCCTTCGCGCTTTTCTGGGGTACATGGGACGCCGCTGGAGCTGACCGGGAATTCCGCCGTGCCATTGATCTGGATCCCAGCAATGCCGTCGCGCACCACTGGTATGCCACCTACCTCGAGTCTCTCGGTCGCAATTCCGAATCGATTGTGGAGATTGAACGCGCCCAAATGCTCGAGCCCGCATCAAAAGCCGTTCTCGCCGACAAAGGAAACATCCTTTGGTCCGTTGGCCGACACGACGAAGGCGTGACACTCCTGAAGCAGTTGGAAACCTCGGAGCCAGACTTCGTTTCACCTCACCGGTACTTGAAGAGCATGTACCTCGCCAACGGCGACTACCCCAACTATTTGAAGGAGTGGAGGAAGGAAGCCACTCTGATGCAGGACAAGTCAGCCCTCAAACTTGTGGACGCTGCCGAAAAAGGCTATGCCGACGGGGGGCCACAAAACATGCTGAAGAATATGCGCGCCCTGCAGAAGTCCCTCTACGACCACGGCAAGTTTTCGCCATATCTGCTGGCGCAGACGGATTCCCTTTTAGGCAACAAACAGGAAGCCCTTCAATACTTAAAGATCTCTGTTGATCGGCATGACGATTTCGCCGCCCAGATAGTAGGCGACTGGGCTCTGAACTCCTTGCACGCTGAGCCCGACTATAAAGATCTGGTCGCCCGCCTCGGCTTTCCCGCCCACAACTGATATCATCCCATCCCAAAAGGAGCTTGGAGATGGCATCCTCGCGTCGGCAAGTCCTCACCTACCTGTTTTTCGTGTTTTTGTTCTCCTCCCTGTTCTATTTTCTGATCATTCGCGCCAAGCAACTGAGTGCGGGCGGGGGAATCTACGTCTCCGGAATTATGTGGTGTCCGGCGCTGGCCGCGTTCGCCACGCTCACCCTCAACGGTCGGAGTCTTTCGGATCTCGGGTGGAAATGGCCCGCCAAAAAGTTCGCGCTTATGAGCTGGTACGTCCCGCTGCTCTACGCAACCATTGCGTATTTGATCGTATGGCTCAGTGGTCTGGGCGGCTTCCCCAACCATGAGTTCGTTGCCGCTATCACCACGCGGATGGGACCGCGCCTTTCTCCCGCAATCGCGACTGCTCTTTATGTACTCCTGGTGGGCAGTTTTGGCTTGGTCGGCAGTCTTGCCAGAGCGCTCGGAGAAGAAATCGGCTGGCGGGGCTTTCTGGTTCCTGAACTGTACAAGACCGTAGGTTTCACCGGGACCGCGTTCATCAGTGGCATTGTCTGGTCGCTGTGGCATTTTCCCGTTCTCATTTTCGCTGATTACAACGCCGGCACTGCCACCTGGTACGCGCTGCTCTGCTTCACGGTGATGGTCATTGCCATTTCGTTTGTGTTTGCCTGGCTCAGGCTGAAGTCTGGAAGTCTCTGGACCGCCGCAATGCTCCATGCCAGCCACAACCTCTATGTCCAGGCCATCTTCACGCCGCTGACGCGAAATGTGGGGAAGACCGCATGGTTCATCGATGAATTCGGCGCGGTGTTGCCCCTGGTTGCGGTATGTTTCGCGATTTACTTCTGGAGTCGGCGGGGAGAACTGGCAGAGGGACAAAACCCGCAGAATGAAGTCAGGCCAGCGCTGGCGGGAGCGGCCGACTAAGACGACTGGGGCCCTGACCGAGTTCCTGAACAAGAAGAGTTTGGTAGGGCGGCAGTTGGTCGTCTTTACGGTGTGTCATCCTGAGCGTAGCCGTTTTTCAGGCGGAGCGCAGGATCTCCGGCTAAAGAGGCCTTGCGCGTAGCGCAAACTGCACGACCAATACACATTCCCACCCTCGCCTTGCACGAGGGTGGGATTATTTTTCGACTACGCGCCTACTGCCTTGATGCACTCTTCGAGCACATCTACGGCGACGTCGGCCTCTTCCTTGGTGACGATGAGCGGAGGACACAGCCGAACCGAACTCGGCCCGCATCCCAGGAACAGCACGCCGCGCTCGAACGCCATCTCGACGATGCGGTCGCGCTCGGCATTGCCGTATTCCTTCGTGACCTTGTCCTTCACGATGTCGACGCCGATCATCAAACCCCGGCCGCGCACATCGCCCACCAGCTTCAGCTTCTTCGGCCAGTCCGCCATCCGCTTCATCATGTGATTGCCCACACTGGCCGAGTTCTCGAGCAGATGCTCCCTCTCGATCACGTCAAGGGTCGCTAGTGCCGCAGCAATCGCCACCGGATTCCCCCCAAACGTCGAGGCATGCGAACCCGGCACCCAGTCCATGATCTCGGCGCGCGTCATCGTGATGCCGAGCGGCATGCCTGAGGCAATGCCCTTTGCCATGCAGACCATATCCGGTTCGACCCCGGTGTGCTCGACGGCGAACCATTTACCCGTCCGCCCGATTCCGCTCTGCACTTCGTCCACGACCAGCATGATGCCGTGACGGTCGCAGATGCGCCGCAGTTCTTGCATGAAGATCTTCGGAGCGACAACGTATCCACCCTCGCCCTGCACTGGCTCAACGAAGATGGCCGCCACTTCCTCCGGAGCCAGCGTCGTCTTGAACAATTTTTCTTCGATGAAGCGGGCGCACCCGAGGGCAAAGTTGTCGGCGTCTTGCGTCCCACCTACACACCCGCGGTATACGTCGGGATAGCGCACGTGCGTCACGCACGGAACCAGCGGCGCGAACCGCCGCCGCTGCTGCGGCTTCGAAGCCGTCAGCGAGAGCGCGCCCATGGTGCGTCCGTGGAACGCGCCAAAAAACGCGATCACATTCTGCCGCTTGGTGTGATAGCGCGCCAGTTTGAGCGCGCACTCGATCGCCTCCGCTCCCGAATTGCCGTAGTAAATCCGATGCGGCCCCGGCATGGGCGCGATCTTCGACAGCCGCGCCGCCAGCGTCACCATGCTTTCGTAATAAAAGTCGGTACCCGACATGTGAATCAGTTCGCCGGCCTGCTTCTGAATGGCGGCGACCACGTCGGGATGGCAATGACCGGTCGACGTCACTGCAATGCCGGCAGAAAAATCAAAAAACTCGTTGCCGTCAACGTCAGTCACGACGATGCCGCGTCCGCTCTTCGCGACCATCGGGTAGGAACGTGTGTAGGACGGCGAAATATACTTCTCATCGCCCTCGAGCACGCGCTTGGCGTTGGGCCCGGGCAGGGCAGTCCTAATCTTGGGACCGTGGGCCAAAGAAGTTTCGGCGGCGGTCATGGTCTTGGTAGTCATGGGATCCTCCGTAAGGCAGCGGCCAGTGGTTAGTGGCCAGTTGTCAGTAGATCGAACCCCGGGAGCAACTTTGGTTCAAGCATGCAAGGCCGAGGCGAATCAGGCGGAGGAAGGGGTTAGTCGCTACCGAAGAGGCTGGGACGGAGTCGCGAAGGCAGATTCGCGCGATAGCGCCGCGGACACACCAGGCAGTGCAGCCAGCACTCGGCCGATTGCGCGTGCGCAAGAGCAAGAGGAAGAAGCGAATTGGATTTTTTGCGCAGCATCGCTCACCGTCACCATTACTAATTGATTATAGCTGGAAGGGGTCGGCGGCGTAACCCCCAATCGGGTCTTAAGGTCTATGGTCTTAGGTGTTAGGCCTTCCCGATGTCCCCCGAATCTCAAAGCCAAGGCATAGTACGAAAAGCTGAAACCGAATCACGGCCAGAATAATTGTCATGCTGAGCGCAGTCGAAGCATCCCTACCGCCACTGAATGCCGCCAGGCAATCGCATCATTTAGAATCGAACTCTAAGCCGCACTCGTCTGATATGTATCGCGGCCCGTTCCCGATCAACAATGCATTCCGTTCAACGCCCAAACCGGTGGATGGTGATTCTTGCCTTCGGACTCGTGTACTTGTTCTGGGGATCGACCTACCTTGCCATCGACATCGCCGTACAAACAATCCCCCCGGCGCTGATGTGCGCCGTGCGCTTTGCGATTGCGGGAATCGTCATGCTCGCGGTTTGCGCCGTGACGGGTCGCAAGATTCTATATTCTCCGAAACAACTCGCGCTCGCCGCGGTGGTAGGCCTTCTCCTGCTGATGGGTGGAAATCTCACCCTCTCCTACGCTGAGCTCTCCGTGTCGTCAGGCCTGGCAGCGCTGATCATCGCCATCACTCCGCTCTGGTTTCTGGTGCTCGATACGCTCTTGCTGGGCGATCATCACATCTCGCGACGCGGCAAAGCGGGCTTACTGCTTGGAATTGTGGGACTGTTCGTCCTCGTCTGGCCCGAGTTGAAATCGGGCACACTCGGTCACCGCGAGTTATGGGCGTCGCTGAGTCTTATTTTCGGATCGTTTACGTGGGCCCTGGGTTCCGTGCTCTCGAAGCGTTGGCAGTCGGGTATGGACGTCTTCAGCGCCACGGGATGGCAAGTCACCGCCGCCGGTGCCGGGAATTTTATCTTCGCGCTGTTCAACGGCGACCTTTCGCGAGTGACGTGGACCGCTCGCGGTTTGAGTGCGATTGGATATCTCGTAGTGTGCGGCTCCTGGATCGGCTACACAGCCTATATCTGGCTGCTCGAACACGTCCCCACCTCAAAGGTCTCAACCTACGCGTATGTAAATCCGGTCGTCGCCGTTTTTCTTGGATGGTTGATTCTGCATGAACGCGTGGACCGCTTCATCCTGGCCGGCAGCGCGATCGTCGTCCTGTCGGTCGTCCTGGTCACAAGCGCGAAGGTAAGACAAAAAACAGCATCCGAAGAACTACCAGCGGTCGAAGCGGCTGGGGACTAAAAACTAATTTCAGATTGCAGATTCAAGATTGCAGATTCTAGGTGCATCAGACTAGGCCGACCTAGGGTTGTAAATCTGAAATCTGCATTCAAAAATCTACAATCACTTCGTCCCTTCGTCTTCCTCCTCCGCATCATTCACCAGATCCACCACATGCCCGCGAATCGCAAATGTCTGCTTTGCGCCGCCCGCCGTTTGAAAGCTGACTCGCGCTGGACCTCGCTGCCATGTCGGAACCTGGCACGCCGAGTCCGGCGCCCCATCATCAGCCACGCCACCATCCGTCAGCGGCTTTCTCAGCACCGGCTTCCTCCGGCTCAGTTGCGCAACGATTGCAAACGTCTTCTTGCCATCGTCTGAAACTCCGCAGTAAGCAAGGTAGTCGCGATACCAACTCGCCGCTGAATAATAGCTATCGAACTCCGCCAGATTGATTGGCGAGACCCGTCCCGTCGTGCGATCCACCAGCAGCCAGCCTCCGCGCTGCCACTGCCACCGCGGCGAGGCATCTTCGGGAAGACCATCATTCACCCGAAACACGCGGCGCACTACAAACAAACGCTCCGTCACCTCATGCGGCGCTCCGAGCACGTATTCCTTCACCCGACCGTCGATCAGAAGTGCACGTACTTTGAGGGTCAGCGGCTTCTCATCTTCAGGGTTTGCAAACCACTCCACTTGCGTCCACTTCCCGAACGCAATCACGTGCACTTTAGTCGCCCCCGCCGCAGCGGATGTACAAAGAACTACACAACATAGCAATCGAGATACACTGCTCAACATAAGTCGCATACGCCGAGCGTAGGCAGTAAACAATAGAGGAGGCAAGGCTTCCCGTCACACTCCAGAAAAGGGAGTGCCAAAAAGGGAATAGCTGATTTCCCCAAAAGGATGATAGTGTTCCAAAAAGCTGGCGTGAGTCCGGCGAAAATCAGAGAATGGCAGTAGAATGAAACGTCGGTAAAGAATCGCACTATGAGTGTTTCTCCTCCCTCGCGCACTGCTCCGCGTTACGACGCTCGGACAACTGCAAAGGGGGAAGCCGCTTCTTATCAAGATATGGGTGACCTTCTCCCAAGACGTCATGCCCCGCGAATCCTGGTCGTGGACGACCAGCCCAGCATCGCCGGCTTGATGAGCCAACTGCTCACCATCCGCGGATACGATGTGGTCACAGCATCCAGCGCCGATCAGGCGGAAGCCGAAGTCCGCAAACAGCCACCAGATCTGATCTTGTCGGATGTAATGATGCCCGGCAAATCCGGATACGAATTCTGCCGTGGCCTGAAAGAAAACCCGGCGACGCGCCTCATTCCGTTTGTTCTCATTACCGGCCTGAGCGATAGCAGCGATAAAGTGCGTGGCATTGAAGCCGGAGCCGACGACTTCCTCAACAAGCCAGTCTTGGCCGAGGAACTCATCGCCCGCGTCAAATCACTGCTGCGTCTGAAAGAATTCACCGACGAACTCGAAACCGCCGACTCCGTTCTCTGCACACTCGGCCTGATCGTCGAAGGCCGCGATCCTTACACCGAGGGCCACTGCGAACGCCTTGCCGTCCGCGCATCTGATCTGGGTCGGCATCTCGGCATGGACGATGACTCTCTGATCGCCCTGAAGCGCGGCGGATACCTGCACGATCTCGGCAAGATCGCCGTGCCCGATGAAATTCTGAAAAAAGGCAGCGACCTCACACCTGCGGAATGGGTCGTTATGAAGCTCCATCCCATCACCGGGGAAAACATCTGCCGTCCCCTCCGTTCGCTGCGTCCGGTACTTCCCATCATCCGCCACCATCATGAACATAGTGATGGTTCGGGTTATCCCGATGGGCTGATTGGCTCTGAGATTCCGATTCTGCCCCGGATTTTGCAGGTGGTCGACGTCTACGACGCGCTCCGCACCGCTCGCTCCTACAAACTGCCTCAGACCCATGAGCAAGCCGCGCAGACTATGCGCGAAGAAGCCAGCCGCGGACTCTGGGACGCCGAGTTAGTCGCGGAATACTTCTCGATGCTCGAGCAGAAACGCCAAGTAGCGTAAGGCAGTTCTCAGTTCTCAGTCTTAGACAAACCGTAGAACGCTGTTGCATCCGGATAGCTGGCGTACCCGTGGAAGAGCCGTCCTTCAGGGGCGCGTCAAAGCATGGAACCGACGAGGGCTTTAAGCCCCTGATGTCGCTCTCCATTTCCGAAACCCTCAAACCACAAAGTACAATAGCAAGTCCGCTAAGCGGCCCAGTTCAAAAGCTACTCAGCGCCGAGACTGAGAACCGAGAACTGAGAACTGAGAACTGCTCTTGGAGCCCACATACAGCATCGTGATCCCCGCCTACAATGAGAGCGCCCGTCTAGGCGCAACTCTCGACAAGGTGCTGGCCTACGTTCGCGCGCGAAAGTGGGACGCGGAAGTCATCGTCGTCAATGACGGCTCCCGCGACAACACAGCCGAGATAGTTCGTACCTTGGCCGCCAAAGATCCCGCATTGCGCCTCGTAGAAAATCCCGGCAACCGCGGCAAGGGATACAGCGTGCGCAACGGCATGCTCAACGCCCGCGGCCAAATCGTGCTCTTCAGTGACGCCGATCTTTCGTCTCCGATCGAAGAAGCTCCCAAACTCTTCCAGGCGCTCGCAGACGGAGCCGACATCGCCATCGGCTCACGCTGGCTCCGCGCCGAGACGCAAACGCAGCGCCAACCCCTACACCGTCAACTCTTCGGGCGCATCTTCAACCTCATCCTGCGCCTCACCCTCGGCTTGCAATTCAAAGACACGCAATGCGGATTCAAAGCCTTTAAGCAACCAGCGGTCCAGGCAATCTTCCCACTGCAGAAAATCGAACGCTGGGGATTCGATCCCGAGATTCTGTTTCTCGCCCGCAAACTCGGCTTCAAAACAAAAGAAATTTCCGTCGCCTGGGGACACAGCGGCGGCACCCGCATCAACCCGCTGGTCGATGGCTCCCGCATGGTTATGGAGATGCTCCGAATCCGCTGGTACGACTTGACGGGAAAATACGATGGAAGTTCAATGATGGCGGCGCAAACCGCGAAGACGCTCCCTAGCAATCGCGGACCGCATCAGTAGTCGTCTCAGGCCGATCGTTCGGCCTTCTGGGGGACCGCGCTCCCAGCCTTCGCTGCCTCCACCACGCGATGTCCCATCTCGGCAGTAGAAATCGCAGCGTGTGTCTTACCCGCTAAATCCGCTGTCTTCGCGCCTTGCGAAAGCGCCGCATTCACCGCACTCTCCACGCACGCCGCTTCCGTTTCCAGATGAAAAGAGTGCCGCAGCATCATCGCCACCGACAAAATCGCGCCCAGCGGATTTGCAATGCCTTTCCCTGCGATGTCCGGAGCCGACCCGTGTACTGGCTCATACAGCCCCACTGGCCCACCCACGCTCGCCGAAGCCAGCAACCCAAGCGAACCCACTACGCCGCCAGCCTGGTCTGACAAAATGTCGCCGAACATATTCTCAGTGAGCACGACATCAAACTCCGTAGGCCGCTGCACCAGAAGCATGGCGGCTGAGTCCACATACTGATGGCCCAGCTTCACCTCCGGATAATCCTTTCCGATGCGCGTCACCACATCGCGCCACAGCCGCGAACACTCGAGCACATTGGCCTTATCCACCGAGAGAACCTTCTTCTTCCGCTTCATCGCCAGATCAAACGCGACGCGCGCGATGCGCTCGACCTCATGCTCGGCGTAACGCATCGTATTCACGGCGACGCGGGCCCCGGCCTCTCCTTCAATCGACCTCGGCTGCCCGAAGTAAGCTCCTCCGAGCAACTCGCGCACGATCATGATGTCGGTGCCGCGCACCAGTTCCGCCCGCAGCGGAGAACAATCCTCGAGTGCCGGGAAAAACACAGCCGGACGCAGATTCGCGTACGCGCCCAACTCCCGCCGAATGCGCAGCAGACCAGCCTCAGGACGCAGATGCCCCGGATTCTTATCGAACGCCGGACTGCCCACCGCCCCCAGCAACACAGCGGACGAAGCCAAACAAGCAGCAATCGTATCCGCCGGCAGTGGATCGTTCGCCACAGTCAGCGCCGCACCGCCGATATGTTTGCTCTGTAGCTGAACCTGATGGCCGAAAACGTCGGCCACAGCCTGCAGCACGAGCACCGCCTGTTCGGTAACTTCCGGCCCGATGCCATCGCCAGGGAGAATCGTAATTTTTAGTAGCATTTTGTAATTGGGTAATTGGGTAATTGGGTAATTCGTAATTCTAAGCGTCCAATACAAAAGCCGCCACCCGGCGGCTTCTGCTCTTTCAATTACAAAATTACCAAATTACTCAATTACTAAATCTGTTTACACTCCCCACAAATAGTCTTCCTGCTGCGTCTGCTCGTGGTGAGATTCCCCATGAATCGGCAGTGACACACCAAACGCATTCGTCTGCGGCACCATCGGAAACGGTTTTACCGGCTCGGGCACTGGTTCCGGCAACCCACTCGGCGCCGGCGCATTCGCCGCTGCCGCCTTCGCTGCCTGCATCGGCTCAATCAGCGGAGTCGCTGACGTCGACGGCTTATGCGTTTCGCGAATCAGTTCCAGCAGATGATGATCTTCCACGTGCTTGATCTTGTCTGCCAAGCGGACAAAGCGCCGGTAAATGTCATCCAGCGCGCGCCGGTCAAACTGGTAGCCAAGCTGTTCGCAGCGAATCCCCAGCGCGTGACGCCCGGAGTGTTTGCCCAATACCAACTTTGAATCAGGCACTCCCACCGACTTCGGAGTCATGATCTCGTAGGTCAGCGGATTCTTCAGCATTCCATCCTGATGAATTCCCGCTTCGTGCGCGAAGGCGTTACGCCCTGTGACGGCCTTGTTCGGCTGCACCGGCACGCCCGTGATCTCGCTCAAGGTCTGGCTCGCGGCAAAAATCTGGTCGCCCACCACGCTGGTCTCATACGGATAGCGGTCGGGACGAACTCGCATCGCCACCACAATCTCTTCGAGCGCCGCATTGCCCGCACGCTCTCCGATCCCGTTGATCGTGCACTCCACTTGCCGCGCTCCGGCCGCAACCGCGGCCAGCGCATTCGCAACCGCCATGCCCAGATCATTGTGGCAGTGCGCGGATATCGTGACGTTCTCAATCCCCTTCACGCGCTGCCGGATCGTCGTGATCAAATCGCCGAACTCAGATGGCACTGTGAATCCAACCGTGTCGGGAATGTTCAAAGTAGTAGCGCCGGCTTCGACCACGGCATTCAGTACGCGGCACAAGAAATCAGGATCCGTTCGCGTCGCATCTTCCGGCGAAAACTCCACATCATCGCAAAGAGACTTCGCAAAGGCTACGGCGTCGCGAGCCTGCGCCAGGCACTGGTCGCGCGTAATGCGCAGTTTGTACTGCAAGTGAATGTCCGAGGTCGCCAGGAACACGTGGATTCGCGGACGAGCCGCGTCCTTCAAAGCCTCCCACGCGCGCTCGATATCCGGACGGCAGGCGCGGGCCAGTCCCGCAATAATCGGACGCCTCACCACGGCGGCAATCGCCCTAACTGCCTCGAAGTCCCCATCAGAGGCGATCGGAAATCCAGCCTCGATCACATCCACGCCGAGACGGTCGATCTGGTGCGCCAGGCGCAGCTTTTCCTGCTGGTTCATGCTGCAACCGGGCGACTGCTCTCCGTCACGAAGAGTGGTATCGAAAATCCGCACACGGGCTCGCTCTACAGTCATGGATCTCCCTCAAAACAGGACTGATGCTCTATGGTACGGTCGGCCCCCACAGAAGCAAAACTTATAATTCTTTAACAAGTATTAGCAACAGTTGTATAATAAGTTTTACTAATGGTTCGCAGCAGATCCATTAAGGAGTGATTTTCATGGAGCTTTCCCAACTCGAAGTCTTTTTGGCGGTAGCTCGAGAACGCACCTTCTCTCGCGCAGCCGAGAAGCTGTTCCGCACCCAGTCCGCCGTCAGCCAGACCATCCGCAAGCTGGAGGACGAGCTTGGCGAGGCGCTTCTCGACCGCTCGTCGCGCGAGGGCGTCCTGACGGACGCCGGCAAGGTTCTCTTCGAATACGCCGAAAAGCTGATCAACCTCCGCAGTGAAGCCTCCGAGTCGCTCACCGAACTGCGCGAGCTGCAAAAAGGCAGACTGCTCATCGCCGCCAACGAATTCACCGTGCTCTACCTGCTGCCGGTGCTGGCCGAGTTCCGCCGGCTCCATCCCATGATCAAGATCACGGTCGAGCGCGCTCTCGGCAGCCACATCCCCGACGATGTCTTGCGCTACAGTGTTGAATTCGGCGTGCTGTCGTACGAACCGCAGGAGCCGAGCCTGCATTCGCTGGTTGTCTACCTCGATGAACTGGTCTTTATCGTCCCGCCGAAACATCCACTGGCCTCAGCCCCGCACGTCAGCATTCGCCAGTTAGGCGCGGAGTCTTTCGTCGCGCACATCGTCTCATCGCCGTATCGCGAAAAAGTCATTCAGCTCTTCAAGACGCACAAAACGCCGCTGCACATGGATCTGGAACTGCCCACTCTGCAGGCCATCAAGCGGTTTGTCGCGATGGGAAGTGGCGTGGCGTTCGTCCCTGAGATCAGCGTCGAGACCGAACTGGCACGCGGAGAGCTGGTCGCGATCCCGGTGCGGGAACTGCAACTAAAACGCAAATTGCGCCTCATTTACCGCAAAGACGCAAACTTGTCACACGCCGCCAGAGCATTCTTAAAAGTAGCCGAAGCTGTAGCTACCGACCGCAAAGGCCGCTACCGCTTTCAACGTGAAAACTAGGATCGCCCAAAAAAACGAAAGGAGCAAAGCGAAGCTTTGCTCCTCTCTTTCACCCTCACAACAGCTCAACAGTCGGAACACACCTGCTCTTCGCGGAACGACTCCAAAGCCGATTCCAGCGACGGATGCACTTCCACCACCGAGTCAAGGTTCGTCAAATCCAGTAACGTCCGGACGATCGTGTTCGCTCCCGCGCACTTCAGGTTCGCATTCTTCTCCTGCGCTCGGGCTTGCAACAACGCAAGTTCTCCAATGCCGGCGCTATCCATCGAACTCACCCCACTCAGATCGACGACCACATTGCCCGCATGCTGCATCACATCGCCCACCAGGCGCGAGAACGCATTCGCTTCCTCGCGATAAACGATACGGCCGTGGCAATGCACGACGATAACGTCCCCACAATTGCGAGTTTCTAAACTGAGTTTCAACTTCGACTCCTTATAATCCCCAAAGGCAGCCGGAATTTGCGGCTGCGACCAAGTTTGCCAATTTATGTCCATAGGTTGCATGCTAGTACATAGACGCTGGCCAATAGGTTTTGGCACCATGAAAATCTGATAAATTTTCATCTGGCCTGCAAGTCCTTGCCCGGCAGCGTCCGAAACAAATTTTGTCAGCCGGGACATCTGGGCCATCCGGTACACTGCATCTAACGGATTTCGTTGCCTAAAATGCACTTTTTTGCCGGCCTACCCGCCGGGGAGGAATAATTCGTGTCGAAGACTGCCGCGGCCGTGCTGGCGTTTGTATGTTTTATTTTGTTCTCGATACCGATGTCGGCACAACTGCTGCCCAACGGAAACGTCTACGCCGGAGTCTCCATTGGCGAGTTCCTAAATGTTGTCCCTGCCAATAAACAGACTTATCGCGGCTGGAATGGCTCCGTTGAAGTGATTCCCTTTGCTCGCTACTTGCATCTCGGCCTTGTGATCGATGGAAGCGGCTATTACCGCACCGGCGTCCAGCAATATAACTTCGTGGGCGGCCCACGCCTGGCCACCACCTACGGAAAGTGGCGCCCTTTCGTCCATGCGATGGCAGGCATTCAGCGAGTAAACTCGGGTGGCACCATCTACAACCCGATCGCGATCGACGTCGGCGGCGGCGTCGACTACAAAATATTTTTCAAGAATTTTTCCTGGCGCCTCCAAGGCGACTACATCCACACAAGCTATGGAGGCGCGACCCAGAACGCCTACCGCGCTTCCACGGGCATCGTCTGGCGCTTCTGACCGGTTCACTTCCAGCGAATTTATTGCTATCCCAATATTCCTCTCCGCTCATCTAACAACTTTCCGCATTACTGCGGGTTCATTGGATGCGAAAGGAGAGTTTTTTCATGCATAGAGTCCTCGGTGTCATCATCGCTTCATTCTTCTTCGCGGGTATGGCCGCCGCCCAAGTTCCTTCCGGAAATGTCTTCTTCGGATATTCTTATGAGAATACGAATTCATCCACTCTCAACCTGGACTTGGACCGGGCCAACTTGCATGGCTGGGAAGCTTCTCTCGAAGGCAAAATGCTTCCCTGGATTGGCATTGTCGCCGATTTCAGCGGCCACTACGGTTCGCAAAGCTTCAGCACCACCGGCGGGACGATCAATGTGACCGGCCATGAGCAGGAAGTTCTCTTCGGCCCTCGAGTCTCAATTCCTGTGGGTAAGTTCACGCCATTCGCTGAAGGCATGGTCGGCCTCGCGCACATCCACACCGGCGGCACGCTGCCGGGTCCGAGCAATACGTCGTTCGCATCCGCACTTGGCGGCGGCCTCGATTACCGTCTGATCAAGCCAGTCGCTCTCCGCGTCGAGGGAGACTACATCCACACCAGCTTCTTCAGCACCACCCAGAACAATCTGCGCCTGTCATTCGGTGTGGTACTTCGCTTTTAGCAACGTTCCCAAAACAAAATCAGGATTCAGCTGGTTGGCTGAATCCTGTTTTTTGTGGCCTGGAATATGAAACGGCCAAACTCTACGTGCGCGGAACACCATCCGGCTCCGCAGCCCAATACTTGTGGTCACGCAGAAAATATTTCTCGTTCCAGTAATTCATCGCCGTCTTCAAGAACAGCCAACCCACGCGGAAGTGTCCCATTCGCTTGAACCGTCGATTGGTTGTATAGACCCCGCCTCGCACGATCGCAAACCGTTTTCGCTCCACTTGCTGGCTGAGCCGGTAGTCCTCGCCAAACTGAATCTGCTCGTGAAACCCACCCAATTCCCAGAATTTCTTCCGGTCAAACATCATGAACATCCCCGTAGCAAACGGACGATGCAGATACGACAGGTACTGGAACATGTCGTTCCCCACATAGATCAGCTTGTCGAGCCAGTTTCCATCGCGGCAAATAATGCTGGTGGTCACGCAGTGCAGTCGCTTGCGCTGCGCCTTTTCTACACAACGCCGCACCAGCGACGGATCCGCCAATTCGATGTCTGCATCGAGAAACAGCACGTAAGGCGTATCCGCCTGCGCCGCGCCGTGATTGCGCCCCACCGATGGCATCCCTCCATGAATCACACCCACGTTCAGGCGGTCGCGAAAACTCATCACGATCTCAGGCGTTCCGTCCGTCGAGTTCGCGTCAGCGACCAACACCCTCGTACTCGACATCTTCGAGTAATCCTGAGTCGTCAGCGAGGTCAGCAAACGCGGAATCAGCTTCGCTTCGTTCTTCGCCGGAATCACGATCGTCAATTCGTTCATATTCATGCTCGTTGTACTCATGAATTCGTACCCCCTGTTCGTCCACCGTCAGATAAGTCAGCTTCGAATCGACCCATCCACCCGAGTTGTAGTAATGGATGCCACCCTGCCCCACATGGGTAGCCTCGTGCGTGTGCCCACAGAAAATCCGGTCCACTTCATGATGCCGCGCATACGCCAGTGCGCCCGAAGCCACCTTCGGCGACATGCGCAGCCACCGCGTATTCAGCCGGTCAATCAGCCGCACAATCGGCTTGCTCTTGAAATCCAGCTTTTGCAATTGCAAATAAAGCGTCGTGCCCAGCCGGCTCAGCCTCACGCGGTTCACCTGAAATCCGTCGAATTGATGCCCATGAATCGCAATGTGCCGCAAGCCGCGATACGTCCACGTGTAGTTTTCATAAACGCGCACCCCGACCAAGTGCGACATAATATTCGCGAGCCCGTGGTCGTGGTTCCCTTCCACCCACACGATTTCAATTTTGCGCTTCGGATTCGATAGCTTGCGGATCGCTCCCAGAAACTTCCAGTGATCCTTAGTGAGGCGGGCAAAGTTAAGGTCGGCAAAAATGTCGCCCAGCAGAATGAGCCGCTCGAAGCGGGTTTCCTTGAGCACGCGCGTAGCCTCGCGCGCATGACTCGTCTCTGCACCCAGGTGCAGGTCGGAAAGGATCAGCGTGTTGTACACCTGCAGATCCATGTTCCGGTTGTAGCAGCCGAATGTTACGGGTTGATGAAATGTGCATCAATTTTGGTGCATGGTAACTAGGGAAGTAACCTGCTGATGCAGTCGAGCCACGTGGAAGAGCGGCACTTCAGCGCCGCGTAGACCGCCTGCAATCATTGTGGGCTTTAGCCCCCCGGGGCCCGCCTACTGCAAGGCCTTGAATCCCGCACACACCGCTGGCCATCCGGAGGAATCGTGCTCCCTCCAGCATTCAGATCCGCTCGAATCACATTCTTATCCGTCGTGCAGAACAATCGTTGCCCCGTCTTATCAAACACCACCGGCGCGGCGCCGGTCGCATTCGTTGTGTTCGCCTCGGTTGCCGGGTTGCCGCCGACCGCGACAAACCTATACCCAGACTTCACTCCTCCCGCCAGGCTGTCGTCCAACAGAAATGCGGTCTCCGCCGACTTAGTGCACGGATCGGATCCGCCCAGGCGCGCCAATGAATCCGCGAATCCGCCAAACGCGGCCTGATACGACACCTCCGCCTGGTTGATCGCCCGCAGAGAACCCGCAGCCGACGCTTCATTTGCATTGATCTTCGCCTTCGTCAGGCTCGGAATCGTGATCGCCGCGATAATCAGAATCAGCGTGATCACGATCAGCAGTTCCATCAAGGTGAATCCCCTTGCGTATTTCATCCCGCTCCCCTTTCGCCCGCACCAGCGTCAACAAGATGGAGAACGGACGGAGGAATACGCCTTGCATGAAATAACTCGGGTAAACGGATAAGACGCGCCAAGATCCGGGGAGGACCCTATCGATGACGGAATGATTCAATAAGAACGCGCGGAACGACAGAAACCAAGCCTGATGCCCGAGGCCGGAAGCCTGACGCCGGAAGCCGAAAGCCGGCTTTACTGCACTGGTGGCACATACTCCTTCGGCTTGGCCGATCCCTCGCCGAAGAAAAACATATCCATCTGCTTCACGATGACTTCCTGATCCTCGCGCCGCGCCGGGTTCAGCCGGTACTCGTTGAGCAGCATCTTGCAGTGCTCCGTCCACATCTTCCACGCCTCTTGCGAGACGTTGTCGTACACCTTCTGCCCCAGATCGTTGTCGAACGGTGGCTCATCCAGCCCCGGCAGTTCTTTCTTCAACTTCACGCAAAAAACCATGTGCGCCATAACTTCCCTCAATGATGAATTAAGACCTTATCTCCATGCTGCGAATCAGACCATCTCGCATTTCGTACACGTGCTGGATCATCTGATCGCCGAGAAGCTTCCCGCTCTTCTCGTGCACCACCTGATGTACGTCGACCGCGATGCGCCCGTCCGCTTCAGCGTGGAAATTCTCCGGCTCCACACGCGGATTCAGCACTTCGAACTGCCGCTTCCAGTAATCCCGCACGGCAGCTTTCCCCAGCAGGCGCCCACCTTCCCAGCCGTTGGGCCAATCGACGTCAGCATGCAGCACTGCCAGCACGCTTTCGATCTCCCGCCGGTTGAAAGCGGCGTACAAAGTTCGAAGCAATTCGACGTCGGTTCGTGCCACTTGGAGTTCCGCCATAAAAAATACTCCAAGGATTATCTTACACGGAGATTAGGCTCGCATTCTTGATCCGCCTGCGGTTTCGTCGAGGCGGCCACGGTGTCACCAAAGCGAGTTGTTCAGCCTTCCATCGTAGAGACGTCGCCGGCGTCAACGCCGGCCTCTTTGGCTTTGAGGAAGCGGCGAAGAATCTTGCCGGAGCGTGTTTTCGGCAGGGACGCTACGAATTCGAGACTCGATGGAGTTGCGATGGGGCCCAGTTCGCGGCGCACATGCTCGATCAGGGCTGCGGCTAACGAGTCCGATGGAACGTGGTCGGCGCGCACTTGCACAAATGCTTTGATGCTTTCCCCTTTCAACGGATCAGGGACTCCGATGGCTGCGGCTTCCGCGACTGCGGGATGCGAGACGAGCGCGCTCTCGACTTCGGCGGTGCCGATGCGGTGTCCGGCGACGTTGAGCACGTCGTCGGAGCGGCCGAGGACGGCGATGTATCCGTCTTTATCTTTTATGGCGACGTCGCCGGTGACGTAGTAGCCAGGGAAGAATTGCCAATCGCGCTCGTACCGTGCGGCATCACCCCAGACGGTTCGCAGCATGCAGGGGAAGGGGCGCTTCAGCACAAGACGTCCTCCGACCCCCGGAGGAACGGGCTTGCCATCTTCATCGACGACGTCGGCTTCGGCGCCGGGGACAGCGACTCCAACTTTGCCGGGACGCATCGCCATCGACGGCGGCGTGCCGAGCGCGGGTCCACCAAGTTCAGTTTGCCACCAGTTGTCGATGACGTATCCCCATTCGCCGTCGCCAGCGAGATGCGTTTGCGCCCAGCGCCACGCTTCCGGATTGAGCGGCTCTCCGGCGCACGCGATCACACGCAGTGTCGTCAGATCGTGCGCGGCCGGATAAGTTTCGCCGTAGCGCATGAACATTCGCAGAGCGGTTGGCGCGGTGAACATTTTGGAGACGCCGTAGCGCTCGACGATTTCCCATGCGGTGCCTGGGTTGGGATAGTCGATGGCACCTTCGCGGAACAGTGTGGTGACGCCCGCGCAGAGCGGCGCGTAGACGATGTAGGAGTGGCCGACGACCCATCCTATGTCGGAGGTACACCAGAAGATGTCGCGCTCGCCGACGTCGAAAAAGCTTTTCAAGTGATACGTCGTGCCAACCATAAATCCGCCGTGCACGTGCACGACGCCTTTGGGCTTGCCGGTGGAACCAGAGGTGTAGAGGAGAAAGAGCGGATCCTCGGAATCCATCTCCTCGGCCGGACAGTGAGGCGGAAATTTGAGGAGATCGTTGAAATCGATTTCACGCGGGCTGGTGATTTCGGTTTTTGCGCGCGAGTAGACGACGACTTTTTCGACGAAGTCGACGCCGTCGAGGGCTTCGTCGACGATGGCCTTGAGAGCGACGGTCTTGCCGCGCCGGTAGCCCACGTCTCCGGCGACAACAATTTTGGCTTGCGCGTCGGTGATGCGATCGCGAAGCGCTGTGTGTCCGAGTCCGGCGTAAACGACGGAATGAATCGCTCCAATTCGAGCGCAAGCGAGCATGGCCACGGCGCCCTCGATGGTCAGCGGCATGTAGATGACGACGCGATCGCCTTTGATGACGCCGAGAGATTTCAGGCCGTTGGCGAAGCGGCAGACCATGCGATAGAGCTGGCCGTAGGTCACGATGCGCTCGGCGCCGTCCTCGCCGAGCCAGATGAAAGCGGCGCGATTCGAGCGCTCCGAGTTGGCGTGGCGGTCGAGCGCGTTGATGGTGATGTTGGTCTTTGCGCCGGTGAACCACTGGTGGTGGACACCGTCCCACTCGAGAACTTTATTCCACGGCTTCGACCAGGCGAAGTTCTTCGCGTAGTCGCCCCAGAAGCCCCCGGGATCTTTGAAGGAACGATCGCGTTCGGCGTTCCAATCTTTTTGAAGGACGTTGGCGGCCACGATGGCCGGCGCGTCGTACTCCTGATCCATCTTGAGGAGGTTCGAAATATTCTCTGGTTTTGTCGTGGGAAGCGCACTCATGAAAGACCTCCGAGAGCGACGCGGCTCAGTTCCGGGGATGCAGAGGATTCTGCGTTCATCCTACTCTCCGGACAGTGACTAGGATCACAAGCCGATGTGCTCGGGCGCAAGTGGACCGAAATGGGAATGAACCTTCGAAATCGTGGCAGCGGAATTTCAAAGGAGCGTTGGGAGTGCGGCTAAGGCCCAGAATCTCGCGATGCCGAACCGATTTTGTTCTTGGTCGCGGGTCAGGGCGAGGAATAGCGCCTTTCTGAAATCAACCGCTCCTAGTGATGTAAATCACAACAACTCGTGAGCCTCGGCACATCTTCGATATCGGTTCCAACTTAACTTGACATCCCATTACGGCCCAGAAAATCACCCTCGGACGCAGGACGCTCCCGATCAAGAGGAGATGTTAATCATGCCGAAGTTGCAGCAATGGATTTGTAGTTCACTACTCCTAGTCGTATCGGTCGCACCCGTTCTGGCAGGGGCGAAGGACGCCGCCGACACGAAAACGCCTGCAGAGGCCGCAACAGGTAACCCAGCCGCGCAGCCGGCACCCGCTGCCAACGCAAGTCCAACCCCGGTCGCGGCCAGCGGCAATGTTACGGCACTCTTGGGACTACTGGTGATGAAGGGAGTACTTGCGCCCGCTGAAGCGAATTCGATTCGTAACGCCGCTCCAGAGGCTGAGTTTCAGTTGTTGGTGGAAGCGCTGGCGCGCAAGGGAGTAGTGAACGCGGCAGACCTGTCGCCGGCTCCGACCCCCGCGGCTGCACCGGTTGCAGTGGTGGTGTCAGCTCCGGCTCAAACAGCGGCTACAACGGAAGCCAAGCCGGCCGCACCCAAGGTGATTCCCGCGGTTGCACCGTTGCGCGTTTTGCAATTGGAGCCGTCCAAAGTTGACGGGATGATCCCAGACATAAAGCTGGGCAGCGGCGCCCGGCTGAAGCTCTACGGAATGGTAAAGACCACCGTGATTTACGACACTTCTGCACCGTACGGCACCGACATGCCGCTGCCGGGATTCATGACGGCTTCGGGCACAGGTTTTGATCCCGGGCCAACTCGAAGTCCAGAGTTTCATGCCAAGGCGCGGTTCGCCCGCGTTGGGACGAACTTCGAGTGGCCCGACATGGCGGGCAGTAACACCGCAATCACTGGCAAGCTGGAGTTCGATTTCGAAGGGAATTTTTCGCGGGCACTGAATCGGAATATTTCGTCGATACGCTCGAGCATGGCATCAATCCGTTTGGCGTTTGGCCGCGTCGATCACAAGATCAACGATCAAACAAATATTTTCGGCGTGTTCGGGCAAGACTGGACACCGTTCGCTTCCTCGACCTTACCCAACCTGTTCGAGACCACGGGCCTGGGCCTGGGTTTCGGCACGCTGTACGAGCGAGCGCCACAGTTCCGCTTCGGCATCGGGCACAAAATCGGAGGATCGCGCAACGTGTTCTTCCAACCGGAATTCGCGGTTGTGATGCCAGCCTATGGGAATGATCCATCCAACGTGGCGGATCAACTCGGATACGGCGAGAAACAGGGCGCCGACTCCGGACGTCCGGAGGTGCAAGCGCGGCTGGTCCTGCAATGGCAACTGGACCGTGCGCCCGGAGTGGCCCCGGCCCAGCTGATCTTCAGCGGGGTTCAGGGCAACCGGAAAGTCATGGTCCGCTCCACCGATATTCCACTCTGCAGCAATACAGACGTTTTGGTGTGTCCTGATCCGAAGGTGTTTCAGAAGGCCTTTCCTCAAGGCGCCGAGACCACGTCGAACCGCGCCGGCTGGACGGGAGAACTGCAACTACCCATTCGCTACGTCACGATGATCACGAAGTTCTGGAGCGGGTCGGATCTGCGATGGTACTTCGTGGGTAGCCTGGATTCGAACTTCAACGACACCGCAGGCTTGGCGAAAGTCTGCGGGACTGATGCCGAAGGCGCATTCTGCGCGGGCCCCTCCAACGACGGCGCGTCGACTATGCAGTTTGGCCTCAACAGCAGTGGGACCCCCGTCTTTGCGCCCCAGCGGCCAATTCGGGCCATTGGTGGGTTCGTAAATATTGGGTTCCCATTGGGACGCATTTTCGGCGCGGATCCAGCGGGCCGTAATGCGGGATGGCAGCTCTATTTGCACTACGCGTTCGATCAGGCTAAGACCAAAGACGTGCTGCATCTTGGCAACCAGCGCTCGAAAAATGATCTGGCCGCGGCGACGCTCTCCTGGAAAATGAACAACCTGGTTTCGTTCGTGCTGGAAGAATCCATGTACCGCACCAGGATTGCAGACCCGAATCTGGCGGACTCGGCAACCTTCCCCAAGTATGAAGGTTTGCCGGCAAGAGAATGGCACGACACCCGATCAGAATTCGGGCCGGTTTTTAGTTTCTAGGAGCTTCCAGGAACGCAGGCAATCGATGCAGTGCGCTAGCGCATGATCCAACGCGCGGGGACAGTTTTAACCCAAAAGTTACGAAAACCAGAGTAAGCTGTTCCCCGTTCAGTGGTCGGTCCAGCCGGCAAGTTTGTCTAGGCTTTGGCAAGTTCAACGCTCATCAACAAAAAGAGGATCCCCCTATGGGAAATGCCGCGAGAGATATCGAAATTGCTCAACCTAAGCAATATCAAGCATCGCAATCCACCTGGGACACGATAGCCGAGAGCCAAGAGTTCCAGGATTTGATGGCGACGAAGAAGACGTTCATTGTGCCGGCATTCATATTCTTCGTCGTCTATTACTTCGCCTTGCCGGTGCTCGTCGGCTATGCTCCAGCGTTTATGTCTACAAAGGTTGGCCCCGTGAACCTGGCCTACTTGTTTGCGTTATCGCAATTCTTCGTGGCATGGATCATCGCAGGGCTGTATGTCAAAGCGGCCAACAACTTCGACCGGCTCGCAAAAGACATCCTCGAAAAGGCCGAGAACGCAAAGGGAGGCAAGTAAGCCATGACGAACACTCCACTGATTATGTTTCTGGTGTTCATTGCCATCACCCTGGGCATTACTTATTGGGCGTCGAAACGGTCGTCTGGGGCGAGCGCCTACTTTGCGGCCAGCCGCCAGATCAAGGGCTGGCAAAACGGAATTGCCGTGGCCGGCGATTACATGAGCGCAGCGTCGTTTCTGGGGATCGCGGGCATCATTGCGTTCCAGGGCTATGACGGATTCCTGTTTTCCGTGGGCTGGCTGGTCGCCTACCTCACAGTACTGCTGGTGATTGCGGAACCTCTGCGCAACGCAGGCAAATACACCATGGCCGATGTCCTGGCCTACCGCTTGAAACCGCGTCCGGTGCGGGCGATGGCGGCACTCAGCACCCTTACGGTCAGCACCTTTTACATGATCGCGCAGATGGTGGGAGCGGGCGCGCTGGTGAAACTGCTGCTGCAGGGAAAAGTTACGTACAACCAGGCGGTCATCGGCGTAGGACTCCTGATGATCGTCTATGTGGTGTTCGGCGGCATGTTGGCCACAACGTGGGTGCAGATCATCAAGGCGATCTTGCTGATGGCGGGAACATTCTTACTCAGCATCCTGGTGATGTCCCACTTCCACTTCAGCTTCGGCGAGTTTTTCAACGCGATCGCGAACGTGACCTATCACGATGCGAAGGGGACGGTGGTCGTCAAAGACTTTCTGACGCCGGGTCTGCGTTATAAGCCGCCGTACGGACCGCTGGACTTGATCTCGCTGGGCCTGGCTCTAATATTCGGCACGGCTGGACTGCCCCACATCCTCGTTCGCTTCTACACCGTCCCCGACGCGAAGACTGCCCGTCACAGCGTGGTGTGGGCTATGGTGCTGATTGGCAGCTTTTACATCATGACGACCTTCCTGGGATTCGGGGCGGCGACGATTGTCGGTCCGGACTTCATCAAAGGGAACGGCGGGACGAACATGAGCGCTCCATTGCTCGCAAAAGCGCTGGCGGGGGACATCTTCTTTGCGTTCATCTCGGCAATCGCGTTTGCCACGATTCTGGCAGTGGTGGCTGGATTGACCATCAGCGCCACAACTTCGTTCTCACACGATTTCTGGACGAACGTGATTCATAACGGCGTCGAGCGCAAAGCGGGCGAGGAAGTCTTGGTGGCGCGCATCTCAGCGTTTGTGGTGGGCGCAGTCGCGATTGGAATTGCCATTGTGCTGGGGCCGACGGCCAACGTGGCATTCCTGGTGGCGCTGGCCTTCGCCGTGGCGGCGTCGGCCAACCTGCCGGTGATCGTGCTGTCGATTTTCTGGCGTCGCTTTAACACGCTGGGTGCGGTGTCGGGGCTGGCGGTGGGATTGCTGGCTTCGATCGGACTCATCATCATCGGGCCCAGCATTATGGCGGTCGATCCACCGACGGTGACGGGAACGGCTCGGCATTTGATTCAGGCCAAGGCACTGTTCCCGCTGGAGAATCCCGGGATCCTGAGCATTCCACTCGGATTCATTGGGGCAATCGTCGGAACACTGATCAGTCACGAGCCGACTTCACAACACAAGTTCAACGAGTTGCTCGTGCGGTCAAACACTGGATTGGGAGCGGAGCAGGCGACCGCGAGTTCTCACTAAGTCTTGTTGTGGCTGAAGCTGGAACAAATTCAAGGGCGTTCTCCAGCACCGGAGAGCGCCTTTGTTGCGTCCAGTGGCTTTCCTCCCAACGATCTAACCCTCTGAGGAAACAGCCTTTTATCTGAGTGACTGGAATCACTAGTCGCCGCACTGCTAATCACAGTTCGCTTCCTAAGCCGTCGCTAACCTAAGTCAGGAGTTCGCCCGCGCGGACCTAGCGGTCCGCGGCCTGCTGCTTGGGCGGCGAACCAGTGCCAGCCCCATGCCTCGCAAACTTGGCCCCAAGCTGATTCTCTCATTGACCATCCTCATCGTTGCGATCAGCGGAGTCAGTGGATACCTGAATTTCCGCAGCCAACGAAAGCAGTTGGTGGAGACGATGATCCTCGGCGCGGATCAGCTTTCGCGCAGCATCACGGGCGCGACATGGCACGCCATGCTCGACGATGACCGCAAGGCCGCATACGAGATTATGCGAGTGATCGCCGACAAGCAGGGCGTGGACCGGATACGGATGTTCAACCGTGAGGGCCGACTGGTGTTTTCGACCGACGCGCGAGAGCAGCCGATCGCCACCAGTATGTCGAACGAAGTCTGCGCGAGTTGCCATAGCCAGGGAGCGATCAAGAACCGGCCGACGGAAGATTCGCGGGTGCGCTACGCCACGTCTCCAGATGGCATGAAAACCATCAACATGGTCGCGCCGATATATAACGAGCCCTCGTGCAGCAATGCGAGTTGCCACGCGCACCAGGCGTCCACCAAGGTGCTCGGAGTGGTGGATGTGGCGCTGCGGCTCGACCCGGTGCGAAAAGGTACGCGAACGATCACGCTTCAAACTGTCGTAATGACCGCCCTCGAAGTGATCATAGGCGCAACGTTCGTGATTCTGTTTACGCGGCGGTTCGTGGCGACTCCGATTCAGCAGCTGATCAAGGGCACGAAGGCGGTTAGCGCCATGAATCTCGACCAGCCGATCGGGATCTCACGGCGGAGCCAGGAACTGGACGAGTTGGTGGACTCGTTCAACCGCATGCGCGAGCGCCTGAAGCTGGCAGTTGCCGAGTTGAATGACATGCAGCAGACGCTCGAAAGCAAGGTCGACGAGCGCACGCGGCAACTGCAAACCGCGCAGAAGAAGCTGGTGCAGGCGGACCGGCTGGCATCGCTCGGAACTCTGGCCGCGAGCGTGGCGCATGAGATCAACAATCCCATCTCCGGCGTGCTGAACCTCTCCATGTTGCTGGAACGGCTGATGGCCAAGGGAGATTATCCCGCAGGCCGCGAGGCGGAGTTCCGCAAATACCTCGCGCTGATTTCAGCCGAGACGGCGCGCGTGGGACGAATCGTCTCAGACTTGCTGGCCTTCTCACGGCGCTCCAAGCCGCAACGAGCATCCGCGGACTTAAACAAGCTGGTGCGCACGACGGTGGGACTGGCCGACCACAAACTCAAACTGATCAGCGCCGAAGTTGTGCTGGAGTTGCAGGAGGGGCTGCCCTTTGTGGAGTGCGATGCGTCGCAGATGCAGCAGGTGATTCTGAATCTGGTGCTGAACGGGGCGCAGGCCATGCAACCGCTGGGTGGCGGCAAACTTACGATCGGCACTCGCCTGCTGCCGGAAGGAGCAGACGTTGAGCTTTGGGTTTCGGATACCGGGCAGGGGATTGCGCCGGAGAATCTGTCGAAGATCTTCGATCCATTCTTCACGACGAAGGCTGATGGCAAAGGAGTCGGCCTTGGACTCGCCGTGCTGTACGGGATCGTGAAAGCGCATGACGGCGAAGTCGAAGTCACCAGCCGCAAAAACGAGGGCACCACATTTACAGTCACTCTCCCGCTCAAATCGCGAACGACCACCGCGGAGGCGGGAGAAGTGCAGGTGCAAACGGTGTGAATGGTTTATACGTCGTGCCAGTTGGGAACGTGCCGGCAGGAGCAATGGAGTGGATCGAGAACGCGACCGCCGACTGGTTCCCACTGCCAATTCGACGACTGCCGGCTGTGGCGATTCCGGCCGGCGCGTATGACGCGAAGCGTGGGCAATATCAGTCGGTCGAGATTATGAAGATGCTGGCGGAGCAAGCGCCGCGCGACGCGTCCCGAGTGCTGGGCGTGACGGATGTGGACCTCGCCATTCCGATGCTCAGCTTTTTGTTTGGACAGGCGCAGTTCGATGGTCCGATTGCAGTGGTTTCGCTGTGCCGCCTGCATCAGGAGTTCTACGGGCTTCCGGCGCAGCAGGATTTGCTGCGGGAACGCACGGTGAAAGAAGTTCTTCACGAGTTAGGACACACCTTTGGGCTCACGCACTGTCCCGACGCGAAGTGCGCCATGAGCCTGGCGACCCACATCGAGTTGGTGGATGCGAAGGCGGAGCAGTATTGCGCACGCTGCGGTATGCAACTGGTGCGGCGGTTTGCCTCGCAAGAAGGAGGAGTATGAAGAAACATTGGCCGATCCTTGTGGTGGACGACGAAGACGTCATGTGCGAATCGATGGCGGCGTGGCTGCGCGAAGACGGATACCACGTCGACACAGCGCCGGGCGGACAGAGAGCGCTCGAACTGGCCCGAGCGACGAATTACGCCATCTGCTTTGTGGACTTGAAAATGCCCGGCGGCATGGACGGCATCGAGACCATGATGGAGATTCACCGCATTCGGCCGGAGGCGTCGGTCATCATCATCACGGCGTATGCCACCGTGGACACGGCGATTCAGGCGATGAAGGAAGGCGCACAGGAATACATTGTGAAGCCCTGCAATCCGCAGGAAATTTCAATGCTGGTGTCGCGCATTCTGAAGTTGAAGAAGCTGCAGAGCGAGAACGCGATTCTGCGCAAGAAAATAACGCGGCAGTATAAGCACCACGACATCATTACGAAGAATCCGCGGATGGAAGAGATTCTGGCACTCACGCAGGACGTGTCCAGCCTGCGGAGTACGGTGCTGATTCGCGGGGAGAGTGGAACCGGTAAAGAGTTGGTGGCGCGGGCGGTGCACTACTCAGGCAATCGGTCGGAGAAACCGTTCATCGTCGTCAGTTGCGCGGCGCTCACTGAGACGCTGCTCGAGAGCGAACTGTTCGGCTATGAGAAGGGCGCTTTCACCGGTGCGAACGCACAGGCCAAGGGGAAGTTTGAGCTCGCGGATGGCGGAACGATTTTTCTCGACGAGATTGGCGACATCTCTCCGAAACTGCAGGCTGATTTATTGCGCGTTCTGCAGGAGCGCCGCTTCTACCGTGTGGGAGGAACGCAGGAAGTTGAAGTCGAAGTGCGTATCATCGCCGCGACCAACAAGAATCTTGCGGAGGAAGTGCAGCAGGGCAGGTTCCGCGAGGATCTGTATTACCGGCTGAACGTAATCGAAATTCGGCTGCCGGCGCTGAGAGAACGGCGGGAAGATATTCCTCTGCTGGCGGAGCATTTTGTGCAGCGCATCTCGTCGGAACTGGGACGCGATATCAGTGGGATTTCAGCAACGGCGTTGAAGTTGCTCATTGCCTACGACTGGCCGGGTAACGTCCGGGAATTGGAAAACGTGATTGAGCGCGCCATTGTGACTTGCCGGAATGGCATGCTCGACGAACCCGATTTCTCCTGGTTGCAGCAGACTGCGGGCCAACCTCAGAACTGGGAAGTGCCCGACGTTTCTTTGGGCGAACTGGAACGGCGGGCGATCGTAGCCGCCCTTGAGCGCAAGCATGGCAACGTGAAAGAGGCGTCGTCTGCTTTGGGGATTGACCGCTCGACGTTGTACGACAAACTGAAGCGGTACGAGATCGTGCACTGAGAAGCGGCTTCCGGCTTCAGGATTGAGCTTCCGGCTTTTGGTTCTCGATCAGACTTCCAGGAATGTGTCGGCCAGGACCGTGTCCCAGTCGGCTTCTCGCATCGAATCCATCAAGTTGGGCATGAGCACTCCGCCGTCTGCGAGGGTGGGTGCGGTGTTTGGGGCACGGAGTTGGAGTTGCAGGCGTTCAAATTCACCAGACAGCCAGCCGTCAACCTCGGGGCCACGTAGGAGATGACGCAGAGTGGCCGGGTCGTGGAGATCAAGCCGCGGACGAATTTTCAAATACCAACCCTGACTCGGAGCACCGACGGCAACGATTGTGCCTTCGATCGGCGCGCGAACGTGAATCTCGCGTCCGTTCTTCTTCATACGCCATGCGGTCTGGTTCAGTTCCACTTCCGAGCCGATCTCGGGCAGTTGCACGGAATCAGGAGTGCCGATCAAGTGGTCAGCCATTTCGTCCAGGCCGATGGTGACGGTGCCGTCCGCTTCCGGCTTCACCCACGTGTGTCCGCGATGGTAGAAGCGGTCGTCGGAATATTGCAGTCCGAGGTCGTGCGCGACTCCGGTGGAGGGCAGCACCGCAGACTTCGAATACTTCTCGCAGTTCCGGCAATCGAAGGCGTTGTCACAGGTTCTCGACATCACCCGGCCTGACAGTTCGTGGCGGCAACGACGGTTCGGCTGCGGCAACTCCGCGAAGTCGGACCTCCAGCACAAATCAATTGCTTCATGGTTGCGAAAATCGCGACTGGTGCGCCACAGGGCGGAGGAGACCGTCATCAACAGCGTGACCACGATGCCGAAAAAAAGACCAAGGAAAATGATGTGGCCAGCGGTCCAGTGGAACCCATCAATGCCCGGAAACATTGGAATCATCTCCTTTGGGTTGCGCGAACAGGGGTAGATAGCGATACGACAGCGAGTAGACGATCACTCCGTAGGCGATCACGGCGCCGAAGCTCGCAACTTCCTGCCAACTGGGCGTGTACTCGAGGAACTGGTCGAAAGATAGCGTGGGCAGCGCCAGTGTCTGCACGGTGAGAACGAAACGGTTGAGCAACACCCCGGCACAGGCGAGTGCGGCGGCGCTCAGCAGCCACGCGCGGTGCGCGGCAGTCTTCTTGTATGTGAGTAGAAAGGCCGGAAGCAAGCCGAAGAGCACGATCTCTCCAAACAGAACCGGCGTTCCAAACGGCTTGTGGATGTAGTACTGCCAGGGCGCAAAACCAACGGATGGCGACGTGTGGTTGAGCCAGACAAGAGTGTCGATGGATTTCGCGGCGACATAGATGCCGAGCAATACGCCGGAGATGAATCCCATGCGCCGGTAGATCTCGCGCGGAACGAGCGTGCGGCCGGTAACTTTCTCTACAGTCGCAGTAACCAACATCAGGAAGCTGGGGCCGGTGGCGATCGCCGAGAGAATGAATAAGAAAAAGGTCGAGGGCCATATGAAGATTCCTTCGCGGTAGGCGAAGGGGCGGCCGCGAAGCACACCATAAAGTCCGCCGAGCGAGCCCTGATGGAAGAATGAGAGCAGTGTTCCGATCGCAGCCAGCACCGGAACTAATTTGTGCAGCTGATGTTCGAACACCAAGAACGACGGCAGCTTGCGCAGTTGCCGGTTGCGCAGCAGGAGCGGAATATATTCCAGGCTCAGCACCAGCAGGTAACACGAAATACAGAACGTAACTTCGGTGAGCATGGAGTGCGTGTTGGGATGCCAGAAGGTGAACCACGCCCGCAGTGGCTGGCCGACGTCAATCATTAAGATGGCAACCGCACCGCTGTAACAGATGAATCCCACGACCACTGCGGTGTTCAGGATGGGGCGGAGTTCCGCACGTTTCAGAATGTAGACGAGGAATCCGGTGAAGAACGCGCCAGCGCCGAGGGCGATGATGCCGAGGTCGAGGAAAATCCAGAGGCCGAAGGCGAAGCGGTTGTCCATGTTCGTCTGATTGAGGCCGTAGTAGAGGCAGAGGAAGGCGGCGTAGACGCCGACCGCGAGCAACGCAGCCCAAGGCGTGAGCCACAGCAGGAAGCGAGGCAGCGAGGTGCGTTCTTCGCCGCGAGCGATCCATCGACTGTCGGTGAGTGCGGCGCTAGCCATGGTGGACCTCCGAAGCGGATGCTGCTAAACGCTCCGCTGGTCGTTCGGAAAATTTGCCCGGGCCCGACGCGGATTCTGCCAGGGCTCTCACCCATGGGTCTTTTGATTTGTAGTAGACCTTCGGCTCCGTGCCGATGCGAGCCAGCATGCGGAAGGCGTTCGCCGAATGCGCCTCTCGCGTGACTGGATCGTTCTGGTCGGCGAGATTGCCGAAGTGAATTGCGTTGGTGGGGCAGGCTTCCCCACACGCGGGAACGTAGTCGGCCATATCGATTTCTCGCCTGCCGGCGGCTGCCGCTTTTTCATTTGCCGAGTGCAAGCGCGCGTGGCACAGGTTGCACTTCTCGACGACGCCCCGCATGCGGGTGGCCACTCCGGGGTTCAGACTCTTCTCCATCCCGGCAGGCCAGACGGGATCGCGCCAGTTGAAGTAGCGCGCGTGATAAGGGCACGCCGTCATGCAGTAGCGGCATCCCAGGCAGCGTTGCGGCATCTGCATCACGATGCCGGTGGCCTTGTCGACTTCGACGGCTTGCTGCGGGCATACCTTCACGCAGGGAGTTTCGTGCTCGCAGTGCATGCACATGATGGGGATGAAGGTCTCGCGACGAGTTGCTCCGTGCATGCCGTTGGAAACTTTGCGGACCAGCATGGGAGTGACGCCCGTGCGAGGCGTCGCTTGCGGAGTGGGTGCGACGTTGTTCTCAGCGGCGCAGGCGACCATGCAGGCGCCGCATCCGGTGCAGCGGTCGAGATCAATGACCATCCCGTAGCGGGCGGGCGTACCACTCATACCGTCTTCCTTTCTGGCGGCTCGCGCAGGCTCGACTCCTGGTAGAGCTTTAACGCCAGCGGAGGCAGAACTGGCGCGGGCCACTCAGCCGCCCAATCCTCGGAGCGCTCCGGTCGAGTATCGGCTGGCCATTCTTTCAAATTGCATTTCAGCAAATTGCTTTTCAAGCTTGCAGTTTTGAGTGGCTCGCCAACCCAGACCGCTCCGCTCCGGAGTTGTTCTTCGAGCTTCTGCGCAGAGGCGACTTGCGCGACTGGAGTTGTTTCCCGGCCGTACAAGCTTCCTGCGCGAGCGCGGAAGATTTCTTCGCAGCGGGCATGGATGATTTTGTCCGTGCTGTTCAGCTCCGCGTCGAAGCTGGCCAGAAATTGCGCCGCGCTGTGGACTTCTGCCGTCGGCTTGGCGACGGCCGGCGCGACGGCGTACGTTTCAACCGCAGACGTAGGCGCTGTCGGGACGTCGGTCAGCTCTTCGAGAAAGCCCGGTGCGGGCAGCAGCCACTCGGCTTTGTTGGAGCCTCCGTCCCACGCGGCGAAGCGGAAGATCTCCGCATCAGTGCGAGGAACGAAATCCCAGGGAACGGTGGAGTCGATCACGACTGCGCGCGCCTTCGGGATGACGGCATCGGCCGATTCGTAAACCTTTTTTTGCTTCGATCTGAGCACGATGCCGCCGGTTTGCCCGAGTGCTCCGAGTGCAACATTCAAAGCTGCGACTGCAGGATTGTTGCCCCCTGCGATGGCCACGACTGGAGGTTTTGCAACAATTGTGCGCGCCAGATTTCTGATTGCATCGGTGGTCAGTCCGGTTTGACTAGCTGCATCGACGAGTGTGAGTGGCGGCATGGGGCCGTTCGCCGGGACGAGATGTTCTTCGAGAAGGAAGCGTGCCGCGCCTGCGACGAGAGCGTCTTCGGTGCCCGGGCGAATCGAAATCCACTGCCAGGCTTTTGTCGCTGTGCGCGTGAGCGAGGCGTCAATTTGAATCAGGCGCAGTTGCGGGTCGGCCATGCCGGCGGCGCGCTCGGCCCACAATCGAGTGAAGCGGCCTGGAGCTCCCCAGCCATCGAGCATCGGAGCGCCAAAGCTTACGACGGTCTGCGCGTTTTCGAGATCGTATCCGAGCGCGTTAGCGGGCACGCCGCTCCAAGATTCGTAGGGAGCCAAGGCTCGAGTCTCGGGGCTTGCGGCCACGCGATAGCTGCCGCGCTTTTCGGCGAATGCCTCGAAGATCTGTGAAGCTGCGCGTCCCGCGTACCCATCGATGACGACGACCTTGCCTTCACTGCACGCCTTGGAGAACGCTGCCTGTGCTGCCGCCCACGACGAAGTGCTGGACTGGTGCCGCACCGCGCGCAGCCGCTGGGGATGCCAGTTGAGTTGATGCGCTGCGAAGGCCAGAGGGCACAACGCTCCGCGAGTAATCGGATGAGTGCTCATTCCCGCGATTCCAACCGGCCATCCGGCGCCGGTACGAACTCTCAGACCGCATCCGTTCGGGCAGAGCGTGCAGAACGACTGCTTCACTTCCACCGGACCGCGCGCAGGTTGCGGAATCCACGACCAGTTCTGGCTCCATATGGAAACGTCGTCGAGAATTTTCCAGGGCACTGGAGTAAATGCGATCCCTGCCGCGGCTCCCGCGCCCCACACCAGCAGATCTCGTCGAGTGACCTTCATGCTGCTCCTTTACTCGTGACCAAACTTATTCATGACAACCGAGGCAGCCAACCTCGACCTGGTGCTTGCGGTGGCATTCTTCACAATCGCTCATCTTCATGCCATCGTGCGGCGCACGGCGCAGGCGGGAGATGGAATGTCCCCAAATATCGCGGCTGTATCCGCTGATGCGGTTGACTTCGTAAAGCTTCACCTGATCCGACTCCCCGTAGGTCGAATGACATTCGGTGCAAGTGAGTCCTGCACGCTTGACGTGGATCGCATGCGAGAACCACACGTTAGCCGGCTGCTGCGCGTAGACCAGCCACGGCGTTTCGTTGCCGGGCTTGATGTAGGTGTCAACCAGCGTGGCTTCGGCGTTGCTCGTGCCGATGCGTTCCGAGTGGCAGCCCGCGCATTTCTCCATGGCAGGAAGTCCGGCGAAGGTGCCGTCGTCGCGAAGGGCGTGGCATTCATTGCAATCCGCGACGCCCGATTTTTCCGCGTGGGTCTTGTGGCGGAATTCGAGTGGCTGCTGCTTCTGCAAGTAGAGCGCGCGAGGAAACGCCACCCATCCTGCAAGCAGCGCAACGGCCACACCGAGCGCGAAGACGACGATGGTGCGTTGCATCTTCATGACTGCCCCGCCCAATCTCTGCTGGAAAAGAAGTGCTGGAACAAGCACACCAAATGCTGGCGCGACAGCAGTTGAGCCACGCCTCGCACCGGCGTTCCGCCATCGGCTCCGGGGGCATGCACCTCGTGGATTTCGTGGTTCAGTCGGTTGCGCTCCTCGGTCTGCCATGCGATCGCTTGCTGGCCTGCGACCAAGCCAGCGCGCGTTCTGCCGGGCAGCTCCCAACCTTGAAACAGCCATCCGGCGCCGAAGGGATCCGCCGTCAACCGCGTCGGATCGCTGCGCACGCGGCTATTTACTTTCTGAATCATCAGAGGATTCGGAAAGCTCATGGGCCACTCGACGCCGTTGATGGTGAGCGCGAGAGCGGGACAGTGAGTGCCGTTCGGTGTGACGATGGTGATCCGGTCGACGTGTCCGGCGACGTCGGCGAGAAATCCGTCGAGGCCGATGTGGCACAGGCCGGATTCCTCGGCATCGAGCCAGAAATGATTTGCCGAGTACTGCAGTTGCGGAAGTGGAGTGATGGAATGCGGCCGCGCCAGCGGCAAGTACGAATCGCAATAGCGGTAGCTGTTGCTCGTGCAACTGGAGAGTTGCGAATCGCTGAACGGCACGAGCTTGGTGACCGGCGAGACGCCGCAATACTGCACGCGGATTTCTTCGAGATGTGGGCAACGATCTTGGGTTGTGCCGTTCTTGGCGACCAGCGAGCACTCGACGTATTTCGCCGAGGCACAGCGGCCGCCGTCCGCCACTCCGGGTCCGTCAAGGATCAGTTTCTGCACCGGGGCTGCGTGGCAGTATCGTGCTCGACCTTCTTTAAGAAATGGGCAGGACATAGCTCACTTCCGCGATTCTTCTTTATTTTCGGGTTCGATCTTCTCGCCGCCGTCGGCCATCGTCAGACCCAGTCCGGGTACGGTCAGGCTGTGCGGGCCGGCTTTGAACCACGAGTCGATCTCTGCGCCAACGCGCTCGAGATCGGCGGCATTGACGGCGCGCGGCTTGGGCGCCTTGCGCACCAGCAAGTCCCAGCCCACGGCGCCAAACACCACAGCAAGCGCCAGAACTGTGATCATGCCCAGCGCGAAATTCGTCATGTTGAACCAGAAAGTCCAATTCTCTCCAGCCATTGCGATGACCTCCTTCGGCCGTTCAAGCACACGGCCACTCTTGGAAAAGCAATTGGAAGGCCATCAAGTGATTTCAACGAGTTGCAGGAATTAGGAGTCGTGCGGTGTAGGGATTCCCAACGTCGGAGTTGGGATTCCCGACAAGTCGGATTCTCACAAAATTTCGCGCCGTACGATTTCCCTTACGCGTGAGGCCGCATCAGGCGGAGATCCTCCCTCGCCTTAGGAACGGCTTCGCTCAGGATGACAACGCGAACGTGAGGGTTCAGTGGATGACAAGATGCGTGAAGGGTGACACGTAGGCCTCCAGAAAAACAAGAACGCCGACGAGGCACGCGAGCGCGATGCTGTGCCAGAAAACATAGCGCAGGATGTCGCCTTCGTGGCCGTACCATTCGGTGGCGGTGCTTGCGACGACGATGCTTTGCGCGTCGATCATCTTGCCCATGACGCCGCCGGCGCTATTGGCGGAGGCCATCAGGACCGGAGAAATTCCGATCTGCTGCGCAGAAATTTTCTGCAGGCTGCCGAAGAGAACATTCGACGCTGTGTCGGATCCGGTGAGTGCGACGCCGAGCCAGCCGAGCAGCGTTCCGAAAAAAGGATAGAGGTGCCCGGTGCGGGCAAAGGCCAGGCCCATGGTCGCGTCAACGCCCGAGTAGCGCGTAATGATGCCGAGCGACAACATGGCCGCGATCGTGATCATCGAGTACCGCACGTGCCAGAGCGTTTGCCACCACATGACGAACATGCGTGGGAGTGACAATCCCATGATGAAACCGGAGAGGATTGCCGCGAACAAAATTCCGGAACCTGTGGCCGAGAGCCAGTTCAAGCCGAACACCGCAGGCTCGGGCGTGGCCTTGGCGACGACCGGGGGAACGCGCTCGACCATTTTGTTCAGACCGGTGACCGCGATCTGCGGGTTGGTAATTTTGCTGGGTGGCGTGCTCCACGTGCTCATCGCGGGGAACACTTTTTCTGGCGTGTTCATGAGTTTCTTGCCGGAATAGGTGCCCCAACAAAATACGATCACGCTGAGGACCAGCCACGGCAGCCACGCGCGCACGACCTCGCTGCGGGAGTATCCGTGAGCACCGCGAGCGGCGCGCTGTTCGTCCGCCTGATGGCCTTCGTGTCCCCAGATTCGTTTGGGTTGCCAGATCTTCAGGAACAGGATGAGGCAGCCCATGGAAAACAGCGCCGCGATGATGTCGGTCAACCATGGGCCATGATAGTTCGAAACCAGATATTGCGGAATCGCGAACGTGACTCCGGCGACTGTTATGGCCGCCCAGATCTCTTTCATCCCTTTGAAGCCGGCGTAGGCCCAGATCAGCCAGAAGGGGACGAGTACCGAGAAGAATGGCAGGATGCGTCCGACCTGCGCGCCGAGTGCGAACTCGCTGTATCCGGTGACGGCAGCGAGGGCGACGATTGGCGTGCCGAGTGCGCCAAAGGCTACGGGCGCGGTGTTGGCGATCAGCGATAGTCCCGAGGCTTGCAGCGGCCGGAAGCCGAGGCCGATGAGCAACGCCGCGGTGACCGCGACCGGAGTACCGAATCCCGAGGCGCCTTCAAAGAATGCGCCGAAGGAGAATGCGATCAGCAAGAGTTGCAGGCGCGTGTCTTGCGTGATGCCCGTCATGCTTTGCTGCAGAACTTTGAAGCGCCCCGTGGCGAGGGTCAGGCGGTAAAGGAAGATTACGTTAAGGACGATCCATCCGATGGGAAACAATCCATAGCAGGCCCCGTAAACCGCGGTGATGCTCGCCATCTTGATCGGCATGTGGAAGATGCCCGAGGCAATCACGATCGCGGTGACGAGTCCAAGCAGCGCCGAGTAGTGCGCCTTCATGCGAAAGATGGCGAGCGTGCCCAACAGCACGACGACGGGCAGCGCGGCGCAAATCGCAGAGAGCCACCAGTGGCCGAGAGGGTCGTATCCTTGCGCCCACGGCGTGGTCGGCGGCGCGCCTACCCAGGCCAGGACAATAATTGCGAGCGCGACTAGCGACATGAGGATGGCGGCAAGCTGTCCTCCGCCTGCCGAAGGTGGTGGGGTGGGTTTGACTTCAGAAGTGGATGGACTTACCGTTCCCGCCATGCAGCACCTCGAAGGGCGACCGAATGGCCTAAGAGTATAGCCCATGCCCGCAAATGGACGGTTACAGCCTGGCAGCCATTGGCACGCGCGAGACGCGCGCTCACTACGTTGAGGGACGGTGTTTGCTAAGATGCAAGAGAAGGCGGGCCTATAGCTCAACGGTTAGAGCAGCAGACTCATAATCTGTTGGTTCCAGGTTCAAATCCTGGTGGGCCCACCAGACCTAAATCCTCCGCAAAGCGACTTCTCCCGGAAAATGCGGCTTTATTCATCCTCCTGCATGATTAACCACTATGGGGCACTGGCCGCTCGGACGTTGACACTCATGGGTGCGGCAAGTAGAGTTGCGTCTGGTCTACAAAAAAACCACTTGGTCTACAAAATAGACCATAAGAAATCGGTCAGGAGGCAGGCATGCGGTCGAAGCTATTCTGGGCTGGGGTGTTGGTGTGTCTGGCAACCGCTCTGGCGTTGGCGCAAGACCCCACCAAGGTGGAGCCGAGGCACTACAAGCTTGATTTTGAGAACGAGCGCGTGCAGGTGGTAGCCGTCACCTACGGACCGCATGAAAAGTCTGTGTTGCACGATCATCCGGGCGGAGTTGTCGTAAGCATCACGGAAGCGCATCTTCGCTTCACCGATGAGAATGGGAAAGAGCGCGAGGTGTTTGCGAAGCCAGGAGAGGCACGCTGGTATCCGCCCTTCAAGCACAGGGTAGAGAATCTCGGCGATACCACGTATCGCGGCGTCTACATCGGAGTGAAGGGCAAACTCTCGACGGCTTCGAATGGTTCGACCGATCCAACCACCGCAATGGATGAAGAGACCAAGATGATTGTCGCAGCGCTGGTTGCGGCTGCAAAGAGGTAGAGCAAAGTTTCAACATCAAGGTTTCAAAGTTTCAAGGTTTCAGAGTTTCAAGGTGATAAGGTTTCAGAGTTGCAGTCTTCAAGGTATGCGTCTGGCGTTTTCGGATCATTGAAACCTTTGAAACTTTGAAACCTGTTTTTTCAAACCTTGAAACTTGTTACCCTATGAGCGCCCTTCCAGAGAACTCTACCTCGCATTGGAAGGTTGCACTTCTGCTGGGCGCCGTAACTTTCCTTTCTTCAATCTATTTCTACGAAGGTGGCGGGTGGAATCAGAACTCCCGCTTCGATCTGCTGCGCGCGATCGTCGAACGGCATACGCTGCAGATCGACGCCTACCACGAGAATACCCAGGACAAGGCCCACTTCCACGGACACTATTACTCCGACAAAGCTCCGGGACTCGTGTTTCTCGCAGTGCCCTTCGCGGTCGTTGCAAGGCCTGCGCTGCGGATCGTGGGCATTGATCCGGAATCAGCACGGGGACTGGTTGCGCTGTCTTATGTGGTGAGCGCATCTGCTGTCGCGTTGCCGACTGCGCTGGCGGGAGTCAGCTTGTTTTTCCTGGGACTGCGCTTTGGATGCGGAGTGCGGGGAGCAGCGTTCGGGGCGCTGGTGATGTGCTTGGGCACTCCGATGTGGGCGTATGCGAGTTTGTTCTGGGCGCATGCGTTGGTCGGAGCCTGCCTGGTCTTCGCTTTTGCAGCAGCGCTGAAGTTGCGGGACAGCACGAGCTCGCGCGGAGATCTTCTTTGGGCGTTGGCGGTCGGGCTGGCCGCTGGATGGGCAACCGTCACGGAATATCCGGCGGCACCGGCCTCGGCGATGCTGGCGTTGCTGGCCTTGTCGCAGGCGTGGGCGCGCGGGACGGCCGCTCGCTGGCGAGTGGTCGCAGGCGTTGGCCTTGGCGCGGGAATTTGCGTCGCCGTATTGCTGGCCTATCTGCACGCGGCCTTCGACGCATTTCGTCCGAGCTACTCGTATTACGATCCGAGTTCGTTTTCGTTCATGCAGCAGCAGGGATACATGGGTCTGACGTATCCGCATCCGGATCGGCTGCTGAAGATTTTGTTTGGATGTTCGCGCGGCCTGTTCTTTGCATCGCCAGTAACGCTGGCCGCCCCCTTTGGTTTGTGGTGGCTTTGGAAGGAGCGTACGTGGCGCGGCCCCGCTTTAGTCGCGGCGGGGATTGCAGCGTATTACTTCCTGTTCAACGCGTCGTTCTACTGGTGGAAAGCTGGACTGTCGTTCGGTCCGCGATACGCAGGGGCCGCCATTCCGCTCTTGTGCCTAGGGTTGGCCGTGGCGTGGCAGCGTGCGACTCCGGTGTGGCGACGCGTGCTGGTGGGGCTAGCGGCCTGCAGCGTGTTTCTGGCCCTGATGGTGATTTCGACGACATCGCAACTTTCCATGCAGGATAGTTGTCCGTTGCTGCACTCTGCGTGGCCCGCGTTTTGGTCGGGGCAAGTGGCGGTGAACCGCGACTCAATGCTGACCGTCGCCGAAGCCGGATCGCGCGGAGAATATGGAGCATTCAACCTGGGTCAGTGGATGGGATTGCACGGACTCGCGAGCCTGATTCCCCTGCTGCTGATGTGGGGATTTTGCTATGGGTGTGGTGGCGAACGATCGCGCGAAACACCGCGGCGTGAAGCACGAAAGATTCCTGAAGCCTGAAGTGTCGCAGCAGAACTGCTCTGAGGTCTGAGACCGGAAGCCGGAAGCCGAGTCTACGCTCCAGCCCCTCGCCGCTTCCCATTCGCCGCCAGATCCGCCAACGACGGAACCGACTCTGGATCCGTCACCTTCCGCTCCGCCGGCATCACTCCACTCTTCAAAGCCTCGACCAGCATCTCCAACGCCAGGTCCGTATTCTGCCGGATGAAGACCGTCGCCGCGAGCGTCCCGTTTCTCACCCACGCCTGGCCCGTCTTCGGCATGCCGTCACAACCGGTGAACGGAACCCTCATCCACCGTGCCCGGTCGGCCTCCGCGATTTCGCTGAACGCCTTTCGCGCGCCGATCGCCATGCTGTCGTCCTGCGCGCCGACCAGGTCCACGTGACTCTCCTGCGAAGTGCGCAAACGCAGCCACGAACTCACCGTCTTATACGCGCTCTCTTCCGTCCAATTCGCGCGCATGGTCTTCACTTGAATGTTCATCGGCTTGGTCTGGTTCATCCCCTGCGTCCGCTCTTTCGCAGCTGAACTATTGGCGGGTCCTTCGATGTACAGAACGTTTCCGCCATTCGGCAACAGAGCCGCAAATTGCTTCCCTTGAATCTTGCCCACCTCAACGTGGTCAGAGCTGATGGCAAATATCGGAACTTTGAACCGCCGCCGCAACTCGAGGATGTAGTCCACTTCGTGATTCAGCACCACCCACCCGATCCCCGCTGCCGCCGCCGCTCGCGCCACTTGCGGAAACGCCGTTCCACCCGCTGGCTCAAACAGAATCGCGTCAGGACGCGTCACCATCGAATCCTGCACGTAGTGCAGCAACTGCTGGCTCTGCGCCACCGCATCGTTGTTGGCGTGAATGATCTTCACATCCACGCCCAGACGCCGCGCAGTCTTCTCGGCCGCCGTAGCCTGTTCCTGCTGATAGTCGTTATCGTTGTTGGTGAGAGAAACCAAAAAGTTGAGACGCTTCATTAGACCGCACCCATAATTGCATCATAGCTCGACCGCTCCGGTTGCCCATGTAACCAGAGTAACTAAGCCACGGATTGAAGTTAGGATCGAACCGGAGTCGCGCAGCGACGCCATTCATTAGCCCGCCTCGTAAGTGGCGGGTGAAAGTGGGAAGTGGGAGCGAGTCCCGCAGGGACGGCACTGAGTGCATGCTTATTGAAAGGTGGCTTGCTTGGCGCTGCGATCAGGAGCCAACGGGAGAATGGGGCTTTAGCTTCGGACTACGCGCCCGCTGTCGCGCTCTTCGCCACTTCCCCGATGAACGCTTTTAGATTGGTATCGAGTACCGCGAGGTCGGCTTCGGAGAGTTCCACGAACCGGAACGGCTGCATCCATCCTTGCGTCGCCCACATCGGAAACAGCATCTGCGCCTTGCCGCGAATCGTGGTTTCGCCGAGATGGAAAATTAATTCGACTTCCAGCTTCTCGTCCAGCGGCTGTTCCAGGTGGATCACGCCGCCCGTCGTCGAAAGCTGATGGAACGCCGCCCGCAACGACCGCTTGTTTGGCAAGCGCACCAGCACCAGCACCGAGCCGCGCAGCTTCACGCGGAAGGGCCGAGGCGTCACCTTGCTCTCTGCGCTGGCCTCGCGTGGAGTCGATTCAGGCTGTTCACCCATATGCCCCGAGTATGACAGCCCGCGAAAGCCAAGCGAAGTTACCAAAGCCCAAGTACAGCCCTGCGCCCTTTGTAGAGACGCAGCCTGCTGCCCTCTACCGGCAGTGAATCAAATTCAGGTGTGATCTGAAACGCCGCTATTTGCGCCCGGGATGCGCTTCGGGGCCTTCGGTGAAAAGATTGTAAGGCCAGACTTTCTTCTGCGCGGCCGCCTTCGGCGCGCTCGGCGCGCTGGCCGCACTGCTCTTCGCAGCCACAGGTGCTGGAGAGCTTTGCTCGGCGTCTTTCCAATCCGCTGGAGGATCGGCGATCCCCCAAATATTTCCGTGCGTATAGAGCGCAGCTCCAATCAGGAACCATTTCCCGTCGTTGCCCAGCGGCAGGCAGTTCGCTACTCGCGCGGTCACACTGCCTCCGCCCGGAAGCCCGCTCAGCATGATCGGAGTCTCGATCTGCAGCGCCTCCGAACTTCGAAACCCGCATCCCTGCGCGCTTACCACCAGCACCATGCACCGGTCTCCAAATGGACGCTTGCGATCAAGGCTGATCACGCTCACCGGAATCTCTACCCGGACCCGCGTGCTTCGTCGAGTTATCTTTGCAGTCAGAACTTCCATTGCAGATGCCGCCTTGCAGCCGGCGTTTCCGGGCAGGCCCCTCACCTTTATTGTGTCAGATTCGACTGATACGCGATGGTGACAAAAGTAACTCGCGACTCAAACCGCCGCGGCATGGCTACGACTCTCCTACGCGCACCGCCTTTCTGATTCTGCCGGACCGAAGCCATGCGAAGGCTATTTGCCTCGGCCATTCCTGTCAGATCGAGCCGTTCGCCGCCGAAAAAAGAGTGGTGGTGCCATGCGACTTTCCAAAAGGCGACGCGAGCAAGTACGCCCACTGCTATCAACCGGAGAGCTATGAGGCTGATAGAAAGGGCAACGACATCACGCTTGAAACGGTAAGCGGAAAAGTCACGTACCGAATTGTGGGACCCTGGTAAAGGTAGAACGGCCGAGGTTGGTTCTGGAGTGACTGTTGAGAACAGCCATTGCACTCAAACCCCTCTGGCTTGCAGCCTTGTTCATTTTACGGATCATCGCTTCGCGTTCTTGCGGGCCTGCTGAATTCCTGCGTCTAATCCCTTCGCCACAACCCGCGCGTAGCCAGACTTATCCATCGCGGTCATCGTAGCGGCCGCGATCCCGCCCGGAGTGATCGCTTCGTGCAGAAGGTCAGAAAGCTCCTGCCCGCTCTCGCGCCAATACGAAACTCCGTCGCTCAAAGCGTGAGCCGCTGCCGTCAGAGCCGTTACGCGATCGAGCCCCGCCTTTTGCGCTGCCTTTGCCAAGGTTGCCAGCGCGTGATAGCCGTGGCTCGAGGAATATGTCGCGGTAAACGCATCAAACTGCCGCTCCGGGATTTCGAGCACTCGCCCGACCTGCTCGAAGAAACGACGGACGAGCAGGCGCTCAGCTTTCGACATGCTGCGATCAAAACTCAGCGCCGTCAGCCCGCGCCCAATGCGGCAGACGGGGCTCGGCATGGCGCGCACCCACCGCGCTGGAGGTCCGATCCGCGACCGCAACTTCCGCAGAGGAATCCCCGCAGCCAGGCTCACGCAGAGTCGAGGCACGGCCGCACCGCAGGCCGCCACTTCGTCGAGCAACTCTGCGACCGACGCCGGCCGCACGGCAACGATGAGCATCTCGGCCCGCGCAACCGCCGACATCAAATCGCGCGCAACGTTCACCCGTGGCTCTCGCTGCAACTCCCGCAATTTTTCCGGATGGCGATCGAACACAACGATCGGCTTCGCATATCCCGCCAATCGCAAGCCCGCAGCCAACGCACCGGTGATCCGCCCTCCACCAAGGAATACGACTGCTTTCCTCAATCCGCAGTCCCCCCGCCGTCGACCACCAGCGCCGCGCCCGTCATAAATGAGGAATCATCCGACGCGAGAAACAGCACCGCCCTGGCAATCTCCTCGACAGTCCCGACGCGCCCGAGAGGACGGACGGCGCATCCCGCGATGTAGTCCTTCCACTTCAGCCCGCGCATCTTTGCATCGGCAGGAAGCATGGGAGTGTCCACATCTCCCGGGCAAACGCAATTCACGCGAATGCCCTGCGGGCCGTGATCGATCGCCATCGCCTTGGTCATCAACACCACGCCGCCCTTCGAGGCGCAGTACGCAACCGCGTGATCGCCGCCCACAATGCCCCATCCGGAGCTGTTGTTGACGATCACGCCACGACCCTGCGCGATCATCACGGGCAGCGCGAACTTCGACATCAGAAATGAGCCTTTCAGGTTGACGTCAATCTGCTCGTCCCATTCTTTCTCGGAACATTCGAGCGCGGTCTGCGGATAGAACACGCCCGCGTTGTTGAAGAGAATGTCGAGGCGCCCCAACTTGCGCACCGTCTCGTCGACCGCACCGCGGCAATCGCGCGCCACGCTCACGTCGGTGTGCACAAAGATGCCTTCGCTTCCGCGTTCCCTGATGCGCGCGACCACAGCGGCGCCGCGCTTCTGGTTGCGTCCTGTGATTGCGACCTCGGCGCCTTCCCTGGCGAACAACAGCGCCGTGGCTTCGCCGATGCCGGAGGTCCCGCCCGTGATGAGAGCAACTTTGTCTTTTAATCGCATTATCGGCTCGCCAACCCTCCTGCAGTCTCGCCGCCATCCATCGTGAACACATGCCCCGTGGCGAAGGCGCCGTCGTCGGATGCCAGGTAGGCAAACAATCCTGCGATCTCTTCGGGCTTGGCGTGACGACGCAGAGGGATTTTCTGGTTCACCTCATCGAGCATCGCGTCGGAATATTCGGCACGCTGCATCGGCGTGAGCACGTATCCCGGAGCCACTGCGCAGACGCGCACTTTCGGAGCAAGTTCGAGGGCCATCGAACGCGTCAGTTCGATCACTCCGGCTTTGGTCGCGTTGTAGTCGGCGTAGAACGGATATCCCATGACTCCGTTGGTGGACGCGGTTTGCAGGATCACGCCCGAGCCGTTCTCCCACATGTGGCGGGCGGCGGTCTGCGCTACATAGAAGACGCCGGTCAGGTTGACGGAGAGGACGCGCTCCCACTCTTCAGGAGTGATGTCGAGAAACTTGTGGCGGATGCTGATGCCGGCGTTGTTGATGACGACGTCGACGCCATCCATGAGACGAATCGCTTCGGCGAAGGCGGCTTCGACCTGCATGAGGTCGGTGACGTCGGCAACGATCGCCGTAGTGATGCCGGCTTCGCCGAGCCCGCGCAGCTCGTGGCGAATGTGGGCGCAGGCTTGCGCGTCGCGGTCGAGCACGCAGACGCGCGATCCTTCTTCGAGAAAGCGGGCCGAGGTGGCCGCGCCGATTCCGCTTGCGCCGCCGGTGATCAGGACGCGCTTGTCTTTGAGTCCTCGCATGTTGCCCCCAAATTTTGTGTGGGGACAAGTGTATCGGAGTGGGCGGGATTTCGGCTTCCGGCTTCCGGCTTCCGGCTTTCGGCTGCCGGCTCTTTCGCCCCTTCGGGGCTTTTCCGTCTTCATCCTTCTTTTACCCACGGCTTGCGCCCTTCGGCTTCGCTCAGGGTAGGCTACGGGTTGCGGTCTTTCGCTCCTTCGGAGCTGAGGACTCTTTCACATCTTCTTTCGCTCTTTCTCTTGCATCTTCTTTAACGCTTACGGGCGGCTTCGGACGTGAGGTGTCGGCGGGTGTGGTGGCGGACGGGAGTGCGCTGCGGCCCGGTACTTCTGGGCCGCTTGGACAGGCGGGGGCGGTTGTCCCTACATGAGCTGAAGCGGCTGCTTCGGCGCGGTCGGCGCGGATTTTGGCGGCGACTTCGGCGGGCGTCATGTTGGCGGACCATTGGGCGGGTGCGGGCACGGACTCGTGCGCGGAATCATGCACGGGTGCGGGCGGGGCGGGGTATGCGGGGACGTCTTTGACCATCTTGTGGTCGTTGATGCCGAACTTCAGGTAGCGGACGTTGCGGACGGCGATATGCAGCGCGCGGAGGATCAGCGTCGCGCGCTTCAGATCGATGGAGTTGCGCATGAGGGCGTTGATGACTTCCATCAGAGCGACCTGGAGAGATTCCTGGTCCTCGATGAGAGCGATGGGGTGCAGGCGGGACTGCGGTGGAGTGCGGACGCCACGGATCATGCGCTGGTGGAAGTAGCAGAACTGTTCTCCGCGCATGGCGGGAGAGGCGCAACGGACTCCGGTGACTTTGATGTGGGTGCAACTGCGGACGTTTGGCTGATTTGACATATGAGTCCTATTCGTATGAGAAGAAATTTTTGGATCGGTATTGGCTAAATTATTGGATTGATTGGAGTTAGGGGCGGAGCCCGGGCCGTAGTCCTCGTATAATCTTGGTAACAAAGGACTTGGAGGTAAAATCTTGCGGAGAAAGGAGTTAACGAGATCTTGCTCGGCGGGGGTGAGGGTCTTGGTGGAGTGGGTTGTGGGACGTTGGGGCATAGTCCCAATGTGGCTTATCTAGAATCCTAGGGTCAAGGTTGGATGAACATTGG